>JACCDN010183614.1_pt1 | contig 366797 bp, 318 predicted proteins | sample 7441691 | NCBI WGS metagenome assembly JACCDN01 (sample SAMN15323439, study PRJNA562643) | freshwater metagenome | isolation source: river surface water | place: USA:Blue River Watershed | collected 2017-08-16 | reverse complement strand
GTCATCCTCGCGTAGCGGGGATGACGACTCCCTATTTGATAGAATCTATTTCTTCATACGTAAGCAAACGATAAGTACCTGCGACTAAATTTTGATCGAGAACAATTTCGCCCATCGACAACCGGTGCAAATTGACAACTTCGTTATTAAAAAATCCAAACATACGTTTGATTTGATGATAGCGGCCTTCATAAATCGTAAGCCGTGCGGAATGCGGGGAAAGAACAATCAATTCCGCTGGCAGGGTTGTTAAATCCTCAAAACCAAAATAAATCCCTTCGGCAAATACGCGGATGTAATCGTCGGTAATTTCATCTTTGGTATGCACCAAATAGGTTTTAGGAATTTTCTGTAGCGGTTGGGTAATTTTGCGCGACCATTTTCCATCGTTGGTCAGTAGCATTAAACCCGTGGTATTAAAATCAAGCCGCCCGGCAATATGCAAATCGTGTTTTTGCGGAAACTCCAGCAGGTCAATAACCGTTGCGTTTTTTGTATCGCGCGTTGCACTTACACAGGCAGGCGGCTTATGGAACATGAGATAAATAGCCTCACGCGCCTGAAGGATTTTTCCTGCTACTTCCACACGACAGAATTCGCTGATTCTTCCGCGGCCTTCCGTTACCGCTACGCCATTAAGCAAGACTAAGCGTTGTAAAAATAACTCCCGGACAGTTTGCGCTGAAAAAGACAGTTTGCTTTCAATGAAACGATCAAGCCGCATAACACACTAGCCACGCGACTTTTTAATCAAATCATACGCAGCTTGGATTTCTTGCGAGCGCTCAGTTGCGGCTTTAATCATATCTTCTGGCAAGCCCTGCCCCATGAGTTTATCGGGGTGATATTGACTCATGAGTTTACGGTAGGCTTTTTTAATATCGGCATCGCTTGCGTCTGATGTTACACCAAGCGCCTCGTAGGCTAAGGCCAATTCATCCGCACGATGAGGCTGATTTTGCGCGAATGAATTTTGGGCGCCGACCATTCGCAATAATTGTTCAAACGCAACGCGAGAGAAACCCACACCCTCTGCAATTTGTTGTAACAGCTCACGCTCATTAGCATCGAGATCACCGTCAATCATCGCGAGGTTGATGAGGTACACCAACAACATTTGGCTCAAGTTAGGGCTACGCGAACCCACTTGTCGATAGATGTTCAATGCGTCCTGTAAACTAAAATCCGCTGACGCACCTTCTTTAAATAAGCGAATTGCTTCGCGCTTATGCTCGGGCGTTAAACCCATCTTGTCCATGTAGGCTTCAGTGAGTTTAACTTCCATTTCACTGATGTGACCATCGGCTTTAGCGATGTGACCAAGCAAATTAAACACTGTTTTGAAGAATAACTGTTGGGCTTGCTGCAACTGCTCGCCAGAGATGCCGGGACGACGATTTTTATCAAACAAAAAATAACCCAGCACAGCACCAAATAGCGCGCCAAAAAACTTATGTGTTAAGAAAAAACCCACCACAAAACCAATAACTGTTGCGATCATTCAAATACCTACTAACGCGTATTAATATTAAAACCTTGAAATTTTTGCTGCTACCTTAGGAGCTGCAAGACAACATCGAACAACCCGCCTTGGTTCTGGCCCACTCAGGTCGCTTGGCGAAATAACGTTCAAATTCGGGTTGCTCGTTGTAGGGTTTACGCAATAACTCCAACAACAATTGCACCTCGCTGTAATCACCCTCAGTTGCTTTATCAATTGCCTGTTGCGCCATATAGTTGCGCAACACGTATTTAGGATTAGTGCGATTCATACGCAGCTTGCGCTGTTCATGGGGCTCACCATGAACAACGTAATCCTGCTGAACGCGTGCCAAATAGTGGCGCAACCAATTTGCCATTGCCGCAAACGCTTCCTCTGAAGGCTCCGAATAATAGGCTAGTTTGACGACATCTATAAGAGCTTTATCGTCAGAATTTGTTAATAAAGAAATATCTAAGTTCGCAAGCAAGCGGTAGAAGATTGTCATATCCGTTTCAGTTAATTCAAGCACCCGATGCAGTTCGTCAATTAACGCAAGGTCGTCTTCATTAAATGATTGAAAGCCCAGCTTATTCACCATGTCGGCCTGCCATTGTTCTGAATAGCGGTGGCGGTATGCATTTAGTGCCACTTGTAAAGGCTCTACTGCATCAACGAGTGGATAAATTGCATTGCCCAATTGCGCAAGATTCCACAGTGCAACCTGGGGCTGATTGATATATCTGTAGCGTTTGCCTTGGGCATCGGTAGTGTTGGGAGTCCAATCAGGATCATAAGCTTCCAGCCAACCATAAGGGCCGTAGTCGATGGTTAAACCGAGAATGGACATGTTATCGGTATTCATCACACCGTGAACAAAACCTACACGCATCCAATGTGAAATCATTTTCGCTGTGCGCACGCACACTTCTTCAAACCACTGTACATAAACATCGCGATTGATTTCGTTATTAGCTGATATCAAATGCGGAAAATCAGATCGGATCGTAAAATCCACGAGCTGCCTCAGCACATCAATATCATTGCGTGCCGAAAAAATTTCGAAACTGCCGAAGCGAGTAAAGCTCTGCGCCACGCGACAAACAATAGCACCCGGTTCCCACTGTGGATTTCCGTCATAAAACATATCGCGTCGAACTTGTTCGCCCGTCAACACCAAACTTAATGCACGCGTTGTTGGAGCACCTAAATGATGCATGGCTTCACTGCACAAAAATTCGCGTACAGATGAGCGCAAAACTGCAAGGCCATCTGCCGTGCGCGAATAAGGTGTTGGGCCTGCGCCCTTTAACTGTAAAGTCCAATTTTCACCCTGCGCGTTTTTAACTTCACCTAAATTGATAGCGCGCCCATCACCCAACTGCCCTGCCCAATTGCCAAACTGGTGCCCGCCGTAACAACAAGCAAAGGGTTGCATGCCACGCAGCAATTCGTTGCCCGAAAAAACTTGGGTAAAGAGATTGGAATTAAATTCGGAATGATTCAATTCAATTAAATCGGCAACTTCTTTTGCAGCACATACTAATTGAGGTGCGCGAACTTTAGTGGGCGACACAAATGAATAACAAGCGCCGGTGACTTGCCGTCGATAATTATCGTCAATAGGATCAGCAGGAAGTTCTCGCACGAAGCGGTTATCAAACTGCAACTCTGATAGCAAATAGGAATTCATGAAATAACTCGAAAGGTACTCGAAAGAAAAGGAATTGCATGTTGATTGATTATGACCAGAATCGCTTAAAGATTAGGAGCAACTACACCCGGGCCCTTGGGTGGAAAAGCAAGAAATTCTGGCAAACATTCAGCATGATTTGATAAGGCTTGTAACCGAGGGAAATCTATAGCGGGAATAACTTTAGGCAACATACTTTGTATAAATTGCCACACAACGGCTGAGGTAATAAACGGTTGATTTAAAACAGCTGGCGTCAATTCAAATCCGCTCGATGCTAGCGTGTGCTCCAGATTTTCACAGGCTGCTTGCAATTGCACACTCACCCGTTCCACCCAAGGCTGATGCTGTTTTTCAAGCGGGCGCAAATTTCTTTCATAGACAAGTTGTACCGCTTTCTCACACGCCGCCAATGCAAAACCTATGATTTGCAGCGCAAGCCTAAATTCTTCACCCGAGGCTGGCATTAAACGACGCGATGCGGGCACTGCGGATTCAGCATATTGAAGAATGATACTGGAATCCATTAGCAACTCCCCGCTTTCAAAAATCAATGTTGGCGCTTTAACAACGGGATTAATTGCTTGGAATTCGGCAAAATCATTGAAGACTGACAGAGGTTGATGCTCAAAGGAAATACCCATTACCTGTAGCGAAATTGCTGTTCTACGCACGTAAGGCGAATCCAACATTCCAATGAGCTTCATCATCCTCTCCCGCTTTAACTTATACCTAACAATTCAATTTTGTAGCCATCCGGATCTTCTACAAACGCGAGAATGGTAGTGCCGTGCATCATTGGCCCAGGCTCACGCACAACTTTTCCACCTGCGGCACGAATCTTATCGCAAGTTGCGTAAACATCTTCGCAACCCAAGGCAATATGACCGTATCCTTTGCCAAGGTCGTATGATTCAACACCATAATTGTAAGTAAGCTCTATGACAGAGTGATCTTCTTCATCACCGTAGCCTACAAATGCGAGCGTAAACTTTCCGTCTGGATAATCATGCTTGCGCAATAATTTCATACCTAATACTTGCGTATAAAACTCAATGGATTTTTCTAAATTCCCCACGCGCAACATGGTGTGTAACAAACGCATTAATACTATCCCCAACACTTAAAATTTTTGAAATGCGCCAATCGTTAACTGGTATTTATCTATACCCGCTTTGGCACTTGTGGGCGTTGCTATATCAACATGAATTACATTGCCGATACGCACTTTGGTGGAGCTAAAACGCAAACCAATACCCACATCCGATAATACAGGGGATTCAGGCTCATTTGGCAACCCCCAAGCTTTACCCACGTCGATAAATGCCACGGCACCCATGCGCAATAAGTTAAAAATATATACATCTGAGAAGTATCGACGTTCAAGCGTGAATACATAGCGCCTATCGCCACGCAAATAATCTACTGGGTAGCCACGTAGTCCAGTAATACCTCCCACGGTCAATTCTTTATATTGTGGAAGATTTTCACCCACTCCAAATTCTGCACGCGCATACCAACGATTCTTTTCATCCACCAAGTAATGATAAGCAATTGCCGAGGTAAGAATATTAGGGTCCAAATTGTCGAATTTGAAATGTTGGCGACCGTCCAGCTTAACCTCAAACTCCAATAAATGAATATCAGAAAAGTTGATAACATTGGTATATTCCGCTTTGTAGCGCAGTACGTCATCGGGATTGTCAAAGGTTTTGCCGGCCAAGCCCAATCGAACTTTTAAAATCTGCCCTACAGAAACATCTTCAGGACGCTGGATTTGATTCAGGTTTTTAAATACGCCATATTGATTTTGTAAATATTGGTATTCAACCCACGGATAAACAGCTTTATCTCGTCCTGGAATAGGCTGTTTAGTATCTTCATCGATAGAAAAACTATCTTCTTCATGGGTAAATCCCACCAACCAGCGCTGAGTAAATTTTGAATTTATGTCGGTTGCTTTACCAAAATAAATTTCATTATTGATGGCTTGATGGTGAAACGCATTTACTTTTTCGTCACGCGAACGAATTTCTTCTACTTGCGCCAAATCCGAAAGTTGAATGCCAGCGGCCCATGGCGTATCCAATGCATAGAAGGGGCGAGATAAGGACAGCAATGTACTTTTTCCGTCGGAAGAATCTTGATATAGCGCATGTACAGCCAGCTGACGGTTTAAAAAGTATGGGTTACTAAAATCATAGCTAATAGTATTGCGCAGCTCATTTTGTTCGTAGCCAATTTCAAATGAATTGCCAGTACCTAAAACGTTGCCATCACTGATAGCAAATCCACTCTGACTATTGCTGGACTTGTGGCTAAAATTGACTTGCGGTTCAAGCGCCCAAGCATCTTGAGTGACAACTACAACATCAACATAATCACCACAGACTTTTTCCGGCAGCACAAAGGCATTTGTCAGGTACCTGCGCGTACGTAAATTACGCTCTGTTTCTTCCATGGCTTTGTGGTTTACTTTATCACCCGCTTTAAAAAGTAATTGCGCGGCAATAACTTGGGGACGAGTTTTTATGTGTACGGTATTCAGAAAACGATATATACGGTTATTTTCATCGGGATTGGTTTCATCAAACACGTTCATCTGATGAAAATGTATGTTACGAATTGTTTTACCTTGTAAAGGCTCAAATAACGTGGTTTCAACGCGCGAGGTTTTTTTATGGGCAATATCAAGTGGGTCTATATTAAAATTTTGGCAGTTTTCGTCTTGAGTATGAGCGGCTTCATTTAGAACGGCTTTGTTTTGTGGCAGTGCAGTTTCTTCAGCATAAGAACGGATGCTCACTAATAAAAATAAGCCAACGCAGCATAACTTATGCAAAAAAAAGAATTGAGGCTGACGAAAATATAAAAACATAAATTCCTTAAACGCGGTAAACACTTAATGCAAGTATAGTTCGCCCTTCGGTTAAGGCTTTGGGTTTTAGTGATGGTGCTCGTGACTCGCCCCCACCGAAGAGGATGTTGAATTATTATCGTCCTCTAGTTTTGTTTCGCTATCCGTACGCTGGCGCTCCAAGTTTGGCTCACTAATAACGCCCTGCTGCGCAGGTTCGCTGGCTGCAGATGCCTCATGATGCATATGTGAATGATCCGCACCCGTGTGATCCATCTCAGCATCTGAATGATTCATCTTTGAGTGATCAACATCAGAGTGGTTCATTTGGGAATGATCCATTTCTTGATGATTTACTGAACCTTCACTGGCGTGGTGATGAGCGCCAGCATGGCCGAGGCTTCCCCAAATCGTCCACACCCCAAAAATAATGATGAGAATAGCCAGCCCTATGCGTAAGCCTGGCTCTTGCAGAAGTTGCTTCAGCTGATTGGCCAAGACACCTGCTGCCAATACAGCAGGCAAGGTACCAATCCCAAATGCCAGCATGGCGCTAGCGGCAGCCTGTGGCGCCGGTTGAGTCATTGCGATGCCGAGCGCGGTATAGACCAATCCACACGGTAACCAGCCCCAAAGCGCTCCCAACAACAGCCCCTTAGGAATGGAGTTTACCGGCATAAGCCCTTTCCCTAAGGGTTGAAGGTAAACCCAAAGGTAACGACCAACAGCTTCCAGCCGCGTTAAACCTCGCCACCAATTCGCCAAATACAAACCCATTGCGATGAGCAGTAAACCGGCCACCACACGCAGCGCTACACCGCCACCAAATGCAGCAATTTGGCCGGCCAACAATCCGGCCAACAATCCCATCACGCTGTAACTTAAAATTCGCCCTAGGTTGTAACTAAATAATATGACCCACCGTTTGGCTTTTTTATCTGCCGGCATCGCCATCGTTAAAGCGCCCATAATGCCGCCACACATGCCAATGCAATGTGCACTGCTCACTAACCCCAAGGTAAATAGCGAAAAGAGGATTGTGGGATCGATCATTTATCTTGCTCAGATGGTGAAATTGAATCTACTAACGTTGGATCTACTTGTGAGGGAGCCTTCGATGAGGCTTTATTCTTTTCTTCGTCGAAAAGAATACGGTGCGCTTCTGTATCCAGATTATCGTACTGACCATTGTTGATTGCCCAAAACAGCACCTTTACCGCAATAGCGATGAATATGAGGGCACAGGGAACAAGAAAGTACAGGCTTTCCATTTAGCTATTCTCGACATAATTATTTACTGAGGCGAAGTGCGTTAAGCACTACGATCAATGAGCTCATGGTCATGCCAATGGCTGCAGCCCAAGGCGCAACATGGCCCGTGGCAGCAAGCGGCAAGGCCACAAGATTATACGCCAATGAAAACATTAAATTCTGTTTAATAATTTTATGAGTGCGAAGCGCAATTTCAATGGCTTGCGGCAGTAATGCTAATTGATTGTTCAAGAGAACTACATCTGCCCTCGTTTGCGCAAGATCTGAAGCAGAAGCCATGGCAACGGACACATCTGCACCTGCCAATACAGGGACATCGTTGATGCCATCACCAATCATTAACACCTTGTCGCCACGCAATTGCGCCATGTTGAGTTGCGATAATTTATCGTTCGGCTTTGCGCCAGCGGTGAAATCCTTAATACCCAATTGACGGGCTATATGTGCAACGGCACCCGACTGGTCTCCACTTAATAACTCGATCTCGATCCCCATATCTCGCAAACTATTTATCGCCGCCGGCGCTTGGGCACGCACTTCGTCTTCCAAACCGAACCATGCCATTGCGCCCTGCTTATTGCAGAGCAAAACCCAGAGTTTAGTTTGATCGGGCAAGCTCACATCTGGCTTATTGGTATCAATAATGTCTACTGCGAACTCAGGCGTACCTATGCGATAGATTTCACCGTTGATCACGCCTTCAACACCTGCAGCAATGGATTGCTTGAGATCTCCAGCCATTAGTGTGCTTCGCCACTGAATGAAGGCTTGCGCAATAGGATGGTGGGAATTTTCTTCAAGGGCAGCAGCAATGTGCAGCACATGCTCACGCGATTTTTCGGTCATTAAAATCACGTCGTTTACGCAGAGATGACCTTGTGTGAGTGTTCCGGTTTTGTCGAAAATAACGCGTGTAATTTGCGTAAGTGTTTCAATCACATGACCGCGTGTAATCAAAAATCCACGTTGCCGCAAATTCGCTGTTGCTGCAGACAAAGCCGCAGGCATCGCCAAGGCTAAGGCACAAGGACAAGTCACCACCAACACAGATAATGTAATCCAAAGCGCGCGGTCGGGCTCTTTAAACCACCAAAACAAAAAAACGCCAGCACACACCACCAATAAACGGCCCACGAAAAAGCGCGCAATCTTATCGGCCATTACAACCTGTTTTGGCTTTTCATCGGCCGCTTGCACTGCCAAACGTTCAATTGCCGAAATTTGTGTAGCACTTCCCGTTGCGGTAACTTTTACGCGCAACTGACTGCGCCCATTCAAGGTGCCGGCAATTACTTTGTCGCCAACCGCTTTTGCAACCGGAATAGATTCGCCCGTAATGAGCGCTTCTACCACCTCGCTCTCACCACTCACAATCACACCATCACAGGGAAATGTATCGCCCGCTCTTACAAGTACAAGATCATTTACCGAAAGCATTTTGAGCGGAATATTTTCAGTGCACTCCTCCTCCCCTGAAAACGAAATACAACAGGCCGTGAGTGGCATAAGCTGCGCAAGATTACCAAAGGCCAAGCGATTACGATGACGAGCACGCTGTTCTATATAGCGCCCCAACAACAGAAAGAAGGCAAACATGGAGACAGATTCAAAATAAACTTCACCACTGGAGGTAACTGTTGCCCACGCGCTGGCGAGATACGCCAAACCAATCGCCAAGGCGACGGGAACATCCATAATCAATTGTTTGCTTTTAATGCTGCGCCACGCGGCTTTAAAAAAAGGTGACGCCGAAAAAAATACAACCGGCGTTGCAACCAACATGCTCAACCACCGCAAGAAATCCAGCCATGTGTCAGTAGCGCCAAAATAAATACCTACCGCCACCATCATGGCTTGCATCATGCCAAAACCCGCAACGCCTAAACGAAATAGCGCGATGCGATTTTCCTTTTTGAAAAACTCTTGTTGTTGATCGTCAGTAGCTGGGCGGGGTTTATAACCAATTTGCGCGAGCGATTTAAAAATGTCACTCAAAATTGCTTGCGCTGGCGCCCAAACAATCGTGCAACGGTGTGTGCTCACATTTACGCTAACAGTTTTAATGGCTGGGTTTTTCTTAAGATGTGTTTCGATTAACCAACTACACGCAGCACAAGAAATTCCCTCCAAAAGCAAATTCGCTTGGCGATGTAGCGCATCAAAATCTGTAACAAATTCGCTTTGAACTTCAGGTAAATCGTAAATTTTCCAATCATTGCTGAGTATTTGAAGTTCGCTGCGCGCATTCGCCTCTGTGCGATAAGTATAAAAATTTTGCAAACCGCCATCAACAATTGCCATAGCAACAGCTTGGCAACCGGGGCAACACATAGATTCGGCTTTGCCGTTAATAGTGACTAAATATTGTGTATTCGCAGGAATGGGCAAACCACAGTGGTAGCACTCCGCTTGCACGGAATCACTGTGGTTAGTTGATAATGGGGACGAAGACATGAAGTTTTAATCCACCAAATGCAGCGGCTATTTAGTAGCAGTTACATTGATGCGCGATTGCAAACGAGTTTCCTGTGTCTTTGCAAAATTGATTTGCCCAGTGAGCAGCCATTCGGCTTGCTTACGCTTGCTGATATCAGCCTCTGGAACCAGCGAAACATACCAAGAGTAGTCAACTGGTGATGTTAATTCACCGCGATATTGACCTGCTGTAATCTCCGTTAATAAAACGGTTTGGTCCTTTTTAGCTTTTACCGGGTTATCTAAAAATAACCGAATGTTACGAGGAAGGGTGTGGTCTCCACTCAGCGCTACAAACACTTCGCCAGTTGCTTGGTCAAATTTTACGTCGGCTAACAAGTTTAAGGCTGCCGCTCTTTCATCTTGCTTAAGCGTTTGGTTAATCATCAAACCTGATTTGTAATAGTTGTCGGTTACCACGTCATCTGAATATTTAAAGGCAATAGAAACCGTAAAACAGCACAGCACGATAATAAAAATAAGTGGGCCAAATACAAACCAAAACCAAAATTGGCGATACCACGGCAATATTTTTTCCAGATTTTCGGTTGTCATTGCAGTTACCACTCTTAAAAAATGGATTATTTCGATGGACCGATAAAGGTCGTGCTATGTGACACCGAAATTTCAGGATTCTCACGAGCGACCACCTTCAAGGTCACCGTATTTTTTTCGCCCTTTAATTCGCCGCGGTTAACCAACACACGAATAGGCAGATTAATAATTTCGCCTTCCAATACCGGCGGTGCTTTGTAACCTTGAATACTAAAGTTGAAAGCGCCGCTCGCGGTTACGTCGTAGACATGAGTCTTGCGATCCAAGTTTTCAATCTTCAATGTGTATACGTTTGAAACCTTGTCATCAACTACGCGGTACATTTGTGTGCCACGGTCGCGCATAACCTCAACTAACAACGGCATCCGGGTCGCCAGAGAGTATACAAATAAACTCACCATGGCCAGCAAAACGGCACCATAACCCAGCACGCGGGGGCGAAGGATTTTAACCTTTTTCTTCGCTGCCGCATCTTCCGTGGTAAAACTAATCAAGCCCAGCGGGTAATTCATTTTTTCCATAACGCTATCGCAGGCGTCAATACAAAGACCGCAGTCGATACACTCTGCCTGGATGCCTTCGCGGATATCAATATTGACGGGGCACACTTGCACGCACCAAGAACAGTCTATGCAATCGCCCAAGCCTTGGGCTTTGTAATCTTCACCACTTTTGCGTGGGCCGCGCTTCTCTCCGCGCTCAGCGTTGTACCAGACGGCAAGCGTGTCTTGGTCATACATAACTGATTGAAAGCGCGCGTAAGGGCACATGTATTTGCACACTTGTTCGCGCATGAATCCCGCATTGCCGTAGGTCGCACCAGTGAAAAATAGCACCCAGAAAAGTGCAGTGATATCCAGGTTAAACGTAAAGAAGCTTACTGTGAGATCGCGTATGGGAGTGAAGTAACCCACAAAGGTCATCGCTGTAACAAGCGCAATTGCAACCCAAATAAAATGCTTGCCTGTTTTACGCAGAAATTTTTCAGCGCTCCATTTTTGCGAGTCGAGTTTAATTCGTTTGTTGCGGTCGCCTTCACATAAAAATTCTGCCCACATAAACATCTGTGTCCAGATCGTTTGCGGGCATGTGAAGCCACACCAAACACGCCCCACCATGACGGTGACAGTGAACAAGAGAAATGCAGAGATAATCAGTAACCACGCGAGATAAACGCCATCTTGAGGAGAGAAAGTCATCCAAAGGATGTTGAACTGGCGGGCAGGCAAATCAAAGAGCATGGCCGGGCGGCCGTCAATCACAATCCAAGGCATGAGCAGAAAGCCGAGCATGAGCGGCGCGCTAATGTAACGGCGTAACCGCTGGAAATAGCCAGTAATACGCCGGATATAAACTTTCTCTTCACTTTCGTAGAGATTTACGTAGCGGATTTCGGGTGCGGGTACTTCCTTGGTCGCCTCAGGTTGCTTGGACTTTTCGTTCACAGAATACCTCAGACACAATTCGGATTAGCGATAAGACAACGGAGGGGCTTTTACATCATTGGGAGAAACAAGCGCAGATCAAGTCTGCGCTTGTTAAAAGAGGCCAGTTGAGTGAGTTTATTTAGCGTCGTCTTGCGAGAGGCTATAAACGTAAGCAGCCAACAAATGGATACGCTCTGCTTTCAATGTTTCTGCGTGCGCAGGCATCACACCCGCACGGCCATTACGAACTGTTTGACGTAAGGTTGAACCTAATTCTTCAGGAGTTGAAGCGCCATACAGCCAAACATCGTCAGTCAGGTTAGGAGCACCAACCAGAGGGTTACCTTTTCCATCAACGCCATGGCACGCAACGCAGTTGGTGTTGTACACAGCTTCGCCCAATGTAGATTTGGCTTCGTCGTGTGCTTTACCTGCGCGCTTCAATACAAACTCAACCACGTTAGTTACGTTGGTCTCACCAAGAATTGCACCCCAAGCAGGCATTGCGCCTTGACGGCCCACAGTAATGGTTTCTTTGATGCGATCTGGCTCACCGCCATACAGCCAATCTTTATCAGTCAAGTTGGGGTACCCGAAGTTACCGCCAGCATCTGAACCGTGGCACACGGCACAGTTGTTCAAGAATAAGCGTGAACCCATCTTCATAGCTTCTGGGTTCTTCGCCAATTCGGCAATAGGTGTTTTAACGAATTCGCCGAATGTAGCGTCGTAGGTTGCTTGCGACTTATCTTGTTCAGCTTGCAACTGGTTATGAGAAGTCCAGCCCAACACACCTTTCCACAAACCTAAGCCCGGGTAGGCAACCAAGTAACCTGCGGTAAAGATAAAGGTTGCCAGAAACAAACCAAACCACCAGCGCGGCAATGGATTGTCGTACTCTTCAATACCGTCGTACTCGTGACCGGTAGTTTTTGCTTGGCCATTTTCATCCGTTGCTACAACAGCGCGCTTACGGTTGGCCATTAGCAGCCAGAACAATAACGCTAAGTTGGTTAAGGTTAGAACGATGATCCAACCACTCCAAAATGTACTCATAATTTATTCCGCCCTATTACATCATCAAGGCTGATGACGATCTCTTTCAGCCTGCTTGTTGTTTTCGATCTCATCATCAGCAAAAGGTAGTTTTGCATCTTCTTCAAAACGTTTTTTCAGCTTAGGCGAAAACGCCCAATAGCAAACACCGAAGAAGGCAATAGTCACTAGTACTGTGGAGATTGCGCCTAATGTGCCAGCGTCCATTATTAACGCTTCTCTTTTAACAGAGTGCCAAGCTGTTGCAGATAAGCAACCAAGGCATCCATTTCAGTTACACCTTTAACTGCTGCTTGTGCACCGGCGATGTCATCTTCTGTATAGGGAACTCCCACAGAACGCAGGGCACGCATTTTGGCGGCGGTATCTTTGCCATCTAACTTGTTGTCATATAACCAAGGGAAGGCTGGCATGATTGATTCAGGCACAACGCTACGTGGGTTATACAAATGCGCTTTTTGCCAATCGTCTGAGTAACGCTTACCAACACGCGCCAAGTCTGGACCAGTACGCTTGGAACCCCACAAGAATGGGTGCTCGTAAACAGACTCGCCCGCTACGGAGTAATGACCATAACGCTCGATTTCAGCACGCAGTGGACGAACCATTTGCGTATGGCAAACGTGGCAACCTTCGCGGATGTAAATGTCGCGCCCTTCAAGCACCACCGCTGGCAGAGGCTTCAAACCTTCAACAGGGGTGGTTGTTTCTTTAATAAAGAATTGAGGAACAATTTCTACCAAACCACCAAAACTAATGGCGATGACAGCAAGAATTGTCATCAAGCCAATGTTCTGTTCAACAATATCATGACCTTTCATTTCGCTATCCCCTTAAACCGCATGAGCTTGCGCAGAAATTACTGGCTCACCAGCAGCCTTGGCGGTGCGGTAAGCGTTATATGCCATCAGCAACATACCTGAGAGGAAGAATGCACCACCGATAACACGAACCAAATAACCTGCATGGCTTGCCGTTACAGACTCAATGAAGGTGTAAGTCAAGGTGCCGTCTTTGTTGAATGCACGCCACATCAAACCTTGCATAATGCCGTTTACCCACATTGCGCATACGTAAAGTACGGTGCCGATTGTCGCCAACCAGAAGTGAACGTTGATCAACTTAACGCTGTACATCTCGGTACGCTTATAAAGGATAGGAAGCATATGGTAGATAGCACCGATGGAGATCATCGCCACCCAACCCAACGCGCCTGAGTGAACGTGACCTACAGTCCAGTCGGTATCGTGCGATAAAGCGTTTACAGTTTTGATAGCCATCATTGGGCCTTCAAAGGTAGACATACCGTAGAAGGACAATGCAACAACAAGGAAGCGCAAGATCGGGTCTGTGCGCAATTTATGCCAGGCGCCGGACAAGGTCATAATTCCGTTGATCATACCGCCCCAGCTTGGAGCCAGCAGAATCAAGGACATCACCATACCTAAAGATTGAGTCCAATCTGGTAAAGCTGAATAGTGCAAGTGATGTGAACCAGCCCAAATGTACAAAGAGATAAGAGCCCAGAAATGCACGATTGATAATTGATACGAGTAAACCGGACGGCCAGCTTGCTTAGGTACAAAGTAGTACATCATGCCCAAGAAACCTGCGGTTAAGAAGAAGCCTACCGCGTTGTGGCCATACCACCACTGCACCATAGCATCGGCAGCGCCCGCATAAGCAGAGTAGGATTTGAACAGAGTTACAGGTACTGCAGCCGAGTTCACCACGTGGAGAACAGCTACGGTAACGATAAAGCCGCCGTAGAACCAGTTCGCAACGTAGATGTGCGAGGTGCGACGCTTAACGATAGTACCGAAGAACACTACTGCGTAGCTCACCCAAACAAGGGTGATCAAAATATCGATTGGCCACTCCAACTCAGCGTATTCTTTAGCGCTGGTCATACCCAATGGCAGAGTGATAGCGGCAAGAACAATAGCCAACTGCCATCCCCAGAAGGTAAACGGCACCAACCAACCACCAAACAGTTTGGCCTGACAGGTACGCTGAACTACGTAATATGAAGTAGCAAAAAGAGCACAACCACCAAACGCAAAAATTACAGCGTTAGTGTGAAGTGGGCGCAACCGGCCAAAATGAGTAAACGGTTGGAACAAATCGTTCAAGCTCGGCCAAACAAGCTCAGAGGCAATAAATACACCCATGCCCATACCCACTATGCCCCAAACGATGGCCATAATGGCGAACTTGCGCACTATATCGAAATCGTATACTGGTGGATCACCAGCTACAGTCGCATGACTACCCATAGGAACTACCTATCACAAGAAAAAAGTTGGTTTCAGACAGCTAATGATTATTTTGCTAACCCGGAGGGTGTGACATTTTGCCGCATGCCAAGGCATTTTGTCTCACTATCCCGAGGGCAAACTTGATATTCATCAACTAATTGCGTGCTTACTAAAACGAAACATTACGGACAATACTTTGCTGCGCAAAGTGTAGGCTGCATTCAAAGACTTTGCCTGCAGCCGTTAAAATTTAACCTAGATTTTTGGAGCACGCCCTTTGTTAGCCGCGATACGCATACGCAACGCGTTTAACTTGATAAAACCTTCGGCATCCTTTTGATTATAAGCGCCAGCATCGTCTTCAAAAGTAGCCACTTTTTCATCGAACAAGCTGTTGTCCGAACGACGCCCAACCACGTGGACAGCACCTTTATAAAGTTTGACGCGCACATCACCATTTACGTGAATTTGCGATTCATCGATCATTGTTTGCATCATTTGACGCTCTGGGCTCCACCAGTAGCCGTTGTAAATCATTTCGGCATATTTTGGCATCAAACTGTCTTTCAAATGAGCAACTTCGCGGTCGAGGGTAATGGACTCAATCGCACGGTGAGCGCGCATCATGATAGTCCCGCCGGGGGTTTCGTAGCAGCCGCGTGACTTCATACCAACATAACGGTTTTCTACGATATCCAAGCGACCAACGCCGTTCTCGCCACCTACTTTGTTCAAGTAGGTCAACACGGTAGCGGGCGACATTTTTTCGCCGTTGATGGCCACTATGTCGCCTTTTTCGTAGGTCAATTCAAGGTAAGTCGCCTTGTCTGGCGCAGCTTCCGGGGCCACGGTCCAGCGCCACATATCTTCTTCGGCTTCAGTCCATGGGTTTTCCAAAACCTTGCCTTCATAAGAAATATGCAGAAGGTTTGCGTCCATTGAATAGGGTGATTTTTTCTTCTTGGAGTAATCCACCGGAATATTATTTTTTTCGCAATATTCCATGAGTGTTTCGCGGGACGTCAGATCCCACTCACGCCAGGGAGCAATTACTTTAATACCGGGTTTCAACGCGTAAGCGCCAAGTTCAAAACGCACTTGATCGTTACCCTTACCGGTTGCACCGTGGGAGATGGCATCTGCACCAACTTCATTGGCGATTTCAATCAAGCGCTTGGCAATTAAAGGGCGCGCAATAGACGTACCGAGCAAATATTCGCCTTCATAAATAGCATTGGCGCGGAACATGGGGAACACGAAATCGCGAACGAACTCTTCGCGCAAGTCATCAATATAAATCTGCTTCACACCCAGAGTTTGGGCTTTAGCGCGAGCAGGCTCTACCTCTTCGCCTTGGCCAATGTCTGCCGTAAAAGTAATAACTTCACAGTTGTAATTCTCTTGCAGCCATTTAACGATAACTGAAGTATCCAAACCACCCGAGTAGGCGAGGACCACTTTTTTGATGCTAGACATAGGATGCTCCGCTAGTAAAAATCTGAGTCACTGTCCATCGCGTTGGCGCATTTTAAGGTGCGTGGCAGTTGGGCGCGCGATTGTACTCGCTGGAGCAGAAAATTCCCACACCCATATAGGGGATTACCTGTATTTATAAGTTTGATAATTCATTGCTCAAGCTGCCCGTTCTCTCGTGTTTGATCACAAACATACAAGCATCAAGCGCAGAATTTTTACGGCCACACAAAGCTCTTTAATGAGAATAACTCGCGCTAACGTTCAGATTACAAGCCATCTACATAACCCAATAAATCACGCAGCACGGTTTTTTGCGCCTCTGTTGTTGTCTCGAGCTGAGTCAGCATAGCAGCCCTTAACCGTAAATCTTCGAGAAGAATGCTGCCGCCCAACGCTGGATCTACGCGGCGGGCATGACAAAACTTTCTCCACTCCTCCTGTTCCGTCGTGCTCAATGTTTGCGGAAAATTACGAGCACGATAGCGGAACAGTAGAGTGCTTAGACGCGCATCCTTAAATGCAAATTGTCGACTAGCGAGCTCTTGTGCTGAGCTGCGCCGCACCTGCAGCATAAGTTTGCGATCGGACTCCTCGAAAAAGCCATCGTATAGCATTTGGTCGGGGTCGGTTCGCTCTAGGTAGCCGATATCCGCATAAAGTTGATAGAGTTTTTCTTGCAACCTGCCCTGCTCGCTCAGCGATAAATTGCGAAATATCTGCCAATTTTCCTCCAGCTGACCACGGTCAATACCCAAACGCAGCGCGGTGGCTTCGTCGAGCATACTGGGCGGTAACACCATAGGTGATTTATTGAGGTGAATTTCCTTTAGGGCGATTCTCTCCACACCTTTGGGTAAATCTTCTGTGCGCGTGAACAGCCGTTCACGAAGCTCATCAGCTGGCAAACTGAGCAGGTCGCGTGGGTTGTGCGCCAAGTTGTAAGCAATGATTGAGTTCTTATTGGTTGGGTGTATGGCTAAGGGCAAAACCAAAGCCGCATTTCCGTTCTCTGCAGGAAAGCGGGACGATATATGAAGCAAAGGTTTGTGGCCGACAATGTCGATCATGCTATTAACAAAACGCTTGTCCCGCAGCCGATAGGCATAATCGAAGAGTTTGGGCTGACGGTTTTTGATGAGTTTGGCCATGGCGATGGTGGCATACACATCTGACAAGGCATCGTGCGCCGCCTCATGTGCAAGATTATTGGCAGCAGTCAGCATCTCCAATTTAAAGCAGGGGCGACCATCTTCATAATTTGGCCACTCAATTCCCTCGGGCCGCAAAGCGCGAGTCATGCGAACCACATCGATAATATCCCAACGTGAGTTGCCGTTACGCCACTCACGCTCGTAAGGGTCGTAAAAGTTGCGGTACAGCATGTAACGGGTAACTTCGTCATCAAAACGAATAGTGTTGTAACCCACGCCACAAGTACCAGGGCGGCTCAACTCCGCGTAGATTTGTGCCGCAAATTGGTACTCAGGCAACCCTTTTTCCGCCGCGACTCGGGGGCTCAGGCCAGTAATAAGGCAGGCATCCGGTTTTGGAAGGCAGTCGGGCGACGGACGACAGAAGATCATTAAAGGCTCGCCGATGATATTGAGGTTTTCATCTGTCCGAATGCCAGCAAACTGGGAGGGCCGATCTTGAGCCGGGATTTCTCCCCAGGTCTCGTAATCGTGCCAATAGAGCGTATTTTGTGTTTCAACGGCTATATCGTTGCTCATTATTTATCCTTATCAAGGCCGCCTGGAAATGTGTAGCAAGCAATGCAATGTAACACCTGAAAAGCACTTTCCCCTATACTGCCCCCATCTTTCAAACTTTATTTTTCGGAATAGCCTATGAGTGATTTAGAAAGTCTTTTTGCCAAAAACCAAAAATGGGCAAACGACATCAAAGAGAAAGATCCGGAATTTTTTTCTACCTTGGCCAAACAGCAAGCCCCCGAATATTTATGGATTGGTTGCTCAGACAGCCGCGTTCCTGCCAACCAAATCGTTGATTTGGCGCCCGGTGAATTATTCGTTCACCGTAACGTTGCCAACGTGGTTATCCATACCGACCTTAACTGCCTGACCGTACTCAATTACGCAGTGGAGTTTTTGAAAGTAAAGCATGTAATGGTAACCGGCCACTATGGCTGCGGCGGCGTTAAGGCTGCGATGGAGAACAACAAACTAGGCCTTATTGACTACTGGTTGCGCAATATTCGGGACGTGTACTACGCAAACCAAAATGAGCTGGACGCTATTGCAGACGAGACGCAACGCCTGCGCCGCCTATGCGAACTCAACGTATTACAACAGGTGGACAACGTAGCGCGCTGTAACATCGTGCAAAACGCATGGGCGCGCGGTCAGGAATTGAGTATTCATGGCTGGGCTTACGACATTCATGACGGAATTTTGCATAAATTGCGCGAGCCAATTGATCGCATTGAGCAAATCCCCGAGCAATACCGCCTATCCTAATAAACTTATTGATTTCAATGGTATGCAAGGATGCTTTTGCATAGCGCCACCTGAATCCTGATCTATACTTCTGCCATGGCTGGGCAAGCCCCAGCATCGATACGCGCAATCAAAAAAATAACGCTTGCGTGTCACTACCAATAACGACTCACTAGAGCCAATTGTCGATGCTTTTGATCAGGGATACGCAGACTCCGCCACAACTTCAATACTGGCAGCCCAAACAATACTTACTCATAAGTATTATGGCACCTATAGTGTTATTTTTAACATTGGTGTGCGCCGCTGAACTTATTACTCATCAAGAGCAATTGCACGAGGAAACCTTACGACAAGAAAGCTTGGCGGACAAAACCAACCAGATCCGCACGCTGCTTGAATACGAACTCAACTCAACCTTGCACTTAGCGACTGCACTGGTCTCTTACATACAGGCAAAGAATGGCCAAATCGTCAATCAGGAAATAGAACCTTGGGTGAGCAACCTACAAGAGCGCGCTCATTACATGCGCAATATCGCCATAGCCCCCAACAATACCGTCACCTACCTGTACCCATTGAAAGGCAATGAAGCCGCAATGGGGCTCCATTATCCGAACAACAAAGAGCAATGGCCGGCCATTCAAAAGGTCATTTTTAGCAAGCGTCCTCTTCTTGCTGGCCCCATACACCTACAACAAGGTGGCATGGGGTTAATTTATAGAATTCCCGTTTTTCTCAATGAAAATCAAGACTATTGGGGCATAGTTAGCACGGTACTTAATTTTGATGAGCTTTATGACTTACTGCATTCGCGCGCGCAATACTTGGGAATAAAAGTTGCGATTAAAGACAGCGATAACGACGGAAAAATTTTATTCGGTGACAAAGACGTAATTGCAAGCAGCGAAATTAATTTAAATGTGTCTGGCCGCAATTGGCAACTTATATCCGGGCAGATCGCTCAACCAAATCATTCGGTTTTTAGCACTATTCGTATTACTGGCTGGTTGATTGCATTTATCGTGAGCCTTTTATTTAACTCATTCTTGCGTTCACTTGCGCAGCAAAACAAAACACGTCATCAACTGTACGAAAGCAAATATAGATTTACGCAAGCATTTAACAGCGCCCCTCAAGGTATGGCGCTTATCAACCGCAATGGCACCTTGATGGATTTTAACGACAGCCTTTGCTCAACATTAGGCTATTCACGCACGGAGCTAGAAAAGCAAAACTTCTTTTCGTTGGCTGCGCCCAGTCAACGTGAACGATTGAGCAATATTATTGAAGGGATTTATCCAAAACCCGGCGCTAATCATCAATACGAAAGCCTTTTATTGCATCAATCTGGCCAAAACATAAACGTTATTATCAGCCTCGCGCCTACACAAGCAGCAACATACGAAAGCGATTGGATTATTCAGGTGATTGACATTAGCCACCGCATTGCCTTTGAACATTTGTTGCAAGAAGAAGCAAGCTACAACCAGAGTATTTTAAATGCCGTGATCGATGGCATTTTAACCATTGATAGCAACGGCAATATTCGATCCGCAAATCCGGCCATCTCGCGTATTTTTGGTTACCCGTTGGATCAATTCCCTCAACAGCACATTAATCAATTTATTCAGGACCCAGAAACCGGCAGCATCATGCGCCATATTAAATACCACACCGCTAAAATTGATTTAAACACTGAGATCAACCATGACGTGTTAGGCATTAAATCAAATGGCGAACAATTTCCACTTGAACTTCAGCTTGCCTGTATCCAACGCAAAAATGAAAAGTTATTTATCGCAGTAGTGCGCGACATTAGCGAACGCAAAAGATTGGAACAACTGAAGCAAGAATTTATCTCCAACATAAGCCATGAACTACGAACGCCACTAACGTCAATTCTGGGGTCGTTACGCTTAATGCAAAGTGGCGCCCTCGGACAATTTGATGAAAACGTTGAAAAGATAATTCGTATTGCTGATCAAAATGGACAGAGGCTAGAAGCACTCATCACCAACCTGCTTGATATGGATAAACTACTTGCAGGAAAAATGCATGTCGATTTTAAAATACAACCCGTATTTCCAATAGTTGTACAGGCCATCAACAATATGGAAGAGCTGGCCAAGCAGAACAGCATTCATATTGAACTACTCACGCAGGATGAAGGCTGGATTGCAAATGTGGACAACTTGAAGCTGCACCACATACTCAACAACTTAATCTCGAACGCCCTAAAATTTTCACCAGCAGCTAGCAGGGTAAAGGTTAAGGTTTTGTCGCTTAATGAAAAAGTGCGCATAGAAGTATTGGATCAAGGCGCGGGAATATCACGCGAAGAGCAAGATATGTTGTTCCAAAAATTTTACCAAATAGATAGATCCAACTCGCGTCAAAATGGCGGAGCTGGTTTAGGGCTAGCCATATCGAAAGAACTGGTAAACCTTATGCGCGGCTCTATAGGTGTAGCATCTGAACCCGATGAAGGCAGTTGCTTTTTTATCGAGCTTCCTTTAGCGGACGACAACAGAAGTTAGCCATGGACTCATTACACTCCAAAAACAATAATTCCATTCCGCATCAGCAAAGGTCGCTGATAGAAGAACAGGTTCTTGGACTCTATTCCGGCATACCGCTCTCTGTAGGGCTGACGCTTGTGCTGGATTTGCTGTTAACATTTTCCCATTGGAATGTGATTGGCCAAGGCGACTTAATTCTGTGGAATATTTTTATGATATGCGCAATGGCCTTGCGCACCTTCATTTGGTATTTTTGGCGAAATACCGAATCAAACTTTAACGCACGCTATTGGTTAATTCTCTTTCGCACAGGCGCCCTTCTTGCCGGCATTGCATGGGGCAGCGCTTCCTATTTTATGTTTGCAAATTACAACCCAACCTATCAAGCGCTACTCGCGTTTACACTGGCTGGTGTGGTTAGTGCATCGCTTACATCACTGGCAATTGATAAAATTTCAGCCGTTGGATTTGTGGTGTTGGCAATAGTGCCATTAAGCCTACGGCTACATGCGGAGCAAGGCCAAATTGCTGTTTCAATGAGCATTATGGTTGCGCTATTTATTGTTTTTGTATTATCCGCATCTTCACGTGCACGCAAACAGCTAGAAAATAGTTTTGAACAGAACACCCGGCTGATTAAATGGGGTTATGAGCGCCTTCAGCAACAACAGATGAGTAAAATAATCAGTGATACGCAAACACTTTTTATTGCCAGCAACGACGACAACCAAACCTTCGAAGATTTGTTAGACAACGTTGTTAAATTAACCGGTAGTGAATTCGGTTTTATTGGTGAGGTAGGCTACAGCGATGAGGAAGACCCCTACTTGAATATGATTGCAATGACAAACATTGCATGGGACAAAGCCAGCCGCACCGCCTACGCAAATCACAAAACGCAAGGCATGAAATTCACTAACCTTAATTCACTATTCGGCGCCGCCTTAACATCTGGAAAGCCTATTATCAGCAACAACCCTTCTAGCGATATGCGTTCTGCCGGCACTCCGCCTGGCCATCCATCAATTAGCGCTTTTACCGGCATTCCAATCTTCCACAACGCGCGACAAGTTGCCATGTTAGGTTTGGCGAATAAAGAGAACGGCTATAGCGAAGCAGATATCGAAGATTTAAAACCGGTTACAGGTTTAATTTCGCAGTTCATGATTGCGATAGCACACAGGCGCCAACACATTCTCGACGAAGAAAATATCAAGCGCCAAGCAAAACACACACAAGCCATTTTGGACGGAGCCTTCGACGGCATTATTACACTCAACGAACAAGGAGTGATTACAAGTTTTAATCATTCCGCAGAAGTCATTTTCGGCTACCGCGCTAATCAAATTATTGGGAGCAGCCTGCTTAAACTATTACCCAAACATGCACGCACTAACGCGGAGCAAAACCCAATGCAAAATCTCAGTGAAATATTGGATATTGGGCAAGAGATGATAGGGCTGAGGAAAAATGGCAAAGAATTTGAAATGGAATTAGCGCTATCCGCTATTTCCAGCGAAGCCGACGAAGCTTACGTTGGCGTGATCCGCGATATTAGCGACCGCAAACATACCGATAAATTGAAAAATGAATTCATTGCAACCGTGAGCCACGAATTGCGTACCCCCTTAACATCAATATCAGCTTCACTGGCCATTATAGAAAGCGGAAGCTTGGGCACACTGCCCGACAAGGTAAACAGCCTTATCAAAATTGCCAAACAAAATAGTCTTCGCCTACAAAACCTGATTAATAATTTGCTCGATATGGACAGATTGCTAGCTGGCCAAATAGAGTTTGATTATAAAAATATTGATTCCGTGAACTTGATCCAAATCTGCATTAAAGAGAGCCAGTATAGTGCGGAAAAACATAACGTAAAATTTCAGATTATTAGTGCAGAAGAGAATTGCAACATTTACGCCGATGAAGAGCGCACCCAGCAAGTGATAAATCATTTACTCTCAAACGCCGCTAAATTTTCTCATCCGCACTCAACGGTAGACCTATCCATTTCCAAAAAAGATGATTTTGTAAAAATCTTAGTTACCGACTACGGGCCTGGGATAGCGCCGGATTTTAAAGCCAATATTTTCAAAATCTTTACCCAAGCCGATAGCTCAAGCTCACGGCAAAAAGACGGTAGCGGCTTAGGCCTAACCATTAGCAAAGAATTAGTGGAAAAAATGGGTGGAAAAATAGGCTTCACCAGTAATGTTGGGCAAGGCAGCTCTTTTTATATTGAATTGCCCTTGGCTCGCCAACAATAATTAACGTAGTAGAATTTTATGGCCGCAGAAAAAAGTACATTTGAATTGCACCTTGAGAAGCTAAAAGGCGAATATAAAGCGCAGCTTCCCGCCAAATTTGAAGCTATTACTGCTGATTGGCAGGCGATTTCTAACCAATGGCAAGTTGAAACAATGGTATTGCTGCATAGAAATGTGCACAGTTTAATTGGCACCAGCGGAACCTTTGGTTTTGTTGACATCAGCAAATCAGCAAGGGCACTTGAAACTGCGCTAAAACCCTTAATTAATGAAAAAGATCCCGCTTATAAGCTCGACGAAAATGTAACTCGATCAATAAATATCGCACTCAAATCGCTGAGCAATTTAATTGAAACAGAAACCAATCCACACGCAAACATTATTCAAATAGACGAACCCACAGATTACAGCCACTTAGACAAGCAACTAACTCAAACCCGCCAGTCAGGTATAGTTGCGCAGGACACATCCATTTATTATCTAGACCAAGAAATTGATGCACCCGAAATTTTACTGCAAAATTTACTGAGTTATGGTTTCAAATCGAAACATTTTAGATCCATTGACACTCTGGTTCAGGCGGTTGCGCAAAGACACCCCAGCCTAATCATTATGGATTTAAGCATTCCACAAGAAGACATGCAGTCATTTTTTGAGGCTGCCAAGAGGTTTGTCGCACGCGGCATAAAAGTTTTCTTGTTTTCAGGAAAAGACGATTTCAACAGTCGTTTGTTATCGGTACGCGCAGGTATTCACTCCTACGTTACAAAGCCTGCCGATATTCCCTCGCTAGTTGGCTTAATTCGAAACCACTTAAACCTCAATATTAATAAACCCACGCACATTTTGATTGTGGATGATCAAATCTCTGTTGCGGAATTTTACAGCGCCATACTTGAACAAGCGGGAATGAAGGTTACCGTTGAAACTGATCCGCTTAGCGTTCTGCCTATTTTACAATCCAGCATGCCAGATCTTATTTTATTAGATCTCCACATGCCCAATGTAAATGGCGACGAACTCGCCGCGGTAATTCGGCAGCAGGAAGCCTTTCAAAGTATTCCTATATTGTTTTTATCCGCTAACGCTCACCCATTCAAAAAAACGGATTTGTTAGAAATTGGCACTGAGGATTTACTCTCCAAAGATATGCCGCCAGAAGATCTGGTTCGTCATGTTCGCAGCCGTGTTGAACGCGCAAAAATTTTAACCGCAATGATGTACCAAGACAGCCTCACAGGCCTACTAAACCACGCACAGATACAACTTGCTGCAGAGCGTGTATTTCTTCAATACCGACGCAATAAAATGACGTTCACTATTGCGATGATTGATATAGATAACTTCAAGTCGGTAAATGACACCTATGGTCATTTGAATGGTGATCGCGTGCTCAAAGCTCTGGCACAACTCTTTCAGCAACGCTTACGAGTCACTGATTATATTGGCCGGTTTGGCGGCGAAGAATTCCTGATGATTATGCCCGACATGAACATTCATGACGCGGGCAATTTAATCAATAGCCTACGCAAATCTTTTAGCCAAATTAAGTTCAAAGATAGCACTTATTCATTCAACGTAAGTTTCAGTGCGGGCATTGCAGAAAACACGGGAATGGAAAATTTTATGGAACAAATTAAATTTGCGGACGAAGCCTTGTACCGCGCGAAAGAGCGAGGCCGCAATGTTGTGTGTGCAAGCCTTGCGGGAGATACTGATAACTAAGATGAGGGGGCAGATTGGTGATTTAAAGTCGATTGCCCGCCCCCATCTCTTTCAACTTTTTCAACACCACTGCGCTTATATTGCCTAGGGTAACCACCTCGTCAACACCTCCTAAATTGACAGCCTCTTTAGGCATGCCATAAACAACACAACTCTGCTCGTCTTGAGCGATGGTATAGCCACCACGATTGTGAATGTCCAGCATGCCTTTTGCGCCGTCTTTTCCCATACCGGTCAAGAGCACACCAATCACATTTTTACCCCCTGCAATTGCAACGGATTCCATCATTACATCTACCGCTGGGCGATGGCGATGCACAGGCTCCGACTCCGATAGCTTAATCACGTAATCTGCTCCTGAACGAGCCACCAGCAAATGAAAACCTCCCGGCGCCAAGTAAGCGTGGCCTGGCAAAATCCGCTCACCACCTTTAGCTTCAGCAACGTGCAACTTTGTAAGTTTATTCAACCGCTCTGCAAAGGTGCGAGTGAATCCAGGTGGCATATGCTGCGTCATCACAACGCCGGGAGAATCTGCTGGCAGTTGCAAAAGCACATCTTTTATAGCTTCTGTACCACCTGTTGAGGCGCCTATGGCAATTATTTTTTCCGTGCCTTGCAAAGATGTTGTGGAAATTTTTTTGACCACGCCAACCGTATTTCGCTCATCGAGCTTGAGCGGTTTCACGTTAACTTTTGCTGCAGCCTCAAGCTTTTCTAAAATTAGTTCCGTATATTCACGAAAGCCATCTGCAATGCCGAGTTTTGGCTTGGGGATAAAATCTACTGCGCCCAACTCAAGTGCTCGTAAGGTTGCCTCCGCACCCGACTCGGTGAGTGTCGAAAGCATGACAACGGGTGTAGGGCGCGCAACCATTAATTTCTCTAAAAAAGAAAGACCATCCATGCGCGGCATTTCAATATCAAGAGTGATTACATCAGGTGAAAACTCCTTCACCATATCACGCGCCACATAAGCATCAGGTGCAGCACCTACCAAGGTAAAACCCGGTGCGCTGCGAATAATTTCCGACATTAAACTACGCACCAAAGCGGAGTCGTCAATCACAAGTACTTTAATCATTACATTAAAACCATATTATTTTTATCAAGGTTCGCATCAAATGCAAGCCAGAGAACATCAGAAATCATTTTCATTGCAATTTTTACAAGGAAAATTTGTGTGAAAAAGCAGAGCTTACACAGGGCAAATGAGCATTTTTAACAAAAATTTAGCAACGCAAAAACAAAAAAGTTAACATTCAGGATTTCTCTAGGTAAACAAATCAACATCGCCACTTTTGGGCGTGTATTTTACGCGCATGCGGTATTCAGTTTCGCGGTCAAAAATAGTTGTGTTATGAACAGATTTAATTTTTCTAACCATTACCTTACCCGTATCGGGGAAAAAATAAACCTTGCGGGGAAAATCATCTAACAAGTCCTGTGCAACAATTGGAATAGATTCATTATGCAAATAATCCAATACGAATGCGGCATTGCGCTGGCCAACATTGTTTAAGGTAAGCCCGCGCAAAACATTGCCACCACCAAATACTTTTGCTTCCAATCGATTTTTGTTCGCACCAAGTTTCAATAAATGGTTAATAAGAATCTCCATGGCATATACACCGTAACGAGCAGATTCCGTGAGCAACCCAGATTCATTATTGCCGTCATTGGGCAATAAAAAATGGTTCATACCACCACAATGAGTGACCTTATCGCGCAAGCAAACGGCGACACAAGACCCAAGTACCGTGACAATTAATTTGTCTCCCGTAGTGACGTAATATTCGCCAGGTAAAATTTTTACCGCGTCTTTGTCAAAGTGACGGTCATAGTAAGTATTGGGGGCAAGATGCTCATTGTCGTCATATTTCATTGGCCGCTCCTAGAGGTTTTGCCAATGTATAGGTAGTTTTTCCCACCAGCTTAACCAGATGCGGTGCCTGAGAAAAACTTTCTGAATGGCCTGCAATATAGAGACCTTCCGGCTTAAGCAATCTAGTCATGCGTTCCAACAATTTTAATTGCGTGGCCTTATCAAAATAAATCATCACATTTCGGCAAAAAATAACGTCAAAACTTTCTTGTAAGCCCCACGTAGAATCCAACAAATTGATTTGGCGAAAATCAATTAAATTACGCAACTCTTGCACCACTCGCGCTTTTCCCGCGTTAACGCCCTTACCGCGCTGAAAAAATTGTTTCTTTCGCTCAAAACTTAATGACTCCAAACGCTGTAACGCATAAACGCCGGAACTTGCCTCGCGCAATACATTGCTATCAATATCTGAGGCAATAATTTCTACTGGCGGTTCATAGGTGCCGTATGCCTCCGCCAAACTTATCGCTATGGAGTAAGGCTCTTCACCGGTACTGGATGCCGCACACCACACGCGCAAAGGGCGGCTTTTATGTTGCATTTTTTTGGCGTAATCCGCCAAGATCGTAAAATGGTGAGACTCACGAAAGAACGCGGTAAGGTTGGTGGTTAGCGCATTAATAAATTCCTCTTGCTCCTCCTCATTTTCATTCAAATAACTTAGGTAGGCAGAAAAGTTGGCTAATTTTAATGCACGCAAGCGACGCGCCAAACGGCTATACACTAACTGCTTTTTACTGTCAGATAAATTAATACCCGCTTTGTGATAAATCACTTTGCGTACTTTTTCAAAGTCCGCTGCGCTGTAACTAAATTCCCGACTATTACCTGCACTAGTCATGCGTGCTTCCAATTAGAAAAAGCCTTAAATAGCACATACCTCATATAAGATGCCTACCGCACTAATGAGCAATTTTAATAAGCCATAAAACGTATAACGTTGCTAGGCACAACAACCAAATAAAAACCTAAAGACCCGCTTCTTTTTTAAGCTTGATAATAGCGACGCCAACTGCACTGGAGATTGTCGCATACGCCGTACCTGCGCCAATTGCAGCTTCTGCCTCAGAATATTTAGCCGCATTAATTAAGGTAGCCACTTTACCCGCCTCTTGGTGAAATGCAGCGTGTTTGGTCATGCATTCATTATGGCTCACCAAGTTTGAAAACTTTAATTTGGCATCCCCATGCAACCACTTACCCAATTCGCAGCAATTATCTTTAGCAATAGTAGCGGCATCTAAATTTTCTTTCTTTGATATCGCTGTACGAAACTTCATTTTCCATTCACTGTGTTTTTGAATAGCGCTATCTAAATCCATAGGTCACCTCATTGATATTGAAAAAAATTTATTAAAATGATTCCCACTCGTCATCCTGTTGCTTGGGAGGAGACAATTTTTTTGTCAATGTCGATGATGGTTTGACTTCAGGTATCGCTGCATTTAAACGGGCCACAGGTTTGAATGTGGTGTGTGACGAATCACTGTTTAAGCGGAATTGCGCCACTCGCTGAGTCATTTGATCCGCTTGTGATTGCAAGCTTTCAGCAGCTGCGGCAGCCTCTTCAACTAAAGCGGCGTTCTGTTGTGTCATTTCATCCATTTGCGAAACTGCCGTAGAAACCGCATCAATACCCGATGATTGCTCAACCGAAGCTGCGGCAATTTCCGCCATAATATCGTTCACGCGCTTAATCGCTGTAACAATCTCTTTCATGGTATCCCCCGATTTTCCAACAAGGGTATTACCATTTTCTATTTTCTTAACCGAATCAGAAATTAACGCTTTAATATCTTTGGCTGCGTTCGCAGACCTTTGCGCAAGCGTACGCACCTCAGAAGCAACAACGGCAAAGCCCCTGCCTTGATCGCCCGCGCGAGCGGCTTCTACCGCTGCATTCAATGCAAGAATATTCGTTTGGAACGCAATGCCATCAATCACGCCAATAATATCGGCAATTTTTTGAGAGGACTCGTTAATCGCATTCATGGTGGTAACCACTTGACCGATTAACGCACCACCATCCGTTGCAACACTGGATGCTTGTTCCGCAAGAACATTTGCCTGCTTAGCATTATCAGCATTGAGTTTTACGGTAGAGGTTAATTCCTCCATGCTGGAGGCTGTTTCTTCCAAGTTAGCTGCCTGCTGCTCAGTACGGCTAGATAAATCGGAATTGCCTTGGGCAATTTCACTGGACGCCGTAAATATCGTTTCTGCCGAACCGCGAATTTCACCAATAATGTCACCCAAACTTTCCATTGTGCTATTGCAATAATCCTTCAACTCACCAAATGTACCTGAATAATTATTGGTAATACGCTCTGTTAAATCACCCTTAGAAAGCGCATTCAAAACACGGGCAATATCCGTCAAACTTTCATCAGCTGTGGATGTGAGTGCGTTCAGCCCCTCAGATGTTTTTAAGAAAAACCCTTGCTTACCTTCTGTTACTGCACGTTTTTTAAAATTACCGGCTACAACAGCATCCACCATTGCACTAATTTCTTCTTCAGCGGCTACTTCTTGCGTACGGTCTATCCACTCTACAATAGACCCCATACGCTGGCCTTCTCCGTCAAAAATCGGGCTAGCAACTAAGCGAAAGGTCAACGAAGCTACTTTAATATTAGCGGTATGAGATGTTGTTAAGTGCGAGAGCATTTGACTTTGGTGCGTAGGATTTTTATGGAATATATCCATATTGCTACCAATGACTTTATCTACCGAGAAATGCGGGAGCTGAGCGCGTAATTCTGGTTCAACATTATGCAACATGGCTTCAATAGCGCGATTCATGTAAATAATTTCACGATTGTTATTGGCAATCATCACATTGGTAGAGGTTGCATCTAACGCCGTGCGAATTCGCAAATTATTGCGTGCTTCACGCGCGTTATCTTCCAGTGCCAGCCGCATAATTTCCAGCTGCCCTAATAGACTGCCTTTGTCTGCTTGAGCACATGCGCTCACCTGAGTGAAATCACCAGTACCGATACGCTTTGCCACACTAACGGCATCTTCTGGTTCACCACCCAATTGCCCCGTAATGTTAGTGGCAATTTTCCAAGCCATCATAATGGAACCCACGCCGGATAAAATAATAATCAGCGCCTGAATCCATTTTGCAGTAGTAACCTGTGCCTGGGCCTGATTAACATCATCATCACTAGCCTCTTGCAATTTGTCACTTGCAAGCGCCATTTTTTCTTCAAGCTCAGAAAAAGCAGCGTTAAAATGCGGAAGCGCATCATGAGCGAGTTTTAAATCTGTAGAGGCTAAACCAACTATTTCTTGCGCATTACTTATATATTTCTCTAAGGATGCTTCTACCGAGCTCAATGCAGCAGACGCTTTAGCATTTAATTTAAGTGCCTTATTAGCCTCTATATGACTACGAAAATCTTTGCTGTGCTCTGTGATATCTGCTTTCACTTCAGCAAGTTGCACTACATCTTTTTCAATAGCAACTAACAGCGATCGCTGAACATCCGCACGCAAGGCATCATGCATCATGTCACCCTCTAGGTGATTGCGTAGCGCCATTGCGTTTTTTTCACCTATTTGCAATGCCTTATCATAGGTTTTTTGAGCGTAGAAACTAGCAAAACCAATTAGAATTGACCCCACTAAACCAACCACACCAATTTGTACGAGCTTTGTACGCAACTTCATAATGGTTCCTGCCTTGATTTAAATAGTTATAGCGGCGCCCCTGCCACAAAGAGTTAAGTTCTTCTTATTAAAACGATTCCCATTCATCATCTTGATTTTGAGGGGGCGATAATTTCTTCGTCGGTGATACTAGTTTCCGAGCTGTAGGCGCGGCTAATTTTGCACCAGACTTGTTGTTACTCCGGCCCGCATCGCTATCTTCTGACAAAATAAATTGCCCCACGCGCTGCGTGAGTTGATCTGCTTGTGATTGCAGACTTTCCGCAGCAGCGGCAGCCTGCTCGACAAGAGCGGCATTTTGTTGGGTCATTTCGTCCATATGTGAAACTGCGTTGGAGACTTCTTCAATACCCGTTGATTGTTCTGAAGACGCCGCTGCAATTTCCGCCATGATGTCGTTGACACGCTTGATGGAGTTAACAACCTCTTTCATTGTCTCGCCTGATTTACCAACCAAGGTATTACCACTTTCAATTTTCTTTACCGAATCTGAAATTAAAACCTTGATATCTTTTGCTGCATTGGCAGACCGTTGGGCGAGTGTTCTAACTTCAGAGGCAACTACTGCAAAGCCTCTACCTTGGTCACCAGCACGAGCGGCTTCAACAGCTGCATTCAGTGCAAGAATATTGGTTTGAAAGGCAATGCCATCTATAACACCAATAATGTCCGCAATTTTTTGTGAGGACTCATTAATGGAGCCCATGGTAACAACTACCTCTTGAATTAGTGCACCACCATCTGACGCTACTGTAGAGGCCCGCTCGGCCAACACGTTGGCCTGCTTCGCATTGTCTGCATTTAATTTTACGGTTGAGGTTAGCTCTTCCATGCTCGATGCAGTTTCTTCCAAGTTCGCCGCCTGTTGCTCGGTACGACTTGAGAGATCAGCATTACCCGATGCAATTTCACTGGAGGCCGTAAAAATAGTGTCGGCTGCAGTGCGAATTTCACCTAAAATTTTACTCAAACTTTCTGTGGTGTTATCGCTGTAATTTTTTAACTCTGCAAAGGTTCCGGCATAGTCGCCTTCCATTTTTTCGGTGAGATCACCCTTGGCGATTGCACCCAAAACGCGAGTGATATCATTTAATCCTCGCTCAGTTGTAGCGACTAGACCATTTAGACCTTGTGCCGCCTTTAGGAAAAAGCCCTCTTTTCCATTTTCATTAATACGAGTGGTGAAATTGCCTTGCCCTGCAGCTTCAACTACATCATTGATTTCTTGTTCGGCAGCAACTTCATTAGTACGATCAAACCATTCCACCACAGTGCCTAAGCGTCCACCGCTTGTATCGAAAATAGGGCTTGTTACTAACCTGAAAATTCTATTTGCCAAGGTACTGTTACTGGTGTGCGCTTGCATTAACACTGAAAGCGCCTGCGCCTGATGCGATGGCGATTGAAAAATATCTAATTTACTTTCAAGAACTTTATCTGCAGAGAAACCTGGCAAGGCAACCCGAAGATCTGCCTCTACCAATCTGAACATCTTTTGCAAAGAAGGGTTTAGATAAATAATAGTTCGATCATTATTTGCAATCATTAAATTGGTTGAACTTGAATCCAAAGCTGAACGAATACGCTGATTTTCAATAGCTTTTACCTGCCCTTCCTTGAGAGATTCAATCATGTCAGCAACGGCACTCATCACACTACCATCACCTTTTTTTACATTCACAGACACATCCAAGTCACCTCTTGCAACGGAGGATGTTACTCGCTTTAGATCCTCAGGGTCTGCACCTAAACCGGTCAAAATTAATTTACTGAAATAAACCGAGAAAAAAGCCACCACAACAACAGAAAGAATCGCCACAACCATGAGCAATGTTTGATAGGTGGCTACCGTAGAGATACCGTTCGCTTGTGATTCTTCGTTGAGCTTTACCGCACGCGCCACTAGGTCATAGACAATAGCTTCATGTTCTAGGTAAGCTTTTTCCATACTGACAAAGCCTTTTAACAAAGCATCATCATCGCCACGCGCAGCTGGCTCTAGCACTTCTTTTATGAGTATTGATTGAAACTCTTTGCCTTGGGGTTTTAGGCGCTTATTAATATCGGCAACCACGTCTGCTGGCAAATCTGGACTACTTCCCCATTTATCCACAAGATCATCAAATTGCTGCAAATGTATTTTAATATCTTTAATAGATTCGGCACGCTTCGCTTTATCTAACGAATAAAGTTGTTCCGCTTGGTTTGCGGCCTCAACCATAAAAAGGGCTGGCGGTGCAATATCTGCCACGAACTTTCCCGTTAAATCAATTCGGTTATACGCGTTGCTTCCAATGGAAGCATTCTTACCCAACAAATAGCCCATAAGCGTTAAGAGAATAACGGCTAGGATTGCAGTGCCTGCCATAATATTTAATTTTGCTTTTAAATTAAAAGTCATAGTCTTTTCACCTACGCTGGCGTTGAACTAACACTATTAAATAGGCCCATCTCTTCGCTCGATATCAACTCATTGATATCCACCAAAATAATCATTTGTTCGTTGATGGTTGCTAAACCCAATAAGTAGCGGCTATCAAATGCAACACCAAAATTTGGCGGCGGGCGTAATTGGTCTTTATTCAAACTCACCACATCACTTACGCCATCTACCACTATGCCAACAATGCGGTTGTGAATATGCAAGACGATGACAATGGTGAATTCATCATAGGTGGCATCGCCCACATTAAATTTAATACGTAAATCCACAATGGGGACTATGTCTCCACGCAGGTTAATAACGCCTTTTATGAACGGTGGCGCATTGGCAATTTTTGTCACAGATTCGTAGCCGCGAATTTCTTTTACGGTGAGAATATCAAGTGCATAATTTTCTTCGCCCAAGGTAAAGGTGAGAAATTCTTGATCCTTTTGGGGCACGGCAACTTCAGACATTTTTAGCCTCTGGTGTAGATATTTAACATTTTAAATCCCCCCGGCTGCGCCGACCCCCTTTTACAAAGGGGGTTGCCACTCCCTACTTTCAAAGTGATGGAGTTGCCGAGGGATCTGTTAACTTGCTTGCTGCAACGTATGTGGATTGGCTGTAACAGCTAAGGATTCCACGTCTAAAATCAATGCAACACTGCCGTCGCCCATAATGGTTGCGCCAGCCACGCCTTGAACACGTTTGTAATGTTGCTCTAAACTTTTTATTACTACTTGTTGTTGACCTACCAATGCATCTACAAAAAGTGCAAATTTGTGCTTATTTGCTTCAATTAGAACGGCAATGCCCTTATGTGCTTCTTTAAAGTCTGGTTCTAACTGCATGGCTTTGTAGAGCGGTAAAATGGGCCAATATTGATCACGCACTAACAGCAGTTGATCATCACCCGCCAAGGTTTTTATATCTTTTTCTAGCGGCTGCATGGATTCGATAATATTTACCAGTGGGATAATAAATGTTTGGTCGCCTACAGAAACACACATGCCGTCTACTATGGCAAGTGTGAGTGGCAAGCGAATCGTAAAGGTCGCACCAACACCCTCTTGTGATTCAATATCAATGCGGCCACCGAGTGATTGCACATTGCGCTTTACTACATCCAAACCCACACCACGGCCTGACACATCTGTTATTTGATCCGCTGTTGAGAAACCTGGAGCAAAAATTAACTGCCACACTTCAGCGTCACTCGGGTTATCACTGACTGGAATATTTTTTTCTTGCGCCTTGGCCAGAATTTTTGTGCGGCTCAAACCGCCACCGTCATCACTAATACTGATAACAATACTTCCGCCCTGTTGTGCGGCTTTTAATACAACGGTACCTGTGGGATTTTTATTACGATCTGCACGAACTTCTACTGACTCTATGCCATGATCAATAGAATTGCGCACCAAATGAGTTAATGGATCTACCAGCTTTTCGGTTAAACCCTTATCCAATTCTGTGTCGCCACCTTCAATAATCAGGTCAATTGATTTACCCAGCTTTGTCGATAAATCACGAACAACACGCGGGAAACGGTTGAATACAAATGAAACGGGCAGCATGCGAATTGACATAACCGCTTCTTGAATTTCCCGTGTATTGCGCTCTAACTCTGCCGCAATACTTTGAAATTTTTCACCCAAAGCGCCGTCGATACTTTTGCCCACCAAATTCAACATAGATTGGGTGATAACAATTTCACCCACCAGATTGATGAGCTGATCAACTTTGGTTACATCTACACGAATCGACGTATTTTCGGCTGAGGCAGCATCTGCTGGTTTTGACTTGGTAGCGGGTTGCAGGGTTGCGACAGGTGCGCTAACTGCAGCGGATTTAATTACGGGTGAAGGTACAGAGGTATCAACGGGGATTTCGCTTACATGATTTGTTTCTGGCGCTGTAACATCTTCTTTCTTTTTGGTTGAGCTCTTTTTGGTTGCCTTTTTCTTGGCGGCTCCCAATACAGGTAGCTCTTCATCAAAGAACCCGAAAGCCTCTTCAACTGAGGGGAGTACAGGGTCCACAAAAAAGCCAAAGCCATCTTCAATATTCATGGTCGGCTCGGTGAAAAAGCCGAAACCATCATGTTCCTCCAGCGGTTCAGCCGGCGATTTGGTAACGGCCTCTAATCGTTCGCAAATTTGATTAGCACCTGCCCAATCGATATCTGTACCTGATTTGTAACTGTTCAAAATTCCTTTGAGTACATCGACCGAGCCGAGAAACAAATCGACCATAGCAGGGGTAATTGCGAGCTTTCCCTGACGAACATTGTCGAGCAGGCTTTCCATAATATGGGTAACAGAACCGAGGGCATCAAAACCGAAAATGCCGCTACCACCTTTAATAGAATGCGCGGCACGAAAAATACTGTTGAGTTGTTCTGAATCTGGATTATCGGTATTCAAATCCAGTAAGAGGTGCTCCATTTCATCCAGATGCTCTTGGCTCTCTTCGAAGAAAACAGAGTGAAATTGTTTCATGTCGATAGACATAATGGCCTTCCAATGCGATGCAATTTTTTAGACTTATTAGCTCGACTTAGCCCAATACTTTTTTAGCAACCTCCAACAACTTGGCCGGGTCAAAAGGCTTTACCATCCACCCTGTTGCACCTGCAGCGCGGCCTTGGGCTTTCATGCTATCGCTAGCTTCTGTGGTTAATACAACGATAGGCGTCTTGGAATAGGTGCCCAATCCTCTTAAGGATTTAATGAGGGTTAAGCCATCCATGTTCGGCATATTTTGGTCGGTGAGAACAAAATCAAAACTCGCTGTCTTGCAAAGATTAAACGCCTCCAAGCCATCTTTTGCAGCCGTGACCATATAGTTTGCAGACTTGAGTGTTGCTTCGACCATTTGGCGAACGGATGCCGAATCATCCACAATTAATATGCGCTTACTCATAAACAATGCCCTGCGTTAGTTCCTGATAAGGTGAAGTTCATTTAATGGTAGCTCGGATTTTATTTCCCGGAGGAATAATTTCTACAGACTCCGATAAACTACGAATTAATTGATTTCCACGGCCAGAATATTTTGGGGCAACTCCAGTTTGAGCTTCGGCCGATATGTATCCTGCACCACTATCTTCCACCTCCAGCAAAAATCGCCCTTCTCCTTCGCCAGCTTGCCAACGTATGGAGAGTTTCACAAAATCATTGTCGGTAAGTGTTTTAAGGCGTTCTTCTCGCTGATGAAAATATTCCGTAAACCCGTCTACACTTTCTTTTAGGCTTGACGACAAACCAAGAACTCCATGGTCAAGTGCGTTACTCACCATTTCCGCAACGACTGCAAATATTTTTTGGCAGACTTGTTGATCAACACCAATTTGCTGTAAGAAGTGGTTGCATAACGGAGGAATTTCACAGCTTTCTAACTGCCTGCCACACAACTGCACATTCCATTCAAATTGATCATCGCTACTGGGGGACAGAGAACGCGCCATTGCTGGCGTGAGCTGGTCACTCATATCCTGAAATACTAACGAAGGCCGTATGGTGCATACAGATACATCATCTGAGTAGGAACTGTGCCCTGCATGGTTCAGCAAATCTTGTGAAAATGCTTGCAGCAAATGATCCGGTTGAGATTCGATGACCTTCATCACACGGTGGGACGAATAGGCTTCCTGCGCTGCATTTTCCTGCTCAGTGAGACCATCGCTGTGAACAAAGAGAAAGCCCGAATCAGGTAAATCTATTGTTGTGACGCTTGCGTCAAATCGGCGTTCATCCAATATGCCTAAGGCCATATGGTTGGATTTGAACGTATGGAGAACTTTTCCACCATCTACCCACAGCGCAGGTGGCATTCCACCATTCCAGATATTGAACTCACGGCGAAACGGATTTATTTCTATAACGATTGCCGCAACAAATCGATCCGCTGGGGTATCGCTTACCAATTTTCGGTTGAGCTCGGTAACAATCTTTTGAACGTGAAAGCCTTTAGTCACCATGCTATTAAAAATGGTGACTACAGGCATGATGGTAATTGCAGCAGATAGGCCGTGGCCTGTTGCATCTGCCAAAATAAAATAGAAATTTCCGCCGGGAGATTTTTTCAGTAACATCATATCGCCGCTGAACGCGGCAAATGATTTTAGCCAAATATCAACACCTTCGTATTTGTACGAATTTTGGCGAAGTAAATATTCGTAGGTAAATTTTGCAACCTGCTCTTCGCGCTCCGCTTCTGCCTTAAAGGCTTCAAGCTCATCATTTTGCGATTTAATGAGCTTCTGCATTGCCACTGATTTAATGAGTGCAGATACTTTTAATGCTAACAGGGATAAGTTGACGGGTTTTATAATGTAATCATCAACACCGCCTGAGAAGCATGCTTCTAAAAACTCCGGCTCCTCATTGGCGCTAATCATAATGACAGGCGGTTTACTTTTGTACTCACCCAAAAATGCAGGCGCCAACAGTTCCATGCCTACACCGTCACCTAATTGATAATCAAGCAAAATTAAATCTATGAAACTATCAGTCTCCAATACCAATTTGGCTTCAGACAGACTGTGGGCAGTAACTGTTTCAAGGCCTTTTGAATTCAAAAAACTGCAGAATAGAAAATTCAGCATTTCGTCGTCATCAACAACAAGAATGCGTGGCACTTTATGAGATAGGTTAGGCATGTATTAATTACAAAAATTCGAATATTTTTTGCATGTTTGCCATTTTTAATATTTCTTCTGTAGCTCCTCGCGCACCTTTTACTCGAACCTGTATTTGCTGCGCTGCAGCTCTTTTTTGAAGCAACACCATCATCCCTAGGGCAGATGAATCCAAATACTCCACCTGACTAAAATCCAAAAGAATTTCTCTACAGGCCCCATTTTCCAGCATAGCTGTGTATTGCTCACTAAATTGACGATGGAAGGAGTAATCGAATGATGTGGGCAGACGTAAGGTTTCGATCTCTGACATACTAATTCCTATTTGATCTCGATTAATTTCTGCAAATTAGCCAACATTAAAATTTCTTTAATTGAAGGTTTCACACCAATGAGCGAGATGGTTGAGCGCGTGGAGAGTGATTTTTTATGCGCCATGACTAACAAGCCTATACCGGCGCTGTCGATATAATCCATGCCGGTGCAATCCAGCGTTACATTGGCACCATTACCGTATTCCGCAAATATGCTAGTCAGCAAACTGTTAAACTCAGAGCTCGCACTGTAATCAAATCGCTTGGGCATTTTAATAGTGTTAGACATGTATATTCCTCAGTTAAAACAACTCAACTTCACCGCTCTGCATAGACGACGCAGTTACCGGGCTGTCTTCGCGACGCTCCGTGTTGCTGTGAAATTTATTCAATTCCCTTAAAAGATTTTCTTCCAATACGGATAAGTTAGTTGTTCCCTTACCCAGCGTTTCAATGATGGAGTCAATAGAACGCAACTGCGCGCGTGAATGAAGAATATTTTGCGAAGCCATATCTTCAAACTGTAAACCACGCATGGCTTCATGCAGGGCAAACGATAGGCTGCTAGAAATTTGATTCAAATTACCAGCGATGACCTGATCGCTCTTAGCTTTTTCTACTAACTCGCTGATTGCAATTTCTACTTCGCGCTTTGCATCAAGAACATAGGACATATCTTGCGAGGCAACGATTCCAACCTCTTGAGTTAGGCTGCTAATTGCATTGTTTACGTTGTTTAACTGAGCTTGAATGTCGTTGCTAAACCCAGCTGATCGGTTAGAAAGCGCTCTAACTTCGTCCGCAACTACTGCAAAGCCTCGGCCGCTTTCGCCCGCACGTGCAGCTTCAATAGCAGCATTCAACGCAAGCAAATTGGTTTGCGCCGCAATTTGATCAATATCTTTCAGCGCTTTCATTACTAGCGGCATTTGGTTGGCGATGTAATTTACCTTCTCCACCAAATCCATTGAAGCGGCACTCATTTGAACAGTGGTATCAACAAAACGCCCTAATGTGTTAGAGGTATTTTCTGCAAAGGCACTCATTTTGATACCGATGCTGACTTCAGCCGATTCTTTAGAGCCCAAATCAACCAGCAAGTGTTTAATTTCACGTTGCTGCTGTTCAAGCAGTTCTCTTAAACCCATAAACGCGCTTGTGAGGGTTTGAATTGCATCTGATTGAATATTTAACAACGAATCCATTTCGCGAGCGGTATTATCCATAGTTCCTTTAACCACTGCTCCAACTTGGGATAGACACTCGCTAACGCTACGCTCCTGTTTACGCAGAGCTTGCGCTTGATCTAGGCTGAGAGTGCTCTGAGCCTTGTCTTTGGACAATAGCAAGTAAAGCATTGCTGCAGCGGCTACCAATGTACCCACAGAAACATTTATATAAGTACCCAACGCCCAACTGATAATTGTAGCTACTGCTATCAATAGGTATTTGAACTGCATTTAGTAACCCGCTAGACACTAATAAGGTAAGTTTTGTTATTCGAGGGGTTTTATTTCCGCCGATAAATAGGCGGGTAACCCTTGTGGCTATTTAAAGCCTAGCAGGGATTTTTTGGCGTGCAGGAAATAAGTAAGACTTTTGATCTAAGCGCCAAAAGTTTTAGAGGAGATGTGATTCAATTAGCAAACGATATAAAAAAACCGGAGGTTAAACTCCGGTTTTTCGCTTTGTGAACTCAAGGGGTCACTTTAACGTGAGCGCCTGCTCTTCAATCTTGGCTTTCCAGATTTTAGGGCCCGTGATATGCACGGATTCACCGCGGGAATCCACTGCGACAGTAACGGGCATATCCTTCACGTCGAATTCGTAAATCGCTTCCATTCCCAATTCGGGGAAACCCAACACCTTCGCCGATTTGATAGCTTGCGCCACCAAATAAGCAGCACCCCCAACGGCCATGAGGTAGACAGATTTGTTATCGCGAATGGCATCAATGGCGATTTGACCGCGCTCAGATTTACCAATCATGCCGAGCAGGCCAGTTTGCTCGAGCATGGTGCGGGTGAACTTATCCATACGGGTTGCAGTGGTGGGGCCAGCGGGGCCTACCACTTCATCGCGGATAGGGTCAACAGGGCCGACGTAATAGATGAATCGCCCTTTCATATCCACCGGCAAAGGTTCGCCTTTGGCCAAGAGATCCGTCATTTTTTTGTGGGCGGCGTCGCGGCCGGTGAGCATTTTGCCGCTCAGTAAAACGGTCTCGCCGGTTTTCCATTCTTGTACATCTTCAGGCTTGAGCGTATCGAGATTGACGCGGCGCACGTCATCACCGGTTTCCCACGTAATTTCTGGCCAATCTTCCAATGATGGAGGGGTTTGGAAACTAGGGCCAGAACCATCCAACACGAAATGCGCATGACGAGTAGCAGCGCAGTTGGGAATAATGGCGACGGGTTTATTCGCGGCGTGAGTGGGGTAATCTTTAACTTTTACATCCAACACGGTGGTTAAACCGCCGAGACCTTGGGCCCCGATACCTAAGCGGTTCACTTTGTCGTACAACTCCAAACGCAATTCTTCGCTACGATTACTCGCACCGCGCGCTTGTAATTCTTGGATATCAACAGGTTCCAGCAAGGCTTCTTTGGCGAGTTGCATGGCTTTTTCCGCTGTGCCGCCGATGCCAATGCCGAGCATACCGGGCGGACACCATCCCGCACCCATTTCAGGAACGACTTTCAATACCCAATCAACCACCGAGTCAGACGGATTCAACATCGCAAATTTGGTTTTGGCTTCTGAACCGCCGCCTTTGGCTGCAACATGCACATCAACGGTATTACCCGGAACAATGTTGTAGTGAATGATGGCAGGTGTGTTGTCGCCGGTGTTTTTGCGGGCGCCATCGGGGTCAGCCAAAATGGATGCACGCAAAACGTTATCTGGATTCTGATAAGCGCGACGCACGCCTTCGTTGATCATATCCGTGAGGCTCATTTGCGCATCCCACTGCACATCCATCCCCACTGTCACGAACACGGTCACAATGCCGGTGTCTTGGCAAATGTGGCGGTGACCCATGGCACACATGCGCGAGTTAATCAGAATTTGCGCCATCGCATCTTTAGCCGCTTTGTTTTCTTCACGCTCATAGGCTTGATGAACAGCTTGGATAAAATCGACGGGATGATAGTAGGAGATGAACTGGAGCGCATCGGCAACGCTGTCGATGAGGTCTTGCTGGCGGATGATGGTGGGCATGGGGAGAGACTCTCTTGAATTATTTGCAATGACTTAGGCATTCATTACAAAAAAGTTAAGAAGGGAGTCGTCATCCCCGAAGGGGATCCTGTGACCGTAACGAACAATCTTAAAGTCACTGGATCCCTACGGGATGACAACTCCCTATTAAATTTACCTTTACTTAAAGTTAACTTTCAACACCTTAGTTTTTAATACCTAGCTGCTGCTTAATTTGCACCAAATCGCGGTTGATGATACGGCGGTTATCATCAATAGCATCAATTGCTTCTTCGGTTTTGGTAATGCGTGAAGCTAAGCCTTCTGCACTTTTAACCTGATTAAGCATAGCGTTTACGCTGGCAGAGACATCGGCAATTTTTTTGCTTTGCGCGGCGATATTTTTTTCCACGCTATCAAAGTGCGGAGCAATTTCGTCCAAGCTGGCTTTGTGCGAGAGGGAGTCTTGCTTGAGCGAATTGGTATCGCCTTTCAAGCTGTTCAGCTCGGCTTTAGCACCCTCTAAAGATTTGCCGAGAGAGGCTAATTTTGCATCGTGATCAGCATTGAGTTTGCGCACGGCTTCTTGCAACTTTTTAATATCACCATCTGCTTTTTGCAAATTGATACCTAAAGCAGTAACCGATTGAGTGGATTCGCTGGATGTCACGTTGAGTTGGTTTTCTAACTGTTGAATACGTGCAGCATCTTTTGTGATTTTGCCGTTGGCTTCCATCAACTCGAAACCCAAAAATCCCGCACCGAGCACGCCAACTATGGCAACCAATAGCGCAATTAACGGCAAAGAGCTGGATGAACTATTGGAAGATTGTCTTACTCTCGGTTCATCGTAAGCAGGTGCGGAGCGACGGATTGGCGCTTCATCGCGCTCGGCACTTGCACCATTATTAGATGAGGTGTTACCACCAGATAAGGTTGGTTCTCTGCGTTCCATAATGCAATCTACCTAAAGAAGTAATGAAAATTGGAGCGCATTTTATAGCAGCCCATGCAACAAACAAAGAACAAAAAAAACGAGCCTTGTAGGCTCGTCCTGAGCGGGTTATCCCAGAGGAACCCGCCGCGTTTGAGTCGAGCTCCGCTTTTGGCTAGCCCGACCGCGCATTACACGCCTGTATTACTTTGCGTAATTGGCGTTTACGAATTCCCAGTTTACCAACGCCCAGAAAGCGTTCATGTAAGTTGGGCGAGCGTTACGGTAATCAATGTAGTAAGCGTGTTCCCACAAGTCTACGGTGAGAATTGGGGTAACAGAAGCATCAGTCAACGGAGTAGCAGCGTTGCTGGTGTTAACAATCGCAACAGAGCCGTCAGCTTTTTTCACCAACCAAGTCCATGAAGAACCAAAGTTGTTGATTGCAGAGTTGGTGAAGTCTTCTTTGAACTTGTCAAAAGAACCGAAGGCTTTGTTGATTGCATCAGCAACTGCACCCGTTGCTGCGCCGCCGCCATTTGGAGACAAGCAGTGCCAGTAAAACGTGTGGTTCCAAATTTGCGCAGCGTTATTGAACACACCGCCAGAAGAAGTCTTGATGATGTCTTCAAGACTTTTGCCTTCAAACTCGGTACCAGGAACAAGGCCATTCAACTTATCAACATAAGTCTTGTGGTGTTTGCCGTGGTGAAACTCTAAGGTCTCGGCAGAAATGTGAGGAACCAATGCGTCTTTTGCGTAGGGTAATGCGGGAAGTTCGAAAGCCATGAGGATTCTCCTAATTCACAGTTTAAAAATAAGCTTAATGTTCAGCAAGATTGTAGCCTAAACCCCTCCCCGACCCTCCCTTTTTCAAAGGGAGGGAATACAACCCACTTTGGAAAAGGGGGTCGCCGTAGGCGGGGGGATTTTCTGTTTCCCGAAAAAACAGGAAGGGTATTTCACAAAAACAAAAAGCGGCTACAAGAGCCGCTTTTTTAGTTAGGCTTAGAAGCCGCCCATGCCACCCATACCGCCCATGCCGCCCATATCAGGCGCAGCTGGTTTGCCGTCTTCTGGCAAGTCAGCAACCATGGCTTCAGTGGTGATCATCAAACCAGCGATAGAACCTGCAGCCTGCAACGCAGAACGGGTTACTTTAGCGGGATCAAGAATACCCATTTCAATCATGTCGCCGTAAACAGAAGTCGCAGCGTTGTAACCGAAGTTACCAGTGCCTTTCTTCACTTGGTCAGCAACCACTGATGGTTCATCACCAGCGTTAGCAACGATTTGACGCAATGGAGCTTCCATAGCGCGACGTGCGATTGCGATACCTGCGTTTTGGTCTTCATTGTCGCCTTTCAAATCTTTGATGGCTTCAACAGCGCGCAACAAGGCAGTACCGCCGCCAGGAACAACGCCCTCTTCTACTGCGGCACGAGTTGCGTGCAGAGCATCTTCAACGCGAGCTTTCTTCTCTTTCATTTCCATTTCGGTGGCAGCACCTACTTTGATAACTGCAACGCCGCCAGCCAATTTCGCTACGCGTTCTTGCAGTTTTTCACGGTCGTAATCAGAAGTAGTTTCTTCGATTTGAACGCGGATTTGCGCAACGCGAGTTTGAATCTCTTCTGCTTTACCAGCGCCGTCAACAATCACGGTGTTTTCTTTGTTCAAGGTTACGCGCTTAGCGGTACCCAAATGCTCAACAGTAGCAGACTCAAGATCCAAGCCTACTTCTTCAGAAATTACGGTAGCCCCAGTCAATACAGCGATGTCTTGCAACATAGCTTTACGACGGTCACCAAAACCTGGAGCCTTACAAGCTGCAACTTTTACGATGCCACGGATGTTGTTTACAACCAAAGTCGCCAAAGCTTCGCCTTCAACGTCTTCTGCAACAATGATCAACGGCTTGCCTGATTTAGCAACGCCTTCAAGCACTGGCAACAATTCGCGGATGTTAGAAATTTTCTTATCAACCAACAAAATAAACGGATGATCGTGCTCTACGCTCATGCTGTCTTGGTTGTTGATGAAGTATGGAGACAAGTAGCCGCGGTCGAATTGCATACCTTCTACAACGTCCAACTCGTTGTCGAGGCTGGTGCCTTCTTCAACGGTGATAACGCCTTCTTTGCCTACTTTATCCATTGCTTGAGCAATCAAATCGCCTACAGAAGTATCGCTGTTAGCAGAAATGCTGCCTACTTGGGCGATTGATTTGCTGTCGGTGCATGGTTGAGAAATAGATTTAACGTGTGCAACAGCTGCGGTGATTGCTTTGTCGATACCGCGCTTCAAATCCATTGGATTCATACCCGCAGCAACTGATTTCAAACCTTCGTTTACGATAGCTTGTGCAAGAACGGTTGCAGTCGTGGTGCCGTCACCAGCGTCATCAGAAGCGCGTGAAGCAACTTCTTTCAACATTTGTGCGCCCATGTTTTCAAACTTGTCTTTCAAATTGATTTCTTTCGCAACAGATACACCGTCTTTCGTTACGGTTGGCGCGCCGAAAGATTTTTCTAACACTACGTTACGACCTTTTGGGCCGAGGGTCGCTTTAACCGCATCAGCCAGAATGTTTACACCAACCAGCATACGTTGACGGGCGTTATCGCCAAATTTCACTTCTTTTGCAGACATAATCTTCTACCTTCAATAATTCATTATCACGGGGAAATCATTCGATTTCAGGGGATTCTTTATTGGGATCAAACGAGCGATTTAGACCAATACGGCCTTGATGTCACTTTCGTTCAAAATCACTAATTCTTCACCGTCGATGGTGATGGTGTCGCTACCGGCGTACTTACCGAATACTACGACGTCACCTACTTTCACATCTAACGGACGCAATTCACCGCTAGCCAATACACGGCCATTACCAACAGCGAGTACCTCGCCTTGATTTGGCTTTTCTTTAGCTGCACCTGAAAGGATGATGCCACCAGCAGTTTTGGTTTCTTCTTCTTTGCGGCGAACCACAACACGATCATGTAACGGACGAATTTTCATGGACACAAGTCTCCTAACTAGCGTTGTTAACAAACCTGAGGCTAGCCTCAGTGATTGAGTATCTGAGGCTAGCCTCAGCGATGGTTAATAATGACGATTTTGAACTCTTCAAGACCGCCAAGAGAGCGAGTTAAATGACAACTCGCTATGGGGTGAACAGCAGATGGGGCTTGGTTTTTGGATTTCAACTGCGGAGTGAAAAAAAATCCGCATTTATTAGCCGCTTAAGTGCGATCTTTAGGGCTTTTGCCAGACGTTGGCTCAATTATCTCGCCTTCTATCACATCCTCATCTTTGGATGTTGACTGAAGACTGCGGTCAGTAGCGGTGTTGACCTTAGCGCTACCATCGTGCTCATAAACATTACCGCCTGCAAAGCTATCATTCGCGCCCGGCTTGCCGAATCCGCCCTGACCAAAAACACCAAAACCGCCGCCTCCGAAACCACCTTGCCCAAATCCGCCAGCCGCAAAACCCTGAAACTGGCCTTTCCTGGCGAGGTAGCGAGCAAAACCTTTGCGAACAAAAGGGATAAGAATAAGGATGGCGATAAAATCACTAAAGAAACCGGGAATGATCAACAAAATTCCGGCAAAGGCTTTGACGATGCCCTCAGCTATAGGCCCCAGAGGTGATTGGGCAGATTGCGCGGCTTGAGCAGCTTTCATCATGGCGTTGATTCCTTGAGCCCGCATTAACTGCAAACCAAAAAAGAACCCGGCGAACAATAAAATAAACGCGGCCCAACCCCCTACGTATTCGCTCATTTTGATAATCGACCAAATCTCAACGAACAAGAGCCCCAACAACCACAACAAACCTAAACGCATAATCATTCCTCATTTTAGGGTGGCCATCTTAGCATTGGTGGTAAGGGTTGGTCAGGCAGGATTTGTACGCAACACCTTGCGCACCGAATAGATCATCGACAAACAGAGTATTCTTAATTAAGGTGAGCCACCCATTCAGCAGCCATCGCCATAAACTGCCATGCTCGAAACCCAAGAACAACGCCGCGAAGCCATGTTCCTCGCCCTTGCTCAAATTCCCAAAGGCAAGGTAATTACCTACGGTAATCTGGCCAAACTGGCGGGTATGCCTAAAGGTGCGCGCCTAGCAGGGCGATTGATGTGCGGCTTGCCCGCCAATTCTCGCCTACCCTGGCATAGAGTCATTAATTCGCAGGGGAAACCGTCTTTACCAGAAGGCTCCGAGGGCTACCGCGAACAACTCACACGCCTGCAGCAAGAAGGTATTGAAATTCATAACGGCAAAATCAAATTATCCCTTTACGCCTATTCTTTTTAATCAACGCAGCCCCACTTTATGAGCACAGACATTTCAACGCAGGACAATAAAAATAACTACAAAGGTTTGAAAGGAATTCAACGTGCATTTGCAACACCCTCTGCCCTTACCATGTTGTTTTTAGGCATGGGATCCGGCATTCCCTTTTTATTGTCCGGCTACACCTTATCAACTTGGCTACGCGATTCAGGCATAGCACTTAGCACCATTGGCCTAGTCAGCTACGCCAGTTTTTTTTACGTGCTGAAATTTCTGTGGGCACCGTTGATCGACCGTTACCCGCTGCCATTTTTAGGCCGCCGCAGAGGTTGGTTGGTGGCCTCACAAGTACTCCTGATTTTTGCGCTGGCAAGTATGGCGATTGTAGGGCCAAGCTCCTCGTTAATGACCTTCACTTTTTTAGTTGGCTTAACGGCCTTTGCAGGCGCAACACAGGATACGGTTGTGGATGCCTACCGCATTGAAATTGCGCCTGTTGAATCTCAAGCGGCGCTGGCCGCCACTTACATTTTGGGTTACCGCGTCGGTTTAATTTTATCGGGCGCTATGTGCCTTTATTTGGCGGAGCTTACCAGCTGGAAGATCGCTTATTTCGCCATGGCTGGCTGTATTTTGTTACCGCTCGCGTGTGTGTTTTTATCCAAAGAACCCAACCCAACTAACGCGCTGAACGTGCGTGAGATTCGCATTCAAGATGCTTTTATAAAACCTTTTCAGCAATTTTTTTCGCGCAATGGCATTGCACTTGGCATCGCGCTTTTGGCGTTTGTAGGCTTATTTAAATTGCCCGACCAAATGATAGGCGTTTTAGCAGGGCCGTTTTATTTGGATTCAGGATTCACCAAAGCCGATATAGCAACCGTATCCAAACTTTATGGTGTATGGATTGGTATTGCGGGGGCGTTTTTAGGTGGAATTTGCGTTGCAGCATTTAATATTCGCTACATGTTGGTGGTTGCAGCAATTGCAGTTTCTCTTTCAAACCTTGCTTACTTATTAATGGCCGTTCACCCTGCGGAACAATGGTCATTTTTCGCGACGATTACGGCCGATAATATTTCGCAAGGTTTTGCGGGCGTAGTGCTGGTTGCGTTTATGTCGAGCCTGACCGATAGAAATTTCACTGCAACGCAATACGCACTGCTCGCATCACTCGCAAATTTACCGGGTAAATTTATTGGCGGGGTCTCGGGTTATATTGTGGAAGCAACCAATTATCAAACCTTTTTTATTTTCAGCACCTTGTCGGTGATTCCAACCTTGTTGTTGCTGGCTTGGTTATGGAAAAGAACGGGACAGGATTAGAGAATTTATTTTTACAAGGTTGTCGTCATCCCCGCTACGCGAAGATGACGACGATTAACACTAAATCAATCCCTAAAATTCGTGTACTGCAAAGGCATATCTAATTCAGCCGCACGCAACATGGCAATACATTCTTGCAGATCATCACGCTTTTTACCGGTTATCCGCACTTGCTCTCCTTGAATAGATGCTTGAACTTTCATTTTCTCATCTTTAATCATTTTGATGATTTTTTTAGCAAGCTCGGTTTCTAAACCGGTGCGCACCGTAAGATCTCTTTTCACTTGCTTGCCTGCCGTTTTAACAGGTTTGATATCCAAACAAGAAACACCAATGCCGTTTTTAGGTAGCGATGTTCTTAAAGAATCCAGCATGGCATCCAACTGATATTCAGTATCAGCGGTCATGGTAATTTCGTATTCCTTACGTTCGAATTTTGCGTCCACACCTTTGAAATCGTAACGGCTGGTAATTACCTTACTGGCTTGGTCAACCGCGTTGGTGAGCGCATGTTTATCTACTTCAGAAACCACATCAAACGATGGCATTTTTATTTACCTCTACATCAAATATTCAAAACCAATAATTACGTATAAGACCTTTACCCGAAGTAGCGAGCGATGACAGCACAAGGTAAAAATCAGAATTTACACATAGTAAATGCGCATTTTTACTGATTTTTAACGCAGTTATGTCGCGCGCAGTATCGTGTAAAGATCTCTATTAAATAAACAAGGTGGCGAAAGCGATAGCGCCCACCCAGAATAATAATGAGCGCGAGTACAGCGGCACACTGGATTTAACTAAGGCAAAAGAGTACGCAGGCTCCGCTTGTGGGCTCAACGTAATCCCCACTAAATCTTCAATAATTTCTTGTGCATTTTCTTCTGCTTCCTGAGCTGCTCCGGCGAGTTCTTCTGCAACCTCCGCAACCTCTTCGGGGCTTGCTTCAGGATCAACCACCACAACCGTGGGTTTCACATACAAATCGGTGGGAGCACCCAGCGCACCGCGCAAACTATTGTTCAAAATAGTCATGGATGAGTTTTCGGTATCAAGCAAACTGTCTCGCAGCGGGCAGCTGTCAAAGTTACCCACAAACGCCCAAGTTAAACCCATGAGGCGCACCGCGGGAAACTCAATTAACCATAACCACTTCTCCGCAAGCACAGCCTCGTTTGAGCGTGGGGTCGTTTGCTCGCGGTAAATCACACTCAAGCGGTATAAAAGAGCGCCCACAGCGCCGGCAATCACAAACCAAAATAAAACCGCAAAGGTGCGCTCAAAACCGCGATAGCTAATTACTTTTAATGCTTGGCCATGCAGGCTTTTCCAATCGCTGATCGGGGAAGCCGCTATGTCATCCGCCGCATGGCCGCATATATCATCAATCCATTTACTCGCTGCTACAGAATCACCGCGATTTACTGTGGCAATATAGCTATTCACTTCTGACAAAAAATCCCCGCGCCCCAAAGCGTATAAAAGGATGGGGACATACACGAAGAATAGGAAATTAGCAGAAAGAAAATAAACAATCGCCCAAATACAGATGATCATAACCAGCATAGGGAAAATGAATGCGACGATCATGGGCAAGAGCGGAAAAGAAGATGCAGCAGGTAAAGCACGTGCGCGATTGAGCAACCAAATAAACCAGCCATCGCGCTGCAACACGCTCGCACTTTGCGGCGACCAATAGATAATGCCCAGAACGGCAATCAAACTTAAAAAAATCATAGCGATCTCTCGTGATTAAACGCTGCCAGATACGGCGGCTTGCAGGCTCGCGCGGTAGCGAGCCCAGTCGAAGGCTTCACCCGGGTCGGTTTTGCGTCCGGGCGCAACATCACTGTGCCCGACAATACGTTCCAGCGTAATTTGCGGGTAAATGCGCATGATGTCGCCAGTCACCCTCGTCAAAGCTTCGTATTGGGCGTCAGTGTAAGCAATATTGTCACAACCTTCCAACTCAATCCCAATACTGTAATCGTTACAGTTTGCAACGCCATTAAAGGAAGACACGCCGGCGTGCCAAGCGCGGGCATCAAATGGCGCAAATTGTGTGATGGCGCCGTCGCGCTCAATAAAAAGATGTGCAGATACTTTTAAGTCTGCGACGGTTTGAAAATAGGGATCTTGCGTGGGATCTAACTGATTGGTGAAAAACTTTTGAACACAGCCTGTTCCAAATTTACCGGGCGGCAAGCTGATATTGTGAATAACAAGGAGACTAATAAATTGCTCAACGGGGCGTTGATTGATATTGGGCGAGGGGCATCGAATAGCGGAGGTTAGGTAACCATCCTGAACACCGACTTTAGAAGCATTTGACATCAACAGACCATGACCCTTGAGTTCAGACCCACTCTTTTTAGTGAGTAGGCATCATAAACCCAAGGCTAGGTCTTTGCACACGCCCTGTTTTAGCGGCTGCTACGCAAATTGCCGATAACAGCTTCGAGGGCGCGGTCGAACAACATGCCGTCATCAAGCACCTGTAAACGGCCAGATTTGAGCGCTAACGCCAGGCTCATGCGAGTCTCTTCCGCCACCTTAACGCCGGAGCGATTGACGAAAATGTATTTACCCGTGGCACGGATAATGGCGGCAAGACGGCTACGGAATTTTTGGCCATCTTCTGTTTGCATTTCAAACCAGCTGCCCTGGGTGAGATTACCAACCAAAGACAAGTGCTGATCGCCTTCTGGCAAGCTATCTGCCGCAGCATCCACAATGGGCTCGTCACTCACAACAACAAAGGTTTCCAGTGATTCCAGCGTTGCCCCCACAGGAACTAAAGGTTCCACCACTGGAGTTACTACAACCTCCTCCAATACAGGAACATCAACATCTGATGACACAGAGGATTCCATTTCATTGGATTCTGAAACTGCAACTTCAATGTTTACATCAAATGAAGCCTCTGCGACGAGAATGACATCCGCAGCAGGCGTTTCGTCTATGGGTTGAGGCTCGCCAAGCACAGCGGTTTCCACAACTAACTCGCTTTCCTCAACCTGAAGAACGGGGGGTTCAGCCTGAGTTTCAAGGATCGGTTTAGTAGGCTCGGAAGCGATTGGGGCGACAGGTGCGTCTGCAAGTGTGATAGATGTAAACGCGACTGTAGGCGCAGGCACATCCGCCAACTTCACCTTGATAGAGGGTTCTGCCGGCGTGGTGGGCTGAGCGGGAGCCACCACGGGACGTGGCGCAAGAATTGGCTCAATCTTGGGCACAGAGCGCAAACGAGCCAAGTGCAAGGTTTCTAACTGTTTAAACAGCTGGGTTGTTTCGAAAGGGCTGTAGGAAATGTCCTCCAAACCTTCACGCAATTTCTGTAAGAGCTGAGGAACGAGCTTCAACAGCCCCTGGCGATTCTCTTTAGACATAGGTGCGGTTAAGCTCCACACCAATTGCTGGGCCACACGAATCCCCGCCTGCCATTCAGGACTTTCCACACCTTGTTTCAAGCTGGTAATGAACAGCACGTTACCCCAAGCATCACGGAGCAATTTTAAAGCGGGTGCAGGAAGATCATGACCAGAGGTTAAGCGGTTCAAAACGGCATCAACCTGCAATCGAGCGCGCTCGGATTTGGCTTTGCCATCTTCAGCATCGATAGTACGCTGCTCAAGAATTTGAGCGCGGCGCTTGTCTTTTTCAAGGAATGAACGGAAATCAGTAAGCAAGTTATTGAAGATCGCCATGTCGATTTCGAAATCCGACAATATGGTTTGTACAGTGGTTTCCATCTTGTTGTACAAACTATCTTTGCGTTGGTTCTCTTCGCTGGTTTCTTGCCAACCCAGAGCAGCCATGGCCATCTCGTTCAGCAAACGGCGAGCAGGATGACCGCCTTTGCTGAAGAAGGTTTTGTCCGCAATCGCCACCTTAACCATGGGTATTTGCAAACGACCTATCAATGCCTTCATCGGTGACGCGAGATTGCGATCATCAAGAATGAAGTCAAACATCATACTAACGAGGTTAATAACATCATCGTCAACCGCGTTAATAGCTTGCGGCTTTTGATGCTCGCTGCTCAGCAGATTTTGCAACAAATCGCGGATGTTAATAGGAGCAACACCACCATTTACCGGCGCCTGCGTGAAGGTATTCTGGTGCTGCGCCATGGATAGAATGCGCACCAAATCTTGAGTGGCGACCACTTCCCCAACTCGTTCAACAGCCCCACGGGAGCCATTGCGAGAGCCTAAAAGATCACGCAATGTGTGAAGAACTTGGTTAGTTTGCTCGTCGTATGAAGAAGCAACACCCGCCTGAGCATGCCCAGACGGGGCTTTACCAGCGGTTGCGCCGGGCTCTACTGAATCCAATGACGCAGACAAACCGGCACCATAATGCTCGTGAGCGGCAGGTGTGTTGGGGCGCTTGATTCTATTGGTTTGCTTCAGAGAAGGAAGAATGTTGGCTTCAATCAATAATTGGTTAAGCGACTGGAACACGCCGCCCAGTTTGGTCATAACCATGTTGTCGAACAGCTTAAAGAGCACAAGCTTGGCTTTAACATCTATGGTCAGGCTTTTAGCTGCATCATTAAATGCGTTGCAGATGACATCTACACCCAGTGGATTGTTCTTTTGATAAACCTTGATCGGAACCAAGTGATCAATACGCAGAGTTAAATGCTGGATAGGCTCCGCGAATTGCTCGTTGGCCTTATTGATCATCCCTTCAATGGCCACCATTTCTTCCAAATCATCATTTTTAACGAGTGAAAGATCGTCCAGCGAGAACTCTTTGGTTTCAGTTTGAACTTCATCGCGATAGGCGTTATGGTCCAATAGCTGCGCAAAACGAATATCAATACTGCGAAAAAAAGCCGCTTCCATAGCGCGACGGCGAAGGCGAACTTCACGCATTGAGTCGAAATACAGGTTTTGCTCGTGATTGTTATTGGCTTTGTCCGCCAATTCAAACATAGCGTCATCAACTTTATCGAACAGGTCGCGCAGCAAACCTTGCAGCTGCTGGCGAGCCTTATCGCGCAAAGAATGCATAGCGGCAGGCAGGCGCGCCAAAATAATTTGCGGTTGCTGCCCAGTACTGCGCTCGGGGTTCAGTTGCACAACATTATTTTGCTCAGGACGGATATGTTCAGACATGATGCTTAACCATCAGATAGACCTCGTTAATTGAAGTATATCCAACTGGTTTCCGGGCTCTAGCGGTAATTGCTCAAGGCGAGAGCCATATCACAAATAGCGATAAGTTGTTCATTCTCTTATATAATTTCGAATCATTTTCACCATTTCGTGAAACCAACCGCTATAAAAAATAAACGCAGTTCACACGAACAAATATCATACAAAAAGGCTTTCGTAGCGGGTTTTTCGCAAACGCCATCAATTAAGGTATATTGGCGAAAATTCGTGATTAGATAGATAAGATAAATGAACCCAACCTTCGCACAGCGCATACCCCATCTTGCCGAAAGTATTATAGAAAACGTTAAGAGCGCCTTGGCTGAAGACGTAGGTTCGGGCGATATCACCGCCCAACTGATTCGTGCAGACCAAGTTGCCAAGGCGAACGTAATCACACGTGAAGATTGTGTTTTTTGCGGCAAAGATTGGGTAAATGAAGTGTTCGCCCAGCTCGATCCCACAGTAGAAATTGAGTGGCATGTCGACGACGGCGACTTTGTAACAGCCAACAGCACGCTGTTCAGCTTGCAAGGCAACGCCCGCAGCCTGTTAACGGGTGAGCGAGCAGCCCTGAATTTCGTACAAACATTGTCAGGTACTGCAACAACCAGTCGCTACTACGCCAACCTAGTTGCACACACAAACGTGAAGCTACTCGACACACGAAAAACCATACCCGGGTTGCGAGACGCGCAAAAATACGCGGTAGCCTGTGGCGGCTGCCACAATCACAGAATCGGCTTGTACGACGCATTTCTCATAAAAGAAAACCACATAGCCGCGTGCGGCAGCATTGCGCTAGCCGTAGCAACAGCAAGAACAATCGCCCCTGGTAAACCAATAGAAGTAGAAGTGGAAACCTTTGATGAACTAAACCAAGCCCTCATCGCAAATGTCGACATCATCATGCTAGACAACTTTACCCTGGATGATATGCGCAAAGCAGTGGCTATTAATGCGGGACAGGCTAAGCTTGAAGCTTCAGGAAATGTAACTGAAACAACACTCCCACTAATCGCAGAAACCGGCGTAGATTTTATTTCGATTGGGGTGTTGACGAAACATTGTCGGGCAGTGGATTTGTCGATGCGGTTTTTGAGCTAAATAACATTAATTAATAATTTTATATTGCGCTACACTCACTAATTTTAATCAGCGCTTGGATAACAAGCTTAGGTCGGCTTTGCTTGATTGGCTGGAGCAAAAAAAGTGAAACCTTTTCTTCAATCATTGCTTGGCCCATCAGTTAACTACGTGAAAAATATTTTTCATTCAAACCCATACACCCTAAGGATTGTGGAAAATCTTAGTTGGATTTTTGTTGATAAGGCAATGCGCGTGGTAATAGGACTATTTATTGGCGCATGGATGGCAAGATATCTGGGGCCAGATCAGCTTGGACAACTCAATTACTCACTCTCCTTCATTGCTTTATTAACAACCTTTGCAACACTCGGCCTCAATAGTATTGTTGTTAGAAGCTTAATAGTAAATCCTGAGTCAGCCAATAGCACAATTGGCAGTGCTTTTTTTTTACAAATTATAGGTAGCTTGTTTGCATGGGGTATTGCAATAGCAGCAGCTTATTTAATTAGACCAAATGATCAGACCTCATTATTATTTATAACAGTTTTAGGGATATGCTTTATTTTCAAGCCTTCTGAAACAATTAAGTATTGGTTTGAATCATGCCTTCAATCAAAATATTCTGTGATTGCTGAGGGAGGGGCCTTTTTAGTCTCAACAATATTGAAATGCCTACTTATTTTGATTTCCGCCCCATTAATATTTTTCGTATCAGTTGTGGTACTCGAAGCAGCCATATCTGCAGTGGCATTAATATATTTTTACTCAGCAACTACCGCTCACCCCAAAGCGTGGCACTATGAAAGAGAAACAGCCCGCGAGCTAATAAAGAATTGTTGGCCAATCATACTATCGGGCATCTGTGTCGCCTTAAATATGCATGTAGACAAAATCATTCTAATGGAATATGCGACTTTAAAAGATCTCGGAGCTTATTCGGTAGCAAGTGGACTAGTGGCAGCCTTGTATTTTTTACCGGTGGCTTTCGGTGGCTCTATAGCACCCCGACTAACGGAGATCTATATTAAGAACCAGAGCCTATACACCAACTACGCAAGACGGGCATATATTTTCTTTAGCCTCGGCTCTGCCATTATAGCGCTCGCAATATGTCTTTTATCTAATTCTATCATTAAACTTCTTTACGGCGAGGCATATCTAATTGCGGGAAAAGTGCTTTCCATTATGATTTGGGGAATTGTCTTTGTGTCGTTAGTTTCGTTAAGAGGACGCCTGCTAGTTATTGAATCCAATCAAAAAGCACTATTAATTTTAGTTTTAGGTGGAACAATAACAAATATTCTGCTTGCGCTCTTCCTCATTCCCAACTATGGACTGCTTGGCGCGGCATATTCATTCTCAATCTCATGGGGCTTAAATGCGTTTATATTCCCGTTATTTTTACACAGTACCAAGCACCATGGGTTTATGGCCATTGGAATAAAAAAAAATTATGATCAAAAATAAAATCGAAGAATATTTTACAAAGTCACCTTTATCATTAGTAGATGATGTTGGCCCAGTTTTTTTCACACAAGAAAAAGCTTACAGAGCAATTAACTATAAATATGAATCTTATGCCAAGGAATTAATTAACGGCGGGCTAATTAAGCGACTAGTAGATAGCAATCTTTTCCCTAAAACTGAAATATCAGACATTCATTTAGAAGGCTATGCATTTGTTGTTGAACATGAATTAATCAGTCCGATTATTTATCCGTACGAGTGGTCTCCTGAAATGCTTCGTCGAGCAGGCGAGTGCGTATTAACGGTTAACAAGATCGCGAACCTATATGGATATGAATTAAAGGATGCCCAACCATATAATGTACTATTTATATATAACAATCCTGTATTCGTTGATTTCGGTAGCCTAATAAAAAAGCAAATTGACTCCGTCTGGCCTGCGTATGAAGAATTTATAAATTGCTATTGTCGACCACTTATCCTTGTTGAGAGAGGGTTTAATGATATTTATAAGCACTTATTCTTACTCAGAGGAGCGATGAATATCAATGATCTTTCAAGAGTGACAAATCGATTCTATAACCTTATTGGCCTTAGACCAACCAGAGCAATTAGAAACCTCATATCACTAATCCGCAGAGGCAATTCAATTGATGCAGAAAAAATTGAACATCGATTTAAAAACAAGCTCATACAATTTTTTATAAAACTCCTTTTGCATTCCAAATTAAGACCTATAAAGCAGCTTAATCCAGAATCACTATTAAGACTTTTAAAATCTTACAAAATAACAGGGGTATCGAAATGGAGCCACTATCATACCTCTTCCGGAGTCTACACAAACTGTGGTGATATCGAACTTACACCCAGAATGAAATGGATTTTAGACAGAGTCGAAACATTGGCCCCAAAGACTGTAATTGAGTTAGCAGGTAATCAAGGAGTATTGTCTAGAGCAATATCAATATTACCGTGTGTTGAACGAGTTTTATGTACTGATTATGATCTTTTTGCAATTGATCAGTTGCTATTGCGCACAAGCAATAAAGATAAAGTATATATGGCTTGCTTTGATTTTATGGGGGATGCGCGTGAATCCATATCAAAAGAGCGATGCAAAAGATTAAATTCTGAAATGGTTATTGCACTTGCAGTCACTCACCATCTTGTACTGTCACAGGGATTTACGATCCACTCAATTCTAGAAACAATTTCATCCTACACATCCAAATATTTAATTATTGAGTTTATGCCGCTTGGCCTATGGGATGGCACTAGCGCCCCCCCCATACCCCACTGGTATACAGAGGAATGGTTTACAAACGGTCTTGCGCTGTATTTTAATATCATTGAGCGTTTCCAACTTGAGACAAATCGTATTGTTTTTGTTGCTAAGCTGCACGAATAAAGAGTATCCCTTAGAATAAAACCAATTATCTGGAGCATAATGTGCAATTTTCAAACAAAATAATTTTCGACTTCCTTCCGCCAATAGTTTTTAAATTAGTTAGATTTTTCAAGAATAACCGAATAAGGTTTGCGGGAAACTACGCCAGCTGGCAAGCCGCATCAAAAGATAGCACCGGCTATGACGATAATGTGATTTTGCAAAAAGTATTGGAGAGCACATTAAAAGTTATTAAAGGCGATGCCGCATTTGAACGGGACTCTGTAGCATTTGATACAATTGAATATTCGTGGCCTCTCGTAGCTACATTAACAAAAACCGCTGCTATTTCTAACGGCAATCTTAATGTTCTTGACTTTGGCGGGTCATTGGGAAGCAGCTATTTTCAAAATAGAAAATTCATTAAAAGCATATCCACCCTAAAATGGAATATCGTTGAACAAGCTCACTTTGTAAAAGCTGGGCAAGATTATGTAAAGGACAAGTCACTCTCGTTTTATTCAACTATTGATAAATGCCTATTAGAAAACCAACCTAACGCCGTGGTACTGTCCAGTGTTTTGCAATATTTAGAAAACCCAGAAGATATTTTAGAGAAAATCGATCTTATCAACGCGAACTCTCTGATAATTGATAGAACACCAATATCCAATCGGGCAGAAGATAGAATCGTTATCCAGTACGTTCCGCCTCAGATATACCAAGCAAATTACCCTATGCGCATTTTTTCTAGGGAAAAATTAATCGAATTATTAGCTAAAAAATGGGATCTAGTAGCAGAAACTCCATGCTTAGATGGAACTTTTACACTGGAAAAAGGATTTCAATTTTCTTTCAAAGGTCTCATATTCGAGAAAAAACATGCCAACTCTTAAAGCTTATATTAAAAAGCAAAAATTTCTTCCTGATTATGGAGGCATTTGGCTCAATCCATTTTTTATTGCAAGGCGAGGAATTTATCTTGCAATAAGAGAACTTAAAAACGAACTAAATGGTGATTTATTAGATGTAGGATGCGGCTCAAAACCCTATAAAGATTTATTATCTCCAAATAAATATATTGGCTTGGAAATCGACACCCCTGAAGCAAGACGACGTGCTACTGCAGACGTATTTTACGATGGCGGCAAATTTCCTCTCGAAAACAGCTCATTTGACACCATTCTATGCAACCAAGTCTTGGAGCATGTATTCAATCCCGACTTTTTCCTCAGCGAAATCGCGAGGGTTCTTAAACCGGGCGGTAGGCTTCTATTAACAGTCCCTTTTGTATGGGACGAGCATGAACAGCCTTACGATTATGCTAGGTACTCGAGTTTTGGGCTTCGCGCTCTTTTAGAAAAACAAGGGTTCAACTACATAAAACATAAGAAACTAGGTGCCGATCCAAGCTGTTTGTTTCAGCTCATAAATGCTTACTTATATAAAGTGACAAGTAGCTGGCCCAAGCTTGCCAAGCTACTATTTACGTTAACTATTATGGCATCAGTTAGCATACTGGGATTAGTCGCAAGAGCGATCTTGCCTAGCAATCCGGATCTTTATTTGGATCATGTAGTGCTTGCAGAAAAACTCTAATGAATAAATATATCGGCACCAAGGCTCTATAACTGGAGCGCACAAACATATAGATCCTAGTCCTAAGCAAACAATCGTGAAGTGCATTTCACGTAGCTATTGTGCACCACCTAATGCAACGATATGAGGGGGATACTTTTTTATTGCTGATACTCATCGAAAAAGTACCACAAATGTATATTATGCTCGCAACCCAATGTGCTGTGACACATCTAATGCAAAATCAGGATTATATTTTAACCTTACAGGCTAGACTGGTCATTTAGACTTCGGCGAAGTACCCGCAATCATAACCAAGCATAAATACTCAGCCTTCAAGCTCGATGTATTTAAATGATCAAATACAGACCTATAAAAAGTAAGCTTATTATTCGCATGCTAGACATCAATAAAGTTATTTAGTAGATATAATGTAAATGCGGCAGTTAATTCATATTCGGGTGCCTAATGGAAAATTACGTCACGCTTTTTGATAACCTATTTTTACCGCAGGGCCTCGCTCTTCACACGTCTATGGAGCGGCACATTAGAAACTACACCTTATGGATACTTTGTGTTGATGATAAAGCTTATGAAATTTTAACCACATTAAATTTGCCCAACGTACGATTACTTCAACTCAGCAAGTTGGAAACAGCAGAACTGCTTCGAGTAAAACCAACACGATCAAAGGGGGAATACTGCTGGACTCTCACGCCATTTGCGCCTCGATTTGTATTTGAAGCAGACCTAGCCGTGCAGCGAGTAACGTATATAGATGCTGACCTATGGTTTCGAAGAAATCCCTCAGTCATATTTCACGAATTTGAGAGATCAAAAAAGGAAGTACTCATTACAGACCATGCCTATGCTGCGGAGTACGACCAATCTGAAAAATCAGGGCAATATTGCGTACAATTTATGACATTCACGCGAACAGGCGGAGAATATACAAGAAAGTGGTGGGAGGAGCGCTGCATAGAATGGTGCTATGCACGCAGTGAAAACGGAAAATTTGGCGATCAGAAATATTTAGACGACTGGCCCGATCGTTTTTCTAAATACGTTCACGTTTTGGACAATAAAGAACTAGCGCTCGCCCCTTGGAATGCCACACGTTTCCCTTATGGCAACAGCGTATTTTTTCATTTTCACGAGCTGCGAATAGTAAGCGATCAAGTAGTGAATATTGGATTCTATAATTTACCAACCGCCCTTATTCGAGGGGTTTATACTCCCTATCTTGCAGATCTAAAAAATGCCACTGAAGCTTTAGAAAAGATTGGTTTTAAATATAGGAGTCAAGCTAAAAGCCTAGGCATGTTAAAAACTGCGTATAATTTATCGCGATCTTTTTATTTGATTTTTAAAGAAAATATCCGCACTGGGCGAATTCATTGGTAACCCTCAAGCAGAGCGACCCATGTTATTTGTATACTCCTTCAGAAGAGCTAGTTTTTAGCTCAACAGGTATACTTAATTTTATTTCTTATTGAAGGTTACTTATGCCTAAAAAAGCATTAATAACAGGTATCACCGGTCAAGACGGCTCCTATCTCGCTGAACTCCTTCTAGAAAAAGGTTACGAAGTTCACGGCATTAAACGTCGAGCATCCTCCTTCAATACTCAACGAATTGATCATCTCTACCAGGACCCTCATATAGAAAATGCACGGTTAAAACTTCACTATGGCGATTTAACGGATTCGTCCAACCTTACTCGAATCATACAAGAAGTGCAGCCTGACGAAATTTATAACTTAGGTGCACAAAGCCATGTAGCGGTAAGTTTTGAATCACCTGAATACACTGCAGATGTTGACGCAATAGGAACATTGCGACTCCTAGAGGCAATACGATTCCTAGGCCTAGAAAAAAGAACTCGTTTTTATCAAGCATCAACATCTGAACTTTATGGTCTAGTTAAAGAATCACCGCAAACAGAAAGAACTCCTTTTCACCCAAGGAGCCCCTATGGTGTTGCAAAGCTTTATGCTTACTGGATTACAGTGAATTACAGAGAGGCTTATGGCATGTATGCTTGCAATGGCATACTCTTTAACCACGAATCCCCCCGTAGAGGGGAGACATTTGTAACACGAAAAATTACTCGCGGACTTGCGAATATTGCTCAAGGACTTGAAAAACGGTTATACCTCGGCAATTTAGACGCAAAGCGAGACTGGGGCCACGCAAAAGATTATGTTGAGATGCAGTGGCTAATGCTTCAACAAGAACAACCTGAAGATTTTGTGATAGCCACTGGCCTGCAATATAGCGTACGAGAGTTTGTTACTAGCGCCGCACGAAACTTGGGCGTAGAACTAATATTTGAAGGAACAGGCGAAAACGAAAGAGGAATTGTCGCTGCAATCACTGGTAGTGATGCACCCGCGCTTAAAATTGGCGACGTTATAATTGCAGTAGATAGCAACTACTTTCGTCCTGCAGAGGTTGAAACGCTTCTAGGGGATCCAACCAACGCAAAAAATAAACTCGGCTGGTCACCCAGAATTTCATTCGACGAATTAATTGATGAAATGATGAGAACCGATCTTATAGATGCTCGTAGAAATGCGCTCCTTCAATCACACGGCTACACCACTAATATATCTCATGAATATTAAATACGAGCAATAGCATGAAACGTCCATCAATATTTGTAGCAGGACACAGAGGCATGGTTGGCTCCGCCATAACAAGGGCCTTACAGAAAAAAAATAACTGCGACATCATTACGAAATCCAGAAGCGAACTCGATCTGTGTGACCAAGTGGCAGTGAATAGCTTTTTCGCGGAAAATTCAATTGACCAAGTATACTTAGCAGCAGCAAAGGTTGGGGGCATATTCGCAAACAATACCTACCCTGCAGATTTCATTTTACAGAATTTACAAATTCAAAATAATGTAATTGGCTCGGCTCACAAGTTCGGAGTTAGCAAACTTTTATTTTTAGGCTCATCCTGCATTTACCCTAAATTTTCAGCACAACCCATTACTGAAGAGTCCCTGCTCACCGGGCCACTCGAACCCACAAATGAACCATACGCAATTGCAAAAATTGCAGGGATTAAACTGTGTGAATCAATGAATCGGCAGTTTGATCGAGATTATAGGTGCATAATGCCGACCAACCTCTATGGAACTGGAGACAACTATCACCCTGAAAATAGTCACGTCATTCCGGCATTAATAAGGCGCTTTCATGAAGCAAAAATTAATAAAACTGAAGTAGTAACCGTTTGGGGAAGCGGTGCCGCACAAAGGGAATTTTTGCATGTCGATGACTTGGCTGAAGCAGCTATACATACAATGAACATCCATAAAAATGAATGGGTAAAATTATCTGCGCCAGCATGCTCTCATCTAAATGTTGGAACTGGCTCAGATGTCACTATCGCTGAATTAGCTCAGCTTATTGCCAAAATAACCAATTACCATGGCTCAATTAATTTTGATTCGTCAAAGCCAGATGGAGCGCCAAGAAAATTGCTCAATATCGAGAAAATAGTATCTACTGGATGGATACCAACTATAAGCCTAGAATCAGGATTGGTTACCACCTATGAAAACTATAAACTAACGGCAGAACTTAATTGACATCATTTTTTTTTACAATAATTACGTCAAACCTTAATTCCGGTAAAGCTCTAGGTGTTACAGGGGCGTCAATTGAAGCTCAAACATTTAAAAACATTCAATGGCTGGTTGTTGACGGAAACTCCAAAGATGACTCACTTGAGAACCTCACCAAGCTCCAAATAAATAGTATAGCGATCACATCTGAAGTAGATACCGGAATTTATAACGCATGGAATAAAGCGTTAAAAAATATTCAAGGAGATTGGGTGATTTTTTTGGGTGCAGGAGACTCATTTATCGACACCAACGCTCTCACCAATGTATTTAACTGGATTAATAAAAATACTAGCGCTTCAGATACGATTTGTTACGGAAGCGTACTGCGCGTCAAGAACACTGATGACCAGGATGGCGAGTTAGATGATAAAAAATGGATAGGAATAAATGCTTCATGGCAGTTAGGACGCCCCATAATTCCTTGCCACCAAGGGGTTTTTCATAAAGCCGAGCTTTTCAATCGCCATCCTTTTTACGATGAAAGCTATAAGATAGCAGCTGATAGTGAAATTGTTATTCAAGAACTAATGCAGGGAAATGGCAAAAGCATGGGTATGATTGTTACAAAAATGCTAAGCGGAGGCATAAGCGACAACAAAAAATATCGCGCAAAATTAATATTTGAAATAATCCGGATAAATTGGAAGTTAGGAATTTTCTTTAAAAGGCCATTATTACAGCTTGCGCTACTTACTTTTAGCTGGCTGAAATACTCCGTATTAAGATTTTATAAATAAACCAACTATTTCTTTACCAATTCCGCAAGATTCAAAGAATTATAACTATTCGCCGGAGAAGTTACTGAGCTAATATTTTAGCTGTATTGAGCACCGCAAAACATGCGCACTCTTGGAGCATGCAACCATGCGTATAATATACTTCATTTACAATATTTTTTTATTTTGTGGCCTCAAATTTAAAAAGGTGATTAAGACCACCGAACGCCCAACGCCCTCCAATTGTCGAACTCTCCTGTGGGGGAGCGCTGACGAAACAGATGGTGTAATCCCCCGGATCATTTGGACCTACTGGAGCGGCAACTCGTCGCATTCTGCCGACGCTTGTCTAGCGTCAATAGTCCATGCCAACCCAAATTTCACTATCAATGTTCTAAACGATGAAAATCTCCACACTTATCTGCCCGATTTTCCTGATGTTCCTGCTGATTTATGCATCCAGTTAGTTAGCGATCTAATTAGGTTGTCGCTGTTAAAAAAATACGGTGGGATCTGGGTTGATCATTCTATAGTTGTAAGCCATTCACTGGAATGGATACTCGATGCCGCAATGACGAACAAAGCTGAAATAGTATGTTTCTACAACGAGCACCCAAGTGCTTATAAAAGCAATCAGAATAGACCTATAATTGAGAACGGATTTATCGCCTCAGCAAAGGGAAGTAGCTTTGTAACGGATTGGCTATCCAATTTCAGCGCCTGCATTTTCAGCAACAACTGGATGACCTATTACAAAGAAAAAGCTAACTTTAATGAACTAACATCTAACTTTAGAAAAAACAGTCTTAAAAGGGCTAGCTATTATTCCTGTTACATAGCTGCACAAGAAACCATGTTAAGGTCTAACAACTATAGAACACTATTCATTAACGTTGAAGATGAATTTTATTTTTATGAATTTGCAATCGCTTCTTTAATTAAGAGAACGACGCTAATTGATTGGATTTTAATGAGGGATGAGCCACCCGTTACACCAAAGCTTATCAAGTTACGTAAAATGCACCGCCATGTTGCTGATGCGTGCATACGATTTAAACTTCACAGTCATAAATCAATTCTAGGTAAATATTTAGATCAAAAGATTTGAGTACGACTCATATAGATTAATTGGTATCGTGAAATAATGAATAAAAATATTCTAATCGTAGGCGCTGGATTTGCAGGCGCAACCATTGCTCGCCAGTTAGCTGAAGTAAATTTATCCGTTATGATCGTTGAAAAACGCAATCACATTGCGGGCAATGCGTTCGATTCCTACGATGAGAACGGATTATTGATTCACAACTACGGCCCTCATATTTTCCATACTAATAGCCAACGAATATTTGAATATCTTTCACGTTTTACGGAATGGCGTAACTACGAGCACCGCGTTAGATGTGTGGTAAATGGTGAACAATATCCGTTCCCCATAAATCAAGACACTATAAATCAGCTGTACAAACTTCAATTAGATGAAATTCAAACTCGTAACTTTTTTGAACAAGTACGCGAACCACGCTCAACAATAAGAACTAGTGAAGATGTGGTCCTTAACAGTGTTGGACGAGACTTGTATGAAAAGTTTTTTTTGAACTACACAAAGAAGCAGTGGGGGCTGGATCCGTCCGAATTAAAAGCAGGTGTTGCAGCCAGAATTCCCGTAAGAACCAATAACGACGATAGATACTTTACTGATACTTACCAAGCCATGCCTTTACATGGCTACACGAAAATGTTCGAAAATATGTTGGATCACCCTAAGATTGAAGCTAGAACGGGAGTCAACTTTAAGCAAATTAAAAATCAACTCCAAGTGGATCACGTCGTTTATACCGGGCCTATAGATGAATATTTTGATTACTGCTTCGGAAAATTGCCTTATAGGTCTCTGCGCTTTCATCATGAACACATACCGGACACAACTCAACTGCAGTCAGTGGGCACCATTAATTATCCTAACGATTTTGATTACACACGTATAACAGAGTTTAAGCATTTAACAGGACAGGTACATTCCGGCACATCTACTGTAAAAGAGTACCCGCAATCAGAGGGGGATCCCTATTACCCTATACCCAATGATGAAAATGAAGCTCTTTACAAGAAATATGAAGCACTTGCCAAAACAGAAACCGGCGTAACATTTGTTGGCCGGTTAGCACAATATCGCTACTATAATATGGATCAGGTCGTAGGTGCTGCGCTAACAGCAGCAGAAAATTTAATAGAGAAACTTAAAAAATAAAATGCGCATACTCTATTTATGTAAGCGACAATATATGGGGCATGACGTTATCGTAGACCGATACGCTCGGCTTTATGAACAACCATTTCAGCTAGCTCAGTTGGGGCATGATGTTTTAGGTGTGTGTTTAAGCTACCGAAATTGCACCATCAAGGATGAGTTGCATGCTACCGAAAACGGCAGTATGAGATGGCTAGGTTTGTCTGCGGGAAGACTTCGCCGCAACCTACTTACCTACCCTTTCGCACTTCTTAAAATCGCGAAAGAATTCCAGCCGGATATTATTGTAGGTGCATCTGATTGCTTGCATATTGCTTTGGGGTATCAAACAGCCAGAAAGTTGAAAATAAAATTTGCAGCAGACCTTTACGACAATTTTGAATCATTTGGTTTGGCCCGCGTTCCATTGCTCAAAAACTTTTATCGGCAGGCTCTTGTAAATGCTCAAGCAGTTAGTTGTGTTTCAGAGCCTTTAGCCGATTTAGTGAAGCATACCTATCTCGCCAGAGGAAATGTTTTTACACTTCACAGCACCATAGATAAGAATGTTTTTTTCAGCCGAGACAAGTGGGAATGTCGCCAAAATCTGAGCTTACCGCTAAATGCACAACTGATAGGAACCGCTGGTGGCCTCTCAAGAGATAAAGGAATCGAACCTGTTTACACTGCGTTCCTTCAGTTAAGTGAGCGAAATCCAAATCTACATTTGGTGATTGCTGGAACTATAGATCAAAACTGCCCACCACCGAATAGTTCACGCGTACATTATGTGGGAGCGATACCCCATAAGGAAGTTGCAACGCTTTTTTGCTCGCTTGATGTAGCAATAGTTTATTTACGTAACACCCCATATGGAATATATAGTTTCCCTCAAAAGATTTATGAAATTTGCGCTTGCAACGTACCTGTCGTGGTTGCCAATGTCGGCTCAATGAGCAAGTTATTTGAAAACGCAGAAAATATCTTATATAACCCGGACGACACTGAGAGTTTAGCAAGCATTATCGAAAATCAACTGGCTGCGCCTTCTCGTTACGAACTCGCAATTATGGATTGGAAAGATCAAGCTCATGTTTTGGAAAAGGTTTATGAAAAAATAATAGGTAAAATAGACAACGAATAGAGTCAACTACGGCACTTCGGATGATATTAATATTAGGCCAAACCAAAAACTAATTAATCATCCTTTGCGAGAATAGATTTTAAAGATTGATTGTAACGATACGACACTTGGGACCAATCTAAGGTCTTTATAAAATCTTCCCGAAGGGACTCGACTATCAGCTTGCCGTTTGCCAAATCACCAAGAATGCTCGTTATTTTTGCGGAAAATTTATCTTTTTCTTTAACATCGCAAGTTAACGCTGAAGCATGCCGCCCAAAAGCGTCAACTAACACAGGCAATTTACTCGTAAGCATTGGAGCTCCACACGCTACAGCTTCAATTACAGATACTGGAAAGCCTTCCTGATCCCCCGATTTCGCCTCCACAAAAGGAGCGACAAACAGTGCGCAGCGTTGGTATAAAGTGGGAAGCTCGCTTTGTTTGACTGCACCTAAAAAGCTAACTCGTTCTTTAACATTTAGTTCAACAGCTAAATGTTTTAACTTTTCGAGCTCTGGCCCATATCCCGCAATGGTTAGCGAAATCAACGGTACGTCTTCTGCAATACGTGGCAGCGCCCTTATTAAAAACTCTACACCTTTTTTTTCTACCAACCTGCCCACAAAAAGCATTTCGTTAGCGTTGCGCTGCGTGAAAGGGGTTAGACTGAACTTCCCATAAAAATCTACCCCCATGGGGATGACTTGAATCCGCTCAGTGGTGACACCCAGCTTTATTACCTCTGTTTTCATTAATTCACTAACAACTGTAACTCCGGAGAATTTCGACAATACCCAAGCTTTTACTTTCATGAAAGCACGGCCTTTCAGCGCAAATAGATCTCCGCCATGGGAGGTGATGAGCATTGGGGGCAATGGCATTAAAATACTTAAAAATGCCAACACTAAACCTTGCGGGATAATCCAATGTGCATGAATTAATCTCGGCTTGAGATTAGAGATCAACGCGTGAGCTTTTATGAGCATTCCCAAAAAGAAAAATGGCAACAGCAAACACTTCCATTTATCCTTTTTAAGGTTGTTTAGTATTCCGCCACTTTGAATGAGTGTTTCAAAATTTCCTGGCGCATAACGAAACCGGTGAATATTTACACCATCAATAATCTCGTAAGTTTTACTATCAGGAGCATGTGGACATATTACGTGTACATCGTATTCACTCATTAGCCTGCGGCTAAGCTCGTGGACAAAAGCAGGCTCTGGATCATTTATCCACCGAGGATAAGTTGATGCGAACACCAACAGAATAGGCTTATCTTTTGTCATCAAATCTCGCTAAATTAACCTTGTTGAGCAACCAGCTTGCGCGTTTAATTACTGATTATCTTCTTTCGTTAGTTGTGTATCTTTATAAATAAGCGATGTTATTTGTTCGGATATGAGCCCCATTAAGAAGATTAATACTGATGTAATAAACAACAGCATTGACATATTTGTAAAGCGCCCGATCGTTATGAATGAATATAAGTAATAGCTAAGTCCGGTAGAGAAAAATAGAAGACTAATCGGCAAAAATAATTTTAAAGGGGAGAATAAAGTACCGATTTTAAAAATAATTAATAGGAAACGAATACCGTCTTGCCAAAGCCTTATATGGCTTTGCGTTCCTGCCAAGCGAGGCTGCACTTCTACCGGCACATAGGCGACAGAATAACCAGCTCGAAAGAAGCTCATGGTTATAGTAGTAGGATACGAAAACTTGTTGGGAAGCAGAGACATAAACTCGCGAAATTTTTTTGTTTTTACCGCGCGAAACCCAGATGTTAAATCATATACCCTATGGCCAACCATCCAGGATGCGAACCGATTGTACAGAGCGTTCGCAATTCCTCGCTGCACGCTTGCTTGACCACTTTTATTTCTTGAACCAACTGCCATGTCGTAACCTTCATCCAATTTACTCAAGAGGCTTGCGATATCTTCTGCGCGATGCTGACCATCAGCATCCATACAGACCACAACATCTCCTTGTACTGCCCTAAGGCCAGTTTTAATAGCAGCCCCATTGCCTTTACTATAGGGGTGAGATATGACACGACAACCCATTTTTTGTGCCACTAACTCAGTATCATCATTCGATGCATCATCCACGACAATGACTTCAGCAGACGGATAAATCCTTTTTAATTCAGGCAAGAGAATTGATAAGCCAGCGAATTCATTTTTTGCCGGTATCAGAATACTAAGCTTCATCTATCCACACTCTGGGTTCGTTTAATGGTTGACAACCAACTTAGTGCAAGCTATCTGCGGGGCTAAGTTTTATATCGTTGTTTATCGTTTCACTCAGCTCTTTGAGTTCTTGTTCATTGTGAGCTTTGGCAAATCCACTACCAATATTTTTCCTAGCAGAATCAATTTCTAGCAACGCCTTTTTGTACTCACCAACAGAAGCCAATAAACGAGCATAACCTACGGAATCTTCATAACCCCGATTAGGGATAGACGCTAAGGCATCAATCGCACCTAATAAATTTTTGTTTTGCAAATGCAGCATAGACTCAAAACGCGCCAAAAAATAATACTTATGAGAATATGACTTATTGGTTTTTAATAATGCAATCGCTTCGAAAATGCTTTTTCTATCAAGTGCCTTGCAACCACCACCAGCGGTCATTTCAAGTAAGTCATCTATCCCCTGAAAAGCGCCATTGGAAAAATCACCGGATTGAAGCACAGAAGTGTAATCGCGAATAACAGGTGGAGGCGCCAGATTAGGGTACACACAGGTAAATTGTAGTTTTAGAAATAAAATAGCAGGTTCGGCCGGAAAATCTTTTTCGATTGTTTCTAAAGCGATATATGCTTCTTTGGCGTTCCCCACAGATTGATAATAACTAACCAACAAAGATCTTGCTCTTATAGATTCTGTTCTTTCCGTTGCATGAACATAATTAAACATCAGTGGGCTACCCCACAAATTGGTTTGCATTTTTAAAATAGTGATAAGTATAGCCAGATAGGTGATAACAACTCCGAAGAAAAGTCGTTTTATAAAAAGACTTTGAATTTTTCCATATAAAAATGCGAGAGCACCAAGCCCTAGGAAGACAATGCCCAATGAAGCCAAATAGTTGCGGTGCTCGAAATATAACTCCAATGAAATAACTGTACTTTCCATTAAATGCCCGGCAAAAAACCACAGGCATGGGAAATACAACTGCACCTTCTTTTTAAAGAGCGCCCAAATTAGCATTACGAATATCGCAAACCATGCAGCACAAGATATTAAGGTGCTAATTGGATTAAATAAGCTTCGCGATATTGGAAAAGACTCTTGGTACAACCCAAGCTGGCGAGGCTCAGGCAAAATAATTTGGTGGATATATATCCACACGACTCTAGACTCGCTCAACAAGCGCTCGGTTAGGGTAAACGGCCGAACAGCGTAACCTTGATAAAATTTTATATGATACAAATACAAACAGAATAGTATGAGGGGAGCACACAACATCCCCCACAGCATCCATTTCCAATATTTATTAGGTATGGGACTCTTTGTGGCGATAAGCAGCTCAATGCAAACTAAATAGGCAAATATTAATAAACCACTCTCTTTACTCAATATAGCAAGCAAGACTATCGCAAAGAACGCAACAAATAGAGATAAAGATAAGAAGTAACTTTTTTTAATCAACGCATGCCTAGCATAAAAATAAGTAATCATGCCCGCCAACATAAAAAATGTACTAAGCAACACCATTCGCTGGATTACATACAATACAGTTGACACTTGAATTGGCAAAATCGCCCACACAAAAGCAACGCCTAAGCTAATAAGGCTGCATTGCCCTGATTTTACAGAACCAAATAGGTAGGGAATCAATAAGCGTGACAACCAAAAGACCAAGCCAGTGTTTGCTAGGTGAATAACAAGGTTCGCGAATTTAAAAGTGTAAGGGTGGGGCCAAGATTCATACTGCAAAAGCAGCGTTAACAATGTTAGTGGCCGCCCTAGTGGACCCGCGTTTCCCGAGAAAGCGGCATACCAAAAACCATTGGCTTTATAAGCTTCAAATAAAGGGGGAATATTTCCAAAATCATCTAACGCAAAATCACCATTCAAGCCTGACCAATAAAGCGCAGCTATCAATGATAAAAAGATAAATCCAAGGCATGCCCAAAAGCGGTTGCCTGAGAAAAAAGCAAAGTTTTGCACTATCCGCCGCCTATAGAATTAAATAAAAAAGCCCAGCAAACAACTTGCTGGGCTTTTCGCAAAGTAAGTAGCTTATATAAGCACTACCCGAAATTAGTCACGACACTCGGTAGGCATATATTTAAGAGGAACACCACCAGAAGCAGAAGCGCGACATGTATGCTTAATCACACCACCAACTGTGAAAAAGCTCATTTCGATTGTCTTGCCCGCAAGGTTGGCACCCGCAGAGGTTTTCATTGTTGCTTTATATTTACCACCCGTACCGGAGGTGACATCCTCAATTATAGAAGTAAATTTACCATTAATAGCCTTGGGGCCTGCGTAGTTAGTGAGGTTTGCTAACGTAGGTAAACTGGTTTTATCGGTGTAAAAACCATTAACATCTGTTCTCAGACCATCAAGCAAGCTCACCGGTTCAGTCATTTTTGAACGAGAAATGTAATCTTGGTAAGCTGGCAAAGCTACTGCGGCCAAAATACCAACGATTGCAACTACGATCATCAATTCGATCAACGTAAAACCTTTTTGCATTTTTTTCATAATGAATCTCCAAAATTAGATTAGTCGGTTGCCAAACTCTCAACTCAGTAAAAACAAAAGCAATGCACGTGCCAGACTACGCTTCATAAAAAGTAATAGCCGAAGATTCAGCATCTAACCGCTTCCTACGGGCCATCTGCTAATTGCAAAGTTACGTTCCGAAACACTCTCCTCCACCGAAGCACGTTTTACCCATGTCACATACGAGCTATAACTTCACAATATGAACGCAACGACTGACAATTCCCCTTCATCTGTGACATTTTTTGTCACAAGACACCAAACGATGCCATATTTTTACCTAAAGCTCACTTACTGACGCCTAAATCTAGCCTATACTAGGTTCCTACAACTCTAGATATTACAGAGAGTTATCGTTTACAGTTAAGCCTGTTTTTAAACTTGCTATTTTACAAATATAAAAGAACTGTTATGGCCGCATGATTTCCGGCGGGAGTGTCTCCTGATGAATACCCCAACCCACTTAAATGGCTTAGCGCGTCGCTTGGTTGCAGACAACCTGCTCGATCAGGAACTCGCACGAAAAGCAATGGCACAATCCGCCAAGGACAAAATCCCTTTTGTTCAGCACCTCGTCGTGAACGGGCTTCTCGACGCACGTACGATTGCCAAAGCAGCTTCGGAGGAGTTTGGTGCTCCTTTATTTGATTTAGACGCTTTAAGTCGCGATGCAATTCCAGAAAAGCTGGTAGATGAAAGGCTTATTCTTAAACATCATGCGCTTCCCATTATAAAACGCGGCACTCGGTTATTTTTGGCGGTAGCAGACCCCACAGACCTACATGCGCTGGATGAAATTAAATTCAATACTGGGTTGAACACCGATGCCGTTTTGGTAGAGGCCGACAAGCTTGCTACCGCAATTGAAAAATTTCTCACCGCCCAAGAAAGCCTTAATGACGCTTTAGGCGGGATAGATGATACCGAACTTGATAATCTCGACATTCAAACAGTTGATGAGAGTGCCGACGGCGATGACAAGGCTTCGGAAGCCGACGAAGCACCAATTGTTAAGTACATTAATAAAGTGCTTTTGGACGCAATTAAGGGCGGTTCTTCAGATATACATTTTGAGCCCTATGAAAAGGCCTACCGGGTTCGTTTTCGCACCGACGGTGTTTTACATGAGGTTGCAAAACCACCGGTAAACCTTGCTGGACGTATGGCTGCCCGTTTGAAAGTAATGTCGCAAATGGACATTTCAGAACGCCGAGTTCCGCAAGATGGACGCATTAAGCTAAAGGTATCCAAAAATCGCGCGATTGATTTCCGGGTAAATACTTTACCGACACTGTTTGGCGAAAAAATTGTACTGCGTATTCTTGACCCAAGCTCGGCAAAACTTGGGATTGACGCTTTAGGTTACGAGGATTTTCAAAAGAAATTATATTTGGACGCGCTTGCCCAATCACAGGGTATGATCTTGGTTACTGGACCAACCGGTAGTGGTAAAACTGTTTCACTTTATACCGGGCTCAATATTCTAAATACCCCTGAATTGAACATATCGACCGCAGAAGACCCTGTGGAGATTAACTTGGAGGGGATCAACCAAGTACAAATGAATACGAAAGTGGGGCTCACTTTTGCCGAGGCCTTACGATCATTCCTCCGTCAAGACCCTGACATTGTGATGGTAGGTGAGATTCGTGACCTAGAAACCGCGGAGATCGCGATCAAGGCAGCGCAAACCGGTCACTTGGTTTTATCGACACTCCACACCAATAGCGCACCAGAAACTCTAACGCGCTTAATGAACATGGGCGTTCCCGCTTTTAACATAGCAACAAGTGTAAGTTTGATTATTGCGCAACGTCTCGCACGTAGATTGTGCCCCTCCTGTAAGAAGCCAGCTGCCGACATTCCGCCATCAATTCTTACAGAAGAAGGTTTTGACGACATCGGAATTCCTAAGTCCGATTTTCAACTATTCCATCCTGTTGGATGCCAACTGTGTAACGGTGGCTACAAAGGACGACTGGGTGTATATGAAGTGGTTCGCATCACTCCTACAATCGCCAACCTTATAATGGAAGGCGGTAATTCATTGCAGATCGCAAGAGCTGCAAAAGAAGCAGGTTTTAATAATTTAAGAGTCTCCGCATTGCGCAAAGTTGCAATGGGGTTAACTAGCCTTGAAGAGGCTAACCGAGTCACCAAGGATTAACCTATGGCTATCAGTGCAACCACTCAAAAAGCAAAAACCTCTGCAAAGCCCTCCGTGGTGTCAAACACTTACGTTTACAAAGGTGTAGACAAGAAGGGCTCAAAGGTACAAGGGGAAATTGCCAGCACGAGCCCTGCCCTCGCTAAAGCTCAATTATTAAAGCAAGGCATCTCAGCAAAATCAGTATCAAAAAAATCCAAACCGCTTCTGGGCGAAAAGGGCGGCTCTATTTCTCCCATGGACATTGCGGTGTTTGCACGGCAGATGGCCACCATGATGAAAGCGGGTGTTCCCTTAGTACAAGCCTTTGATATTGTTGCAGATGGCTTAGAAAAGCCCAGCCTCAAGAAATTGGTTTTAACGATTCGTGATAGCGTTGCTTCGGGTGGTGGCTTCGCACCATCGTTACGTGAACACCCCAAGTATTTTGACGAACTATTTTGCAACCTAGTCGATGCAGGGGAACAAGCTGGTGCGCTTGAAACAATGCTTGATCGTATTGCAACCTATAAAGAAAAAACTGAAAAACTAAAAGCAAAAATTAAAAAAGCACTTAGTTATCCTATCGCTGTTGTAGCAGTCGCATTAATTGTGACTGCCATTTTGTTAATTAAGGTAGTACCTCAATTTGCGGAAACGTTTGGTAGTTTCGGCGCAAAATTACCTGCCTTTACCCTTTTTGTCTTGCACTTATCTGAGCTTGTACAAGCTTACTGGCTAATTATTTTGTTAGGCATTGGAGCCACTCTGGCCGGACTTAAAATAGCTGTCAGAAAATCAAAAGCATTCGCGTATTTAGTTGATCGTTATGTTTTAAAAATCCCCGTTATAGGCCAAATCATCTATCTATCCGTTATGGCTCGTTTTGCCAGAACACTTTCCACTACCTTCGCTGCAGGTGTGCCCTTGATTGAAGCACTTACCTCGGTAGCCGGGGCTGCGGGTAATAAAATATATGCAGATGCAATCCTTAAAATTCGCGAAGATGTTTCTACCGGTATACAGCTCAACGTCGCGCTTAAAGCCCGCGGCATTTTCCCTACGCTTTTGATTCAAATGGCTTCGATTGGTGAAGAATCTGGCGCGCTAGATGCAATGCTCGATAAAGTAGCTACTTATTATGAAGAAGCGGTGGACAATACAGTTGATAGCTTAACCTCCTTATTAGAACCGTTAATCATGTCTGTTCTTGGCGTGCTGGTGGGCGGACTGATGATTGCGATGTACCTACCAATATTCCAACTCGGCCAAGTGGTATAAGTGTGGTAGATATAATTAACGCTTTTGAGCTATACCCTCTCCTTGGAATAGTTAGTGCGGGAATTTTAGGGTTACTGGTTGGCAGCTTCTTAAATGTTGTTATATATCGTTTACCTAAAATGATGGAGCGCGAATGGCGCGCGCAGTGCGTGGACTTTTTAGGTTCGGACAACCTCAAGGATGATTTATTACCACAACAGGCAACTGAAAAATTTAATTTAGTCACACCCAACTCTACCTGCACTTCTTGTGGACACAAAATAAAACCTTGGGAAAATATTCCTGTTATTAGCTACATATTTCTTCGCGGCAAGTGTTCGGTTTGCAAAGCGCCGATTTCATTACGATACCCCATCATTGAAACAGTCACAGGGCTTTTTTCAGCCACGGCTATTTATACCTTCGGGCCAACGGCCGCGGGTTTAGCGTGCCTAGTTTTTACGTGGTGCTTGATTGCGCTGACCATGATTGATTTCGATACACAACTACTACCCGACAGCATCACTCTCCCTCTCTTATGGCTTGGTTTAATCGCAAACTCATTTGGATTATTCACTTCTTTAGATAGCGCCGTTTGGGGAGCCATTGGTGGTTATCTCTCATTATTTTCTGTTTACTGGCTATTCAAATTGTTAACCGGCAAAGAAGGCATGGGGTTTGGTGATTTCAAATTGCTAGGTGCTCTTGGTGCCTGGCTTGGTTGGCAAATGCTGCTGCAAATTATTATGCTTAGCGCATTTGCAGGCGCGATTATCGGAATTAGCATGATTGCGATTCGAGGGCGTGACAAAAATATTCCTATCCCTTTCGGCCCATACTTAGCCATTGCTGGTTGGATTGCACTCATGTGGGGGCACGATATAAATCAGCTCTACTTAAGTTACGCCTTCGGCCACAGGTAGCGGTTACCTGCGATGATTGTTGGATTAACTGGCGGTATTGGGAGCGGAAAATCTGAAGTCTCTGCACGATTCGAACGATTGGGAATTACTGCTGTTGATGCAGATGTCATTGCAAGGCAAGTCGTAGAGCCCGGCAGCTCAGCACTTGATCAAATCGCAAAACATTTCGGCGCAATAATAATTGCAAAAGACGGATTGCTAGATAGAAAGCAACTTCGCAAAATTATTTTCGAGCAACCTGCTGAGAAAAATTGGCTAGAAAATCTACTTCACCCGATTATCCGCGCAGAGACTATTGCTCAGCTCAATCGCAGCCAAAGCCCCTATACGATCCTTTCCTCCCCGCTTCTGCTTGAAACCAATCAATTCGAATTAGTAGATCGCATTTTAGTGGTGGATGCGGATGAAAAACTCCAGCTTTCCCGTGCCAGCTCACGGGATTCGATCTCCCCGGAAAACATACAAAAAATAATGCAAAATCAATTAAGCCGATCAACACGATTAGCGCGAGCTGATGATATTATTCATAACCAAGGTGATTTTCACGAGTTACAAGATCAAGTTGAATCTTTGCACGCACGCTACCTTCTTTTAGCCCAACACCCGAACTGAGCTACTCCCCAATGCACGCATCAGAATCCGAAACTATTAAGCTTAATTGCCCCACATGCAAAAAAATCGTGTTGTGGAACGACGATTTTCCACACAGACCTTTTTGCTGCGACCGTTGTCGCTTAATCGATTTAGGTGAGTGGGCAAGTGAGAGTCATAAAATTGCAGGAGAGTCACTAGATAAACTTTCTGATGATAAAAGCGATGATTTCTAATCTCGTGGAATTTACTTCCACCATTCACTGATAGCGGCTATACCTTGCGCGCCATTTTGCAAGGCAATAGGTAGGTAAGGCTCTTTCATTCCGCCCAAGGCGAAAACCGGCACCTTCGCACTTGCCACCAACTCCTGAAATTTTTCCCAGCCCAATTCTGGTTCGCAGGGGTGCGATAGCGTGGCGAGCACCGGAGATAAACAAATAAAATCCACACCAATATTTTGAGCATGGTTAATTTCAAATTCGTTGTGGCAAGACGCACCTAACAGAATACTTGTAGAGACTGGCCTGCTTTCGCAACTCAAAAGATTTTTTGAATTTAAATGCAAACCTAACTGCTCATTAGAAGAAAATTTTTTAAAAGCTGCGGGATCTGTGTTTATTAACAAGCTCGCTGAATTACATTGGCAAATATTCAACGCCCGAGGCACCAAGTGAGCGAGGCTAGTATGATCTTGAACACGCAGCTGTACCATTCGGATGCCAAGGGTGAGCGCTCCATCAAGGCGTGAATCAAACTCCTGATCACTGTCAAAACTTCCTGTGATTAACAAACGATTCGGTAAATTTATAGCGTTAATAATGGGGCGATTTGCCACCGGAAACTCATATTGGTTTAGATGTTTAGAAGCGACCCACATAATTGGCTGCCCCTCATTCCCTTTGGGTTCACCTGTAAAGGCCGTGACTTTGTGCACATCCAACAATACAGTTTTATCGCCGTAGTCGTGGGGAATTTTTATTAAGGGTTCGGTAGAGAGCGTTTCAATTGCAAGCTCTTCGCTTAACTCCCTTTTTAGTGCATCAAACACAGCCTCACCGGGCTCAACCTTTCCACCCGGAAATTCCCATAGACCTCCCTGATGAGCATCGTCAGGCCGCTTTGCAATTAAGATGGTGCCATCCTTGCCAAGGATGACACCCACTGCAACGTGAACAACTCGAGACAAGCTAAGGTTTCCTAGGATCTGTAATCGGCATTGATGCGAACATATTCATAGGAGAGATCGGTAGTCCAAATAGTTTCCGCAAAATCTCCGCGATTCAACTTAATATTGATCGCAATGTCAGAACCGCTCATAACCTTTTGTCCTTGCTCTTCGGTGTAGCTTGCGGCACGGCCGCCATTTTCGACAATCAATACATCATTCAAATGCACAACAACTTTACTAGCATCGAGATTGTGTAATCCAGCGTATCCAATTGCAGCGACGATGCGCCCCCAGTTTGGATCTGACGCGAACAATGCGGTTTTAATGAGCGGTGAATGTGCCACAGCATAGCCAACATCCAAGCATTCATCGCGATTTGCACCACCACTTACGGCAACAGTAACGAACTTGGTCGCACCCTCACCGTCACTCACAATGCTTTTTGCAAGATGAACATGAGCGGCCAAAATGGTTGCGCGTAACTTTTCGTAGAGAGCTCCACTTGCTTCGGTAATTTCCGGCAAATCCACTTGGCCGGACGCAATTAAAATACAAGAGTCGTTAGTTGATGTGTCGCCATCGATAGTGATGCGATTAAACGATTTATCCGCAGCCTCACGTGCAAGCTGTTGTAACAAAGGTTGGGAAATTTTTGCATCAGTTGCTATGTAACCCAACATGGTAGCCATGTTGGGTTTGATCATTCCTGCGCCTTTGGCAATACCGTTTACCGTAATTGTTTTTCCCTCAAACTCAAATTGCTCACTGAATCCTTTAGGGCGAGTATCCGTTGTCATAATGCCTGCCCCGGCATCATCCCAACCATTTTCATTGGCTTTAGCCAAAGCTTCTGGGATTGCAGCAATAATTTTAGCAACGGGCAATGGCTCACCGATCACGCCTGTGGAGAAAGGCAACACCTGCTCAGTTTTAACGCCTTTTGCCTCTGCTATAGCCGCACAAGTTGCTTTTGCATCAAGTAAACCTTGCTCACCAGTACATGCGTTAGCGTTGCCCGAATTGATAACCAAGAAGCGAATAGGCGCTTTGCTTAAATGCTCTCGAGAAACGGTAACGGGCGCTGCACAAAATGCGTTCTTGGTGAACACACCTGCAACATTACTGCCCTCGGCGAGCTCAAACAAAACCACGTCACGACGATTAACTTTTTTAATCCCCGCGCAAACTGCGGTTAACTTTACACCTTTAACAGGGTGCATTTCGGGAAAAGGATATTCACCTACAGCCATGATTTTCTCGCCTACTTAATAAATTAAAAGAGAATTTTTAATACTGCTTTAATAAAAAAGAGATGTTTAACATCTCTTTTTTATCTACTACAAATTCATTAGGAATTATTCCAACGCACCGTGACAACTTTTGTATTTTTTACCCGAACCACATGGGCATGGGTCGTTACGACCAACCTTACGCCCTTCGCGGATCACCGGAGCTTGCGTCAACTTTGCCACTGGCATAGCTTCAGTTAAAGATGAAGCTTGCTCATGTTGCAATTGCATTTTTTGACGTGCCAGTTCCTCGCGACGCTGATGCTCCATCGCCTCCATTTGCTCGCGAGTGATGGGCTCAACACGCGCCATTAAATGAATGGTTTCACGTTTAACATTGCTCAGCATACTTTGGAACAATTCAAAAGATTCACGCTTGTATTCTTGCTTCGGATTACGTTGCGCGTAAGAGCGCAAGTTAATACCTTGGCGCAAATGATCCATGCTAGCGAGCTGTTCTTTCCAGCAGTTATCCAACACTTGCAACATCACCTGCTTCTCAATTTCTAGCAGAATGTCACCCACACGCTCACACTTAGCATCGTAAGCGGCTTGAATTTCACCAAGTACTTTTTGACGCAAACTATCTTCATGCAACTGCGTATCTTCTTCCAACCACTTGGCAATAGGCAACTGCAAGCCAAAATCCATTTCAATTTGCTTTTCCAAACCGGGAATATCCCATTGGTCTTCAATGGATTGAGGTGGAATGTGGCTCAACAATAATTCGTTGACAACGTCGGCACGAACAGCCGTGATGGTATCGCGAATATTTTCGGCTTCTAAAAGCTCGTTGCGTTGATGATAAATAATTTGACGCTGATCATTTGCGACATCGTCAAACTCGAGGAGCTGTTTACGAATATCGAAGTTGCGCCCTTCAACTTTGCGCTGCGCCTTTTCAATGGCGTTATTCACCATGCGATGCTCAATAGCTTCGCCTTTTTCCATACCCAAGGCTTGCATAAAACCACGTACGCGGTCAGATGCAAAAATACGCATCAAGTTATCTTCTAGCGACAAATAAAAACGCGTTAAACCTGGGTCACCTTGACGACCAGCACGACCACGGAGCTGATTATCAATACGACGAGATTCATGACGCTCAGTACCGATGATATGTAGGCCACCAGCATTGATCACAATTTCGTGACGCTTTTTCCACTCGTCTTTAATGGCAGCGATTTTATCGTCTGTAGGATTCTCGAGCGCATCTACTTCAGACTCCCAACGGCCACCCAACACAATATCTGTACCACGCCCCGCCATGTTGGTTGCAATGGTTACAGTTCCAGGGCGACCAGCTTGAGCAATAATTTCTGCCTCTTGGGCATGGAATTTTGCGTTAAGTACCCGATGCTTAATTCCAGCTGTATTCAAACGACGAGACATTTCCTCAGAAGTTTCAATCGATGCAGTACCCACCAATATGGGCGCATTTTTTTCCTGATAGGTTTTAATGTCCCTAACAATCGCTTCGTATTTTTCTTCAACTGTTAAGAAAACCAAATCGTTTAAATCGATACGTTGTTTTGGTTTATTGGTTGGAATAACAACAACATCCAACCCATAAATTTCGCGAAATTCGTAAGCTTCCGTATCTGCTGTACCCGTCATACCAGAAAGCACGGGGTATAGGCGGAAATAGTTTTGGAATGTAGTAGATGCAAGTGTTTGACTTTCGCTTTGAATAGCAACACCCTCTTTTGCTTCAATCGCTTGGTGCAAACCTTCGCTAAGACGACGACCGGCCATTGTGCGCCCAGTGTGTTCATCAATAAGAACAACCTGATCTTCTTGCACAATATACTCAATGTCGCGATGGAAAAGAGCGCGCGCTTTTAATGCAGAACCTACATGATGCAATAAGGTTAAGTTGTTTGCCGCGTAGAGATTTTCGTCCTCTTTCAATAAGCCCGCTTTAACAAGCAAGTCTTCAACGTGTTGATGGCCTTGTTCAGTTAACTCAACCTGACGGCTTTTTTCATCGACAGTAAAATCACCTGGTTCGGTAATCACTTTACGATCACCATCTTCACCATTATCGATTTGTTGCTTAAGCTTACTCACCAGCAAATGCATACGCTTGTAAAGCTCTGAACTATTTTCGGCGTGGCCTGAAATAATTAATGGCGTACGGGCCTCGTCAATAAGGATTGAGTCAACCTCATCCACCACTGCAAAATTGAGCGGACGCTGAACTTTATCGGCTTTATTCAAAGCCATGTTATCGCGCAAATAATCGAAACCGTACTCGTTATTGGTGCCGTAAGTGACATCTGCACCGTAAGCTTCGCGTTTGGTTTCTGAAGATTGCATCGACAAAATAACACCAACGTTCATGCCCAAAAATTCATATACGGGGCGCATCCAATTGGCGTCGCGGCTTGCGAGGTAATCGTTCACAGTAACGACGTGCACCCCCTTACCTGTTAGTGCATGCAAATAACTTGGTAGCGTTGACACCAAGGTTTTACCTTCACCGGTACGCATTTCTGCGATACGACCTTCGTGCAACGTCATACCACCAATTAACTGCACGTCAAAGTGACGCATGTTCATTACTCGACGGCTAGCTTCGCGCACTACAGCAAAGGCTTCTGGCAACAAATCATCGAGAGTTTCGCCTTTTTGATAGCGATCGCGAAATTCTTGTGTTTTAGCGGTTAGTTGCTCATCCGTAAGCGCCTGCATGGCCGGCTCTAGGGCGTTGATACGAACCACAACCTTGCCCATACGCTTCAGCTCGCGATCATTTTTCGAGCCAAATATGGATTTTAATAATTTGTTTAGCATTTCTTTTACCATCAATAACAAAACGAAAAGGGGTGAGGCCAAGTGCTGCATTGCGCACATAGCGAAAAATGAGCGGCGCGAGCCAAAAGGAGAATTTATCGACTAGCGGTATGAAGGTAGGTTGCGGGGTCAACCACACGACCGTTTTTGTACACTTCGAAATGAACATGCGGAGCGGTAGATCGACCCGTGGAGCCAACCAAGGCTATAACCTGACCCTTTTTAACAACATCGCCGGCTTTTACCAGATTGATTTTATTGTGTGCGTAACGCGTTTCAAAACTGCCGCCGTGATTGATTTCCAGTAAGTTGCCGTAATCGCTGGTAAGCGAGGACGATGTCACCACTCCGGATGCAACAGCGGTGATTGCGGTGCCTTGAGGCGCCGTAAAATCTATACCCGAATGGAACTCTTGCTTGCCGTTAAACGGATCAGTTCGGTAACCAAAAGTAGATGACATGTACCCATTTTCAACCGGTATACGGTCGAACAAAGCTTCCATGTCAAAACTGCGGGACATCAGAATTGAATCCAACGCTCTGAATTGCTGCTCACGATTCTGAACAGCAAGAGCAAATTGATCCATGGAAAGCAGGAAGTCTGTGGGTGATTGTTCAGCCCCGCTCTCTTTACGCAGAGGCCCACCAACACCAGGTAGCTGACGGAAATCGAATTCACCCTTGTCTAATTTGGCGACTTTTACAAGCCTCTCGCCAACTGCATCTAACCGAACCAACCGAGCCTGAAGTTCCGCGACCTTTGCCGTCAAAGCGGCCACTTGCCCTTCACTTTGCTTACGGGATTTTTCCAGCTTTTCTCGCTGTTCACTTAACGCCCAATCTGGCGCTTCAGCGTTAAATGCATCTTTTTTATCAAAATTAACAAGCCAGCTATAACCCCAAGCACCTATGACAGTTGGTATCCCCAACAGACAGACAGACAATAAAGCACGCGTCCAACCACCAAGGGTTAGACTACGGGTTTGTCCGTGATCTGAGTTGACGATAATAATTTTCATTAAATAATTCGTTCTTCGAAAAACCGACTTAAAATCTACCGAACAAAGCTCTGGCACTCATACGAGGTCAGCCACGTTAAGCTTTTTATTATCCCTTAAAAATCAACACGTTATAATTGTTACTTTGATTTTTGAAAGCTAGGAAGCTGAAACCTGCGAGCTATTATTAGATGCGGGGGCGAAATATCTCACAGTGAGGGGAGAATTTCCAACAAAAATTGAGTCACCGCTCACAAGCTGGGCAACTCAATTTCGAGGGTTAGGCTGCGGAAACGGCTCTGGAAAAGGTGATTGGAGCCTCTTGTTCATTTGGGAAGGTTACGTATTCCCAGGCATCTTTTTGCTCCATCAAAAGTCGTAGAGCCCTGTTGTTAAGAGAATGCCCCGACTTGTGCGCGCGGTATTCACAAAGCAGACTATTACCCAAAAGGTACAGATCCCCAATAGCATCAAGAACTTTGTGTTTCACAAATTCATCTTCGTAGCGCAAGCCATCCTCGTTGAGAATGCGGTATTCATCAACCACAATGGCGTTATCCATGCTCCCGCCTTGAGCCAAGCCTTTTGAACGCAAATACTCAATCTCATGCATGAAGCCGAAGGTTCGAGCGCGGCTAATTTCCTGCACGAAGGATTTACTGGAGAAATCCACGGTAGTTTCTAAATTGCGGCCTTGGAAAACCGGCAAATCAAAAGCAATTGAAAAGTTAACTTTAAAACCATCGAAAGGGAGGAAGGTTGCGACCTTATCGCCGTCTTTGAGGGTAACTTCTTTCAACACCCGCACAAACTTCTTAGGCGCTTCTTGCTCTTGAACACCGGCAGATTGAAGCAGGAATATAAAAGGCCCAGCGCTGCCATCCATAATGGGTACTTCTGCAGCATCGAGTTCGACAACGGCGTTATCTATACCTAAACCGGCCATCGCGGAAAGAATGTGTTCAACAGTTGAAACGCGAACCTCACCACTGATCAAGCAAGTAGACAGAGTCGTCTCACCCACGTTGTGCGCGGTCGCTTTAATATCGACAGGTGGGTTCAAGTCAACGCGGCGAAAAACAATTCCTGAATCAATTTCACCAGGAAGGAGGGTTAGATAAATCTTTTTCCCTGTGTGCAGACCAACACCCGTGGCGCGAACGGCATTTTTGAGTGTTCTTTGTTTAATCATGAGAACCCAGCCCTTATTAATCGAGAGACATCAAAACACCCAACAGCGGGAGCGACTTGTTAGGGATCGCCGTCGGGTATTTTGAACAGACATAAACAAACACGTTAACTGTTTATATCTTTAATGGGGCCATACTAGCAATATCAAGGGCAAGAGACCAATTAGGTGATCCAATTGCCCTTATAGCCAAGACTGAATTAGTCTGCCTGACGACGCAAAAACGCTGGGATATCCAAATACTCCAAGTCTTTGTCGGCCAAAGGTGCGGCAGCAACTGCATGCGAAGAGGCATTCGCGCGCAAATGTGCTGGACGATCCAATGCACTGTAGTCAATTTGGCCAGAGCTGCGACGAGTATTGTCGATCACAACTTTTGTCGGAGCTGGTTTTACAACTTCTTTTGGAGCAGGCGCCGCCACATGACCAACAACACCCAGACCAGTTGCAACCACAGTTACACGTAATTCGTTGGCCATCTCTGGATCAATTACTGTACCCACAACAACGGTTGCATCACCTGATGCAAACTCTTCAATGATACTACCCACTTCAGAGTATTCACCCAATGACAAATCGATACCTGCGGTGATATTCACCAGAATACCGCGAGCACCTTGAAGATTTACGTCTTCTAACAACGGGCTGCGGATTGCAGCTTCGGCAGCTTCACGCGCACGGTTTTCACCGCTAGCACGACCAGTACCCATCATCGCCAAGCCCATTTCAGACATAACGGTGCGAACATCCGCGAAGTCCACGTTCACCATACCTGGGCGAATAATCAAATCAGCAATACCTTGAACTGCACCGAGCAATACGTTGTTTGCTGCTTTGAATGCATCCAACAACGAGGTTTGTTTGCCCAATACTGACAACAATTTTTCGTTGGGGATAGTAATCAAAGAATCAACACGCTCGCCCAACTCCTTAATACCTGCATCGGCAATTGCCATGCGCTTGCGACCTTCGAATGGGAAGGGCTTGGTTACAACTGCAACCGTTAAAATTCCCAACTCGCGTGCGACTTCGGCAACTACCGGAGCACCACCAGTTCCGGTGCCACCGCCCATACCCGCAGCGATGAACACCATATCTGCACCGCGCAACACTTCCGCGATACGTTCGCGATCTTCCATTGCTGCCTGACGGCCAACTTCTGGATTCGCACCAGCACCCAGACCTTTAGTCATGGTATTGCCGAGTTGTAAAACAGTACGCGCATCAATGTCTTTAAGTGCTTGCGCGTCAGTGTTGGCGCAAATAAATTCCACGCCCTCAACTTTATTCGCAATCATGTGCTTGACTGCGTTACCGCCGCCGCCGCCCACACCGATAACTTTGATTACAGCGCTTTGATGAATGCTATCTACTAATTCAAACATGGCCACTCCCCTTTCCCTTAACAAGTCTGCAAAAGTTAAAATAAATTATGTAAACAAAAAGTTAAAAATTACTTTGGAAAAGTCTTTTTAACTTTCCGAAAATCGAGCCTTGCGCATCTTTGGTGTGATGGGCCGAACGGCCACTATCTTGATGCTGCTGCTTCATGGCATAAATCAACAAACCCACGGCAGTCGAATAAATTGGGTTATTCACAATATCTGACAAGCCGCGAACATTTTGCGGAGCACCTAAACGCACGGGCATATGGAAAATTTCCTCAGCCAACTCCACAACGCCTTCCATTTTTGAGGTACCACCCGTCAACACGATACCGGCGGCAATCAAGTCTTCGTAACCACTACGGCGCAATTCCGATTGCACCAAGGTAAATAATTCGTCATAACGCGGTTCAACCACCTCGGCCAAAGCCTGACGAGATAAATCACGTGGCTGGCGATCACCAACACTTGGCACCTTAATGGTTTCATCCGGGCTGGTTAATTTTGCCAGCGCGCAGGCATATTTAATTTTTATATCTTCCGCATTGGGTGTTGGAGTACGCAATGCCATAGCGATATCGTTAGTGACCTGATCACCTGCGATAGGAATAACGCCAGTGTGGCGAATAGCGCCGTCTTTAAATATTGCAATGTCAGTTGTGCCACCACCAATATCCACAACGCACACGCCTAATTCTTTTTCATCGTCAGTCAATACGGCATAACTAGAAGCCAATTGCTCAAGAATGATGTCTTCAACTTCCAAACCACAGCGGCGGATGCATTTTTCAATGTTTTGCGCGGCATTTACAGCACAGGTAACCAAGTGAACTTTGGCTTCAAGACGAACACCAGACATACCCAAGGGTTCTTTCACGCCATCCTGGTCATCAATCAAAAATTCTTGCGGTAAAATATGAAGTATTTTTTGGTCAGCAGGAATGGCTACGGCTTGGGCCGCGTCAATCACACGCTCCAAATCCTGGGGAAAAACTTCGCGATCGCGAATTGCAACAATACCGTGTGAGTTCAAGCTACGAATATGGCTACCAGCAATACCCGCGTAAACCGAATGAATTTGACAGCCCGCCATCAACTCAGCTTCTTCAATTGCGCGCTGAATGGACAACACGGTGGACTCGATGTTAACAACAACACCCTTTTTCAAACCGGTTGAGCGGTGCGAGCCAATGCCTGCAATTTCAAGAATACCTTCTGGAGTTATAGCGCCAACAATAGCGACGACCTTGGATGTCCCTATATCCAGGCCTACGATCATTTTGTTGTCACTAACATTTGCCATCAGGTGAACCTCGTTACTCCGATCTTCGTTGGTGGAAGACCGCTCATTATTTTTATGCTGCAGTCGTTCAAGTTGTTTACTTGGTTGGGACGGCGATTTCAGGTTTTAGGTATTTTTTTGCTGTTTCGGAATCAGGAATCCATTGCACCGAAACACCGTTGGAATACCTCACATCAATCGCTTTTACATCACTCCAAACACTGCTCAAAAATTTATCGTATACAGTAACAAATCTACGCAATTTTTCCATCACTTCTTCACGTCCAATTGCAATTTCTTTCTCATTTTTTAACGTTAATCGCCAAGATTTTTTGTTATCGCACTTTAACGCCACAATTTCGAGTCCGCGCGACCGAAGCAGGGTCGATAAATCTTGGTATTGCTGCATAATTTCACGCGCATTTATTTCGTTTCCTTGCAACCAAGGCAAGCCAATTAGCTTGTCAGTTTCTTTAACGCGAATGATTTCGCCGCGTTGATTTAGGAAACCATTTGCATCCCAACGAGCAATAGGAGTTTGCTCAGCAATTTTCACTACTAAAGTGTCAGGCCAACGCCGACTCAGATAAACATGATCAACCCAAGGGTCTTCCTGAAGTTCACTTTTTAAACGGGCAAGATTCAGCTGTAAAAAATCACCGTCAATTTCTCTTTCAATCAACTCCATTGCCCGATCTTTAGGGAGATACTGAAACTGCCCCTCAACAGCAACACTCTTTAGCGGGCGTTCAAGCAGCTGAGCCAAAGGATCAGCGACGAAATACGCCGCTCCAGCAAATACGACTAGCAATACTCCCAAACCAAGTCCGCGATAAATAATTTTGCGCGATACTTTCGCTCTAACTTCTTCCACGGCCGTCATTTTTGATTGGGCAGACGATGAAGACTTGCCGCCTTGTGGCGAAACCTTGGTGTACCCTTTTTCCCGACGCAGATTTGTTTCACTACGCGCCATAATGGGATCATCGAACACCACGCGACTGCGCGCCAAGGGTGCTGCCTTTTCTACTGCAGCAGCTTTGCCACCCAAAAACCGGGTTCTTTTAGTTGTTTCTGTCTCTACGCCAGATTTTTTTACCGCATCGCGCGCGGTTAATTTCTTATCACCAATAACCGATGATCGCGGTTTTGATTCACGGCGAGGACTCTCCTGCATGAGCACATCTCGCTCAAACAGCCGATTAGCTCCAACTAATCTGTCAGAAACTCCCGGGCGCTCCCCAATTGGCGTTTTATTTTTCATGAGTATTGGTATTAACCCTTCACAAGCTACAACGCAAAATGGTGAGCACCAACTCGCTAAAACTTAAACCGCGTACTTTTGCCGCCATGGGCACTAAACTATGGCCAGTCATACCTGGAGCGGTATTTACTTCTAACAAATAAAAATTCAAAAATTTGTCTGCCATAACATCTACTCTGCCCCAGCCTTCACAACCCACGGCATGAAATGCAGCCAAAGCAAGCGCCTTAAGTTCTGCTTCTTTTTCAGAGCTCAAACCGCAAGGGCAAATATAACGAGTGTCATTGGCGATATATTTTGCATTGAAGTCGTAAAAGGTATGATCTGTTTCTAGCTTGATCGGTGGCAAAGCTTCGCCACCCAATATCGCAACCGTGAATTCACTACCTACAATCAAGCGCTCTGCAATTACACTTCCGTCATACTTTTGAGCATTCGCAAAAGCGTCTGCCAATTCACGCGCAGTTTTTACGCGAGCCATGCCGATACTTGAACCTTCATGAGCTGGCTTGACCATAGCTTCGCCGCCCAAATCAGCCAGCACTTTCTCCCAGTCCGTCTCAGCCGCCAAAATTGCAAACTCAGGCGTAGATAGCTCAACGCCGCGCCATAATTGTTTGGTGCGCAATTTATCCATGGCCAACGCCGATGACTGTACGCCACTACCCGTAAATGGAATTTTTAAATATTCCAGCACCGCTTGAATGCGGCCATCTTCACCGCCGGCACCATGAAGAGCTAAGAAAGCTCGATCTATTTTTGCAGCTTGAATATCGGCAATAGCGTTATCGCCCACATCAATTGCGACATGATCTATGCCCGCCTCCACTAGTGCAGCAACTACGGCAGCACCGCTTTGCAAAGAAATTTCGCGCTCGGAAGATGTTCCACCCAACAACACGCCAACACGACCGAGCTGTTGTTTAAGTTCATTACTTACGGGTAACTTTACTGGTTGCATTTAACTCAAAACCTCACTGCAAATTTCGTTTTGCCAATTCAGGAGATAGAACACCCACATTGCCAGCGCCTTGGGTAATCACTATGTCCCCAGCACGCACCAAATCTTTAATAATGTCGGGCACACCGTCTACGGTTTCTACAAAAATAGGTTCGACAACTCCGCGAGCACGAATACTACGGCATAGGTGACGGCTATCTGCGCCCGGAATTGGATCTTCACCCGCGCTATACACTTCTAACATCACAAGAGAATCCACTGTTGATAAAACCTCAACAAAATCTTCGTATAAATCGCGAGTCCGTGTGTAACGATGTGGCTGATAAACCATCACTAGGCGACGCTCGGGCCAACCGTCTCTCACCGCTTTAATCACGGCAGCAACTTCGCGCGGGTGATGACCGTAGTCATCAACCAACATTGCCTCACCACTCCCAATTGGAAAGTTTCCGTACACTTGGAAACGGCGGCCAACACCTTGAAAATTTGCCAAGCCTTGTTGAATCGCTTCGTCACTAATGCCTTCATCTGTTGCAACCGCAATAACAGCGGTTGCGTTGAGAACATTGTGAATACCAACAGCGCTCAAGCGAATGTGGAGTGGCTTTTCGTGTCCTGGACGAACAACATCAAACTCTGAATACATTGGCGATTGTTTGATATTGATTGCATGAAAATCACATTTGTCACTAAAGCCGTAAGTCAATATGGGTCGCGCAACGTCTGGAATAATGTCGCGGATTACCGGATCCTCGCCGCAAAGAACGGCAAGACCGTAAAAAGGTAAATTGTGGAGAAAATCGATGAAGGTTTTTTTCAGCTTTGAAAAATCACCACCATAGGTTTCCATGTGGTCCGCATCGATGTTGGTGACAATCGCCACCATAGGCTGAAGATGTAAAAAGGATGCATCACTCTCGTCAGCTTCAGCCACCAAATAACGACTCGCACCCAATTGCGCATTTGTACCGGTACTATTAACTAACCCACCAATAATAAATGTTGGATCCTGTTTTGCTGCCGCTAAAATAGACGCCAGCAAACTGGTGGTTGTGGTTTTGCCGTGAGTTCCCGCAACGGCAATGCCATGGCGATAGCGCATAAGTTCGCCCAACATTTCAGCACGACGAACAATAGGAATTCGCAATTTTCGTGCATTAATGATTTCGGGATTGGTGTTATTAACCGCACTGGAATTCACCACTACATCTGCACCGATCACGTTCTCTGCTTGGTGACCAATAAACACCTTCGCACCTTTTCTAACTAATGATTCAGTTACGTTAGATGCTTTGATATCTGAGCCTGAAATTTCGTAACCTTGGTTAAGCAGAACCTCAGCGATACCGCTCATACCCGCGCCACCTATACCAATAAAATGAATGCGACGAATTCGGCGCATTTCGGGCACTTCGTAATAGTCTTTAATATTTATTGCGGCCTTATCCACGGGCCACCTCCACACAAATAGATGCAACGGTTTCTGCTGCTTGCGGTAGTGCAAGCGAGCGCGCGTTTGTTGCCATCTCTTCTAATTTGGCGCGCTCATGCAATTGATCTGTTAATAAAGAAGCAAGTTTTTCTGCAGTTAAATCTTTTTGAGCCAAGGAAATTCCGGCACTCGCTTTCACCAAAATATTAGCGTTATGTGTTTGGTGATCATCGATAGCAGTTGGCAAAGGAATCAACACTGAAGCTACTCCTGCCGCAGCCAACTCACTCACTGTTAAAGCACCTGCCCTACAAATAACAATATCAGCCCATGCATAGGCCGATGCCATATCATCAACAAACGCATCCACCTTGGCACTCACTTGGTATTGCATGTACGAAGCAATTGTAGATTCCAAATGATTTTTCCCGGATTGATGCCTCACAACAGGACGATGAGTTACGGCTAATTTTTCCAGCGCTTGAGGAACCAATTCATTGATAGCCTTTGCGCCCAAACTTCCACCCAACACCAATAAATGAAGATTTTCATTTACTCTCGCTTCGTAACGTTCAGCAGGAACGGGCAAATTAGCAATGACTTCACGAACAGGATTACCGACAACTTGAGCATTCACTGTTTCGCTAGGGAACGCACCCGTAAAAGCAGTCAAAACACGCGTTGCAATCTTTGAAAGCAAACGATTGGTGGTACCTGCAATTGCATTTTGCTCGTGGATCACTAAAGGCTTGGTTAACATTTTTGCAGCGACTCCGCCCGGCCCCGAAGCAAAGCCACCAAAACCGATAATTACATCTGGATTTACACGTCTGAAAATAGAAATTGCTTGAGCGATTGCCAATCCAATTAAAAATGGCGCTTTTAATAATCCGCTCACTCCGCGCCCTCTCACACCCTCAATACGAATATGATTAAGCGGAATCTTGGCCGCAGGCACTAAAGAGTTTTCAATTCCACGTGGGGTACCCAGCCATTCAACATGAGCGCCCTTTTTTTTCAGAACATCAGCAACAGCAAGCGCTGGAAAAACATGGCCACCGGTGCCGCCAGCCATAATCATTACAGTTAAGTTTGCGATTGACTTCATAAAAACACCGCCTTGCGCTTAACAGTTCCTGTTTTTTGGGATGGCAATACTTCAGCGCCATTTAATCCAGCGACTTCCCATTGTGCACGCAGAACAAACGCCATTAGCATGCAGCAAATTAATAAACTACTGCCGCCATAACTAATAAAGGGAAGGGTCAAACCTTTTGTGGGTAGCAAGCCGGAGGACACACCAATATTTACAAAAACTTGAAAACTGAAAAGAATCGCAACACCAAAGGTTGCAAGTGCAGCAAAAATCTTTCCGCGGGCGAGGTTATTTTTTGCAACCATGATTATGCGAACAACTAAAGCGGCAAATAAACCAACCATCACCACGGCGCCTAACAAACCAAACTCTTCTGCAATAATTGCAAAAATAAAATCGGTATGCGCCTCAGGCAAAAAGAACAGCTTTTGCAAACTATTACCTAACCCCAAACCTGTCCATTCACCTCTGCCAAATCCGATCAATGATTGTGTTAACTGATAACCGCCATTTAAAGGATCAGCCCAAGGGTCAAGATAGGTCACTAGCCGCTGCATACGATAGGGTGAAAAAATAGCAACCGATGCCATGCCGGCAGCAGCGATAATAATGAGCAACATAAAATGCCAAATGCGCACGCCCGCAATAAACATCATGGAGATAACCGTTACGGTTAATACCACAGAGCTACCAAAATCAGGCTCTAGCAGCAGTAAAAAAACGAAAACCCCTAATAGCATTAACGGCTTTAAGAAACCCTGCCAACCGAAATGCAATTCGTGATAACGGCGTGCAAAAAAGCTGGCGAAAAATACAATTGCGCAAACCTTGGCGATTTCGGATGCTTGCACCATGATGAAACCCAAGTTTAACCAACGGCGGCTACCATTAACGCGGTGCCCAATACCGGGGATTAATACAACCAACAATAAAAATAAGGTAAATATTAAAAAATGAGGCGCATACTTTTCCCATATGCTGACAGGAATAGCCACTACAAAAGTTGCAAGCGCTAAACCCATTATCAAATAAGCCCCGTGACGCTTAGCGAAATACCACGCATCGTTATGTGTAAATTTTGACGCAGAGGAAAATGATATAGATGCTGATGTCACCATGACTAAACCAATTGACAACAAAACAAACCACAAACACAGGAGCGGCCAATCAATACGCTGACCCAAGGTTAAATTGGAATGCTGAAATGTGCTGGCAGGAGCTGAAGCCGTTAGCATGATGCAGCCTCATTTTTTTCTTTCAACGCTAAGACTTGTGTGCAGAATTGTTCACCACGATCTTCGTAGTTTTTAAACATGTCAAAACTAGCGCATGCAGGAGACAGTAAAACTGCATCACCAAAATTTGCAAGCTCGTAAGACTTTTGAACAGCCGCTTGCATTGAGGAAGCAAAATGCACATCTGCATATCCTTTTACCGCATCTGCAATAGCGGGTGCATCTCGGCCAATCAATACTAAGCGGCAAGGATTTTTTTCTAAAGCAGGATTCAGCTCTGCAAAGTTCTGACCTTTGCCCTCACCGCCTGCAATCACAATCAATTGAGCAGGAGAGCGGGAAAGACCTGCAATGGCTGCCACTGTTGCACCAATATTTGTGCCTTTGGAGTCGTTATAAAAATCAACACCACTTTTTGTGGTTACGTATTCACAGCGGTGATGTAGGCCGCGAAAGTCCTTTAAGGTTTCAACCATCGCATCCAGAGGTATGCCAGCTGCATCACCTAATGCGAGAGCCGCCAATGCGTTATCAACATTGTGCTTACCGCTGATTTTCAATTCAGTTGAAAGCAATAGAGGTTTTAAATTTTTAGCAAGGAATAGTTTTTCTTCCTCTTCAATTAAACCAAAGCTGCCAAAGTCAGCTTTACCACCAAAATAAATCGGTTTGACGTTTGCCGCCAATGGGGGATGGGTCAACACATCATTACGATTAACAACGATATGTTCTGCACCAAAATACACCCGCAACTTGGCGAGGATATATGAGCGCATATCTGCGTATCGATCCAAATGATCTGCACTAATATTTAGAATCGTCGCAACCTTGGCATTCAACTTGGTGACAGTCTCCAATTGGAAGCTGGAAAGCTCCATCACATAAAGTTCAATATCATCAGCCAAGAGTTCAAGAGCAGGTGTACCCAAGTTGCCGCCTACAGCAACGTTAATACCTGCTTTTTTTGCCATCTCACCCACTAAGGTAGTGACAGTACTTTTTGCATTGGAGCCGGTAATTGCGACTATAGGAGCCTTGGCATAGCGAACAAATAATTCGATATCACCAATTACCGGAATGCCTTTCGCTTTTGCGTCTGCAATTGCAGCGGTTTCCACGGCTACGCCGGGGCTAACAATAATTTCATCGCAACTTAGTAAAGTTTCCGAACGTAGTTCACCTAATTCAACTTGTATTTCTGGGAATTCAGCTTTTATTTTTTCCAGATTAGGTGGTGATGTACGCGTATCCATCAACACAAAGGCTACTTGGTGTTGCGCAAGAAAGCGAGCAACTGACAAACCGGTGATGCCGGTGCCAATAACAGCTTTAATACGGTTTGTAGCAATCATTTGTGTCACGATAAAATCTCAAAAAAATTAGCGAATCTTTAAAGTTGCAAGACCAATCAACACCAACATCAACGTGATAATCCAAAAGCGAACAATCACGCGGGGTTCCGGCCAACCTTTAAGTTCAAAGTGATGATGAATAGGTGCCATTCGAAAAATACGTTTACCGGTCAATTTAAAAGACGCGACCTGCAAAATAACGGATACCGTTTCCAGCACAAAAATTCCGCCCATAATAAACAGTACGATTTCATGGCGAACGATGACTGCAATAACACCCAAAGCAGCACCGAGCGCCAAGGCGCCTACATCTCCCATAAAAACGGTAGCGGGGTAAGTGTTAAACCAAAGAAAACCCAAACCTGCACCAACCATAGCGCAACAAAAAACCACGAGTTCACCGGCGCCCGGGATATAGGCGATATGAAGATAATCAGAAAACTTTAAATTACCTGCAAGGTAAGCAATAAGTGCCAAAGCACCTGCGACCATAACGCAAGGCATAATGGCCAAACCATCCAAACCATCCGTTAAATTAACGGCGTTGCTTGTACCAACAATAACGAAGTAAGAAAAAACGATATAGAAAAGCCCCATATCAAGAGCCACGTTTTTAAAGAAAGGAATAAATAATTGCGTTTCCGCTGGAGTTGCAGCTGCAAAATAGAGAAACGTTGCCGCACCAAAACCTGCAATAGATTGCCAAAAATATTTCCACCGCGCCGGTAGCCCGCGCGAATCTCTTTTTGCAACCTTGCGATAATCATCCACCCAACCTACTGCACCAAATATTGCGGTAACGACTAATACTACCCACACGTAGCGACTACTAAGATCAGACCACAATAAGGTGCTCGCAAAGATCGCAATCAAAATTAATGCGCCACCCATGGTAGGCGTGCCCGATTTACTTAAATGGGATTGTGGGCCATCGTTACGCACGGCTTGCCCAATTTTTAATTCACTCAAACGACGAATAAACCAAGGCCCAAGAATCAAGGAAATCCCCAAGGCCGTTAATACGCCAAGAATCGCACGCAAGGTTAAATATTGAAAAACGGCGAAACCATGCACATGTTCTTTTAATTGTTCTGCAAGCCAAAATAGCATTAATGATTTTCTCCGTTTGAACAAAGTGCTTTTACAACCAAATCCATTTTGGCGCTGCGTGAGCCTTTGATTAAAATTGTTGTATCTAATGTTGCAACGAATCGCAACGCAGAAATGAGAGCTTCACGCTCAATAAAATGATGTTGACCTGATTGTTCGCCAAACGCTTCACTTGCGTAGGCAGTCAATTTTCCCAATGTAAAAAAATGGTCGATATTTTTCTGCGCTGCGTATGCACCTAAATGTTCATGCTGATTTTTTTCATCATCACCCAGTTCAGCAAGATCACCCAAAACCAGAATTTTTTTACCAGAGCTGGCGGCCAAGACGTCGATCGCCGCCCGCACAGACCCCGGATTAGCGTTGTAACTGTCGTCTATAATGAGAGATTGATTCACACCCGCATGACGACTCATGCGACCACCTACGGGTGAAAAATTTGCCAAGCCTTTTTGAATATCAGTAAGGCTTGCACCAACAGAATGAGCCATGGCTGATGCCATGAGCGCGTTACGCACACTGTGCTCACCAAGCGCATTAACTTCAATGGCAACTTTTTGTCCGCGTATGTTTAGATCAAAAGCAACTGCCGAAGAATGAAACGCAATATTTTCTGCAAAACAGTCTGCAGCAGAATTATGGAGGGATACACGAAGAGACTTAGCCTTAAGGTCAAGCAACCATTGCGACGAAAATTTATCGTCGATATTAATTACCGCCGTATTCTCCGAAGTAAGGCTTTTATAAATTTCGCCCTTGGCCTGCGCCACTCCCTCGATAGAACCGAAGCCTGCAATATGGGCTGGCATCACATTATTAATCATGGTGACCTGCGGTTTTGCGAGCGAGCAAAGGTACGCTATTTCGCCAATTGCACTCGCACCCATTTCAATAACGGCATAATCATGATGAGCTTCCAATTGCAACAGTGTTAGGGGCACACCAATATGATTATTTAAGTTGCCTTTTGTCGCATGCACTCTTCCGCATTCATTTAAGATACCGGCCAGCATTGCTTTCACAGTGGTTTTACCGCTGCTTCCCGTAATAGCCAGAACAGGTTTAGTAAAAGCGTTGCGATTCATAGCTGCAATCTGGCCAAGTGCTAGAAGCGTATCCTTTATCACTAATTGTGGTACGGCCAGGTCAGGAGAAAATTTTTCCACCACCAAACCGCACACACCTTGCGAAACTGCCTGATCTAGAAAGTCATGCGCATCGAAGTTGTCACCGCGCAAAGCAACAAAAAGTTCACCTTCAGATAAAGTGCGTGTATCTGTATTTACGTTTGAAAATGCAACATTTCCGTTATGCAATTCTGCATTTAACGAATCACGGCAAAAATCTGTAACTTGCACTAAGGTCAAAGGGGTAATCATCTCAGCACCACCTGTTGACTATTATCACTATTTAAATTTTCTGAATCGCGCTTTGCTATACGGCGCTGCAACGCAAGACGCGCCTGCTTAACATCGCTGAATGTCAGCGTTTGATCCGCAAATATTTGATAATCCTCATGACCTTTACCGGCAATTAAAATCAAATCATCAGCCTTCGCTTGCTGCACCGCAAAATCTATAGCCTGCGCACGATCAGCTATTACCAAACATGCATTTGGATTGTGCAGACCGCGAATAATATCTGCGGCTATTGCTGATGGTTCTTCTGTGCGCGGGTTGTCATTGGTAATAATTATGTAATCGCTATATTTTTCCGCAATTCTTCCCATAAGTGGGCGTTTGGTTTTATCGCGATCTCCACCGCAACCAAAGACAACCCACACTCGTGATTTGGTATGTTCACGAATAGCGCGCAATGTGTTTTCTAGTGCATCCGGCGTATGCGCATAATCAACAATTATCTGAATATCTTGTTGTGAATCCCCCAAATTCACTGATTGCATCCTACCGGGTGCAGCGTGCAATTGAGAAACCAAGGCGACAACTGTTTTGAAATCTGCCCCACCAACACACACAGCCGCAATTACAGCCAACAGATTACTTAAGTTAAATTTTCCAATAAAAGGAGAGATTAACGCGGCCACGCCCCAGGGCGAATAAAGCTCAGCCTCTGCACCTTTTTGAGTAAGCTTAAGATCTTTAAGGTAGATATCTGCAGATTCATCACTTAATGAAAAAATTATCGGTGAAACACTCGCAGGCATTTGTGATAGCAAATTTTTTGCCCATGAATCATCTGAATTAACAATCGCATATTTCAGATTTGGAAAATGAAGTAATTGCGCTTTTGCTTGACCATAACTCACCAAATCGCCATGAAAATCTAAATGATCCTGCGTGAGATTGGTAAAAATGGCTGTATTAAACTCAAGCGCTGCAACACGGCCTAATACGAGGCTATGCGACGATGCCTCGATAGCGATAGTCGTGGCTTTTTCGGCAACCAATTTATAAAGAATTTTTTGGAGGTTAACCGGGTCAGGTGTGGTCAGCCCTGTAGATTGAATGGCGTTAATTTGTTGATCGAGTGGCGCAAGAGAATTGGCATCGAGCAATCCAAAACCTAGTGTGCCTACAACACCCGTTGCTGCATCAGCAGATTTTTTTTCTGCTTTAGCCGATAGCGATGCAAGTTGCGCGATCAATAGCGTGATGGATGTTTTTCCGTTAGTACCTGTAACACCCACCAAACGGCAACGCTGACTAGGATGCTGATAAAAATTACCCGCAATTTGACTAACCCGTTGAGCTAAGTTTTCGATAGCAACAACAGGAACATTACCGATCCACGCCACACCCTGCCACTGCTTATCAGCCTCAACTAAAATCGCCGCAGCACCAAGTTCAATTGACTTAGCAATAAATTGACGACCATCTAGTTTCGCACCCATCAGTGCTATAAAAAGATTTCCTGCTTGTATTTGGCGCGAGTCCAACGCTATACCGGAAATGTCTACATTCGCTGCTTTACCCAAGTTCGTATCGAGCAGCAAATTAGACAAAGTCATTTTTAGTTGAGGCATCATTGTATTGGCAACGCCTCCTGCTGTTGAACAACAGGCAATTGCTCTGCCTCTTGTTGAGCTTTTAATTTTGCCGCTTTATCTGCAGCTTGTTTTGCCGCTCGCGCAGCAAACGCTTTTACTTCTTCAACTTGCTCTGCGGTTGCATCTGGCGGAACTTGCAACATACGCAATGCATCTTCTGCAACTTTAGAAAACGCTGGTGCGGCTACCATTCCACCATTAGCAGTTGTACCTGCGCCCTGTGGTTCATCAATAACAACCATCGCAACTATGCGCGGATTTTCTACCGGAGCCATTCCTACAAATGAAGAAATTTGTTTGTGGGTGTAATGGCCAGCAATCGATTTAAATGCGGTTCCCGTTTTCCCTGCTACCGTGTATGAAATAGTGCGCGCGCGCTTACCAGTACCTTCAGCACTTACTACACGCATCAACATATTTTTAACTTCGTCGGTATATTTTTTATCGACAACTTTTTCGCCCGCAGGAATAGCATCTATTTTGGTTAACGAAATGGGGCGCTTAACGCCGCCGTTGGCAACCACTGCATAAGCTTGCACAACCTGTAGAACAGTGAGGTTCATTGCATAACCAAATGCAACATTACAACGTTCAATCAACTGCCCAATTTTTAATGACGGAACGCGGCCAGAAGATTCGCCTGGAAAATACGTTCCTGTGGGGTGACCAATACCCAAACGGGTGTACATGTTGGTTAACGAGTTGGCATCTAACTGCAATGCAATTTTTGACATTGCAATGTTGCTTGATTTTGCAATCGCCATCGGCAAATCTAAAACGCCGTAATTAAATCCGTCGTCCGTAATGGTTTTTGTGCCGACTTGGAATCGCCCCGGGTTGGTATCGATAAGATCTGTTGATTTAAACTTTCCCGATTCCAGCGCCGCCAAAATAGCGAGCGGTTTCATCGTTGAGCCAGGCTCATAGATATCGGTAATCGCACGGTTGCGAAGCGCTTGTCCTTTTGCTTGGCCGCGATCATTGGGGTTGTAAGAAGGGTAATTAGTGATTGCTAAAATTTCGCCGGTTTCTACATCCAGTATCACAAGGGAACCTGCAATACCGCCACTCTCTTCAACTGCTTTTTTAAGTTCGCGGAATGCGAGGTATTGCAAACGCAAATCAATACTGAGAGTTAAATTTTGCCCAGCACGCGCCGCTTTTATTAATTGCAATTCTTTTACCGTGCGGCCTTTTAAGTCCTTGAGTACTTGCTTGGTTCCATTTTCACCACTTAACCAAACGTCGTAAGCCATTTCCATTCCTTCCTGGCCACGATCATCCACGTCAGTCATTCCAACCAAATGCGAAACCACTTCGCCCGCAGGATAATAGCGATGATATTCGGTTTGCAGGTTTACGCCGGGAATATCCAAATCCATAATTTTTTGCGCTGCATCTGGAGCCATTTGGCGCTGCAAATACATAAATTCTTTGTTGGCATAGCGCGTTAGACGCGATTCCATTTCTGCCTTATTTATATCCAACGCCTGCGCTAACTCTGCAAACCGCTGCGGTGATTGCAAAAGAACTTTTGGATTTGCCCAAAGCGTTGCAACGGGCGTGCTTACAGCCAAGGGGGCACCGTTACGATCAGTGATAACACCGCGATAGGCCGGTATTAATTCATTGCGCAATGTGCGCGCTTCACCCTGAACTTGTAAGAACTCAAAGCCTTTGTCGGCATTTGGCAACACTTGTAAACTGGCGACGTGGCCGATGAGCACAATCACTAAAATCGCCATCACACCCACAACACAATAAAAACGCCAACGCGCAACCTTTAGGGGGCCGCGCGGTTTCGGAATTTGTGGATTGGTTTCCAGTGTTTTTGCGAAAGATGTTCTAATCATCGGCCGGCACCATAACTACGTGCTCAGTTGTCGGCGCGATCATGTTTAATTCTTTGTTCGCAATTCCTTCAATGCGGCTGTAAGCAGCCCAAGTACTCTCTTCCAAAAGATATTGACCCCACTCAACTTGCAAGTGAGATGCTTCGCGTCGCAAGGTTTCGAGTTGATTTACATCGCGGCGAACTTGATGCGTGGATGACACCACAGATAAAGCGGATGCAATAACAGCAAGCCAGAGACAAGCAACCAACATTAACGCCCAAGGCGCTATGCGTTTTGGTGCTTTTGTCTGGAATTGGCTCATGTTGCCCCTGTGATTTATTTGCTTGTTGTTAAAATAATTAAGAGATTTTTTCGGCGACTCTCATGATCGCGCTGCGCGACCTCACGTTTATATCAACCTCACCATCGCTAGCTTTAATGGCTTTCCCGCAAGACCGCATTCGCTTATTTAGTTGTTCATCGCGAATGGGCAAGCCTCGCGGAACAGGGTCACCCAACTCCTGGCGACGAATAAAACGTTTGACGACGCGGTCTTCTAAAGAGTGAAAACTAATCACCACCAAGCGACCACCAACTGCCAATACCGAAAGTGCTTGCTCTAAAACTGCATCAAGATCTGTCAGCTCGTTATTCACATGAATTCGAATTGCTTGGAATGCACGCGTTGCAGGATGCTTACCTTTTTCCCACGCAGGATTCGCTTCTTTAATAACTTCCGCTAAATGCTTTGTGCGCGTGAAGGGGTTTTTCTGGCGCTCGGTGACAAGTGCGCGCGCCATGCGTTTTGCAAATCGCTCCTCGCCAAACTCTTTCAACACGAAAGCAATATCTTCTTCAGCTGCGGTATTTACCCAATCGGCAGCACTTTGGCCGCGCGTTTGGTCCATGCGCATATCGAGAGGACCATCGTTCTGAAAACTAAAACCGCGCTCAGCCTCATCCAATTGTGGCGATGACACCCCCAAATCCAACAGAACACCATCAACCTTGCCAGCCATTCCGCGCGCTTCAATCAGGCTCGCCAACTCAGCAAAAGAGCCATGCGCAATTTCAAAACGCTTTTCGTCAGCGAAACGTTTGTTTGCCACTGCAATAGCGGCGAGGTCTTTATCAATACCTAACAATCGCCCCTCAGACGCGAGGTTTTCCAAGACCAATGCGCTATGGCCACCACGGCCAAAAGTGCCGTCCACATAAAAACCAGAGGGGTTTGTAATTAGCGCGTCAACCGCTTCTTGCAAAAGCACGGTGACATGTTGGAATTGAGTCACAAGATTCTCCTAGAGCGAAAGCGAAAGCATTTCGCTGGGAATCTCGTCATCAGCGGGATCATCCAACAAAGCCAACCAGCTCTCTTCGCTCCACAACTCAAGCTTTTTGCCCTGGCCAACAAGCATCATTTTCTTATCGAGATTTGCGTATTCACGCAGCGTTGGCGGAACAAGCACGCGCCCATTGGCATCAATTTCCAACGGGGTGGCATAACCAATCAAAATACGCTTGGTGCGCTGGGAAACTTTATTGAAACTGGGGAGTGCCTCGATCTGCGGCAATAACTCAAGCCATTCTGGCTCCGGGTAAACCAACAGGCAGCGATCTTGCGTATGAGCAGTAACCACCAAACGCCCGCCGCACAGCGCAGCCAATTCCTCGCGAATGCGGGTTGGTATCGCCATGCGACCCTTGGGGTCCATGCTGATGGAGTTGCTGCCTGTGAACACGTTTCACCACTTTGTTGCTTTTGCGTTCGTTATTAGTCGAAATTTTCCACAAAAAACCACTAAAACCCACTTTTTTCCACAAGGCACACTATAAATCGGGGCAAACCAAAGTCAAGCAAGCAATAAGCAAAAAGTGCTGAAAATCACGCTAAAAAACGGGATGTCGCCACGAATATCGGAGAAAAAGTGCGGAATGGGAACACAAATAAAACAGGAAATGGATAGAAATCAAAGAAATAGAAGGTGAACTTAAAGTAAAACCTTAAGTGTTTAATTATTTTGAATTAATAAAAGATATTTTTAAGAAGAAAGGGGTCTATACGACACCCTAAGGAAAGCTTTAGATGCTAAAAAAGGATATTGCGGGCACAAAAGGCTAACGTGTTGCGGGCAGACTGGCAACCCTCAATTCACGCAAATTTCAGCAAAAAAACATCAAACCCGCCAATATTCCGTGAAAATCGGTCCCCGATAAGTTTAGGCAACGCATTTCCAGCCAAGTGGCTTAGCGCTGACGATTTGCAGCCCATTTTTTACCGGCTCTTACAAAAAGCAGGTGTTAGCAATGTAAAGCTCCGAACCTGAATTAACACCAGGCTCCGAGCTAAGCAATCTCAAAAGTGCTTATGAAAAAAGTGGAGTCAGCCGATAAGCCGGGTTCTGTCGTGGACAGTCATTCATCTGGGACTTGTGTCGCCACAAGCCTCAAGCAACCTACCCGAACCCAGTGCGGGCCGCACCCACGGGTTCCTATTTGGTCTTGCTCCGAGCGGGGTTTACCGTGCCACGGACTGTTACCAGCCGCGCGGTGCGCTCTTACCGCACCCTTTCACCCTTACCGGTTCTGGTTTGCCAAACGGCACCTTGAACTTAGGCGGTTTGCTTTCTGTTGCACTTTCCGTAGGTTCGCACCTCCCAGGCGTTACCTGGCGCTCTGCCCTGTGGAGCCCGGACTTTCCTCCCCAGTGCACCGCCTCATACGCAAGCGAATAAGCCAGTTAACACTGGAGCGACTGTCTAGCCAACTCCGGCGCGCACACTACGCGCACAACCTAAAAAGCACAAGCTAAAATCTCTCGCTTCACGACGGTGCGCACCCACTTCATGCACTGCGAGTTTCGGTATGTAACAATCTGGCGATAGCCATACAGCCAAAGGGCCAATATAAGTCAAGTTACTGGTATTTATTGAATTTTGGGCTATTACTTATCCTATACCCCACTCCGTGAAAATCTGGAATTAATAACAATATTGCATTGAGGAGTTCACCTCGTGAAATTGCCAAAACTCAGCTTACTGTCTGTTTTGATCGCGAGTTACATAGGCACACCCGCCTTTGCTGACGACACACCTGCGCTGGATGAAGTTATAGTCACAGCTCAAAAACGCGCGCAGAAACTGGAGGACGTCCCCATTTCGCTCACTGCGCTTAGTGGCGCTAAACTCGAAGAAGCAGGCGTTACAAGCCCTTCAGGCTTATCTGATTACACCCCCAGCTTTAACATGACACAAACGGGAATAGGCACCAACATAGCCATTCGCGGTATTAGTTCTGGGGTAAACCAAGGCTTTGAGCAATCAGCAGCCATGTTTGTGGATGGCATTCACTATGGCCGCGCCCAGCTCGCGCGAGCGCCCTTTTTGGATATTGAGCGCGTAGAAATTCTGCGTGGCCCACAAAGTATTCTGTTTGGTAAAAACAGTACGGCGGGCGCCATCAGCATCATCAACGCCAAGCCAGGAAAAGATTTTGAGGGCAATTTGACCCTGAGTTACGAGCCGGAATTTAACGAAAAAGAAGCTCGCCTTGTCCTATCTGGCCCGATTAGCGATACCTTGGGCGGGCGTTTGGCAGTGCTGAGCCGCGAAACAGACGGCTTTATTGAAAACACCACGCTTAACCGTGATGAATCTGCTGACAAAGACCAAGTCGTCCGCGCAACCTTCCAATGGAAACCGACAGACACATGGGACATTACGCTTAAGCTGGAAGATGGCTCCTTCGACAGCAACGGTCGCAATATTGAGGTCATCAAACCCGTCACCAACGACGCACTCAACCCCACGAAAGACCCGAATCCCTACAAAACTATTTTGTCTTACCTCACGGCCGGAAAATTTCAGCTAGATACCACTGAGGATGGCAAGCGCCAATCCAACGGGGACTACAGCTATAACGATACCAATAACGTGACGCTCACCGCCGAGCACGATATTGGTGGAATGACGTTAACATCCGTCACCGGCTACAACGGCTACACGTACTCCGAGCTTTGCGATTGCGATTTCACGGGCGCATCGGGCTTTAACATTTTCTCGGATGAAAAATACCGTCAGGTCAGCCAAGAGCTGCGCTTGGCGTCCTCGGCCGACCAAAACATCAGTTGGATTGGCGGGCTTTTCTATCAAAGCAGCAACCTCAAGTTCCACGATAATGTTTACGTACCAAACGAAAGTGTCATTGCAACTGCGGTATCGTCTTTATTACGCGGAGCGTCCACACAACGCGACTTCAATCAAGACACTAGTTTGTACGCGATCTTTGGGCAATTGACGTGGAATATCACAGATACCAATCGCTTAATTTTCGGTGGGCGTTATTCTTCCGAGAAGAAAGATGCAGACCGTAGCCAGTACCACGTATCACCCGCTGGTGATGTATTGCCTTTAGGCACGGTGAACGACCCTTACAATAGAATCTGGGTTGGGTTTAAGGTAGACCCCCATAGCATTAAGGGCGACCGCAGCGAATCTGGCTTTGATCCACAAATCATCTTCCAACAGGACATCAACAAAACCGACCGACTCTACGCGAGCTACACCACGGGCTTTAAATCTGGCGGCTACGATGTACGTGCCAACTCAGCACCTACCGCCTTGGGAGGCATCTACCCCGGCGTCGACACCAACGGCAGCTGGGAATTTGAAAAAGAAGACGTAAAAAACTACGAGCTGGGCGGGAAATTTTTGCTAGCAAATGGCTCGGCTGAATTGAACGTCGCCGTGTTCCGCTCCGATTTCACCAACATGCAAACTAGCCAGTTCGACGGAAGCCTCAGCTTTAACGTCACCAACGCCGGTGAAGCGCGCGTACAAGGGTTGGAGGTGGATGGCCGCTGGGCAATCACTAACAAACTGCTAATGCGCGGCGGCGTAAGTTACTTGGACTTTGAATACTTGGACTTCCCCAACGGCCAATGCGCCTTTGGCCAAGCCCCCAACAGCGGCCCAACTGCGTGCAACCAAACCGGCATGCGTCGGGAATTTGTGCCCAAATACCAAGGCAATGTGGGTTGGGATTACGACATAGATTTACCAAACGGATGGAAACTGGCCAACACGCTAGATGTGATTTTCAACTCAGGCTACTTAACAACGCCATCGCTGGATAAGCGCTTTGAACAATCGTCTTACACCAAAATTAACGCGCGCATAGCCTTGAGCGGCGCGAGTGATTTGTGGGAAGTAGCGTTGGTTGGCAAAAACCTCACAGACGAAGCGGTTATCACCTATGCCAACGGTTTGCCTGTGGCAAGCGTGCTAACCAAAGGGGCGGGCTCAGGTTTCTATGCATTCTATGAACCTGCACGCAGCGTGGCGATTCAGGGCACTATTAAATTTTAGAAAAATTTCAGCAAACTAAAAGCCGCATTTAACATGAGTTATGTGCGGCTTTTTTATTGGCCGAGTATTTCAGTGACAAAACGGCCCTCGCTCATTGTGACTTGAGTTTTCGTTAAAAAATCTAATTCGCGGGGCGAATGAGTAACGTAAATCATCGGGATTTTACATTCTGTTTTGATGCGCAAAAAAAACGGCAAAATCTGATTTTTTAAGCGCTCATCCAATGAGGATAGCGGCTCATCCAACAACAAGAGTTTTGGTGAATATAGAATCGCACGTCCTAGGGCCACGCGTTGTTTTTCACCGCCGGACAACGCAGTTGCCTTGCGCTCCAACACATGTTCAATTTCTAAAAGTTTTGCAATTTCGATTAACTCAAATTGCCGTTCGCTCGCATCAATATTGCGGTAGCCATAAAGCAAATTGTTGCGCACGGAGAGATGCGGCAGCAACTGGCCATCTTGAAAAACCAATCCAACTCTGCGCTTATGTGGCGGAACCCAAACTTTTGCATTCGCGTCAAAAAGCACTTGACCGTTAAGATTAATGAACCCCTCTTGCGGCTTTAAAAGACCGCAAATGACCGATAAAAAAGTACTTTTTCCACTACCGGAGGCCCCCAAGATACCTGCAATAGGTTCATCAAATTTTCCCCCAACCTGCAAGCAGAAATCACCACGCTCAAAACAAAAATTAAAATCAAGCACGGTTAACTCCCAGCCATTTTTCAGCGCGACGTGAAAAAATATTGCTCAGCAATAGCGCAAAAAAAGCAAAGCTCAGGCTGATTAAAATTAGTCGGATCGCCATTGGGTCGCCATCAATTTGATGCGTTGCGGAATAGATCGCCAAAGGTAGCGTTTGCGTTTCCCCCGCAATATTTCCCACAAAGGTTATGGTTGCACCGAACTCACCCAACGAGCGGCTAAATACCATAATCAAACCAACCAAAATACCCGGCAGCATCAACGGCAAGGTCACGGTAAACCATACCTTTAAGGAGCTGGCGCCAAGCGTACTGGCTGCATCTTCCAAGCGGCGATCAATCATTTGTACAGATAATTTGGTAGCTTGAACCATTAAGGGAAAAGCAATAATTGCAGACGCCAGTACAGCACCCTTCCAGTTAAACGCGAACTCAAGGTTGAACTGATCTTTCAACCACTTTCCTGCCACGCCTTGTGAGCCGAATGTCACCAACAATAAATAGCCTGGCACCGTAGGAGGCAATACCATTGGCATAAACAGCAAAGCCTCAAACGCAGGCCTTGCAAAAAAATCCTTACGCGCCAACAACCAGCCACACGCAATTCCCGGCACAAGGCACAAGAGCGTGGCCCAAGCACCCACCTGTGCAGATAATTGCAGCGCTTGCCACTCGGGTTCAGTCAGCATAAAAAATCACTTTATATAGCTTATATTTGAAAGGGAGTTGCATCCCCTCACAACGAGGACGATGACTAGATATATGAGCAAACACCAAGCGTCAATAAGATCCTAATTCATCACACTAAATCCATAACGCATAAATACAGCCTTCGCATTATCACTCTGTAAAAAGAGCCAAAAGTCGTGAGCTTCAGCGGATGCATGCTTGGTTAAGGCGCCTGGGTATTCGATGGGCGAGTGGCTCTCAGAGGGAAATGTTGCCACTACCTCAACCTTCTTGCTTAGATTCGCATCTGTTTTGTACACAATACCCAAACTACATTCGCCTCGCTCCACAAAGGCTAAGGCGGTACGAACATCTTCTGTACCTACAACACGCGTAGCAATTTTGTCCCACCACGAATAGTAATTCAGCGCCTGTTTTGCGTATTTTCCGACAGGCACACTTACCGTATCACCAGTACATAAACGCCCGTTAAATGCGCGTGTAATATTAAATCCAGAATGAAGTGATACCTTCACTTGGCTGGCCACTGGCGCAATAAGTACGAGCTCGTTTCCGAGTAATTTTCTTCGTGATTCAGAAGCCAAAAAGCCGCGTCTAAATAAGTAGTTTTCCCAATCATTATCGGCAGAAATAAAAATATCGGCCGGCGCGCCTTGTTCAATTTGTTTAGCTAGAGTAGAAGACCCAGCGAATGATTTTTTAATAATAACTTGAGCGTGTGATTGCTGATACACCGTGCTTAATTCCGTTAGAACATCGGTCAAACTTGCAGCGGCATACAATCTAACTTCAGCCGCAATAGAAACTTGGCTTACTAACAAAAGCAAACATAATACGAACTTCACCGTTAACCTCGGGATGCTTTCAACCTTCAAAGGCAGGATATATAGCCTTTTACGCAGCCAAGTTCAACAAAACCACGAAGATAAAAGTGTATGCGCCACTCAACGGGAATAGCGGCTCATCAAAAGTAAGCTACAAAAATACTTTAGGTGAGATGTTGTGAAGATCAATGATTGTAAATGCTGCATGGTCGGCCTCATGCTCAAGGCCATCCCAATCATTTTGTTCGCAGCTGGTTTTAACTTGGTGGTGATGTAGACCGAGTTGGTCAATATCAAGATAGACGGAAGAGTCGTCGGGTTTTAACTGAATGGAATAACACAAACCATCGTGAACTTTATGCATAGCGGCTGGCGCATGGGTAACAGTCATATTCGGGCTCCTTTTCTACAAATCCGAAACCAGATTAGCGCCAGAGAGCCCATAAGAATGTACGATACTTAACGTTTGAAATAACGAGTTTTTCGAAGCTTATTCCTGCTTTAAAGCCCAATCATATAAGAAGTTCTTTTTAAGGCCGGTTATTTTTGCTCCGATAGCAGCTGCTTGTTTTACGGGTAGATCTTCGAGTAACACTTTCATAATGCGCGCTTGCTCTGGTGACATTTCTGCATCTTCGGGCTTACTCGCACCATGCACCAACAACACAATTTCACCGCGCTGCTGATTCGTATCCGCAGCAACCCACTCCACCATGGCCGCCAATTTCTCGCCCTTAATGGTTTCAAATGTTTTGGAAATTTCACGCGCAATCACTACTTCGCGGTCTACACCAAACACGTTCAACATATCTTGCAAAGTTTCAAGAATGCGGTGGGGTGCTTCATAAAAAATTAAGGTGCGCGTATCTGCCGCTACAGATTCTAATTGATGCGTACGCGCCACTTGTTTTGCGGGCAAAAAACCTTCGAATGCAAAACGGTCTGATGGCAAGCCCGCTGCACTCAGCGCGGCAATCATTGCGCACGCACCGGGAATAGGAACAATACGAATTCCTTGCTGACGCGCGGTGCGAACTAAACGATAACCCGGGTCCGAAACCAGTGGTGTTCCGGCATCTGAAATCAAAGCGACATCTTCACCGGCTAATAATCGTGCGATCAATTGTTCAGTACGATATTCATCACTGTGATCGTGATACGCGACTGCCGGTGTTTTTATGTCAAAATGCGCAAGTAATCGGGCACTGTGGCGGGTATCTTCGGCAGCGATGACAGCTACTGTTTGTAGAGTCTGTACGGCTCGCGGTACCATGTCATCCAAGTTACCTATGGGTGTGGCCACCACATAAAGTGTGCCCGATGATGCGCTTGCCGATGTGCTCATAACCCAATACTCAATTCGTTTTATCGTGGCGATTTTGCCAACTATTAGCTGTGCGTCAGGAGTTGCAATTCATGCTAAACCGACCTTCACAAGGTATTTTAATATCGCTGCTTGCCGTAGCGCTCTGTAGTTGTGGTGGCAACGCACGTGTGAAAAGCAATGAAGCAGCACCTATCGCACATACCGATTCGCAACCCACAACAACAAGCCTTCCCGCAAGCACAGTTCCAAAAGATTTAGTCACCCGCGCACAGCAAAAAAAGTCACCCGAGCGTGAGGCTTTGTTATTGCAAGCAGCTGAAATTTATCTTGCACAAAACACGCTGGATAAAGCGCGTACGCTTATTGGAGAAGTGAATGCAGCACAGCTTTCAGAACCCAATTTTGTTGCGTTTAGCCAAGCATCTGCTGGCTTAGCGTTAAAAGAAGGCGATGTGGATCGCGCACGCCGCATTCTAACGAACCCGCGCATAGAACAACAGTTAAAAGCCTTGGAACCAACACAAGAAGCCGCATTACGTGAATTGCGCGCGCAAATGTATGAACGCAATGGCCAGCTACAAGAAAGTATTTCTGAACGCATTATTGCCTCTGCCGTCATCACTGATTCACAGACCAGCAATGCAAATCAAGATGCACTATGGCGCAACTTAATGACGCTACCCTTAACCGACTTGCAAGCCAACGCTGCAAAAGGCAGCGGCGGAATTACCCAAGGATGGTACAGTTTGGCTGCCCTCAGCAAAAACAATACGCAAGACATTAGCGCTCAGCTTGCGGCACTTTCACAGTGGCAAAAACAATGGCGCACTCACCCTGCAGCTGCAAATTTGCCAAAAGATTTGCGCGCACTGCAATCAGTCAATCATCAACAGCCGAAAAAAATTGTACTTCTCCTACCTTTACAAGGTAGATTGACGGAAGCTGGAACAGCGGTGAGTGATGGCTTTTTTGCGGCCTATTATCAGCAGCTAGGCAACACAAACTTACCCAGCGTGCGCCGATACGACTCCAGCAAAGATGTTGCTTCTGCTTACCAACAAGCGGTGGATGATGGTGCAGATCTGATTATTGGCCCCATTGATAAAGATAACGTAAATATCATTAGCCAAATGAAATCGCTGCGCGTTCCGTTGCTCAGTTTGAACTACCCCGACCAGCAACCCGCTCAGCCACTTGCCAATTTTTATCAATTTGGTTTAGCGGTAGAAGATGAAGCTCGCCAAGCTGCTCGCCAAGGGATTCAGGATGGGTTTAAAAATGCGCTCGTTGTATACACCGCGCAAGAAATCAGCGAACGCAGCGCACAAGCATTTGCAGCAGAATGGCAAAAATTGGGGGGCAGCTTAATCGGTAAAAGTTTATTTGCATCGCAAGATAAATTTTCAGAAAACTTCCGCCATTTAATGCTGTTAGATGAAAGCCAGGCTCGCGCAACTTTATTGCAACAGCAATTAGGTACAAAACTTGAATTCACACCGCGCCGCCGTGCAGACGTGAATATGATTTTTATGGCGGTAACGCCCGATCAAGGTCGCCAAATTAAACCCACATTGGTTTTCCAATACGCCAATAACATCCCCGTGTTTGCAACCAGCAGCATTTATTCTGGCGACGTGGATGCAATTCGCAACGAAGACTTAAATGGTGTCATTTTTAACACCTTACCCTGGGTATTTGACGCGGAAAACCCCGCCAAGCAAGCAATCGCACAAACAACCAAGTCTGCCGCAGTATATGGCCGGCTCCACGCGTTGGGTGCGGATGCCTTCAACCTTTATTCACGCTTATCGCAATTAAAACAAGCGCCACAAATGAAGCTTTACGGCGCGACGGGTTCGTTGCAACTCATGCCCGATGGCCGCATTGAACGCGAACAAATGTGGGCACATTTTAGCAACGGCTTGGCAGAACCTATGACCACGGTTGTTGACGCAGAAACCCCGAACGCGAACGAATAAGATGCTATTTTCATCTTCTAACAACAATAGCGGCGCTGACGCAGAAACAAAGGCCGAAGCTTTTTTAGTGAACCAGGGGTTGGTAAAACGCGAACGAAATTACCGCTGCAAGCTGGGCGAGATAGACCTCATAATGCAGCATAAAGACACCTTGGTTTTTGTCGAGGTTCGCCTGCGCTCACACAGAGATTTTGCCAATGCAGCGGAAAGCGTTACCATTCGCAAACAACACAAAATCATTAATACGGCGCACTATTACTTACAGCAGCATCAATTGACCGATAAAGCCAACTGCAGGTTTGATGTAGTCGCTTTTAGTAACAACGGCGAACCCGATTGGATTAAAGACGCCTTTTCCGTCTAACGAGCCTTAAACAATGGATCAACGAGTCATTACGCTTTTCCACGAAAGCATCGAAGCCAAAATGCAAGCAGGCGAACAACTCGCTCCGCTTATTGCACACGCCAGCCAATGCATTGTTGAAGCCTTGCTCAACGAGAGAAAAGTATTAACCTGCGGCAATGGAATTTCTGCCGCCCATGCTCACATATTCACTGCAAACCTCATGAATAGCCTTGAGCAGGAGCGCCCAAGCTTACCGGCAATCAGCTTAGGTACAGATATCATCAGCAATGCTGACAACTCGAATACCAATGATATTTACGCGAAGCAAATTCGCACTCTGGGCAACGCTGGCGATGTACTACTTTTAGTGACAACCACCGGTACCGCTAGCAACTTGTTACAAGCTATTAGCGCTGCGCATGATAAACATATGCAAGTAATCGCTTTAACTGGCCGTGACGGCGGTGATGTAGCAGCACTGTTGGATTCACAAGATATTGAACTTCGCGTGCCAGTGACGGCCAAACATCGGATTCATGAAGTACATTTGCTCACGCTTTTTTGTGTGTGCGATTTGATAGATCAACAACTGTTTGGTGGATTTTGACTATGAAAGTTTCTCATCGTATTACGTTGTTAAGTCTTACCCTGTGCGGCAGTTTGTTACTGACCAGCTGCGCAGAAGTTATCAATGCAACAACCAGTAAACCCATTGAAATGAAAGCTAACGAGCGCACCATGGGCGCCAAGCTTAACGATAACGAAATTGAAACAGCCGCCAAGGTCAATATAAAGAAGGCAGATCCACAACTGGAAAACGCCCACATTAATATCGACAGCTTCAACGGCATAGTACTTCTTACCGGCCAAGTACCCAGCGATGAATTGCGTAACTTGGTTGCTGACACGGTGTATAAACTGAACCCTGTACGTGAAATCCACAATGAATTGGTTGTGAGTGACCCTACGGACTTTGCGGCACGCGCCAAAGACACTTGGATAAGTACAAAAATAAAAGCGCAACTCTTGGCCGACAGTGAGACACAAAGCCGTCGCGTGCATTTTGTAACGGAAAACCAAGCGGTATTTTTAATGGGAATTGTCACACGCGCTGAGGCAGACCGTATCGTGAATATGGTTAGCCATACGGCAGACGTACAAAAAGTTGTAAAAGTGTTTGAGTATCTTGATTAACAACAATCTTTTGACTCAAGAATAACTATTGATTCAAAAATGAGTAACACACACGCACACAGGAAGCCATCATGGTCGCATTCATTATTATTTTGGTTGTTTTAGCGTTTATCGTTTTTTATGTTATTGGCATTTACAACCAACTAGTTTCACTCAGAAACCGCTACCAAAACGCTTTCTCCCAAATAGAAGTTCAATTGAAACGCCGTTACGACCTTATTCCAAACTTGGTGGAAACCGCCAAAGGCTACCTTTCTCACGAACGTGAAACGTTGGAAGCTGTTATCAGTGCCCGTAACAAAGCGGTGGGGGGGCTTCAAGCTGCCGCCGCTGACCCAAGTAATGCTGCAGCTATAAAAGATTTAGCCGGTGCAGAGAGCATGCTAACAAATGCGATGAGCCGTTTAAGTGTGGTGATGGAAGCCTACCCGGATTTAAAAGCATCGCAAAATATGATGCAGGTTTCTGAAGAACTTACCAGCACTGAAAACAAAGTGTCTTTTGCGCGTCAAGCGTTTAACGATGCAGTAACAGCCTACAACACCTATAAACAAACTTTCCCTCCTGTTTTCTTTGCCGCCTCGTTTGGCCACAGTCAAGATGCGTCTTTGCTCGTGTTTGAAGATTCCAAAGAAATTCAAGCGGCGCCCAAAGTCAGCTTTTAATTGAAATAAGAGAAAGAGGCTATCATTAGATGGCCTTTTTTATTTCTGTCGACTTTTACGACCAACGGTTTTCTTTGATTGCGGTTTTCTGATTCTTTTCAGTAGAGTCTCTATGAACTTTTTTGAACACCAGGACATTGCCTATCGCAACACCAAACGACTTATCGTTTTGTTGTGCCTTGCAGTCATTTCATTGATTGCCGTGACCACATTTTTCTGCGCAACCGTTCTTTACTACATGGAAGCTAATAGCCGCCACTATTTAAATAACCTAGGCTTGTGGCAAGGAATTACGCAAACCATGAGCTGGAAAATGCTGGGTGGCATTAGCCTAGGCGTGTGCTCGGTTATTGTTTTGGGCAGCTTATATAAGTTGTATGAACTTTCTGCAGGTGGCCGCGCGGTAGCGGAATCTCTCGGCGGCCGTCCAATTACGCTTCACAACGCCAATCTGGATGAAAAGAAAATTCTAAATGTCGTAGAAGAAATGGCCATCGCATCAGGCACGCCGGTTCCACCTGTTTACCTCATTGAAGATGAAGCCATCAATGCATTTGCCGCCGGCCACACACCGCAAGATGCGGTCATCGGTGTAACACGCGGTTGCATTCGCCAATTAAACCGCGATGAACTCCAGGGTGTTATTGCACACGAATTCAGTCATATTTTCCACGGCGACATGAAAATGAATATGCGTTTAGTGGCATTACTTAACGGTATTCTCCTCATCGGCTTGATTGGCGAATTCTTATTGCGCAGTTCAAACCAGCGCGCCGCCTTTCGCTCAAGCAAAGATAAATCCCCATTTGCACTAATGGGGATTGGCTTGGGTTTAATGATTATCGGCTACGCGGGTACTTTTTTCGGCACATTAATTAAAGCCGCCGTAAGCCGCCAGCGCGAATTTCTAGCAGATGCCTCCGCAGTAAAATTTACACGCAACCCCGATGGCATAGGCGGAGCCCTAAAAAAATTAGGCGGCTATGTTGGCGGCTCGCAAATGGATGTTGCGAATGCATCTGAGTACAGCCATATGTTTTTCGGCGAAGGCACCAACAGTTTATTTTCTGCATTTGCAACTCACCCGCCCTTAAGTGAGCGCATTAAGCGAATCGATCCGCGCTGGGATGGCGATTTCGCACACATCGACGTTTATGAAGCTGCTGAAAATGGCTATATAGAAGAAGGAAGACTTTCAGACACTAACGCTGATCATTCACCATTGGAATTCACCACTCCTACAACTGCAACAGCATTTATTGCAAGTGTTGATCAGGTTTTACAAACGATTGGGCAACCTAACGATTCTCACCTCGCTTACGCACATCAAACCTTAAATGCAATTAGCGATCAGCTTCGCGAGGCAGCTCATAACTCATGGGATGCTCAAGCACTCATGCTGGGTTTGTTGCTGGATAAAGCTTCCGAAAAACAGAGCATGCAGTGGCAAGCACTCAGTAAGTTATTTTCTCAGACGCAAATACAAACACTCCAACCATTAGCTATTCAAGCTTCTTTATTAGAAGAGCGCTTGCGTCTGCCCTTGTTGGAACTTAGCTTGCCAGCGCTCAAAAACTTATCAGTGCAGCAATATGAAATCTTCCGCGCTGCTATGGCCCACTTTATTCATGTAGACGAACATATAGATTTAATTGAGTGGTCTTACTTCAAAATTCTTACCCACAATTTGGAACCTAAACGAACGACGCATCGCTTAGTTGATTTGACGCAACTGAAAAACGAAGCCCGTACCTTACTCTCCGTTATTGCTAACGCAGGTAGCAATGACAAATCGAAAGCTCAAGCTGCATTTAATGCGAGTAAATCGATTATTAGTTTGGATGACGCCGAACTCGCCAACGAAAGTGACTACAACATGATGGATCTAGACTTGGCAATCAACCGCCTTAACAGCATCAAGCCATTGCAAAAACCTAAACTTTTAAAAGCCATTAGCCAATGTATCCTTGCGGACGAACAGATTACCGTTGTGGAGGCCGAACTATTCCGCGCGATTGCGGACGCCCTGGATTGCCCGGTACCGCCGCTTATCGTTTCCAGCCACTAGTTTTTTGCATCAGCCCCACCGAAAGCTACAATTCAACGGCGCCTAGCGGTTATAATGCGCGCCGCTTTGTTAACCGCTCCGTTTTTATTAACAGCTCCGTTTTTTATTAACAACCCAAACCATCGATTTATCTCCGCAAATCGCCAACCACTTTTGAGGTGACTTACTGTGCAACCGGATCAAGCAACGCAATTGCGTCAATTGGAAAGCCAACTAGCCGCTGAATACCAAACTATTCTCAGCAAAAAATTGAACCTCGATTTAACGCGCGGCAAGCCATCTTCAGATCAACTGGATCTGTCTGATGCGCTCGACGGCATTCTCAAGGGCAACTACATTGCTGCTGACGGTACGGACACACGCAACTATGGCGGTCTTGACGGCCTGCCCGAAGCAAAACAATTGGGCGCAAACATCATGGGCGTTGATGCAGCCAATGTGCTCGTTGGTGGTAGCAGCAGCTTGACCTTGATGTTTCAAGTCGCTTCAACCGCTTATTTGTTCGGTTTGAAAGATGCCGCGAGCGCGTGGAAAAACGAAGGCGAAGTCAAATTCCTCTGCCCCGTTCCCGGTTACGATCGCCATTTCACCATCTGTGAGCAACTCGGCATCAAAATGGTAACCGTACCTATGACGTCTACTGGCCCAGACATGGATGCTGTTGAAGCCATGATCAAAGCCGACAGTTCTATCAAAGGCATGTGGTGCGTACCAAAGTACTCCAACCCAACAGGTGTTGTTTATAGCGATGAGACCGTTGAGCGCATCGCCAAGCTGGGCAAAATCGCCAGCGCGAACTTCCGTGTATTCTGGGACAACGCTTACTCAGTACATGATTTGATCGACAATGCTCCGCAGTTGGCCAGTATTCTTGAAGCCACTCGCCGCAACGGTACTGAAGACTCCGTTATTCAATTTGCCTCCACGTCAAAGATTACTCAAGCCGGTGCCGGTGTTGCGTTCGTGGCGGCCAGCGCTGCAAACCTTACAGGCTTTAAAAAGGCCCTTGGCGCTCAAACCATTGGTCCAGATAAGGTTAACCAAATTCGCCACACTCGCTTCTTGCCCGACCGCAACGCGCTTATGGCACATATGAAGAAACATGCCGAGTTACTTAACCCACGCTTTGAAGCGGTGTTAAAAGCGCTTTCAGAAGCCTTTGAAGGTACCGATATGGGCGCTTGGGAAAAACCAGTAGGCGGGTACTTTGTATCGTTTGATACTCGCAAAGGCTGTGCTAAAGAAACCGTTCGCTTGGCTGCAGAAGCAGGCGTTAAATTGACCCCTGCTGGCGCCACCTACCCCTACGGTAAAGACCCAGAAGATCGCAACATTCGTATCGCCCCCTCAGTACCAACGGTGCCTGAAGTGGTTGAGGCCATGAAAGTATTTGTTGTTTGCGTAAAACTGGCTTCGGCAAGACAAGAAATCGCTGCACTCGCGTAATTTTTTGCGTGTTCAAAACAAAAGGCCTCCCGGTTAACGCCGGGAGGCCTTTTGTTTTATCAGGTGGCAGTCTTCACATAATCCAATTATGTAAAAACGACTACCGGCTTTGGCTGATAACCAAAACATCTAGCGTTAATCAATTTGTGACAAAAACTTTCCAACGCTTGCTCAAATCCGTTCTTATACTTCAAGAGTAAAGGTTAATAGACCTTATTCTGCACCACTTAAATAATACGTTCACTTTTTGGAGTGTTGACTTATGGGTGTCGCTAGAAACATAGAAAAATATTTAACAACCAACAAAATCGAATATTCACTCTTAGAGCACGCCTACGCAGAGGGGTCATTTAACACTGCTCAAGTTGCCAAGATCGACAATCACTCCCTTGCTAAAGGCGTTTTGTTAAGAGACGAAGATTTTCATTACACGCTTTGCGTGCTTCCATCTAGCCATAAGATCCTGCGCCACACCCTTAACCAAATATTTGACCGCCACATGCACCTTGTTGAAGAAGATGAACTTGTGCAGTTTTTTAAAGATTGCGAAGCCGGTGCAGTACCGGCAGTTGGTAAGGCATACGGCATAGATGTTATTTGGGATGATGAACTGATGGAGAACGATGTCATCTATATGGAAGCTGGCGATCACCGCCATTTAATCTGCATCAAGCAACCTGAATTTTCAAAACTTATGCGAAACACCCTCCACGATCACTTTAGTGCGCATCGACATCGCCATTACCAAACCCCAGTTCACGTTCGAAATACTTACGAATCAATTTAAATCTACGCCACACGGATGTGACTGTGCTCTCGCGATCAAGATCACCCTATTAGCCAAATAAGTCCAACTGATAAAAAGGTTGGTCCTCGCGCAAATCAACAAAACGAACCCCAACACCTAACAATCGAACCGGCGACTCTTTTCGAGCATAGGCTTCGCAACACAAACTCTGAAACTCGGCAACCATCAAACTAGCCCCGCTTCGCTCAATCGTCGTTTGAGTGAAGTCAGCAAATTTTATTTTTACAAAGAGCTTCACCACCACATAATCGTCATCTAAACGCCTTAATCTGCTTATTAGTTGTTGTAAGAGTTCAGGTAAACGATTCAGGCATGCCTGTAAATGGGGTAAATCTTGCGGAAAAGTATTTTCTACACTTAAAGATTTTCGTCGACGCGACGGCATCACTTCTCGGTTATCTATACCGCGGCACAATTCATATAAGCGCACCCCAAGCTGGCCGAAACGCTGTTTTAACTCGAAAATACTAAAGCGGCGTAAGTCTGCGCAGGTTTTCACATTGATATCCGCAAGACGATTATTCGTTGCCTTTCCAACACCAAAAATTTTTCCAACAGGCAACTGCAATACAAAACTCTCTACATCTTTCGGTGCGATAACCGTTAGCCCATTTGGCTTGTTCCAATCGCTCGCCACCTTTGCTAAAAACTTGTTAGGTGCAACGCCCGCTGAAACACTCAACTTTATTTCGTCATAAACACGCTTACGAATCAGTTCAGCAATACGCGTTGCGCTACCACCACAGTAGTCACTACGACTAACATCAAGGTAAGCCTCATCGAGTGAGAGCGGCTCCACCAGCTCAGTGTATTCATAAAAAATATGCCTCATGCTCATCGATGCCTCCCGATAAGCCTCCATTCGATGAGGCACTATGATCAAATCCGGGCAAAGCTTTTTAGCGGTTATGGATGACATTGCAGAACGAACACCAAAACGCCGCGCTTCATAATTGCATGTTGAAATAACACCGCGATGCTCTGAACTACCCCCAACCGCAATGGGACGAGAACGCAATGATGGGTCATCACGCATTTCAACCGCCGCATAAAAACAATCGGCATCGCAGTGAATGATTTTTTTCACAACATTATTCCAATAAGAAACCAAATCAACACCGATACTGTATATACATACAACAAAAGTATCAATTAATCCTTTTCGTGAATCTCACGATAAAAAATAAAACCGAATAGAAACCCTCATAGAAAATTTTGCGGCAGTGGTAAATGGGTTTCAAAGATGGTCAATGCGACTCTCGCACAACTCATTTGAAATAGATTAACGAACCTTTTAACAAGCCTAACAAGAAATACAAATGCGAATAAATGCAGCCTCAATGACTTTGAAAAGATCTTTCAATGTGACCTAACGAACACATTTTAAAATCCTAAAATGGCCATTAAAGAGTTTTTGAAAGACTCAAATAAGAGAATTAGGCCAATAAAATTTAACGCGAAGAATTAATTTTTAAATCGTTTGAAAATCAAGAAAGGAGAGGAAAATCGTGTTTACAAACTCTTAATCAGTTTTTTTTTGACTTTTTTGCAAAAAAAATGCGTTTTTTGATTAAAAATGCATTAAAAAACTTGATATTTTTCAATAAAGTTTTAATTTATACATGTTGTAACTTTTTATCCATTTTTCGTCTAATCGAATATTTACAGGAAGCACACACTATGGCTGCACGTAAACAATCTGCCGTTAATCCAGTTGCGGGTCTAGAACAACAACTCGCTGCCCTCAAAACTCAATTGGCAAAGGCTCGCGCTGCTCAAGCTGCTGATGCTCAAAAAGCTATCGCTGGTCTTGTAAAAGAAGCCACTAAAGCTGGTGCTGCTCTTAAAGCTGCCCAAAGCAAATTAGCTGCTACTGCTAAGAAGAAAAACGCTAAGTTGACCGCTGCTGCTAAAGCAGATGTTGCTTCTGCTAAAAAAGCTGCTGATGCTGCTAAAGCTGCTGTAGCAACTGCTAAGAAAGAAGTTGCTGCTATTAAGGCAGCTAACAAAGTTGCTGCTGCTCATGAAAAGGCTGTTGCTAAAGCTGAAGCTGCGGTAGCCAAGCGTGCTAAAGCAGCCGCTAAGAAAGTTGCCGCCAAAAACAAAGTAGCCGCTAAGAAAGCTGCTGCTAAAGCTAAATTGGCTGCCAAGAAAGCGGCTGTAAAAGCTAAAGCTGCTGCTAAAAAGCAAGCATTGAAAGCTAAAGCTGCTGCTAAGAAAGCTGCTGCCAAGAAGAAAGCTGCTGACAAAAAAGCTGCTTTGCGCGCTAAAGTAGCCGCTAAAAAAGCTGCTGCTAAAGCCAAAGTTGCTGCTAAGAAAACCGCAGCTGCCGCCAAGAAAGCCACTGCTAAAGCTCCAGCTAAAAAAGCAGTAGCTAAGAAAGCTCCAGCTGCTAAAAAGGCACCTGCTGCCAAGAAAGCTCCAGCCGCTAAAAAAGTAGCAGCTAAAAAAGCTCCAGTTGCAAAGAAAGCTCCAGCCGCTAAAAAAGTAGCTGTTAAAAAAGCTCCAGCCGCCAAGAAAGCTCCAGCCGCTAAACGCGGTCGTAAGCCAAAAGCAGCTGTTGCAGCAACTCCAGCTGCTTAATGCTTGTTGTAGTCCTGAGTAATCGGGACTTACAAAATAAAAAAGGGTGCTTCGGCACCCTTTTTTATTTTGTAAGATTCAACTTTTATCCTATAACCTCTTCACTTCCAATCTGAGCGTACACGAACGCGTAGAGTAATAAGCGCTTATCTTCTTCTGGCTCAATAAACTCCACACCATAAGCAACTCCATTGCCTGGATTTTGTGGATCTGGTTCGCCACGCGAGCGAATAATTCCTTCCAGAGCAAGATCACGATTAATATTCGCTACTGCTACGTTCATAGTCACCTGAATTTTATGACCAATCTCACCGAATGCTTTTGCAGCTTCGATGCGAGCACCTGTCACACTGACATCTACAACATTTCCAGTAAGCTCAAGATCGCTAATAACAGTTAGATTCATTATCTTTACAGGTTCATCAATAGCAACGCGTGTTGCGCCACGAATACCTTTAAAACTCACGTTATCAGGGTAGCTAATATGCAAAATAGGGTATGGATCCGCCGTTTGAGTTTCGACAACACTGGCAAATATGCCTATTCCGTTGTCTACCATTAAGCGTGCAACTAATTTTTGCCCGTTACGAAAACGAACTAGCTTACCCGCAAGCTTGGGAACGGATAGAAGTATACTTCGACCAGGTAAACACCCAATCAAACGGCAGGAAAATCGTTCAGGCTGACCTGCGCTATTGCTGGTTTGCAATTGCAGCGGATACCCGTAAATCAACTTCATGTCTTCGAATTTCATAGGTCGATTAACCGAAAGAAAGCATGGATGGTAAGGCCTACACAGAGGCGAGTCGTTTTATTAAAATTGTTAACGCATTTTTTGCATGCAAATTAAGTGGGCAATTTACATACGCTTATTATAGGTTGTATGCATCCTGATGAGCCGAAGACTCAAAACTCAATGCACCAAACTCCCTATTCCATTCCAATAACAGGCCTGCAAGGGCTTGCGCTTGCTCATACAGCGCTTTTAATTCTTCCACCGTATCCTTTACGCCAGTATAGAGTTTTACCTGACGGTGCTTGTTAGCAAGCGGATGCTGAAGATGTTGCGAACGGTAAACTTCTAACTTCCAACGCAAGTTATGTACAGTATTGCGATAGTATGCCAACTTGGTTTGAATGGTAATGGGGCGAGTGGATGCGATATCGCCAAAAATCGATGCATCTGTCGCTAACACCATGGATTCCCGGGCACTGGACTCCGCAATTATTGTAGCAGTGCGAGGCTGCCCCATTAGTTGAGCCAGATCACCAAACACCTCCCCTGGCGTAACATAGTTGATTAACTCACCCGTTAAAGGGTCATCCGCATAAACCGCCAAGCGCCCTTTCAGCAAAAAGAACAACCACTGATCCGAGTCTCCACGCTGAAGAACAATTTCGCCAGGCAAGTAAGTAACAACGCGTGACGATTGCAGCAGCAATTCGAACTGCCAAGCATCTTGCTGCTTGACCAGCTTAAAAAATGGAATGCCTGATAAAAGCTGCTCGACATAATCGCGAGACAACTTAGACAGCAATTTTATTTCCATGTCACGCCCTAGTGGATGTAGATACGAGATAAAGAGTTATTCTGACAAAAAACCTAGCTGGTAAACGGACAGATTTCAAATTAACAATTATTTTTGTTTTGGAAATATGACCTATACTCAAAAAACGGCACTTTTTGAGTAGGCCTAGCGAGGTGAAAGAGAATACCCCACCTCCCAAGTTTATATATTATACTTCAAACTATTGGAGCACGCGTTTAAAACGGATTTTATCTCAACCCATCAACTTACCTATAAATAGAATGAGAGTATGTACGCCATGCGCCTGAAAGCCTCTATCAATTTTTTTATAAGCATTTTGCTTACATGTTTTTGCTTCACAAGCTTTGCTGCCGAACCCGTGCTTAATGGTATGGCGACCCATATAGATTTGGGTAAAGAGCAATTTATTGGTGCACTTTATTCCAGCACCCTTAGCGATAACGCCGAGAAACTATTAGCCAGCAATCAATCTATGCGCATGGAATTGAAAATTGTAGCACCTGAAGGGGTTACAACTCGTCGTTTCAGCCGCTGGTGGATTGAAGGCATGGCGATTAACAATGCACCCTCATTGTTAACCGAGCAAGCTGACAACATGGTGAAGTTTGACGGCCTATTTAAAGGCCGCTTTGTTCAAAACGATACAATTATGTTCACTTTTGAACCCGGCAAGGGCGTAAACATTTCCATCAACGATGTGCTCTTAGGCAATATCGGAAGCGATAAGTTTTTTGGCATGCTACTGAGAACCTGGATAGGTAAGGTACCGCTTTCATCTGAGTATAAAGACGATATTCTGAAAGCTGGAAACGTGAATGCCGCCCTAAAGGGACGCTATGAGAAAATTAAACCTTCCAAAGAGCGCACCACAGAGGTTGCTGGCTGGAGCAAGATTAAATCGCCTGCTGAGCTAGCCGCTGAGAAAGAGAAAGAAGCTGCTGCCAAATCTAGCGCTCAATCTTCATCTGTTGATGCCAAACAATTAGCAGCTCAGAAAGCCGAACAGGCCAAAGCGGAAGCAGCCAAACTAGAAGCGACTAAGTTAGCTGCACAAAAAGCTGCAACACCTACAGCGACAGCAGCAGCTAACGACGATGATGAAAAACCTGCGCTTACCGCTCAAAATCTTCTGGCTCGCCAATTCTATGTTTCAGATAACTTGAAACGCATTTATGCGAGTGTGCGCTACCCCAAGAAAGCGCTTGAGCGCGGTCAAACGGGCAGCGTGCGTGTTGCTGTTACCATTAACCGTCAAGGTAACATCGTGAGCGCATCAGTCGTACAAGCTTCCGAGTTCGATTCGCTTAACGATGCCGCATTGGAAGCCGTAAATAAGGTTGCACCTTACCCAGCTATTCCAGACGCAATTTCAGGTTCAACCTTTGAATTTACCGCACCGATCAAGTTTGTTCTGCAAAACAACTAAGCATCTCGATAAAAATAAAAAAGCCACTTTATGTGGCTTTTTTATTTTGTGCAGCTCGAGGATTTAGCCAAACTTGAATTTTAGAGCGAACTCAAATCAGCCAAACGACGCTTAATAACTTTTTCGATATCGTTTTTATCCAGCATAGAGTGCGAGGTGAGGCGATTCACGTGGATTCTATGCAGATGCAAGCACGGAATAGATGCATCAAGCTCACGCAAATCACCTTTCATTAAGACTGGCAAAAACGGTCTTTCCGGTGGGCATTGCTGCTGAACAACGCGCAAACCCATTTGCAGCGGAACCGTTTTGATTGTGCCTTGCTTGAAGGGAATGCGCAAAAACAAGCTTTGTTTACCTTTGAGCAAGCCCGGAACAATTTCCATTCCCGTAGCCGTAACGGCGGACTCTGGAATACCGTTAAAGGTATCGTGATGCGCATAAGGGTTGGGGAGAATAACCAACTTGCGCGCCTCTTCACGCGGGAAGAAGATATTGTAGTTGGTGTATAACTGCTCTACCGAGTTTGAGAACACACATAGCTTGTTCTCAAACCCCATAACAAAATCGATTGCACGTTGACGCTGGTTGAACGCATCAAGATCCCAAACCAGATCATTATTCTTCGCTTGAGTCACTGACAACCTCAATGTTTATTTTAGATTCTCAAGCATACTGCATTTTGGCACTAAAAATCGATTAGTGTTCACGCGTTGCCCTGAATTCAACATCTGGATGGCGCTCTTCGGTAAGCGAAAGATTCACACGGGAAGGTGCTAAATAGGTTAAGTGGCCCCCGCCATCTACCGCGAGGTTCTCGGTACATTTACGCTTGAATTCTTCCAGCTTTTTAGGATCGCCACATTCACACCAACGCGCCGTAGTCACATTAACGGGCTCATAGACTGCCTCAACCTTGTATTCATCTTTGAGGCGATACGCCACAACTTCAAATTGAAGAACACCCACAGCACCCACGACGATGTCATTGTTGTTAACAGGAAAAAACACCTGCGTTGATCCTTCTTCAGATAGTTGCTGCAAGCCCTTTTGGAGCTGCTTCATTTTGAGTGGATCTTTCAAGCGAATACGACGAAACAATTCGGGCGCAAAATGCGGAATACCGGTGAACTTAAGATCTTCTCCCTCAGTGAAGGTATCACCGATTTGAATAGTTCCATGATTATGTAGACCGATGATGTCTCCCGCGAGCGCTTCTTCCACGGCACTGCGATCTCCAGCCATAAAAGTAACCGCATCGGCAATTCTAATTTCTTTGCCAATGCGCACATGTTTCATTTTCATGCCTTGTTGATATACACCGGAACACACCCGCATGAACGCAATGCGGTCGCGATGCTTAGGATCCATATTCGCCTGGATTTTAAAAATGAAACCGCTAAATTTTTCTTCATCGGCATTCACAATACGATCTTTGGATTCTCGGCTGCGCGGAGTTGGCGCCCATTCAACAAATCCGTCGAGCATCTCACGCACACCAAAATTACCCAAAGCAGTACCAAAAAAGACCGGCGTCATACGTCCCGCTAAATATTCTTCCAAATTAAATTCGTTGGTCGCACCACGAACAAATTCAATTTCCTCACGAATGTCTGATGCATAGGAGCCCAGTAATTTCGTAGCTTCATCGCTATCCAAACCTTTAATCTGGATATCATCAGGAATTGTGTGACCTTGGCCAGATTGATAAACGTGAATGATGTCGGTGTAAAAATTGTAAACACCTACAAATTCTTTTCCGCTACCCAGCGGCCAGTTGATTGGCGCTGCGGTGATTTTTAAAACGTTTTCAATTTCATCCAGCAGTTCAACCGTATCCCGGCTTTCGCGATCCATTTTATTAATGAAGGTGAGGATGGGCGTATCACGCAAACGGCACACTTCCATCAATTTAATCGTTCGATCTTCAACACCTTTTGCGCCATCGATCATCATCAGCACCGAGTCAACAGCAGTGAGAGTACGATAAGTATCTTCAGAGAAGTCTTCGTGACCGGGAGTATCCAGCAAATTAACCACTCGCCCTTTGTAGGGAAATTGCATGACCGATGAGGTCACCGAAATTCCACGCTCCTGCTCCATGGTCATCCAGTCAGACCTTGCGTGAGGGCCGCGCTTACCTTTCACGGAACCTGCCAATTGAATAGCATTACCCCACAACAGTAGCTTTTCCGTTACGGTGGTTTTACCGGCGTCTGGGTGGGAAATAATGGCGAAAGTGCGGCGTTTGGCGAGTTCGTTTTTGAGATTAATCATGTTGATCTGCTTGGGTGGGTCAATAAAAGGCGGCGATTATAGCCTAGTCAGTGATGGGCAAGCGAATGCATCCAAAAGGGGCAAACATCTCAAATGAAAATCCCCAGTACATTCTGTGCCGGGGATTAACGATGATTAAAAAAGGCTTCTAAAAAATTAACGATTTGCGTCTATAGCGGCCTCAACCTCTTTAGGTGTCATAATTCGCTGCGTAGATCCCGCAGGCTCAGTTGAGTTAAGCAAATCGCTGGAATTCAAACCGCTACCACCATTACTTAAGGCATCTGCAACTGCCTTTTTGAGTACGATAATGGCAATACGGCGATTAATAGGCGCATCAGGTTTTTCGGGGATTAATGGCGCTGCTGATCCCATGCCCTGAACCGTGGCGACTTTAACATCAGGGAAACTGCCTTGTATCAAAGCACGACGGGCAGAGTTGGCGCGATCTGCCGACAGTTCCCAGTTGGTATAGGTTGCACCGGCCCCGTAGGAGGTTGAATCTGTATGCCCCGTAACGCTGATTTTGTTTTGCACTTTATCCAGCAAAGGCGCGAGCGCATGCAACACGTCTTCAATGTAAGGTTTCATGCGCGCACTGCCTACATCAAAGCCGGGACGCTGATCTTTATCAACAATTTGAATGCGTAACCCTAAGGCGGTCAGGTCTATTAATATCTGATCTTTCATTTGTTGGAAAATCGGGTCGTTATTAATTTCCTCCTGCACTTGCTCTTGCAACTTTTCGAGCTGCTCTTTCTCAATGCGTTCCATTTCTTTCTTTAATTTGGCTTCAGAAATTTGCTCGGCGGTTTGGGTTTGAGTATTTTCCTCGGCGTTATCTTTATCACTTTTATCTTCCGTTTGTGGATCGTTGGAATGAGCCTCTGCTTGCGGTTGCTCGGCGCTGATTAAACCCGGGTTAGCACCACCTTCACCAATCGCATATTCACTGCCTGGATCATTGAAGTAACCCGAAATGGCTTTTTGCTCTTCTTTTGAGGTGCTGCCCAGCAACCACATCAGCATAAAAAACGCCATCATCGCCGTCATAAAGTCGGCCAGCGCCACTTTCCAGCCACCGCCGTGGTGACCATGGCCGTGACCCTTTTTCTTAATAATAATTATCGGTTGGGCACCCTTCTCCATTATTGGTTACCCTTACTTTTTCGCACGATATTGTTCTTCCAGCTCTTTAAAGCTGGGGCGAACACTGTGGTACAACACCTTGCGGCCGAACTCGACAGCAATTTGCGGAGGCACGCCATTCATGGAGGCAACAAGGCAGGCTTTGATGCAGGAATAGAAATGGGCCTCATCACGGTTTTTATGACTCAGGTACATACCAAACGGACCAATAAAACCATACGCAAATAAAATACCCAAGAGCGTTCCCACCAAGGCAGCCGCAACGTGATGCCCCAGTACGTCTGGCGGGCCACCCAAGCTTCCCATGGTGATTACAATACCCAACACTGCCGCTACGATACCAAAACCGGGCAAGCCGTCTGCTGCGCCTGTAATGGCGGCAGGAATCAATGCTTGTTCCTGATGGTGGCCATCTAACTCTTGATCAATCAGCGCTTCCAACTCATGCGGCGCCATATTTCCAGCAACCATAATGCGCAGGTAATCGCAGATAAATTCCACCGCATGGTGGTCTTTGAGGATGGAGGGATAATTTGAAAATATAGGGCTACTTTCAGGTTCTTCGATATCACCTTCAATGGCCATTAAACCTTCACGGCGGGTTTTGTTAAAAATGTCGTAAAGGAGCGTCAACAAATCAAGGTATAGCTGCTTCTTATATTTGGATGGGGTCATTAATGCCCCGGCCGATTTAACCACCCCGATACTTACCGACAGCGGGTTACCAATGATCATCGCACCTAGTGAAGCGCCGCAAATAATCAACACCTCCAAAGGCTGGAACAAGGACATGACCTTGCCGCCCCCCAAGGTAAAGCCGGTAATAACACAACCGAAAATAACAATAATCCCAATAATAATATTCACGCAAAAACTCCCCTCATGTACATTCTTGGCGTGTAGTTCGCTTTGAGTATAGGTTGTATCGCTTGAGGTTCAAGGCAATAAATCTAACGAACGACAATGTCGCCTAATACAACAAAAATACGGCAATAAGTGTGTGTTTTTTCATCACCCCCAAAGTCGGAGCGATGCTTGGAGGACTTTGTAAACAATAAGATTTATAGTGCGGCGTAGCGCAGATGCGCCTAGAGCGCGTTAAGTAAAGGCGACGACAACAGCATCAGTGAAATCAAAACAATGAGAGGTTATACCCGTGAAAATCAGCGAACTGGATACGCAAACCCAAACTGAACTGGAAGCCGCGGTATTGCGCAGACTTATTGCGCACCTTGATAAACGCAGCGATGTGCAAAATATCGACTTAATGAATTTGGCAGGCTTTTGCCGCAACTGTTTGAGCAAATGGTATGTGAGTGCCGCAGAAGAAAAAAATATTGCGATTGATTACGAGAATGCACGCGAGCGTGTTTATGGCGTGCCTTACGAAGAGTGGAAAACAAAACATCAAAAACCAGCAACTCAGGAACAGTTATCCGCGTTCAATAACTCCAAAGCTTAAGCTCGCGTTATATTTTAACGGATGCGTCTATTTCGATAACACCCACTGCCGCCAGAGAAATTAAACTATCGCAAGCGGCAGGGTTAACAATATCGGTTTCCGCAGGATTACCAGACAGCACATTCACCCAGCAATTGCGGCCATGATTTTTCGCAAGATAAAGCGCTCGGTCTGCAGTATCAATTACCTGCTCCCAAGTCATTGCTGCAGGTTGCGTGCGGTAGAAAGGATAAGCCGCCATGCCGATTGAGCAGGTTTTATTTAGACGCTGCCCGTTCCCTAAATCGAAACTAAAGTTCTCCACCTCTTGGCGAATACGCTCAGCGAGTTCAGGTACTTCTTCTCGGGTGCAGTAGCGCACCACAATCAAAAATTCCTCTCCGCCCCAACGCACTAAATAATCAGACTCACGCAAGGTTGCTTTCAAAATCTGACTAATCTGTTCGAGCAACTTGTCGCCCGCATTGTGGCCAAAATTGTCGTTCACTGCCTTGAAGAAATCTATATCAAGTAGCATGAACACGAGATCTTGTTCATAGGGTGGCGCGAGCGATAAACCTCCTGCGGCTGTTTGTATACTGGCCCAATCTAAATAGCTGCGCTCTACTATTGCAATATCCGCCATGATGGATTTGGCCAAAAAGCGGCGATTATGTAACCCGGTTAACGGATCTGTAAGACTGGCCTCTTCTAATTTTTGGTACGCAATTTCAAGTTCATTTTGCGCTTGTTTTAACACAGCGTTACTGCGATTTAACTCATCAGTACGCTCAGCAACTTTTTTATCAAGATTGCGCATAACATCGTGAAGCTGCAAATGTGTGGCTACGCGAACCAACAAAGCCTCTTTAGAAATAGGCTTGAGCATAAAATCATTGGCACCCGCCTCAAAGCCCATGACCAAATCATTCATTTGGTTGCGCGCGGTTAATAAAATAATGGGCAGCTCATGAGCAGCGTAGGTTTCTCGGAGAATTTTGCACGTTTCGTAGCCGGAGATACGCGGCATCATAATATCCAACAACACTAAATCGATAGATTCCGTGGCTACAATCTTTAGTGCATCCTCCGCACAACTGGCTTCAACGATGTTGTAGCCTTGAATCGCTAAATAATTCGCAATAACTTGCCGATTAATTAAATCGTCGTCCACGATAAGAACATTATTTTTATGGGGATGCTTATGCCGCTCACCCATGCGAGCAGCATAATAGGATGTATCTTTAAAAGTTGCGGGCAAGTAGGCGTTATTTGCCGGCATAGTTTCTGGAAAGTCGTAACTCATAGGCAGGGTGAAATAAAAGGTTGAACCAATCCCCAGAACCGATTCAACACGAATGTTGCCGCCATGCAATTCTACGAGTTGCTTGGTGACCGATAGGCCCAACCCTGCACCACCTTGTGTACGCTCAACACCGCCTTCTAATTGGGTAAAGCTTTCAAAAATTTCACCCACTCTATCAGCGGGAATTCCAATACCCGTATCACCTACTTCTATTTGAATAAAATCATTTTGCACGCTCGCCGTAACACTAATCACACCACGATCAGTAAATTTAGCTGCATTGCCGATAAGGTTATGCAGAACTTGCAAAACACGGTCTTCATCTGCGTATGCGCTGGGCAGATCCTTCGGAATATTATTAGCAAAGACCACCGCCTTGTTAGCAACAAGCGGACGTGAAAGCGTAAGTACAACATCTACTAACACGCGTATGTCTATGGCCTTTTTGTGCAGCGTAAGGCCTTTGTTTTTTAACTGCGAAAAATCCAGAATGTCATTGACCAAACCCGCTAAACGCTTACCGCTGTCAACAATGAGCGAAAGGTGATACTTCATTTTAGGTGAAACATCACCAGCAACGCCGTCACGCAAAGATTCAGCCAAACCAATAATGCCGTTCAACGGCGTGCGCAACTCATGAGATGTATTTGCAAGAAATTCATCTTTCAGTTTATCGATTTGGGTTAGTCGCTTTACCAATACACGTTCACGCTCAAGCTTTTCTGTTTCGAACGATAATTTCAAACGCTGAACGTGTATAAACCAATACACCAAACCAACTAACAGCGCTGCGTAAATAATGTAAGCCCACCACGTGCGCCAGTAGGGAGGCAAAATTTCAATTTGTAAACTGACTGGATAGGTACTCCAAACACCATCATTATTAGCTCCCTTAACCTCAAACACATAAGTGCCTGAATTTAAGTTGGTGTATGTCGCTGAACGCTTCGTGCCTACATAATTCCAACTATCCTCAAAGCCCAGCAAGCGGTACGCGTATTGGTTATCTTCCACATGGTGGTAACTGAGCGCTGAAAACTCCAGTGAAAAAACGGCATCTTTGTGAGTGAGACGTAAATTTGATGTTGCTTCAATTGCTTTGGTAAGTGGTGAACGCTCAGCACCAATAACCACAGGTTTGTTACCCACCATTAAATTTGTGATTACCACATTAGGCGCATAGGTATTGCTTTTGATCTCACCCGCTTTAAACAACGTAAAACCTTTGCTGTGCCCCATAAACATTTCGCCTTGCTGAGTAAAATGCGCGGCGTTACGGTTAAATTGGTTGTCAGCCAAACCGTGGCGTTTATCAAAATTACGAAAGCTGTGCTTTTCAGTATCAAATTGCGAGATACCTTTTTGCGTACCCACCCACAGGTTACCCTTTTCATCCTCGGCAATGCCTCCCACAACATTGTCCGCCAAACCATCTTTAGTAGTGAACGCGGTGAATTTTTCAGTTGAGGGATCAAAAAAATTTAACCCGCCACCTTCGGTGCCAACCCACAAACTCCCACGGCGATCCTCAAACATTAGCAACACAAAATCGGCGCTGATACTCGTGGGATTCGAGCCTTCATGCTTGTAACGTGTAAATTGCTTTGTATCGCGGTCAAATAAAAACAATCCGCGCGCACCACCGACCCACAAACGATGCTTGGAATCCTCATACACCATGCGGGAATAAAAGACTTTATCCCCCTCAAGGAATTCTACAGGTGGGGTAAAGTGCTCGAATTGTTGCGTAACAGGGTCGAATTTATTTAACCCCTCCTCTGTTGCCAGCCACACTTTACCTTTGTGATCTTCAATGACAGACCACACTTCGCGACCGCGTAAACTGTGAGGATTATTTGAGTCAGGCATGTAGTGTTTGAATTCGTTCGTTTTCGTATCGAGCAAATTCAGCCCGCCCGACCAAATACCTAACCACAAATTGCCCGTGGATGATTTTGCGATAGATAGAATAGTGCTTCCGCTCAATCCTTTGGGAGTTGCTGGGTCATAGCTAAAACGCGTAATTTTTCGCGTAGCACGATTAAAATAATTCAATCCATAGCCTGCGCCTATCCACAAATTGCCCGCATCATCTTCGGCTACAGCAGAAACGCCGCCATCGGTAATGCTGTTGGGATTGTTGGAACTATAACCATGGTTGTTAAATGCGGATGCCTGATGGTCGACCACGTCGATACCTGAGGGAAAATAACCTAACCAAATATCCCCCGCGCGATCTTCAAAAATTTCATTCACAACATAATTACCCGGGCTGGAAGAATCGAGATCGCTATAGAAATAGCGAAAGAATTTTTCCTCATGCGCAGAGCGCATATGAACATGGCTGCCATCACCAACCCATAAATTATTATTGATATCCACCAGCATGGACCATACGGTCGCGCCCTTTTCCGTTGAATCGTGATTAATTTTTACGAACTGGCGGCTGGCTGCATTAAATTCATAAAGGCCATCCCCGTAAGTTGCAGCCATTACTTTATTTTCGTTATCAACATAAAGGCGGCGCGTATCGTTGTAGCCATGAGCGCCCGGTTGATTTGGGTCGCGCATAAAACTTTCAAACTTCCCCGTCGCGGGATCATAACGGCTTACACCAAAAGACTGGTAAGCCACCCAAATTTTTCCAAGCTGATCATCCACTACCGACCACACCACTTGGCTTACATCTTTTGCATTTGCGTGCGCGTTATCAGTAATTTTAGTGGCGACTTTTTTGCGGCGATCAAAACTAAACAAGCCACTGCGCGTGCCCAACCATATTCCACCCTTGCGATCTTCATGAACCCAAGTGACATCATTAGCGCTTGCCTCTTTAGGCGATATTTTAAAATGCATGAAACTGCGGGAGCGCGAATCGTAAATGTTTAAACCGTTACGGGTGGCAACCCACAAAGAACCATCACGCGCCAACATAATTCGGTTGATATAGGTATCGCTGATGCTTGCGGGGTCTTTATCATCGTGACGAAACAGTAAAATATCGTAACCGTCATAACGCGCTAATCCGTTGGCTCCACCAAACCACATAAAACCTTGGGTGTCTTGTGCAATACTGGTGATATAACCGATGGCGGCAATTTGCGTGGGAAGTATGTGCTTGAAAATAAGGCGAGGCGTATCTTGCTCTTTAGTTGGAGGAACAACAGCGTATACATGCGCATTACAAACAGAAAGGAAAGCGAACAAAATCAAAAGCAATGGCTGCCGACAAAAAACGCGCGCTAAGCCAGCGCGTATACGACTGCCTTGCCTGCTAAAATCCAATCAATTTTCCCCCTTTTGGTGCATCCACAGATGCCAACAACATCTGAAAAATATTATTGTTATGGTGGTGGTAGAGCACTGTAAAATTAACGCAACTTGTTAATAAAACCTAGCAAATCAAATCCTAACCCCGTCCTTGGGAAATAACTTTCGATCTCATCACAACATATTACTGGGTACTATTAAGTTTATAGGCCGTCACAGAATTTTTTGCAAAGTTGGGAACAAATAGAGTTTGGGTTTGCGAATCAAAGCCAATATCCGCTGTGTTAATACCATCTTTTTGACTGTCGATCAGCAAATCAAGTTTTCCATTCAGGTGAACGTAATAAAGTAAGCCCGCCCAGCACGACACCAAAAAGTCGCCCTTGCCAACCGATTCAATACCATCAATTCCTTGGGCAAAACCGCTTGCGATTTGGAGCCGGTTTTTATTTTTATCGACCAAGTACAAATGAGCACCAGCACCCACCACCAAATTGGGGCCAATCACTTTTAGTCCGTTAGCGCTTTCGGCTTTTAATAGATAATCCTCCACAACACCATTTTCATATCGGTGAACCTTATTCGTTCTGGTGTCAGAAATATACACAGTGCCTTTCGCATCTACCGCAACATCATTCAGGAATTGCGAACCAGCGACAGCCATGCGTTTTTCAATTTGGCCTGATTTAATATCAATTATTACAAGATCATGAATATCAGCAACGTAGAGTTTTCCCTCGAAAACGCCCATGCCTTTAGGTCCGTTGAGGCCCGTAACCCAACTGACCTCATCAATTTCGCCATTCATATTCAGGCGAGCGATACTGCCATTGCCGTCTTCGGCGCTAGGGTCGCCGTTGATCTGCGATACGAAGAGATAATTTGTTTTGCCGCTGCGATAAACCAATACGGATTCAGGCACATTCAAACCTTCAGCCATCCACAATTGTTCCAGTGTGGGCTGAGCGTTTGCTTCGGCAGTAAGAATGAGCGAGCTGAGAACAAAACCCAAACCTAATGTTTTTAGACTTTTCACGTTTGACACCTCGTTTGTAGAGTACCGACAGACGTTACCATTGAGTGTAGCCCAGCGCAAAACGCTTTACATTCGCTTGCGCAATTTAGTCACTATAAAACACATCTCTCTATAAAAAGTAGAACATGACGCTCGCCGAAGCCCCGAAAAAGCAGCCATCCAAACCTGGGGCCGGCCACGGTAGGCGTAATGGGAGCGCCTTTTTCCGATCTTCGCTAACACATTACCCATCAGCAGCGGTTACAATCCCAGCGAACTAAACACTTGCGCAAGGTTACGGAGACCGTCTAATGGCTACAGCTCTGGTTAACGGAAACATATTCACCGGCGAACAATGGCTAAGTAGTCACGCCCTCATCATGGACGGTGAAAAAATCATTGCGATTTGCGATCAGGATAATTTGCCGACGGGAATTGAATCAACGATTGATCTTAATGGTAAGCGTTTAATTCCAGGATTGATTGATACTCAAGTCAACGGCGGCGGTGGCGTTTTATTTAATGACTCGCCTTCTGTTGCAGCAATTAAAACCATCGGCGCAGCGCATCGCCAATTTGGCACCACGGGATTTTATCCAACGCTTATTAGCGACGATTTAGCCGTTGTTGCAAAAGCAATTGACGCGGTAAACCAAGCCATCGAACAAAAAGTGCCGGGCGTTTTAGGCATTCACCTTGAAGGCCCTTTTTTAAACCCCGAGCGCAAAGGCGTTCACGATGCATCAAAGTTTAAAGTTATTGATGAACACGCATTTGAATTGCTTACATCGCTAAAAGCGGGCAAAACCTTAATCACCATAGCACCAGAATTAACAACGCCCCATATGATCAAGCGATTGGTTGAGGCAGGTATTGTCGTTGCTGCCGGACACAGCGCAGCTAATTACGCACAAACGAAAACCGCCTTGGCCGCTGGCCTTAGCAGCTTCACGCATTTATTTAACGCAATGACGCCTTTCACCAGCCGCGAGCCAGGAATGGTTGGCGCTGCATTGGAGGATGTAAATTCGTTTTGCGGCATTATTGCGGACGGTTACCACCTTCACCCCGCAACCATTAAAGTTGCTCACCAAGCCAAAGCAAAAGGCAAGTGCGTTTTGGTGACAGATGCCATGCCAAGCGTAGGTTCTGCCAATAAAAATTTTATGCTCAATGGTGAATTGATCCAGTGCACTAACGGCAAGCTAACGACTGCAACAGGTACGCTCGCAGGCTCTGATCTGGACATGCTAAGTGCAGTAAGAAATACGCACCAAATATTTGGTATTGGATTGGAAGAGACAATTCGCATGGGGAGCGAATATCCCGCGGCCATGATGGGTGAAAAATACTTAGGCACACTCGCGGTAGGCAACAACGCGAGCATGATTTTAATAGACGATGATTTTAAATTACTAAACAGCTGGATCAACGGCAGCGAGGACTAAGAAACCGGTGACAAATACACGTGTATGTAGGTTATGCCAAAACGCGCGTGTTTTTATTGCGCACTAACACGTGATTGACGCACCTGCCCCATCAAAATCCCCGTTAACACAACAGCCAGCAAAGTCACCGCAATATACAAAATTGACTGCCAACCTAAACTTTCGTAAAGCCATCCTGTTAAACCGGAGATGAGCGTTATACACGAAAAGGTCATAAATTCATTAATGGATTGCAGTCGGCTTCGTAAACCTAAATCACTGATAAAGGTGAGCAAGGTGCTGCCACCCATGTACATAAAATTCCAACCTATACCTACAATCAGCAGAGCAAAGTGAAAAATCGATAAGCTTGTGCCAACCAATGCAAGCGCGCAACCCGATAACAAAATGATAACGCCCGTGAGCGCAACTTTTTGCGCACCAAAACGAGCGATAAGTTTGCCAGTGATTAACGAAGGCGCAAACATGCCGAGCAAATGCCACTGAATCACGCTGGCGGCATCTTGCGGATGATAGCCGCAACCCGACATGGCCAGCGGGCTTGCAAGCATGACCATTCCCATCATGGCGTAACCGCTGGTGCAAAATAACATGGCACTGAAAGCGGTAAAATTAATCGACTTTAACTGAATACTGGGCAAAACCAACCCTGAATTTCGCGGTGGCAGTGGAGCACGTATCAATAGGGGTAAGGCCAAAAGTGCTAGCACTGCGGTAGCCGCATAAGAGCCAACATAATCAATTGAAAAGAAATGCAGGCTGTGGCTGCCAATTAACGGGCCCGCAACGGCCGCTAAAATGCCTCCGTTTAAAACCCAAGCAATGGCCGAGCTTTTATGCTCAGCGGAAACGGCATCTGCAGCAGCAAAGCGATAGTACATCGCAGAGGCTTGATAAAAACCCATCATCAAACCCGCAACGCAAAATATCCAAAATGAATGGATCAGATTTGCGATTACTGCGAGCAATCCACCAAGGGCTCCGCACATCACACCTGTCATAAATACTTTGCGATAGCCCAAGCGCGCTAACACGCTGGGCATAGCCAAGGTTAACGCAGCCGTTGCGCCCATCATAAAAAATAACGGCAATGTGGCGAGTACAGGTGACGGCGCCAATGCTTTTCCAACCAAAGCATTAAAGGCCAAACCAACAGCAACCGATGACATAAAAAGAAACTGGCACAAGCCAAGAATAATGGCGGAGTAAGACATGGAGTTCCCTGTTGTTTAAGTTGGCATTCTTGCGTTGATTAGAGCCTTGGCGGGCATGATGCGTTGCTGCGGCGAGCATTAGATGGATGGCAGCACGTGCGGTTATTTGACTAGGTATTCTGCAAGTATCATCTTCATAAATCAAAAATTTATTTTAACGAATCAAATGTGTAGCCTTGCTTGGCAAAATAGACCGCGCCGAATTCCGGCTGGCTAATAGGATTTGATAAATTCGCCGTGACAGAAGGTTTTAACCAAGGTGTGATGCGTCCCGACAAACCGCCAATCAACGACATGCGCCCCGGATTCGATTGCCATAATTTGTCGGCTACACCACTCAAATAATCCGCGCCCTCACGCAAAATGCTTGTCGCAATTTCATCACCGTGCTCGGCGGCCTCGAATACAAACTGGGCGAGTTCAGCAAAATCACTTGATTTGGCCGCACCCAATTTATCAACAATTATTTCGCCGCTCACACCTAAGTGACGTTCGATTAAATTGCTAAGGTTGGTTTTTGGCCCCAGACCATCATTCGCCAGTAACACGGCTCTTACTGCTGCTAAACCCATCCAGGCGCCACTGCCTTGATCACCACACGTAAAACCGTGCCCACCAATCATTAATGCCTTGCCATTGACATAGGAATAACCGCACGACCCTGTGCCCACAACTAGCACAGCACCCTCGTCAGATAGGTGCGCGCCCAAACAGGCAATATGCAGGTCGGTGGTGAGATACATTTTTTTGAAAGGATGCTGCCAACTATTCATCGCTTGAAAAACCGATGGCAAGTTGACACCCGCCAAGCCGACCCCGGCAATTAATTCTTCAATCCCGGAATTCAAACCCGCATCCTTCATCGCCATTTCAACCGCGTGCACTATGGAGGCCTGCGCTTGTTCTTGCCCGTGATAAGGGTTTGCGGGGCCACCCAAACCGGTGCCCAACACAACATCATTTGATGAAAATAAACGAGCGCGGCATTTAGTGCCGCCACCATCAATACCGACAAAAATCTGTTCTTGCCTCATGTGCATTTTTATTTTTCCCCGTACCCTTTTCGCACTTATTTTTTCAGTAATTTGGTGCGGATATTCCGCAAGCTTTCTTTTACGGCGGCGGCGTTATCTGGCCCCATACGCAGCATGAGTTTGTGAACATCCGGCAGCTTTTCCAGGGCTGGATCAGCAAATTCATAGTAGACCTTGGGGTGGATCAAATTCATGTCGCCGCTGGCCTCGGGTGCTGCCAGCACTTTATCTATGGCGCGAATTAAAACTGAATGGAAATTTCCTTTGCCTGACCCCAACTCCTGGTGTGCGCGGTTTAGCAAGGGGTAATAACGCTTGTAGAGTGCAATGCTGGCATCGCTATCCAACGCCGAAATCACCTGTGTATAAAGCGTGTAGCGCAAGTAATTTTTGGGGCTCACGCGAAATTGCTCTACATCTTGCTGCTCACCCAGTTCACCGCCAGAGACTTTGACATTAAAAGAATCAGCCACGAACGCGCCTTGCGGTGAGCTAATGGGGCGATACTCGGTAACCACTTTGCCCTCTTCGAGAATATCCACCGCGCGAACAAACTTACGCACGATTTCCTGAGGGATGATCATTTCAACCAAGCCATTAATGTTTAAGGCTTTAAGCGCAGCCAATACAGAGGCATCGCTTTGGTTCAAATCGGGTAAAGGTATGGGCGCAGGCACAGGCTCGGGCTCGTCATAAACCGGTTTGGCTGCGGGTGCCACATCAGGCGCTACACCCGGCTGTATGGCCGCAGGCGTGGGCAAATCATGCAATTTGGGCGGGCGATGCGCCTCCTCCTTCATCAAAAAGTAGCCAATTGACCCAATGGCGCCCACCGCGAGGATAACAACACCCCACTTGGCGAGTGAACCTAATCCTCCGGTTGGGCGGTTGTGATATTGCATAAGATGCTCCTGTATTCCAAAAATGCGCCGCCTAACTTACGCGTGTAGCGCAGCAAAAGCCACATGGCGCCTCAATGTAAACCATGCTCATCACAGACCGCAGGCCCTCAAAATGGTTTAACCATTTTACAAAAGCACCCATTTCTTAATCTCGATCAAACCTAAGTAGCCTTTTTGCGCGGTTTTTGGACAGCTTTGGTTTGCGGACAAGCTGCACATAGTTTATCCTATATAGTAATTACTCTCATTTGCATTCAGAGATCATTTCCATGAACGCCGCTTCGCCAAACTTCTCTACCTTGTCGACCCAAGCGCCAATTGCCAGCACCGGCACTTTAGGTTTGGACGAATGCCGTAAAGGCGCGCAAGTGCGTATTGTGGATTTACAGCCCCAGAGTTTATTCGGCGGGCAAGATGAACGCGTCACCCTGCGCCTGAAAGAGCTCGGCTTTTTGCCCGGCGCTCAGCTTAAAGTCATTGGTTTTGGTCTGTTGGGTAGCGACCCGCTCGCCGTACAGGTTAACGGAACCAAGTTTGCCTTGCGCCGCGCAGAAGCGGCCAAAATTCGTGTGGAAATGATTTCCGGGAGCCACTAATGCCTGCGCCGATTCGCTTTGCTCTTATTGGCAACCCCAACTGCGGCAAAACTTCCCTCTTTAATCGTTTAACCGGTGCCCGCGCTAAGGTAGCCAACTACCCCGGCGTTACGGTCGAGCGTCGTTCTGGTCCCATTGATTTGCCTCATCCCGCCGACTTACTGGATTTACCCGGTACCTACAGCTTGTTCGTCACTTCGCCGGATGAACAGGTCGCGCGCGACCTTATCCTGGGGAAAATCCCCGGCGAAGCCAAACCCGACGTATTGGTTGCCGTAATCGACGCCACCAATTTGCGCCTTGGTTTACGCTTGGTTATGGAGCTAAAAACGCTCAATCGCCCCATGATGCTTGCGCTCAACCAAATGGATGCCGCTCGCAGCCGTGGCATTAGCATTAATACCGCGGGTTTAGCGCGCGCCATCGGCATTCCAGTGGTAGAAACCGTTGCGGTTAATCGTCAGGGTACAGACGAGCTAAGAAAGCTGCTGGCGGAATTTGCCGAGAACCATGCGAAAAACCCGCTGCCAGCCGATACGCAAACCTTAGCTGTTGGTCAGTTGGACGAGCTGAGCCGCGACGATTCCATTGAAGAGCTTTATCACCGCATCGAAAACATCATGCTGGATAACGTTGTTCAGCCAGAGCATTTACCGCGTTGGCAAGAGCGCTTGGACGCGGTGGTAATGCATCCGGTGATCGGCCTAGTTGCACTCTTTACGATTTTGCTGGTGATTTTCCAAGCCGTGTTTGCTTGGGCAGAACCGGTAAAAGATGTCATTACCTTTGGGCAAGATTGGCTCAGCGAGTTTATCTCCACCCATATGCAAGACGGTATTCTCAAGGACTTTTTAGTTCAGGGGCTAATTGCTGGTGTGGGTGCGGTCATCGTGTTCTTACCGCAAATTATCATTCTGTTTTTCTTTATTTTGGTGTTGGAAGATACCGGCTACCTCACGCGCGCGGCCTTCTTGCTTGACCGCCCCATGCGCGGTTTGGGCATTTCTGGCCGCTCCTTTATCCCGCTGCTTTCTAGTTTTGCGTGCGCCGTACCGGGCATTATGTCCACCCGAACCATTTCTGACCCGCGCGAGCGCTTTATCACCATCATGATTGCGCCACTCATGACCTGCTCGGCGCGTTTACCGGTTTATGCATTAATTATCGGCGCGTTTATTCCCGAGCAAACTGTGTGGGGAATCTTTAATCTGCAAGGTTTAACTTTGTTTGCACTTTATTTTGCCGGTGTAGCCAGTGCAGCGCTCGTTGCGTTGATCATGCGCCGCAACCAAGCGCGCGAGCATTACCCTCTGCTGCTGGAGTTGCCAAGTTACCGCTGGCCTATGGCCTACCATTTATTGATGGGCTTGAAAGAGCGTTCTTGGATTTTTATTCGCCGCGTGGGCACGATTATTTTAGCCTTGTCGATTGTGATTTGGTTTTTGGTCACCTTCCCAGGCGCTCCTGCGGACGCAACACGCCCCGCCATTGAATACAGTTTTGCCGGGCAATTAGGCGGTTGGATGCAACACCTGTTCGCGCCACTCGGCTTCAATTGGCAAATGTGTATTGCGCTGATTCCGGCCATGGGCGCGCGTGAAGTTGCTGTGAGCGCCTTGGCAACCGTATACGCAGTAGGTGGCGACAACGTAGATGCTGCGCTCGGTTCGGCCTTGGGGCAGTCTTGGAGTTTGCCAACCGCTCTCGCGTACCTTGCTTGGTTCGTTTACGCGCCCCAATGTATATCCACAATCGCTGTAGTTCGCCGCGAAACTAACTCCGTAAAATCCACCACCTTCTTCGCAATTTATTTGTTCGCCTTGGCCTACTTTGCTGCTTGGGCAACTTATACGGTGGCGACTTGGCTGGTTTAACTGTTGGTTCAACTGCGTATTGAATTCGGAAGGATGCATCATGTGGCAAGAAATGATTGTTGGCGTGATTGTGTTGGCAGCGTTTTATTACGTGATTCGCCAATGGCTTCCTTTCGGTAAAAAATCCGCGGGTTCCTGCGGCGGTTGTGGTGGCTGCAGTACGGCAAAAACCTGCAGCAATCCCGATGAAAAAGGGACGCATTGATTGCAGGCCTAATTACAGTTTCACTTCCGTTTTATCATCACCATCCAAAATGCGTAAGCTGAGCAGACTGCTTTGTTTAGGCACTACAAACTCCAGCTCGCCATCCACAGCACTACCGCCTTCCACCAGTACATTCAAATCACCACTGGGTGATTTGGGTATTGAATCAACCAGCAACCGAAAACTCTGATTCCAAAAATTAGCGGGAAATTTTTCGTTATTTTGCATCCTGAGTTTTATGCGCAGCGCTAAATTTTCAGCGTTGTATTCCACTAAATCTGCGCGTTCTAATGTGTAAATAAAATTACCCAAACGAACAACCTGAGGGCTCTCAAGGCGCACACCCGGTTTTAGACCAGACGAATTGCTGGCTTGGTAATCAACCACACTCGGTTTTGAAGGAGCAGATTCGCCCTTGGACTCAACCGGACGGGAAACAGAGGATTCTGGGGCAACAGGTGATGGCGTTTTGGTCAGCCATCCCGTTTGATGCAAAGCCACCATCAGGCCGGTGATGGCGGTAATAATGGCGGTGCTTGCGGTCAGCACGCCCGTTATGGTTTGCCACCACTTAGGGGAATTGGATTCGTTAGTCATAGCATCTCCTTGGCTAGGTTATTTAAATCTCTCCAACTCGAACGAGTTAAATAGTGCTCAGATATTACCCATTGCCGCCGAGATTGGCATCACCGAATCCCGCTTTTGAGGGGGTTTCAGGCTTATTTTGGCGCTTACGCCCTTATAGAACGCGCTTAACACGATCAAGCAAGTGTACATTGGGGTTACCGCCCCAAAAGCGAACACCTGCACACATCGGCGCAAACAGTTTCGATAGTGAGAACGCCTTGAATTGCAACGCGCGTAACGGAAGTAACACCCTTAAGCAGTAACGCAAATTTTTTAATGGCGCGCGTATCGCAAAATGCAGAGCTTGAGCGCCTAGCTCAGGCGACACGCCAATTGAGCTGCGCATAACACGCGCTGAAATGTAGCTTAAGCCTCACACAGGCCACACAGAGAAATCTATTCAGCGGGTAAATCCAAGTTCAGAAGTATCTACGTCAAGATATTGCGCAGCCTAGGCGAGAAAGCGGTTATACCAACTTAAGGCAAGACCTTTCTTGGTTCCACCCAGTAATTTTTGGAAACCTTGAGCGTCTCGTCAGAAATAAAGGGATTGTACAATTCGATAATTTTGTAGTTGTGCTCATTCAAAAAATCAATTGCAAACCTCATGCGTTCATTACTTAAAAAGAATTTTTCAAATTCGCCGTTTTTTAAAATAATCTCCCAGCCTTTCTCTAACCGCATAGCTAATTCAGTGTTATTTTTATTGACAAAAAAATACGAGTCGGTTGGGTAATGCAAAAGTATGTGACGCGCAACGGTTAGCTGCTGTGACGCAATGAGATTCTGCTCAACGGGAATTTCTGTGATGCCGCGCGGAAAAAAATCGAAACGTTTTGCCGCCAGCATTTTGTAGAGATTTTCCTTCGCCATTGCCTCAACAATGTAAAAATTGTTGGCCCGCAAAATATCAGTATCAGGCCAGTGCATTCCTTGACCGGCACTCAGTTTTATCAATTCCTCTTCGGTTCTCACCTTCGCAAACTTGGCTTCATCGCCTTTGCGAACCACTAAAACCCGGTACCCCATTAGTCCTTTAATCAAAGGGAATCTTATAATGCGGAGCGTTTCCTCGCGCGCGTTGCTCGTCATTGTCCAGACGATGGCATTACCTTTTCCCTGAGCCACAGCGGCAATCCACCGTGCTTGTGATAATTGATCTTGCGCAAACCGAATTTCAACCCGCTCGTCTGGCGCTTTACTGGCGTTCAGCACAAGCGCAAGCAAATCGCCAAAATACTCACCATCAAGTGCAGAGGTTGGAACATCCACAACATAGGGGCGCACGTCTGCCGCAGACGCCAAGCTGCTACAGAATAAGAGCATAAGCCCTAGGTGGCGCACCAATGGCATCCAAATCTCCTCAAATTCTCAACATAGCTTAAGACTAGCACAGGCCGTGATGACAGCCTCCATTCGCTGCCGTATAGTCACGCCATCTGTTCTCCAACAAGGAATTACTCCATGCACGAAAAACTGGAAACCCGAACGTTTCTACTCTTTCTCTTTTCTGTTTCTGTTGGATTTATCCTGCTGTTAAAACCTTTCTTTGGTACCATTTTTTGGGCTTGCGCGATTGCCATTATTTTCGCACCCATCCAGCAGAAATTTTTAACCCGATGGCCCGATGGCCCTAACCGCGCCGCTTTTTCCACACTCGCAATTTGTATTCTAGTTGTCATTATTCCCGTCGTACTTGTTATCAGCTCAGTCATTAGTGAAGGGGTGGTGTTTTACGATAAATTACAGTCCGGCGAGATCAACCCCGGCCGTTACATTGACTCCATGCACACCGCCTTCCCCGCCTTGAACAGGTTGTTGGCAACCTTGGGCATCGATATCGAAAACCTTAAAAGCGATGCCATCAACGCCGCCATGTCCAGCGGTAAATTTATTGCCGGCCACACATTGAAAATCGGGCAGAACGCCTTTGGCTTTATCGTCAATTTGGCGCTGATGTTATACATCGCTTTCTTCATGTTGCGTGACGGCAATTATCTGGTGGATTTACTCGTGCGGGCGCTACCCTTGGGCGACAAACGTGAGCGCATGTTGTTCGCCCTCTTTGCGGAAGTGACTCGCGCCACCATCAAGGGCAATGTGGTGATTGCCATTTTGCAAGGCTCTATCGGTGGTATTACTTTATGGGCGCTCGGCGTTCACGGCGCGCTTTTATGGGGTGTGCTCATGGCGTTTGCCTCGCTGATTCCGGCATTGGGATCGGCGCTGGTTTGGGTTCCCATTGCACTTTATCTAACCGCCATTGGCGAGATCACGTCTGCCCTTATTCTCGCGGGTATAGGTGCAGGGGTCATTGGTATGTTGGATAACGTGTTGCGCCCGATCCTTGTGGGCCGCGACACCAAACTGCCTGATTACATTGTTCTGCTATCCACCTTAGGTGGTATTGCCATGTTTGGCATTAACGGGTTCGTGATTGGCCCTCTGGTCGCCGCCCTGTTTATCGCCTGCTGGGGAATTTTTATCCACGACGTAAATACCGCCCCCAACGACTGCATAGAAATGGATGATGAACCCCCAAAAACTAGCGACTAACTGGTAGAATTTGCGGCCCTCAATTAGACCCCAACGAGATTCCTCATGTCTGACAAGTACAATACTATTGAACTGCGCGCCTCTTATGGCGTAGGCCGCCAAATGGGCGAACAACTTTCATCTAACCCTTTCGAGGGCGTGAACGCCGACGCTGTAGCCCAAGGTGTACTAGATGCTCTCAATGGCAAAGAAAGCCAAGTACCGCGCGCAGAGCTGGAAGAAGCCTTTCGCGTCATTGGCACTCGTATGCAGGAAAAAATGGAACTCCAAGCCAAAGCACAAGCTAAAGTAGGCGAAATATTCTTGGCAGAAAACGCCAAAAAAGACGGCATAGTTGTCACCGAATCTGGCTTGCAATACGAAATTATTACTGCAGGCACTGGCGAGAAGCCAACCGCAAAATCCCGCGTAAAAACCCACTACCACGGCACCTTGATTGACGGCACTGTGTTCGACAGCTCTGTACAACGCGGCGAACCAATTGATTTCCCCGTTGGCGGTGTAATTGCCGGTTGGACCGAAGCATTGCAATTGATGCCAGTAGGTTCCAAATGGCGGTTGTACATTCCACACAACCTCGCTTACGGTGAGCGCGGTGCAGGCCCAACGATTGCGCCTTATTCTGCGTTGATTTTTGATGTGGAGTTGTTGGAGATTGTGGGTTAATACAGCCTCTCTTCACTAGGGGAGTCGTCATCCTCGCACAGCGGGGATCCAGCCTTTGTTTTTAGTTTTTTGAAATCAAAAAGCTGGATCCCCGCTGTGCGAGGATGACGACTCCCTTTTTAATTGCAGCCGCCTTAAACCAACACTCCGTTATTTATATATTGTTAATTTTCTCCCCCGGAATTTTCCCATGTGGTTCAAAAACCTCCGCTTATACCGCCTTACCGAAGACTGGACGCATACCCCCGAACAACTCAACGAAGCATTGGAAGCCCACTGCTTTAATCCATGCGGAAGCTTGGATCCTGTACGCTATGGTTTTATCGAACCCTTAGGGCGTCACGGCAGTGAATTTATTCATGCAACCAACGGCTACATTATGATTTGCGCAAAAAAGCAGGAAAAAATTCTGCCTGCTGCGGTGATTAATGAACACCTAGAAGAAAAAGCGCTGGCTATTAGCGAAGCAGAATCGCGAAGTGTTGGCCGCAAAGAAAAGCAAAGTTTGAAAGACGAAATTATCTTTTCGCTTTTACCTAAAGCTTTTGCCAAATCATCATTGGATTTTGCGTACATTGCACCCCAAGAAAAACTCATTATCGTTAACTCTTCTTCTGCAAAACGCGCCGAAGATTTGCTGAGCAAATTGCGCGAAGCCTTAGGCAGCTTGCGCTGCATTCCCATCAGCGCCAAAAATATTCCAACACAAGTTATGACGCACTGGTTGCAAACCGGAAACCTTCCTGCTGGCTTTGAACTTGGTGAAGAATGCGAGCTGAAAGCAGGTAAAGACGAGCGCGCTATTCGCTGCAAAAAGCAAGACTTAACCGCAAACGAAATTCTCAGCCACATTAATAGCGGCATGTTCGTGAATAAAGTTGCTATTACCTGGAAAGAATCCATCCACTGCGTGCTCGATGACCAACTCGCCGTAAAACGCTTGAAATTTGATGATGTGATCAGCGAAAAAGCTAACGACCGCAACCCCGAAACCAAAGCCGAACAGTTCGATGCCGATTTCGCTATCATGAGCGGCGAATTGAAAAACTTTATTGCGGATTTGTTAGCAACTTTTGGTGGCGAATCAGATCCTGTTTAATGCGCTAGAAAATTTGTTGGATTTATCATGAACATAACTAAATCAACACTTGTTCAGGCTGCGCTTGTGATGCTTGCGAGCGTATTGTTTGTGTCTTGCGCCAAAACCCCAGAACTTACCAAATTAGAAGGTTTCGCGCAGGGAACAACCTATCATCTTACTTTTGTATTGCCTAAGTCGAATGAACAAGATGCAATCGCAGCAGAAGTAACCGCCGAATTACAACGCATTGATAAATCCATTTCCAACTACCGCAAAGATTCCACCATTGAAATATTCAACGCACAACTAGATACAGAACCGCATGAAGTTAATGAGGAAATCGTCAAGCTCATCGAACAAGCAAGGCTTGTTAGCAAAGCAAGCAATGGTTGTTACGATTTAACAGTGAAGCCCTTATTTGAACTTTGGGGCTTTAAAAAAGATTCGTTTAATTTGCCGGAAGACAATAGCTTGCAAGAAAATTTAAAGCTGGTCGGCATGGAAAAACTAATCACAGTAGACGAAACCCATCTGCAAAAATCAGTACCCAATTTACGCGTGGATTTATCGTCTATTGGTCAGGGTTACAGTGTTGGCCGTATTGCGGATATTTTAGAAAAACATGACGTAAAAAATTATATCGTCGAAATTGGCGGCGAATTAAAAACGCGGGGGAAAAAGCCGGACGGCAAGCCTTGGCGCATTGCTATGGAAAAGCCACTTCCTAATAAGAGGAAGCTTGAAAAAATTGCTGCCTTCGACTCTGGTGAGCCCATGTCACTGATGACATCCGGAACTTATCGCCATTACTTCGATAACAAGGGCAAGCGTTACAGCCATATTTTAGATGCACGCACAGGCAAGCCTGTTGAACACAACACTGTCTCCGTTGCCGTACTCATGAGCAACCCGACCATGGCAGACGCGTGGTCTACCGCACTACTCTGCTTAGGCAGTGAGAGAGGAACGCGCGTTGCAAATGAACAAGGTATAGCTGCGCTTTATATTGATCAGCAAGGCGATCAATTCGTTGAGAAAAATACTCAGTCTATGGAACACCTAGAGAGCGTGAAATTGGAAGCTGCTGAAAATTAAAAAATCCAATGAAAGGATCTGTGCAGCCTAATAAACTGCACAGATCCTTTCAGTTACAAAAATATTCCACCTGCTGCTTCAATTCGTTGACCGTTCACCCAGCGCGTATCTTCAGACAAGATTGACGCAATCACACCACCAATATCATCTGGCACTCCTACACGCCCTAAGGCGGTGAGTGATGCAATATGCTGATTTAATTCTTTGTTGTCGCGCACTGCGCCGCCGCCGAAATCGGTTTCTATTGCACCGGGCGCAATTGTGTTGACACGAATTCCGCGCACACAAAATTCTTTTGCGAGATATCGACTGAGGGTTTCTATCGCCCCCTTCATGATCGCGTAAGCGGAATAACCGGGAAAGGTAAAGCGCGCGAGCCCGCTGGAAATGTTCACGATGCTGCCACCGCTCTCCATCAACCCAACGAGTTTTTGCGTAAGAAAATAAACACCTTTCAAATGAATATTCATCATTTGATCAAACTGCGCCTCACTGGTTTCCATAAAGGGAACATTGATGCCCGTGCCTGCGTTATTCACCAAATAATCAAAACCTGTGCGCTGCCATTTGCTTTGCAGTACAGATTGCACTTGCTCCGCAAAAGCCGCGAAAGTATGGCTTTGAGAGACATCCAATTTGAGCGCAGCCGCTTTAGCACCCAGTGCTTCAATCTCTGCGACTACCTTTTCGGCTTCATCAGCTTGGCTGTGATAGGTGATGATGAGATCCACTCCCTTTTTCGCCAAATGCAGTGCTGCATTTTTACCAAGACCACGGCTAGCGCCGGTTAAGATTGCGATTTTACGATTCATGATGTTTACCTATTGCTGATTAATTAGTCAGGTCCTTGGAAAGCGCCAAGGCTTTCAAGCGATGCTTGCTTGATGGAAGCCAGTCTATTAATCTAAAAACCTAAGATAAATGCCAAGAAAGTGAATTGATTGTTCGTTTTTTTAAAACAATAGGTACTTATGAAGTCATTGGATGCCATTCAAATCTATCTGCGCGTGGCGGAACTCGGCAGTTTCACAGAGGCCGCCAACAGCCTGGGCTTAGCCAAAGCAAAAGTGTCCGGCGCGGTTCAACAACTGGAAGTTCTGCTAGGCACACGCCTGCTGCACCGAACCACGCGACGCGTGCAAATGACCCATGACGGCCAAGCGTTTTATGAGCGCGGTAAAGATTTACTCGCCGATTTTGATGAACTCAAAACCTTATTCAGCAGCCAACAAAATCAGCTGCGTGGCCGTTTGCGGGTGGATATGCCCACGGCCATGGCGCGCGGTTTGGTCATACCCGCACTGCCGCAGTTTCTAAAGGAGCATCCGCTCTTGGAAATTGAACTCAGCAGTACTGATCGCCGCGTGGATGTGGTGCGCGAAGGTTTCGATTGCGTCGTGCGCGTCGGCACGCTTCAGGATTCAAGCTTGGTGGCGCGCCAGATTGGCGAATACCAGCTCATCAATTGCGCCTCGCGTTCTTACATTGAGACTCACGGAGTGCCGCACACACTTGAGGATCTTGCTCACCATAAATTGGTTCACTATGTATCAGTGTTGGGTGGGAAATCGAACGGATTTGAGTACCTAGACCCACTAACCTCTGTTACTCAATACATCGACATGCAAGGCGCTTTGATCGTCAACAACGCAGAGGCTTACTTAAGCGCGTGCTTGGCAGGGCTGGGAATTATTCAGGTTCCCGAAAACGGGGCGACAGCGAAACCTTATTTGGATAGCGGTGAACTTGTTGAAGTCTTACCCGAATATCGTTCAGCGCCCATGCCGGTCTCCTTGATTTACGCCAATCGCCGACATTTGCCAAAACGTGTGCAAGCCTTTATGAATTGGATGATTGAAATTTTAACGCCGAGTGTTAGCCGCTCGCACAAATAACCTAGCAAAGGAAAATGGAACGGCTATGGCGATGATCAAAAAGCTGATTAGACGAACACTAAAGATAGTTGAACGTCGCCCGTGGATAATTCCGTTATTTGGATTCGTCTCGGGCGCGGCGAGCTTTTTTCTCGTGGAGCGCAAGCAAGAACAATTTGCGCAAATTATTTCTATTCTCATGCTGGCGGGCTGGGTGTGGATTGCCTTGGAAAACTTGCTCCAACGCGGCATTTCGCGCTGGTTTGGCATTCGCATTCCAAACGTGGTGTTTCGCTATATTTCGCAGCTTATTCACCAAGAAAGTTTGTTTTTTGTTATTCCCTTTTTCTTTATCACTACTGCATGGAATACAGGTCAAGTTTTTTTCACATCGGTGTTAATCGCGGCGGCGCTCGTCTCTATTATTGACCCCATTTATTATCATTGGTTGGCAGCAAGACGCTGGCTTTATTTTTGTTTTCACGGCGTCACTTTATTTGCCGCGCTCTTAACAGCACTGCCGCTTATTTTTCATTTGCCTACACCACAAAGTTATATATGGTCGCTCGGAATCGCCGTGTTACTAACTTGCCCTGGGCTATTACGCAGTATGTCAGTCGTATGGTGGAAACGTGTTGCAGCAATCGTGATTTTAATTGGGAGCACGATTGGGTTTGGAATTTTAGTGCGCCCGTGGATTCCACCTGCCTCCATGTGGCTAACGAAAGTTGCGATTACGGATCGCATTGATGACCGCAATCGCGCACCTAAGCAACCATTCAAAATAATCACCAGCGCGCAACTGCATGAAGGAATTTATGCGTATACGGCGATTCACGCACCACGCGGATTACGCGAACGCATTTATCACCAATGGATTTATAAGGGCAAAAAGTTCGACAAAATTGCGTTAAATATTAGCGGCGGTAACGAGCAGGGTTATCAAACATGGACGCACAAAACCAACTTCCCCAAAGACGCAATTGGCGATTGGCAAATTCAAGTTGTGACAGAAGCCAATCAAATTATTGGGATTTTGCGATTTAAAGTGGTGGGTGAAGTTGGATCAAACCCAGGTAATCCTTTACCGAGTAGATCTTTAGATAGCAGCTCTGCAGAAAATAAAAAACTAAACCAAGAATCCAGCGCTACCGAAACAAGTTCAAGTAGCGCTGTTTCCGGTTATTAAGGCTTAGCCGCATCAAAGCTAAGCACGCGAACCGATCCGCCCAGTGCTTGCGTGGCGTAGTTGAAAATACCAAATCTATAACCTTGGAAATACGGCCAATCACGTTTCATGGTAAACCGATCACCTAATGGCAGGAATTTCACGCCATCGGTACTGTAATAAAACAGAGCAGTTCCGCCATCGGTGGTGGTGCGAATATCAGCGTCTATACGCAACCAAATTTTTCCGCCCTTGATATCGACACCGGCCGTTTCTAAACCTTTGTTACTGGTGTTCCATTTTTTGTCTAACTCCACATCCGTGGTGGTTACCAAGCGCGTTTTGCCGTCTTGGTTTTTAATACCAATCCACGCCGTTTTATCGCGCAGCGCGGCGAAGCCTGCCACATCACCATTTTTCATTTTGCTGTAATCCAGCTCAATGGTGGCGATGGATCTAGGGCCTTCTATACGATGCGTCAATGTATTGCGCGCCGCATAGAGATCGTCAGTAAGGCTAGCAGTGTACAAGGTCAGCCCCTTACCGGATGACCATTTGCTGTTATCCGGATTATGGTTCCACTCCCACTCGGTTTTAAGCTGCGCCGCCGTAAAAGTATCGCGCTGGTTGCGCGGTTTCACTTTGTCAGCAGCACACGCCAATTTTGGGAACGGATAAGACTCGCCCCACTGCCCATTCACCAAAGTCACGGCGGGCCATCCATCCTTCCAAGTCATGGGTGCCATAACCGGATAACGCCCACCAGGGAAGGCATCATTAAACGCAATGTAATACCAATCGCCATGTTGGGTTTGGACTATGCCGCCTTGATGGGGACTATCGCCAGCGCCTACGCCGGCATAGGGTAACTTCACAGCAAATGGGCGAAGCTCATAAGGGCCAAAGGGGCCAGTGGTGGAACGCGCAACATATTCGCCGTTGGCGTACTGGGTCATAAAAATGTAGTAGTTGCCATCGATTTTATAGAAGCGCGAACCTTCCAGCGGGCCGGAGAGATCGGCTGGTGTTTTTAAGACTTCTTGTTTGCGCACTTCACGCAAACCGTCACTGCTCAGTTCGGCCACACTGATGGTTTTGTGGCCGGACGCAACGTACATTTTGTCAGTATCTTTATCGATCAGCAGGCCCATATCGTAATAGCAACCTTGGCTTGCAGTTGTCTGCCATGGGCCTTCTGGTGACTTGGCGGTAGCAACAACACCACTGCCCTTATTGTGCATGCAACCCATCCAATAAAAGGTTTTATTGCTCTCACGATATTGCATAGTGGATGCCCAAATACCGTTCACGTAAGAGCGATCCCCGTTAAGATCGTAAGAAGCATCCGTGTTGAGCGCTGGTACTGAATGCGATAAATACTCCCAATTCACCAAATCGTAAGACCGCAACAAAGGCGCTCCGGGGGAATGATGAAAACTGGATGCCGTGTAGTAATAAACATCGCCCACGCGAATCACTTCCAGATCCGGCAAGTCTTCCCACATCAAAGGGTTTGAGTATGTTGCAGGGCATGAGGAGGATGTAGCGGTTTGCGCACCGCACAAAGAGGTAAGGAGCCCTAACAGCACTATGGAAAGCTGTTGCGAACCCGCTTTAAACCAGCGCGCTGATGAACTGGCAGAGCTATTTTTATGTTTCACGATGATGTTTCCTGAAATGAATGGAGAGTGGGTTTATGGTGAATCATTCAGCCATTGTTTTTTTATAATACTATCTTACATAACGTAAAACTCAAGGCAGGTACGACTTAAAGGTAAATCCCCCCGCCTACGGCGCCCCCCTTTTACAAAGTGGGTTATGACTCCCTCCCTTTGGAAAAAAGGAGGGTTGGGGTGGGATTTGCTTTTAGGCTTTAATCCGCTTCGCCACGAATCGATAAATTTCTTCCATAACCGACTCTGTCTCCAGCAAAACTTGCCGATTATCAAAACGTACAACGTGGATACCCAAAGCTTCTAAAGACTTATCCCGCTCTACATCATTTTCCTTATGCTCGAGCTCATAATGCTGCGAACCATCCAGTTCAATAACGAGCTTTGCGGCTGCGCAGTAGAAATCCGTTATGTAGCCCGCAATAGGTTTTTGTCGATAAAACTGTAGACCTAACATTTGTTTCCGGCGAAGCCGTGACCAGAGCAATGTCTCGGCGTCCGTTAGGTTGCTGCGCAAATGGCGGGAAAAGGGTTTTAAGATGGGTTGGTAAGGCAACATAAAACTTAATCTCCTTGAAAAGTAAAACTCCTAAAAGCAAATCATAAAGCGAAAATCCCTCCCCAGCCCTCCCTTTTTCAAAGGGAGGGAGTATCAACCCACTTAGAAAAAGGGGGTCGGCGAAGCCGGGGGGATTTGCTCTTGCTCTTTTGCGACCGAGCTTTTTGCATCAAGGCAAGCTCAACCGCCTTTATAAACAAAATCACAAAGCAAAATCCCTCGGCAACTGCTCCTGCGTTGCTCTACCTCCTGCATCCATGCAGTCGCCCCCGGCCCTCCCTTTTTTTAAGGGAGGGAGTACCAACCCAGTTTGAAACGGGGCGCGCAGCCAAGGGGGTCGCCGTAGGCGGGGGGATTTGCTCTTGCTTTTACTCCTTCTTCGCCCTCACTTTCTTCACCTTCTCCACCGGCAACAAACTCGTGTATTTTTGGTAAAGCTCAAACAAAAACGCAACGCGCTCAGCTTCGGTTTTGAAGTTCGTTTTTCCGTAAGCCGCATCCACTGCTTTATCTAAGGTTTGATGGGCTTTTAATAAAACTGGCGGCATGGTGAGCGGATCGTACAAATCCGCGAGAGATGATTCTGGAAATTGCGCGCGTGCATCTAATACGGCTTGAGCAGCAACCTCAATAAGTTGAGTTTGTTTTTCTGTGGGATTTTCTGGCCATGGGAAGTTGTTGTAGACGATTAGTGCAGAATATTGATAGTCACTTTTTAATCGTCCTGTAACAACTCGCATCCATGACATGTGCATGAGCGAAGTGATAACACCAAAATGAAAAGCACTTGCATTAGGTATTGTTTGTAATTTATCACCCGCAACATGCTCTGGAGGTAAGAACCCTATAGGAATATAATTTCTTCTTTCTGATGACACGCGAGGAAGCGCTAAGTAAAAACTTTCTGGTTGACGATCCTCCGTGAAGACAGTTGGTTTACTGGCCCAATCTCTTGTTGCGGACTTTGTACTTTCCTGACGCATACGCTTAACGGCTTCTACCCGCTTTAATACCTCAGGCATTTCACGCAATTTATTTGGAGGGCATTTTTTTAACCATAAACAATAACGTGCTGTTCCATTTATATATTCATCCCCCATCGAAAATGGACGGATCCACTCTTCTGCTTGCGGCTCTTTCGATAAGAGTTCAAGCCGCTCCTTTTCATCAAGCAATAAATTTCCACCATCTGTAGGTTTACTGCCATTTATCATTTCTGGCGACTTACAAAGAGCAATCCTTCTTGCAGGGATAATTACATTGGGTGCATCAACCAGATATGGATTAATATATCTTACCTGCCGTGCATGAGCTTCGCTCTTTATGTCTTCGTACTCAAACAACCATTTTGACGCTAAATTCCGAAATCCAAATCCGACAATAACACAATGAACCGCCGCATTACCCCGCGCTTCGTTATTCCATTGAAATGTTCTATGCGCAAAATTTATGTGCGCACCTTTACTCAAGAGATCAGGCCACAACATATAAACCTGCTCACCCTGAGTAATTGAGTTTGTTGACACGAAGGCAGCATTTATTCGAGGCTCCTGCACCATCATATCTACAGCTTTTCTATACCAAGCAGTTACAAAATCCAAACTTGCTGCGCTCTTCATTCCAGCAAAGACAAACTCCATGTCAGACTTTTGCTCCTCACTTTGATAATTTTTCCCCAAAAACGGCGGATTCCCCATAATAAAACTTAGCCTCTCCGCTGGCACCACATCATTCCAATCCACCCGCAACGCATTGCCACACACAATCGTGCTACTTGCTCTCAATGGAATACGCGCAAAGTACAAACCAAATTCCTCAGACACCTGCAGGTTCATTTGATGATCCATCAGCCACAGCGCTACTTGCGCAATTTGCGCTGGGAATTCTTCAATTTCTATTCCGTAGAATTGGTCTACATCAAGCTGGATTAAATGGTTCACATCAAAAGTTAACTGGTCGCTTTGGCGCGATGCGCGCAATACTTCTAACTCCAGCAAACGCAATTCGCGATAGGCAATCACCAAAAAATTTCCGCAGCCACAGGCAGGGTCAAGAAAGTTCAGGCTGCGTAATTTTTTGTGAAACTCGAACAGTTTATTCTTATTGGTTTTGGCTTTTTCAAACTCCGCCCATAGGTCGTCTAAAAACAGGGGTTTGATGAGTTTGAGAATATTCTTCTCGCTGGTGTAGTGCGCGCCCAAATTGCGGCGGGCTTGTTTATCCATAATGGATTGAAACAATGAACCGAAAATAGCAGGCGAGATTCGGCTCCAATCCAGAGCGCAGCAATCCAGCAAGGCTTGGCGCATGGCTTTATCAAAGCTGGCGGTCGGCAGCATCTCTTCAAAGAGTTTGCCGTTAACGTAGGGAAAGGCCGCTAGTTGTTCGTCTAAATTTTTGAAACGCTTTTCGGGCGGAGTGTTGAGCACTTGAAATAGGGTATTGATATGGTGCGCTAAATCACTACCATCTTCGCTAGTGCGCAGCTCAATGTATTCTTGAAATTGTTGCCGTTGGAAAATGCCTGTGTCTTCTGCAAACAAATTAAATAGTAGGCGCACCAAATATAATTCCAGCGGGTGGCCTTCGTAACCAACGGCTTTCATTTGGTCATGTAGCTTACCCATGCTTTCGGCAGCTTTGATATTGACCGGATCTTGTTCTTTGATTTTGTGGGTTTGGTAGCCTGCAATAAAACCGAAGAGTTTTATATTCTTGTGCAGCTCTTTGAGCGGGAACTCGTATTGTTCGTTTTCTTCTAAATCGTAGAGACGAAAATGGGCAAAGTCAGAAACGAGTACGTATTTGGGTAAATCGCGTTCTGGGATACCTGCAAAATAATCCAGCGCTTGCGTGTATGCCTTGTCCAAGCTTTTGCCGCGAGATTTATGCTCTACCAGCAATACTCCTTTCCAAAACAAATCAATAAAGCCTTGTTTGTTGCCTAGCTTTTTAACGGGTTCCTCAAAACTGGCAACGCGCTTGCGGGTAATTCCAAATACATCGAAAAAACCATCCCAAAAGCTTTTGGCTTCAGCGTGCTCTGCTGAGTCGTTCTCCCATGTTTTACTGAAGGCGAGCGAGCGGCTTTTAATTTCGTTCCAGCTGAGGGGCATTTTTTATGGCTTCCTTTTTTGTTCTGCATTTTTGCTCTGAGGGGTGAGCGGCGGCTATTGTGGCATGTGAAACGGGAACGGAGGAAGACGAAAAGCAAATCCCCCCGGCTTCGCCGACCCTCTTTTACAAAGTGGGTTGTGACTCCCTCCCTTAGAAAAAGGGAGGGCTGGGGTGGGATTTTCTGTACTAGCCAACCGTAAAACTCCGAGTTATCCCCTGCCGCCGACTCTGTGCTAAGATGCGCGCCTTTTTTCCATTGGTTATTTTCCGTTCGAGATAATGCTATGAGCACTAAAGTTGCCGTTGTGATGGGTTCCAAAAGTGATTGGGCCACCATGCAAGCTGCTGTTGAAATCCTGCAAAAGCTAGGTGTGGAGTATCACACCGAAGTGGTTTCAGCACACCGCACGCCGCAAAAGCTGGCTACCTTTGCAGAGGAAGCGGCGAGCAATGGCTATGGCGTTATTGTGGCTGGCGCAGGTGGCGCAGCCCATTTGCCCGGTATGATTGCGGCACACACTCGCTTGCCAGTGCTGGGCGTACCAGTACAAAGCAAGGCGCTCAACGGTATGGACAGCCTGCTTTCCATCGTTCAAATGCCGAAAGGGATTGCCGTGGGCACCTTGGCAATTGGTACCGCAGGTGCTTTTAACGCTGGCCTTTTGGCTTGCCAAATATTGGCTCTGAACAACCCCGAACTGGCCGCGCGCATTGAAGATTTCCGCTATACCCAAACGCAAGCCGTGTTGGATAATCCTGATCCTAGTGTTGATTAACACGCACAGCGTTCCCCCCTTTGAAAAAGGGGGTTAGGGGGATTTAAAGCGGTATTACTTAAACTAAATCTCCCCAGCCCCTCTTTGCCAAAGAGGGGGGCAAAAAAATCTCTCGATATAGTCATTTTTGTAGGTAGTAAATGAGCAGTAAGCCAATTTGGGTTTTAGGTGCAGGCCAACTGGGTGCCATGCTTAAGCATGCGGGCATGCCTTTGGCGCTGGATGTTCGCCCGGTAGATATTAATGAAAGTAGCGCACCCGTGTTGCAGGCGGATGACCTAGTCACTGCCGAACGCGAACAATGGCCAGAGACCATCGTTACCAATGCGTTGGCGCATCACCCGCACTTCGTGAATAAGCCTGTCTTTGGACGCTTGGCCGATCGCAAAACCCAAAAAGAATTGATCGACTCCCTTGGTCTTTCCACCGCGCCTTGGCGCAATGTGGCAAATGACATTAGCGCCAACGAATTGCGTGATCAATTGGGTGAGCGCGTGCTGCTCAAACGCCGCACCGGCGGTTACGACGGTAAAGGCCAGTATTGGATTCGCGCGCAAGACGACGAAGTTCCCGCTGATTGGCAAGGCCAAGCCATCGCTGAACAAGCCATTCCTTTTGATGAAGAAGTTTCCCTCGTTGGCGTACGCAATCGCGCGGGTCAATGTGTGTTTTATCCGTTAACGCTCAACTTACATTTAAACGGTATTTTGTACGCCTCGGTCGCGCCGCTTGCTCGTTTACACGTGTTACAAGAGCAAGCCGAAACTATGCTCGGCAAACTGCTTAACGAGCTGAATTACGTGGGCGTAATGGCGATGGAATGTTTCCGCGTTGGCGATACATTGATGATTAACGAACTTGCACCCCGCGTACATAACAGCGGCCACTGGACGCAAGCCGGCGCGAGCATCAGCCAGTTTGAATATCACCTTCGCGCAATTGCCGACATGGCAATTCCCAAAGCCCACATTTTGGGGCAGAACGTGATGATCAATTTAATTGGCACTCAGTACAATACCAATTGGTTAAACCTATCTGTCGCGCAAACCTACTGGTACGGAAAAGATGTGTTACCCGGCCGCAAAGTGGGCCACATCAATATGGTCAGCACGGACGTGGTTGATATTTGCAGTACCTTGCAGCAATTAAAATTTCTCTTACCGGAGCAGTATTACAAAGAGGCGATTGATTGGAGCCTCAAAGCACTGGAAGATGAGAGCTAAGAATAACGCGACAAAACAAAACAAAAAGCCAAGATATTTATCTTGGCTTTTTGTTTTCGTGGCCGCACAATTTTGTTTTACATTTACGACTAGGAGCCGTCGCCATGTACACCTTGCACATTGCCAACAAAAACTATTCCTCTTGGTCGCTACGCCCTTGGCTTGTTCTCACAGCGCTCAATATTCCCTTCAACGAGAAGTTATACCCCTTTCCCGAAAATGGCGCGTGGGATCTGTACCGAACCTTTTCTCCCACCGGTAAAGTCCCGTGCCTGCAAGATGGCGACCGCGTTATTTGGGATTCGCTGGCAATTGTTGAGTATCTTGCCGAGCAGCACCCACACGTGTGGCCCAGCGACAAAACAGCGCGTGCCTGGGCGCGCTCTGCAGCGGCAGAAATGCACTCCGGTTTTCAAACCTTGCGCAGCAATTGTGGTATGAGTTGTGGCGTGCGTATTGAATTGCCAAACATATCTCCCTCTTTGCAAAAAGATATAACTCGCATTGATGAACTCTGGAGCCAAGGCCTGCAAAAATTCGGCGGCCCTTTTCTGGCAGGGAAAGATTTCAGCGCAGTGGACGCCTTTTTCGCACCCGTTATTTTCCGTGTGCAAACCTACCATTTACCACTGGGGAAATCCGCCAGTGAATATGTACAAAACATGCTTGCGCTCCCAGGCATGAAAGCCTGGTATGACGCAGCATTAACAGAAACCTGGCGCGAACCGGGACATGACAATGATGTTTTCGCTGCGGGAAAATTACTTGCTGATTTGCGCAACTAAGCTCTATTCCTGCAATCAAACCTGATACCCAATAGGTAGCCCAACGACGGAGGCTTTATGGCTAGCACAATGGAAATCACCGCGAAGGGCGACTATCTACACGTAGTAGTTTCTGGTAGCTCTTCTTATGAGAGTGCCGTCATTTTATGGCAATCAATTGCTGAGGCATGCAATCAATACAACTGTTTCTACGTGTTGGGTGAGCAAGATATGACTAGCCCCATATCAACAATGGATGCTTGGAACCATCAAAAAATTTTTGAAGAAGCCGGAATCACCGCGAAATTTGTTATCGCTTGGGTGGACAAAAACCCCAAAACCTTTGAACACACAAAATTTATCCGCCAAGTGCTCGCAAACCGCGATATAGGTTATGGAAAATTATTTTCAGACCTGGAAAAAGCAAAAAACTGGCTATTAGAAAAAATAGCCAGCAAAAATACCTAACATCGAACGTCTTTAAAAAAGCCTAAGTCAATTTCAACTTAGGCAGCACACACTTACAAAATCCAAACCTCTACACGACGATTAATATTCTTACCTTCTTCTGTGGTGCTTGCCGCGAGCGGTGCAGCATCACCCATACCTTTTACCACCAGTGGGTAAATACCGCGTTGAATTAACTGTTGTTCGACAACTTTTGCACGGCGCTCAGAAAGCTCTTTTCCTTTAGCACCATCGCCTTCGCTATCAGAAAATCCAAACAACTGAACACGCTTAGGCGCATTTACTTCTACATATCGCGCAACCCGATCTAAATCGTTTAACGCCTTGGTATCTAACTCGTCACTACCGCTTTTGAAACGGAAGTTAATAGAAAGGCGTTCTGAGCGTGCGGTTAATTCACGCATATCACCAGGGTAAAAATCATTATCGAAAGGTTTACCTAGCTTAATGTTTTGCGATACGAAGCCAACATCTTCCACAATAGATTGACCGCGCTCCGTCACCACAAAATGCACGAACTCTTGTGCTTCAATATTCGGGTTAAGTTGCGGCGTGTAGAAAAACAAGCGGCGCGACAAAGGGTAGTCTTCCGTGCCCACGGTGAAATGAGTAGGCATAATAGCTTTGCTTTTTTCTGTGGAAGAAATAGCGAGTAACTTTGAATGGCGCACATAAGGCAAACCTATAAAGCCAATCGCTCCTGCTTCGCGGGCGACAGCATCAGATAACTCACTACTGGACTCAATGCGCACCGCCGTCTCGGCAAGTTTGGCTTTATGCGTATCCAACACCAAGGCCTTAAATGAATCCCAAGTTCCTGACTTGTCATCACGCGCGAACACTTTTATGGGAAGATCTTTTCCGCCCAACTGCGACCAGTTATTTATTTCGCCAGAAAAAACACCTACCAATTGATCAATCGATAAACTCGATATGCTATTTGCTGAAGATGTAATAATCGCTAAACCATCTAATCCAAGAACGTGCTCACTGCCCGGTAAACTAAGATCACCTGTTTTTGCTAATAGCTCCTCGCGCTCTTTGTCTTTTATACGACGCGAGGCCATTCCCATATCGGTTTCGCTTTTAGCAAGGTCGCTAAACGCCGTACCCGAACCATGTGCATGCAACTCAACGTATTCAATGTGACCATTAATTTCGCCTGAAATAATTTTTTCATTGGGTGCGGTAGGGTTTACGTCGGTGTGAACATTGTTTGCGCCTTGGCTCATCAAATAGGCTTCAATTAAACGGGGCGCCAACTTTTCACCAATCGTATTTGAGCCGTGAATCCTAAATAAGGGTTTCTCCGCGCGAGTTAGCGCACCACCGACTGGGCCGCCTTTTGCTTTTAAGCGCGACTCTACCGTTACGTTTTGAACGGCCTTAAACAAAAAAACCTCACCAGCGTCCATGGGTAAAAAAGAGCGCAGCAAATAGCCACCCATAAAAATAATGAGCGCAAATGCAGCAGCAGAAAAAACATTCATCCGAAAGCTATTACGATTTTTCTTGCGCGACTTGCTATCTTCCGGGTCTCGAGTAGATTCAATAATCGCATCTTCCATTTTGCGAATGTCCCACACCAACGCAATTAACTCTTCATTATCCGTAGCTACCGCTTTTTCTAAAAGTTCTGCGCGATACTGCTCATCCTTCAGCACCATATTGAGCGGAATATGCATTTTCAAATGAGTTTCACACAGACGCTTCAAGTTCCATACTTTATCAACCAAGGCTACGTTGTAGTGAAGATGCTTGTGGGCTTTAGGGGACATAGTGACTCTCTAAATTACGCTAATGAAACGAAAAAGTGCGCGCACTATATGAATGAAAAATGACAGATCTATGACAAAGGTATGGATAAGACCAACCAAATTAAATTTATGCGCAGCAATGCACAAAAGAAGACGGACGCAGGAACGCATGTAGAAATAGTGGTATGAAGGGACTTGCATCCTTGCAAGTTGGGGTGCCTGATTTTTACATCACATGTTGCAGAGGCTTACTGCTACTTTATTAACGCATATAAAGATGACAACCCAATGACAGCGTTTTTTAGCTACTGTAGGGCTCCAAGAGTTTTAGTTTTTTAATTTTTTTGAGCATTTCCGCCTGATCTTTTGCACGGCCAAATTTTCCATAAATAGATGAGGCTAGCTCAAAGAAACGAATATCTGTATCCTCCTTTTTTATTGCTCGAGTGATTAAGTTGAGCGCTGCCGTATACTCACCTTGATCGTAAGCCGATAGCGCAAGGCTGTATTGAAAAAATGGATTCGATTCACGGTATTTTTGCGCAAGCCTTGAATATCTATCTGCAAGTTCTTTATTGCCTGTATGCCGGTAAAGATAAGAGAGATTATTCATAAGCGTTAAATCTTCTGCACTCACCTCCAGCCCGTGCAAATAAGAGAGCTCTGCTTGTCGCCATAAATTCATACGGCTATAGAGCACGCCTAAGTTACCCCACACGTAGGATTGGCGGTTGTTCAGGCTGATGGATTTGCGCAAACTCAAGAACGCATCTACATACTGATTCTTTTCCAAATATTCCATTGCGCGGTTACTGTAAAACTGTGCCCCTGCGGATGCATCATCAATGGCATTTTGAGGATAACTAGATCTAAAGCGATCCATCTCTAAATCAATCACCACATCGTCGTTGTTTAAAATATTGGGGTTTTCGCGTGAGATAGGCACTTTGACATTCACATGGCGAAGAAAAACCATTTCCTTCTTGTTGCGCAAATCCCACGTGGGTGGTATTTGCACCTCATTGACTTGAGCATTGATACCCAAGAACCGCGCCATCGCAACGTACAGCAGCGTGAAGCTTAGGCAATTCGCACGTCGCTGAGCGAAGGTAACAGCGGGAACCTCCGTGAAGTAGGCGTTGTAGGCGATAGCGCGGCCTCCGGCATCCTCCGAAGACAGTAGCGCAACATGGAGGCGCTTGACCCGGTCGTAGTAGGAATCACTATGGCGGACAGCGTTTCTGGCAAATGCCTCCATTTCAGGAGTGACGTAAAAGATGTTGAGATCAGGTAGCTCAGCTTGAGTTACCTCGTGCCCAAGGATTGCCTTACCCGTTAGCAACTCCTCAACCTCTGCAGAATAACCATGCACCTTACCGCTCGGTTTAAGCTGCGAAGCCGAACAACCAACTAACAACATGGTGCTAGCCCAAAGCATCAAACAGCCAAAAGATCTTGCGTTTATCATTATTCTTCGCCTGCACACCGCCACACGTGGCGATCAGATTATTTCTACCCGTAACGAATACTGAAACCCTACTCTCACCCTAAACCTTAGCCCAAGTGCGCTGGACATGAGCAAATTTGGGGCGATTTTTTGCAAAAACCTAAGCATTCTTAAGCAATAAGGGCTGTTAACGCCCGCACCACTCCCAACAAGCACTCTACATTGAGGACCGCATTCAAATTATTAATATGTTGAATTTAAACGATAATTATTAACTCTCAGCGCTAGCACACTACCCCACTCATTTTAAAAAAACGCAAAATGCATCAAAAAAAAGCACAGTTTTTTTAAATGGCATTGCAAGCGTTCACGATTTGCAAATTTCATGGATACAAAAATTCCATTTTGTGCACCACCCTGAATCAAAAACGTGCACACATAAAAAATAAAGATTTTTATCGAACCAAAAATGCACAAACACATCGTTTAAAAGTGCTTGGCACAGACTTTGAATAGGTCACTTTGTACGAAATTTTTATTCGCGCCATGCACACAACAGCAACCACTGACCAGACTTAACATTCAAGATTCTTCAGACTCGATTGATACAGTATTTTTCAGGAGCACGTTTATGAGCCTCAAGCTAGACAAGAATTCCACAAAACCATTTTCAAAAAAAATGAGCATGATCAGCAAAATTGTTAAAGCGACTATCGGTATCACCGCTGCATTTGCATTAATGAACGCCGCAGAAGCAGCCACCGGAAAACCTGAAAAAGAAAATTTAAAATTCGGTTTTATTAAATTAACTGACATGGCCCCTCTCGCAGTTGCTTTAGAAAATGGCTACTTCGAAGATGAAGGCTTAAACGTAGAATTGGAAGCACAAGCCAACTGGAAAGTTGTACTGGATCGCGTTATCACTGGACAATTAGACGGTTCACACATGCTGATGGGTCAACCTGTAGGTGCCGCAGCAGGTTTCGGTACTACGGGTGAATTGGTATATGCCTATGCGCTTACTCAAAACACCTACGCTTGTACCGTTGGTAATGATATCTGGAACCAAGTGAAAAAAACGATTCCCAAAGGTGCCGATGGAAAGCCAATTCATCCTATTAGCGCATCTGTTCTAAAACCGGTGATTGAAAGTTACAAGAGCCAAGGTAAACCATTCAATATGGGCATGGTGTTCCCTGTATCAACGCATAACATGGGCTTGCGTTACTGGTTAGCAGCTGGTGGCGTGCACCCCGGCTTCTACGCTCCGCACAAGGGCGATATCACTGGACAGATTAATTCAGAAGCAATGCTTTCTGTAGTTCCTCCACCACAAATGCCAGCCACACTCGAAGCGGGAACAATTAACGGCTATTGCGTAGGTGAACCTTGGAACCAACAAGCAGTGTTCCGTGGAATCGGCGTACCCATGCTTACAGTTCACAACCAGATTGCTGACAAAATTTTCGGCGTAACAAAAGCTTGGGCAGAAAAAAACCCAAATACACACGTTCATGTTGTTAAAGCATTAATTCGCGCCGGTAAATGGCTAGATGAAAAGGACAACGTCAACCGTAAAGCAGCTGCAAAAATGATTTCTAATCCAAACTACGTTGGTGCGGATGAAAAAGTTATCGCTAACTCTATGACCGGTATTTTCGAATACGAGCGTGGCGATAAGCGTGCAGAGCCAGATTTTAACGTGTTCTTCCGTTACAACGCCTCATATCCGTTCTATTCAGACGCTGTTTGGTACTTAACGCAAATGCGCCGCTGGGGACAAATCCCTGAGGCAAAACCAGACAACTGGTATGCCGATTTAGCGAAGAAAATTGCATTACCTGAAGTGTATCAACAAGCAGCAAAAGATTTGATCGCTGAAGGAAAAATGACTGCAGCTGACTTCCAGGACTTTAGTAAAGCAGATGGTTACCGTTCTCCTGATGCAACCGAATGGATGGACGGCATTAAATTCGATGGCCACAAACCAAACGATTACTTGAAGCAATTCAAAATTGGTTTGAAAGGCGACGAAAAACTGTAATAGCAATTCCGCAACACGCCTCACTCCCGGCTTAACACCGGGAGTTAATGAGGCAGCTCAACAAGCGCTGGAGAAACACCATGAGTGAAGCAACGACCAACCTAACCGCCGCACCGACAAAAGCGCCCGTATCAAGCGCTAAAAAAGTGGGAAAGATAACGGCAGCCAAATGGCGTGACATTGTTTTGGGAACATTTATTCCTTGCGTAGGATTGGTAATTTTCTTGCTTTTTTGGCAAGTGGGATCACAAAGCATTAAAACATCTTTAGGTACTTTTCCCGGCCCCAAACAAGTTTATGAACAAGCTGGCAACATGATCGTGGAATATAAGGAAGAAAAAGCGCGTGAAGCAGCTTTCTACGAGCGTCAGGAAAAACGCAATCAAGAAGCCCTTAAGGCAGACCCTAACGCAGAAATTAAAAAACGCGAATACAATGGTCGCCCCACATTTTTTGAAAAAATTAAAACCAGTTTAGTCACTGTATTGAGCGGTTTCTTTCTCGCTACAATTATTGCTGTACCGGTTGGAATCGTCATTGGGTTGAGCCAATCGCTCTACCAAGCGTTTAACCCCATCATTCAAATTTTCAAACCCGTTTCACCGCTTGCGTGGCTGCCACTTATTACACTGGTTGTCAGCTCCGTGTATGTAAGTGATGCGCCTATGTTTTCAAAATCTTTCATCATTTCTTTACTGACTGTGAGCCTGTGCTCCATGTGGCCAACCATGATCAACACTGCCGTTGGTGTTGCTGGTGTGAGTAAAGATTTAATAAACGTGAGCCGCGTGTTGCGCTTGGATTGGTTTACTCACGTACGCAAAATTGTGTTGCCGTCTTCAATTCCAATGATGTTCACCGGTTTACGTTTATCGCTTGGCATTGCATGGATGGTGTTGATTGCTGCTGAAATGTTGGCTCAAAACCCAGGCCTTGGAAAATTTGTATGGGATGAATTCCAGAACGGCTCATCTGATTCATTAAGCCGCATTTGTGTTGCCGTACTGACGATTGGCTTTATTGGGTTTGGTTTAGACCGCACGCTGCTTTTAATTCAAAGCTACGTTAACTGGGACAAATCAGCCGTTGTTCGCTAACACGCCAATTGAACTAGATTCACAGAACTTTCCGCGTTGCGGAACAGAGGAAAAGATCATGTCAGAATTGCATTTGGAAATCTCAAAAGTAGGAATCGAATTCCCAACACCCCGCGGACCTTTCTGCGCGCTACAAGATGTGAATTTGAAAATTAACAAAGGTGAATTTGTTTCACTTATCGGTCACTCAGGCTGCGGCAAGTCAACTGTGCTGAATATTGTTGCCGGGCTCTATCGCGCTACAACTGGCGGTGTAATGCTAAACGGCCGCGAGGTAAACGAACCGGGCCCTGAGCGGGCTGTTGTCTTTCAAAATCATTCACTATTGCCTTGGTTAACGGCTTATCAGAATGTAGAGCTGGGAGTAAAACGCGTATTCAAAGGCAAAAAAAACAAAGCTGAAATGCGCGAATGGATTGAACACAATTTAGAACTCGTACACATGACACATGCCATGCACAAACGTCCCGATGAGATTTCAGGTGGCATGAAACAACGTGTAGGCATTGCACGCGCCTTGGCTATGGAGCCGCAAGTACTTCTAATGGATGAGCCCTTCGGAGCGCTTGACGCTCTAACACGTGCTCACTTACAAGATTCCCTAATGGAAATTCAAAACACCTTGGGCAACACGGTTATTATGATTACCCATGATGTTGATGAAGCGGTTCTGCTTTCAGACCGTATTGTTATGATGACCAACGGCCCCGCAGCAACCGTAGGCGAAATTCTGGATGTTAATCTTGCACGCCCACGCAATCGCTTGGAATTGGCAGATGACCCTGAATACAATGGCTATCGAACCGCCGTATTGCGTTTCCTTTATGAGAAGCAAAAAAAAGTTGAGCCTATCGCCACCAAGCGTGCGGAAAAAGCAGCAGAGAAAAACAAACAAGTCGCTTAATGCAATATTTCTTCGCGCTCAGAGTCGTTATTTATTGAACTGCGTAATTTTATAAACAACGACTTTTTGAATCTCATCTCCACCATCAATAAATGTGAGCGCGCCAGCGCACAGATCAAGACCATTTGCGCCTTTAGCCTAGTCGCAATATTCCACTAGGCTAAACGTAAAATGGCAACCATTCAAAGCATTGCAGTGTGTTTTAAATTCAACAACCAAGCAGAAGAAGCCGTAGAATTTTACACCCGTATATTTAAAAATTCCCGCATTCAAAAAATTGCCCTCTATGAAAGCCCTGCTCACGAGCTCCCCGAGAACTCCCTCAAGACTGCAATGACTATTGTTTTTGAACTCAATGGCCAAACATTTCTTGCAACCAACACGGGCTATGACGGCAAGTTCAACGATGCAATATCACTACAGGTATATTGTGTAAACCAGGATGAATTGGATTATTACTGGAGGGCTTTGTCGGAAGGCGGAGACAAGAGTGAGCTTCACTCAGGTTGGTTAAAGGACAAATTCGGCATCTCATGGCAAATTGTCCCCACAAGCCTAATTGACATGATCACGGACCAAGATATGGAAAAATCACAACGTGTGATTGACGCTATGCTAGGCATGAAAAAATTAAATATTAATGATTTAAGGCGCGCCTACCTTGGTAAAACCTTGCATTAGTGGTTGGACTTACAGATAGAACCACACCGCTTTTATTGCGCAAACAAGCTGCCCAAACCCTGCTCACCTAAATAGCCATGAACCTCTTCTTTTTCGTTAGCGTTTGCAACCTCATACCAAATAGGCTTCTCTTCAGGCAGACCCGTTATGTAAGGCATATATCCCGTAGCAGAAAAGCCTGATACAAAATATGGATTTGAAATAGGGTCTGTAAATACCTTTTCTGGCGCAACAATTTTAAATCCAAGCTTATTTAGTTCATCAATTACCCCCACAATACAATATGCTGCCAAATCGTTTTCGTGCAACAACAAGACTTGGCGCGGGCTGAAACCTAGCATCATGTGAGCTTTGGCATCGTAGCGAGTTACCGCTTTCACAATCATGTTCACATAGGCTTTTTCCAAGGCACGAATATCAACTGTACGGCCACTGGCTATACGCAATTGATAGAGCTGATTCATGTATTCGTCGTGAACACGAGTGGTTACGTGTGTAGGTAAATAATTGTGCTCTACAAGAAACTGCTGCAATTGACTGAGCACACTGGGGTCGCTATGACCGTAGAGATAGGGAAAATATACATGTTTGCGATAGTGCTCAAAAGGCTCGAGGATACCGTTAGCACGCATAATATCTATTGGATAGCCAAAGCTTTTTTGGCGAATCACCATGGATGGATGATGACCAGCGTTAATTAATAGCTGGCCTGTTTCATTGTAAAACGCAAGGCGTTCAATCGTATTGTTAGTGACAGTTTTCGTTTTAATGAGAAACATGGCTTGATTTACGTCGGCACGCGCCATATTTCTTATTAGCATTTTGCTGCGTGCCGTTCCATCCAGGCTTGAGGAACGAGCCAAGGTATCTGTAAAAGCCAGTACAACTTCTTGCGCACTTAGAGCATTGGAAAAGATCATCGTAATAAGCAAAGAACACACTTTTACGAATCTAGCGATGCAATTTCTCATGATGAGTTCCAGGCTCTGTGATTAAAAAAACACATTCACATCGCCGCACTGAATGCGGCTTTCTTTCTAATCTACCGTTTTCTTCATGTAGTAATCATGCAAGATATGCCACGATTTTTTCTTAATACCTTTATCTGAAATGAGCCCTTTACGGTTCCAAAAATCTTGCACGCCAGGCAATGGCCTGCGCGGTGAGCGGAAATCTTTTAAAATCCAGGGAGACATACCGCGCAAGAATGTCATGTGATCAATCATCGCAAGATTATTGAGATACACATCAGCTTGGTACTCTTCTGTCCAACGCTGGGCTTTTTCGCCGTGCAAACCTTGCAAAGCATCGGCACCAAACTCACTCATGATCACCGGTTTTTTGTAACGGGAAATCCATTTGAGGTTTGCACAGCTCGCTGGTGTAGCAGAATACCAGCCGCAATAACTGTTTACGCCAATTACATCCACAATTGATGAGAGTGGATCATCAATTGCTTTAGCTCCGTTCTCATCACTTTGTGTATCAAGCGCTGCAGTAATTAAACGCGTAGGGTCAAGCTCGCGCGCTTTTTGCGCCAAATTGCTTATAAACTTTAAACGCGCGGATGAACTAGGTGTTTCATTGGCCATTGACCACATAATAATGGATGCTCGATTCTTATCGCGTGCGATCATTTCTTCCAGTTGAGTCTCAGCCTTGTTGTAAACCGTTGGGTTGTTAAACAACACTGTCCAATAAACTGGAATTTCCGACCAAACTAACAACCCCATTTGATCCGCTACGCGAAGCATGGCTTCATTGTGAGGGTAATGCGCAAGGCGCACAAAATTGCAGCCCAACTCTTTAGCCCATGTTAAAAGAACACGAGCATCCTCTTCACTCCAGGCACGGCCAGCATGCAGGGGGGATTCTTCGTGAATACTAATGCCACGCAAGAATATGGACTTTCCATTCAAGAGAATATTTTCGCCCTGCACCTGAATACTTCTGAAACCCACCTTGTCATGCACTACATCTTGCATGTAATGCAAATCAACAGAATAGAGCTTAGGTGACTCTGGGCTCCACAATACTGGCTTGGCCGCAACAGCAAACCTGCCTTCGCCATTTTTATTCAATGAAATTTTTTGGGTAACATTTAGCTCTGGAATTCGTAATTCGACTTTTTGTGCTTCTGCATTTTCTTTAGCCACATTCTCTACTTTAACCCAACCTTCTAAAACACCTTCCTCGGTCTCACTTAATTGAAGAAAGTAGTCTTGTATATGAGCCTTCGGATACAGCAAAACTTTTACCGAACGAGTAATACCACCGTAGTTCCACCAATCTGTATTTACTGTTGGAATTTGGTCGCGCTCGCGGTGATTATCAACTTTAACAACCAACGAGTTAACGCCAGATTTAACCTGATCGGTAATATCAAATTGAAAAGGAGTGAAGCCGCCTTCATGGGTATCTACCTTTTTACCATTTAAGTAGACGGTAGCATGGTAATTCACGGCACCAAAATAAACGGCATAGGTCTGATCGACTTTTTTACCGATATCAAAATCGCGGTGATACCAAATAGTGCCTTCGTAAAGAAATAATTTCTCGTCTTGCGTGTTCCAATCGCCAGGAACGTTTAATTTAGGGGACCGCGAAAAATCGTACTCAACTAAATCGCTTGGGTTCAAAGGCTTGGCATTTTTGAAATAACCTTTATCCGATTCTTCGTAGCGATGGTTGTAATAACCGTTTTCGTAGGGGTCAATAATTGTGTCCCAGCGGCCATCCAGCACGATTGCATTGCGGGAGTCAGGATTTTGAATAGCAATATCAGCAAGAGCCGTGGTGAAAGTGCTGCACGCTCCGATTAGCAATGCAGCAAGCGTTAAATAGCGCATGATTGTCACCTGTATTAATTATTTCTCATTCCGTAAGCTGTTTTGTTGAATGACAGCTCGCTGGTTTAGCTCGATGGGAGACTCGCCTATCAAACCAAAAAGTTAGCAGCCAATCATACGCTATTTACTGCCATAAGCTCACGCCAGACGTAGCACTACTCTGAGCGGCAGGAATTAAAGTTTTATAAAGAATCAAAAACGCAAGCAAAAAAAAGCCGCGCTATTTGCGCGGCCTCTTTATTTTCCAACGATAACAACTTAACCCGTATTGCGCATACCTGCCGCAATACCAGCCATGGTTACTTTGAGCGCGCGCTCAAGATCAGGGCTTATGGTTTCGCTGCTGCGGTAACGCTTGAGCAGTTCCGCTTGCAGGTAGTTGAGCGGATCAACATAGGGTTTACGAACTTCAAGTGACTGACGCAACAACGGCTCGTCTTTCAGCAAAATATCTTGCTTCTTCAATTCATTAATCAACATTTCCAAGGCTTTGAGATCACCACGAAGCTGCTTACCCAAACCGTGATACTCGGCTGGCACCAACTGCTCCTCATAGTAAGTACAGATTGGACCGTCGGCCTTACCGATCACCATTTCCAACAAATCAAGGAAACTCGAGAAGAACGGCCAATTGGCAACCATATCTGCCAAGGTCTTTGGCTCATGCTCAAGTGCGTATTCTAGCGCTTGGCGCGCGCCCAACCATGCGGGCAAGTTCAAGCGCACTTGCGTCCAGGCGAATACCCAGGGAATTGCACGTAAGCTTTCTACACCACCGGTTGACTTGCGCTTTGCAGGGCGGCTGCCCAGCGCCAACAAGCTCAACTCTTGCTCAGGCGTTAGGCTACGGAAGTAAGGAACAAAATGTTCATGACCGCGAACCACACTGCGGTAAGCCTCCAAACTGGAAGCCCCCATACGTTCAATCAAGTCACGCCATTCCGGTGACGGCGCATCGTGCGGCGACATGGTCGCACGCAATGTAGCAACCACGTAAGAGGACAAACTGCTGAAAGCCACTCGCGGTAAACCGAATTTATAGCGAATCATCTCGCCTTGCTCTGTAACGCGGATGCGGCCATGAATCGAACCTGGCGGTTGAGAGGCCATGGCTTTTTCTACCGGGCCACCACCACGGCCAACGGTGCCGCCACGGCCATGGAAGAGCACCAGCGACACTTCGTATTTATCAGCCAAGGCAACAAGCTTCTCTTGCGCCTTATACTGCGCCCAGGTTGCAGAGAACTTACCGGCGTCTTTGGCAGAATCGGAATAGCCAATCATGACGGTTTGATCTTTGGCACTGTATTTTTGATACCAATCGAGACTCCACAAGCGCTCCATTACGATGGGCGCACGGTCGAGGTCATCGAGAGTTTCAAACAGGGGCACAATAGGCATATCCCATGTCATGCCGCACTCTTTCAACAAAAGCGCCACTGCCAACACATCCGACGGCTGTTGCGCCATGGAAATAATGTAATGCGACAGAATTTCACGCGGCTCACTCGCAATGACTCGGCAAGTGGCCAACACTTCAGCGGTGTCGTCGCTCATTGGCCAATTGATTGGCATAAGCGGACGTTTGCTGCTGAGCTGCTCTAACAAGAAGGTTTGGCGTTGATCTTCAGACCATTTTGCGTAATCACCCAACTCCAGGTAGCCAACCAATTCATCAATAGCTTTTACATGGCGCTCGCCATCTTGGCGAATATCCAATGGAACAAGATTAATACCAAAGCAGTGAATGCGGCGGATGGTATCCATCAACGGGCCATTGGCGATGTGGGGCAAGCCCACATCGTTCAAGGATCTGTAGCAAACCATCAAAGGCTCAAGCAGATCTTCACGGCTAACGATTAAGTCCTCTGGAGTCTCCACTATGCGGCCCTGCAAACGAGACTCCGCCCACTCCAAGGTGGCTTGGATACGCTTACGCAGTGTGTACATTGCATCGCGGTATGGCGTTGTGCTTGGGTAAAGCGCGCGCAGTTCTTCGCTAGCCTCGCTCATACTCAGGTCGCCACCCAAGCTGTATACGTCGCGCGAATAAAGCTCTGCCGCCATCCAACGGCCCAACAAAAGCACTTCGCGAGTAATTTTGTGGGTTACGTTTGGGTTGCCGTCGCGGTCACCCCCCATCCATGAGAAGAAGGTGAAGGGCTGAACATCTAATGGTAACGGCTGGCCAAGGTGACGCTTACTCAAGCGGTCAAGGTGGCGAATGAAATCCGGCACAGCTTCCCAAAGGCTGTTTTCGATCACCGCGAAACCCCATTTTGCTTCATCAATGGCGGTTGGACGTGTGGTGCGAATTTCGTCTGTTGCCCAAATTTCTTCCACCAAACGGTGCAAGCGGCCACGCAACTTATCTTGTTCGAAGGTCAAAAGACTACCGTTTTGGCGATCCGCCAAGGTGTCCACGATTTGGTCGTATTTACGAATGAGCGTGCGGCGAGTCACTTCGGTTGGGTGCGCCGTAAGCACTAGCTCAATACGTAACTCGCTGATTTTTTTGGCCAGATCTTCTTTGCCATATTTGCCCGCAAATTCTTGCAGCATGGCTTCTAGAACATCATCGCGCTCAGATTCCGCGCTAGAGAAGTATTCCTGATCCGCAATATTGGCCAAATTAAGGAATTGGTTAAACGCACGCACAATAGGAAGAATATCCGCATCGTCTAGCTCGCCTAAAAGCTTTACCAACGGAGCTGAGTCGCCGCTTTCAGCGCGAGTAATAGCCTTACCGAGCTTGCGAATTCCCTCAACTTTAGCAAACAACTCTTCGCCCTCATGGGCGTGAATTGTCTCACCCAAGAGCTCCCCTAGCAGGCGTACGTTCTCGCGCAGGGTTTCAGGCAGCTTTAACATCAGACGTGTCTCCAAAAAACAGGGGCCAAAAAATAGAACCAAAATGGGCCAAACAGCGGGGCCAACTCGATCAAGGGAATGAAATCAAGCATCAAAATAGGGCGGCATTCTACGTCATCAGCCCTTAATTGGGTAGAAAATACCCCCGTGCACCATCGTAAAGTGGCGTAAATTAGCCTTAAACGACAGCTCACGGCGCTTATTACACTTATGTGCCAGCAGTATTTGTGCCAATGCCTGTTTAGGGTGCATTCAAATCGCCTGCAACACGAACCAGCGCTTATCCACAAAACCTGTGAATAAGTCTGTGAATGACATTAGGGTAAATGGTTTGAGCCCAATACAGGCGGGGCTTAAGTATCTGCGTTTAATTTATGTGCGGGAAAAATTTCAACCAAACCGCTAAGCTAGCCAGCTTGGATCTCCTCTTATTTTGATTCCCTAATGAATAACTACACAACCGCGCGCGCAGCCGATACCTTAATTGTTTTCGATTTTGAAACCACGGGCTTGTCACCCGACTTAGGTGATCGCAGCATTGAAATTGGTGCGGTGCTAATTGAGAACGGAAAAATTACCGAGCGCTTTCAACAGGTAATGAATCCCGGCATTCGCATTCCCCTTTTTATTGAAAACCTCACCGGCATCACCAACCAAATGGTGAGCCAAGCACGCAAGAACAACGAGGTAATGCAGGAATTTTTTGAGTTTATTAGCGGGCACAATTTAGTCGCGCACAATGCAGCTTTTGATGAGCGCTTTTTACGCGCTGAGTTCAAACGCATTAAACGTCGCTTTGAGGGAGGAGTTGCATGTAGCCTACTCGCGTCGCGGCGGCTGTTCCAGCAAGCACCCAATCATCAGCTGGCTACACTTGCGAGCTATAAAAGCCTCCCTAGTGAAGGGATTTATCACAGAGCCTTGGCGGACGCAGAAGTTACCGCACACTTGTGGTTAAGCTTGTTAGATGAACTGCAAACCCGACACCAACTATCAACACCTTCGTTTGCGTTTATGGTACAACTCTGCAAAACGCCAAAGCATCAATTGCATAAATTATTCACAGCACCAAACCCTGCTTAAGCACTGGCGGCTGGCACAGTTTCCCTTATAGGCTCGTCTTCACTTATGATAGGCGCAGCTCCAAACCACCCTTTCAATTCGCTTGGTAAGATCGCATGATCAATAACAAAATCACCTACCCTGAAATTGCATCCTACATTCTTGTTGCCCTCGGCTTATGGTTGATCCTCACTTACGGATTGCTAGTGGCACTTTTCGCGGGCCTTTTGGTGCACTCGCTGGTGCTCATTTTGTCGCCCAGCTTGGATGTTGGTATCGGCAAAGGGCGTGCGCGTATAGTCTCAGTTAGCTTGATTGGCACTTTTATTATCACTTCACTCACACTGGCAATTTGGGGGGCAATCACCTTCTTCCAAAGCGAAGCGGGAAGCGCGCACGCACTTTTGCAAAAAATGGCTGATATTGTTGAAGCATCACGCGCGCAATGCCCGCAGTGGATCTGCAGCCACTTGCCAGACAACACTGAGGAGCTGCGCGAATTCATCGCCAACTGGATGCGCGAACATTCGCAATATGCTCAGTCGATTAGCACACACGCTGGCCACACTACTGTTCGAATTTTGTTGGGTATGATTATCGGTGCAATGATTTCACTGCACACCATTCATCATCTGCCAAGCGCGCCACTTGCCGCCGCACTTTTGGATCGACTCAAAACACTAAGCCGTGCGTTTAAAAAAGTCGTGTTCGCACAGGTGCGTATCTCTGCTGTAAATACCTTTTTTACCGCGCTCTACATTTTGGTTGTATTGCCACTGTTCGACATTCACTTGCCCATGGCAAAAAGCCTTGTGGTTATTACGTTTGTTGCGGGTTTACTCCCCATTGTTGGAAACCTGATCTCCAACACCATTTTAGTGATTGTCGCCCTCCCCTTCGGGGTCCCCGTCGCCATGAGTTCGTTGATTTTCTTGATCGTGCTGCACAAGTTTGAATACTTTCTCAATGCCAAAATCATAGGCACACAAATTCAGGCAAAAGCTTGGGAATTGCTCATTGCGATGCTAGTGATGGAAGCAGTTTTTGGTATTGCGGGCGTAGTGGCTGCGCCGATTTTCTACGCTTATATGAAGCAAGAATTAATCAATCGACATCTAATCTAGTGAGTTAGACGGAAAAAAGCGCGCACAAGTTGCGCGCCTCATTATGCATTAACGCGCGGCGATCAACATAGCACCAGCGCTATTAACGTGAAGCACCAGCTGCAAGTTATTATCGATGGTTTCCTTTTCCTCGCCGTTTAAAATCAGCGTGGTTTTGATGGGGTACACACCTTGCGGTAAGCCTTCGGGCAAGGTGAAGGTAAACTCGTTGGTATAACGGCCACCGCGTTTGGTGTCTTCGTTCACATCCTTCGTCAGTGATTTCAACTCCTTGGTGTTATCTTCGTTATCAAAAATCGCCAAGCGCTCTTGAATTAGCGTTTCCTTTTGCTCGCGCCCCGGCACAACAACTATGTCAGACTGAATCACTACTTTTTTGCCAGGCTGCACAACACTACCCGGTAAGGCGCTCGTTGTGTAAGCGGCCGCCTGTGGTTTGTCTGGTAAGACATTGTGGTTGTTTTTGTAATCGGTGATCACGCGCTCTTCATCAGACACTTTTTTAGCACGCTGCTCGATAATCATGTCTGCAATGTATTTCACCGCCACAGCGACAGCGGCAATCTTCGCCGCCGCCAATAAATGTTCACGGTTCTTACAGCCTTGATCATTTTTTTTACACTTATAAGACTTATCGAAAGCACGCCCTACATCTTTCAAATCAAAAGCCATGCTTTGATTGACGAGGAAAAAACTACCGATTAGTAGAGTACTTATTTTTTTCATTGCGCTGAATCTCGATTATTTTATAGTAAAGCCTGTTTCTTTTATTTTTCGCTGAATATCTTGCGCGCGGTTTTTAATTGCCGTGGCCTCTGCATTATTGGGAACCACGTCCAATGCAGCCTCTGCTTTTGCAATTGCACAAGCGTAATTCTTTTGCTTTTCCAAACACTCTTTTGCTTGCGACAAGATCTTGTTTACTTTTTCCTGAGCCTCACGAATTTGTTTATCCGCTACAGCCGCTGTTTGTTTTACCTCCATCGCAGCACCGCTTGCCGAATCTAATTGCAAAGCTGCATCAGCTTGTTTGATGGCGCATTCATATTTTTTTTGTAACAAACAGCTTTGCGCTATTTGCACCAACTCAATTACCTTTTGTTGCTGCGCCTGCACCATCAGCTTACCTTGCTGCTCGGCATTGTGCAGTTTTGATTGCATAGCCATAACAAGCGGATGCGAGGGACTCAGCTCTTCTGCCCGCTTTGCAAACATAGTGGCACAGGCAATATCTTTATTTTGTAAACAGGTTTCTGCTTGCTGAACATTTTCCGCAATGCTTTGGTTACGATCTAAATCATTGGCAGCAGCCAGCATTTGCTGGGCGCGCTGGTTGTTAGGGTCCAACACCAACACATCCTTGGCTTTAACTTGAGCACATGCATCATCTTGCGCAGAGAGACATGCGTCCCCTTCGCTCAGCAAGCGTGTGATTTGTTGTGATTGCTCGTACTTTTGCTGCGCAAGCTGCGACGACGTCACAAGTTGTTTTGCAAGCTTGTTGCTTGCGTCCAGATTAGATACCAATAAGCTGCGCTCAAGCGCACAGGCAAAATCACTTTGCGCAAAACAGGTTTGTGCCTGTTCAAGATTTTCATCAATCGTGTTTTGCAATTGCACTTGTGCACGGTATTGCTGGTAACCCAACCAACTTGCGCCACCCATTGCGATTACGGCCAACAGCAGTGAACCCATAAAAGCCGCCGATAAACGCCGAGGGAACATCTCCTCCATAAACCCTTGAACACTTGCAGTGCGCTGGCGTTTATCGAGCGCTAGCGCGTGCGATAAAGCTTTCCATTCACGATGATTCAAACTCGCAATTGGTTTTGGTTTTAATCCAAGCTGCCTGGCCTCCAATGCCGAGTGGTTTTGATAAGGGTGTTGACCACTGAGAATTTCATAGACAACGCACGCTAGCGCGTAAACGTCATCGGTAAATGTTAGCGGTTCATCGCGCACCATCTCGATGGTGGCGTACGCGGGCGTTAAAGCGCCGAGCTGACCCGCATCAAATTTGTGTTTCTGTGTTTCTTTTGAGGCGGCGCGGGCGATACCAAAATCCAATACTTTTGCAGTGCCGTCATCACACACAAAGACGTTACCGGGTTTGAAATCCGCATGAATGATATGACGCTGATGCGCGTAACTCAGCGCTGAACAAAGATGACGAACAATGGAAAGCGCTTTAGACTTAGGAATACCATACCCGCGATTATTTGCGAGGAGCCGATCCAAAGGCTCGCCTTGCAGCAATTCCATTGTCATAAACAAGGTGTCGCCATCGCGATCAAAGTCATGCACGGTCACAATATTGGGGTGAGCAAGCGTGTGGGATTTGGCGGTTTCCTGTTGAAGCGTTACGAAAGCATCCGGGTGATCCTTGAAGGCGGCATTGAGCACTTTTGTCGCTATAAAAGGATTGGGATCTTCAGCCTCAACTTTGCGTAAATCCTTAGTCTTATAAACCGTACCCATGCCGCCTTGGCCGAGCACGTCCCCCAACAGAAAACGCTTTTTCAGCAAACTGCCACTACTGCTTCCGGCTTGAGCACCACGAGCAATGGCTTGCGCCTCGGCAAAGCCCGAGGAGCGATTGGTATTCTGGCTGAACTGGGTATATTGAGTAGAGTTAGTCGCCTGTGAACTTGCAACTGTAGCGGAAGCACTTAGGGCAGATGACAATTGAGTCTCTTCAACCACCCGATCCCCTTGCGAGATTTGGGTAATATCATTGCTATCTGTCACGCATCAACTCCTGAATTATCGACTCGCCAAACAGCTGCTCAGCGGAATTTTTTAATCTAGGGAATCTTACCATTCGGGCTCGCGAAAAGTGCATAGACAGCCGGCTGATTTCGCAATTAGCGGAACCAGCGCAAATTTTATAGGCCGTTACTTTTTAGGATCGCTACTTTTTAGCCAGATCCCTACGGATTGGCCTGCGATTTAGTTTCTAGTGCGGACGCAGAACTTGCTGCACCACTTTTTTCCGTGGAATCACACTTAGCCTTATCGTCGGCAGACAAATTTTTAATATCTGAACAAGCGCCAGCAGAAGACGATTCAGCAACCCGATCATTCTTAATATTGCTTTTTGTTTTTATTTTTTGGTCACCGAACGCAAGATGCGAAACAACGAAAATGACAACCAAAACGCCCACTCGCCAAGGACTGAGATGCATACCTAAAACTCCCTGATTGATTATTAGTAAATGATGCCAAAGAGATGGGCCGAGTCTGCACCGGGCCTGGGTATACGTCAAAATAATTTAACGCATTCCTTCAAACTGGGAAGGAAATACTCACATTTCGCCCCCTATAAAAGCTATTCAGCGCACAGACGATTTCATCAGCCGTATTGATACTCAATGTTTCTCACAACACAGCTAGGGGTAACTTATGCAGCGCTCAGCAAATGCGGTATGGACCGGCGATTTCAAAAATGGCAAAGGTACAATCTCAACCCAAAGTGGCGCTTTACATGACGCTCAATACGGGTTCAATACTCGCTTTGGAGCCGGCGGTGGAACCAATCCGGAAGAACTTATCGCGGCGGCACATGCCGGTTGCTTTAGCATGGCATTGTCTCTAGCGCTTACTGAGGCAGGGTTAGCGGTAGATAGCATCAAAACTACCGCAAAGGTTACGCTCGAAAAGCAAGAATCCGGGTTTACCATCACAGCTTCTCACTTGGATCTGACCGCCAAAGCGGGGGATGCAGACGAAACCCGTTTTCTGGAAATTGCCAACAAAGCAAAAGATGGCTGTCCAGTTTCCAAGCTGTTAAATGCCAACATAACCTTGGATGCGAGGCTTGAGACCTAGGCTCAGCCGCCCTCAACTGGCAACTTACTTGTGGCTGCCCGTCAGTTGAACCGCCACATTTGACAAATCGACCATTTTTCGGGTTGACAGCCTGCCGAAAAACGGGATAATGTCGCGTCCTTGAATTCAGACCCTAAAGGGGTCGAATCACAGTATTTCAGATTCATTTTTAAGCTGTAAATCCAGTTTTTTATATAGGAGCACCACGGTGGCAAACTCACCCCAAGCCAAAAAACGCGCGCGTCAAAACGAAAAAGCTCGCAAGCATAACGGCAGCATGCGCTCAATGGGGCGTACCTACCTGAAGAAAGTAATCAGTGCAATTGAAGCTGGCGACAAAGCCGCTGCAACTGCCGCTTACACTGCTGCTGTTTCTGTTATCGACCGCATTGCTGATAAAGGCCTTATTCACAAGAATAAAGCTGCTCGTCACAAGAGCCGTTTGAACGCAAAAATCAAAGCATTAGCGTAATTGCATACTGCTTTAGCTGGTTCACCAGCACGAAAAACCGGCTTTTGCCGGTTTTTTTTCGCCTGCAGTTTGCACCCGTTGGTGCACTTGTTGGCAAAGCTGTCACCAAGACATGCAAAGAGCAAAAAATCATCTATACACTGTCATAAAAACAGATTACATTCGCCGTACAATTTTGGCCGCATCCACTTTTCACGGCTAACAATAACAAAAGAGTGCACATACTAAGAACGGAGAATCCCCATGCTGCCACGTGACCACTACTTAAAGCAGGCGTTTATAGATTCTGTACACTTTCCTAACGGTTTTGAAAAAGGCGGCCTATCAGACATTCAGGCCCGACTGGTACGCAAAAACGGCACACTCATCAATGCACTTGTTGCCGATGAAGTCTCCGATCCAACACCCGAAGATCTGCACATTCTTAAGGTAATCGCTAACCAAAGCTCTCCAAAAAATCCGGTAGAACAGGCCTGGATCAAATACCTAAGTGTTGTAAAAAGCGTTGCAAGCACAACCACCAAAGGCAAAAGTAAACCCAAAGCAGCCGTTAAACCCGCACCCCAAGAGCCCACCTCTGAACCTGAAATGCCGGCCTCTAAACCCACACTCGCCCAAGAAGAAAAAAGTGCAAAGCCGTTAGAGAAGGTAAGTGCACCTAAAGCACCCGCCAAAGCCGCTGAACCCGTTCCAGCGGAAGCCAAAGCTAAACCGGTTGCCAAGAAGGTTGCACCAGATGTAGCAAAAGCTGCCGCAAAAAAAGCAGAACCGGTAAAGAAAGCAGAGCCCGTAAAAAAAGATTCAGCCCCAGCCAAAGCCGCCTCTAAAAAAGCAGACGCCAAAAAGCCAGAACCTAAAAAAGCAGCCCCCCAAAAAGCAGAGCCGAAGAAAGCTTCAGCTGTTAAAGCTGCAGCACCAAAGAAAGCGGAACCTAAGAAAGCTGAAGCTAAGAAGCCAGAACCGAAAAAAGCTGCACCAAAAAAGGCAGAGCCACAAAAAGTAGCGCCTAAGAAAACAGAGGGAAAAAAAACAGAGATAAAAAAAGCTGCAGCGGTTAAAACTGTACCGAAAAAAGCCGAAGCAATTAATAAAAAGGCCCCCGCAAAAAAAGCTGAGCCGAAAGCTGCCGCTAAAAAGCCCGCCACCAAGAAACCAGCTAAAAAATAATCTGATGAATAGAACAAAAAAGGCGCCCAATCTTGCGATATGGGCGCCTTTTTTATAGGTGGATGTTAGAGCGGAAGAAGCACCTCAACCTCATAAGTTTTGCCCGCCACAATCTTATCGATATGTGGGCGAGCGAGCGCCACACCATCGACAATCACTTGAACCGAGTCAATATCCGCACGCTTGATACCAACATTAAAGCTCGCGCCACGGAACTCGCGCACCACCTTAGCCTGCGACCACTCTTTGGGTAGCTGTGGATTAACAGACAGCCCCTTTGAATCGCCCTGTAAACCAAACAAGCCATCAACCAAACAACGATAAACCCAAGACACAGTACCCGTATTGAATAGCTGGCTTGATCGGCCGGCAGTCCTTGGATACTGATGATAAGCACCGCGATAATAGTTAGGGATAAACACCGGCAACTGACCGCGCTGCAAATAGTCTTGCTCACTGGGGCCAGGGATCATTTGACGCAACAATTTATAGGCGCGATTTCCCTCAGCCACGGCATACAAACTGTAGATGTAAAAAATCGCTGCGTGGTTGTAGACGGAACCGTTCTCCGCCGAACCCGGATGCTTTTGGGTGACGCGCCCAACATCATCGCGCATTGCCGTATAAGCTGGCGCAAACATGGTTACACCATAGGGCGTTTCCAATTGCTCCTCAACGGCAGCTAACATTTTTGCACGCTGCTCATCGCTAGCGGCACCGCCTAAAATCGCCCAACTTTGTGGGTTCAAATAAATGCGGCCTTCAGGATCTTTGCTAATACCGAAAACCACATCTTCGTCGGTAATTCCGCGCGCAAACCAATTGCCATCCCACAAATATTTATTCACTGCAGCGTTAACGTCTTGCGCACCCGCTACATATTTTTTTGCCGCGTCATCTCGCGATTCATGTGCACAAATCTCAGCCCACAAATTTAATGCGTAGGCTGTTGCAACAGATAACCACCCGGAGACGCCTTTGCCCTTATAACCCACCATATTCATGGGGTCACACCAATCACCCTGGGCAATAAAACTTAAGCCGCGATAATCGCGCGCGCTCAACAACCAATCCATTGCACGGCTGATGCGTTCAAACACAGTGAAGATTTCTCCACCTTCAGCGCTCTTCACCGGTTCATTCAGAATCGCATAGTCGTTAGTTTCATCCAGATACGCCTTTAAGCAAACCGGCAACCATACGCAGTGATCCGTATGAGGAATTTGATTGATGTATTTGAGCTCAGCACCCTCAGCCAACAAAATTCCATCCGGCATTGCACCACTCGCCTCTTGTTGACTGAGCGCATGCAAAAAAGCAGCTCGCGTCACTTGCGGCTTGATGTAACTCATGCCCATGTTGTCTTGCAGATAATTGCGAGTTTGCGGGTCTGTGGTTAAACGGTTTACATCACCGTGATAAAAAACCTGACGCGGCAACCAGTGGTTAACAAAATTATTCAGCTCAGCATCTGGGGTTTCTATGTGCAAGCAACCGCGACCTGAATTCACATAAGCGCTGTATTCTGCTTGTGCAGTTTCAAAACCGTCTTTACTCAAATATTTAGCACGAATTTTAATAATTTCTTGATCATCGAACGCGGGCCCAAAAATAAAACGGAAATCGCGCGATTCGCCAGCCGGTAAATCCAGGCGATATTGCAATACGGCCGCAGGTGTTTCATAGCGCGCATCGCCTTTTAACAACAATTCATTCTGCAAAGCGGAAGGGTTATGCAAGCCGCCCTCACCCTCAAAGGTTTCTTGCTTTGCTTCCCATGCACTAGGCTGTTGATCATGCAGGAAAAACGTTTTGTCTTTGAAATTTTTGTTTTTAAAGTGATCGGCAACTTTTTGGTAAGGCGTTACACAACTGGCAACTATTCCGCCCAAGTCAGCGCGATATTCTGCCGACTGATTCATCCACGACATAAAACCTATGGGAAAATACGGATAAACACTAACTTTCCGCGCTTTTTCAGAAATATTAGTGACGCGTAAGCCCCACAACTCCACCACATCATTGACTGGCAAGCTTACGCTCATCTCAATGCGAATACCGAGGTGCTCAACCGTCCAAGCCAAATCGCTTTTGCCTACGGAGAAGGTAAATGCATCCAAGGAGGCGCGCACTGGCTCATAGGGTGCAGAAAAAATTTGCTGAGTTTCTTCATCCTTAATATAAAAGAAACGCCCTGGATGATGAGCATAGTAGGGCTGCTCAGGCTGCATAAATGTTTTTGCTTCGAGATTTGGCGCGTACGCATATTTTGCAGGTTCGGGCTGCATAAATTGTGCAACGGCGTAACCGCGACAAGTTATTTGCATCATCATTTTCTGATTCCACAAAAATCCTGCCGCACGAGACATGGCCGTCGGGCTGGTTAATTCAAAACGTTCACCATTATGCGTTGGTTGCAACATCTCATTTACCTAACATCTATAAAAAATAACAAAGCGCCGCATTAAACAGCGCCGGTGGAGTAAAAAAATTTACGAAACCTGCGTCTTTCTTGCAGTCAGATCAGATTGAATTTGAACCATGGTGCCTTTATCCAATTTATAAAGCGCCAAGGCGGCGATGGATAAGAATGCCAGAAACGCAGGAATGAAAGACATCAAGAGCACTATACCGTGTAGTGAATCCGCTGATTGCGTTTGGTTTGCCTGATAGCCCAAGGCAGTGAAAATAGTCGCTATAACAACTGTTGCCAATACAGAGCCCAACTTTTGTGAAAACACGCCTGCAGCAAAGGTCATTGCTGTTGCGCGACGACCATGTTTCCATTCATTGTAATCAGCCGAGTCGGCCAGCATAGAGAACGTTAACGGCGGTTTCATACCTAACGCAAAACCAATACCTATCTGCAGAATAACCATATAGGTAATCCCGTCCGGAGGAATAAAATAGAAGGCGAGAGAGAACAAACCAGTAGCGGCCATCAATATTATTAACAATGTTTTCTTTTCAAAAAAGCGCACAAAAAATGGGGTTGCGAAGGCACCGGCGACAGCGGAAAGCATAAACAAGGGGAGGAATTGCGCAGAAAAATCCGGCTTTCCAACGTAATATTTGAAGTAATAAAGTGTGGTGCTGGTACGCAAGGTCAATAAAATCATAACGATTAAATTCAGCAGAAAAACCGCAATCCAAGGCACATTGGACATCAAGTCTTTTATGTCATCCATAATGCGCGGTTGCGTACTGGTTACCGCTGTTACACGCTCACGTGTGTTTAAAAATGTGGTTACAAATAAAATGGAGGCAGCGATTCCCCAAAATGCCATGGTTACTTGCCAACCTAAAATATCATCACCTTGGCCAAACACTTTTACGAGTTTCTGCGTTCCCCAAGTAACCAAAGCTGCGCCCAAGTAGCCACCCACAAAACGCGCACTATTGATTGCATCGCGCTCAGCAGGATTTGCAGATATCACCCCAGACAAAGCCGAATAAGGAATACTTACCACTGTGTAACAGGTAATCATTAAAAGATAAGTGCAGAACGCCCAAATCGCTTTACCTTGACTATCCAAATCTGGCGTTGTGTATAACAACACTGCAGAAATCGCCAGCGGCAATGCGCCCCAAATTAAAAAGGGCCGATACTTGCCGTATTTTGTTTGCGTGCGATCTGCAATTGCACCGAGCCCCGCATCAGTGAACGCATTAATTACCTTCACCACAACCATCATAGAACCTGCTATTGCAGCGGTAATTCCAAACACTTCCGTGTAAAAAAACATTAAGAAAGCTGATAGGTTCGTCCAATAAAAATTAAACCCGGTATCCCCCAAACCATAACAAATTCGCTCACGCCAACTGAGCTTGGCCAAACGATCATCGCTTACATTATTGTTCACTGTTTATCTCCGCTATGGTTATTGTGTGGACGGATTAGATTACAAATTTTTAAATTTAAGATCAGCGATTCGTAGAGGATTGACGCTTTTTAATTTGATATCCCATATCAACAACGTTCGGCTCATCGAGTTTTCCATTTAAACGATCAATGATCATTTCCGCCGCTTTTACACCCATTTCGTATCGGTTCACCTGAACACTTGTGAGCGATGGATTTACGAAACGCGATGCTTCAATATCGTTAAAGCCGCAAATCGCCAAATCCTTTGGAACATTGATATTCATACGCTGGCTTTCAAATAATGCACCCAACGCCAAGTCATCGTTCACGCAAAAGACGGCGTCAACAGATCCTTCAGTTAGGGCAACTAAACTCTTAAATAATTCACAGCCAACTGAAATTGAGGATGGTTCAGGAGTGGTGACGATAAAATTCTTCCAGGACTTCCCAGCATCTTCTAACGCCTTTTTAAAACCTAACATACGTTGTTGTGCACGCGGGTCCATACGCGCGGCAATAAAACCAACACGTTCATAACCCTCTTCCAACAAATGCCTTACCACATCGTAACCTGCTTGCCAGTGCGAGAAACCGATATTCATATCGAGCGGCTCCGCTAATAACTCCATGATTTGCACCACGGGAACGCGCGACTTTTGCAACAAGTTATGGCAAGTACGGGTTTGATCGCCGCCAGTGATTATCAACCCTTCTGGCGACTGACTTAAAAGCGTGCGAATCATTTTTTCTTCTTCGAGTGGCGAATAATGCGTATCCACTAGAAGTACTTTGTAACCTGCAGTTCCCATCACGTCATAAACACCGCGCAATACGTCGGTAAAAACCACGTTCGATAATGAAGGGATAGAAACACCAATTACTTTTGATTTGGAAGAAGCAAGAGAACTCGCATGCTGATTGGGGATGTACCCCAGCATGTCGATCGCTTTTTGCACCTGCTGACGCAAAGATTCAGACACTTTTTCGGGTTGGTTGATAACTCTGGATACGGTGATTGCACTAACTCCCGCCGCGACTGCAACATCGATGAGCGTGAGTTTTTTTTCTGAGCCTGGCTTAGCGACTTTCATTGTTTTTATGTCTCCGGTTGCGATGACATGCGACCAAAAAGAATGGATAATTTTTAACGGTGCGCGCACCATAGCACAAGATAAATGATTGCGCTATCATTTAACCTTGTGTTACCATGCTGGCAATAATATGACCATTTGGCAGGCCTTAATGACCTCTCGACCTACAGTTTCTAATCCTGAATCAAGCACCAATCTCATTATCGTTATGGGCGTATCTGGTAGCGGAAAATCCACGCTGGCAAAGGCTTTAGGCGATATATACGGCTACGAATTTTTGGACGCGGACGATTTTCACAGCGCTGAATCACGTGCGCTCATGGCCAAAGCAATTCCTCTAACCGATGAGCATAGAAAACCTTGGGTTGCTGCAATCAAACATCGTTTACAAAGTAACGATGCGCAAAATACCCATACCGTTTTGGCGTTCTCAGGCCTCAAGAAAAAGCACCGTGATGAGTTGCGATCGGCAGGTTTGCGCACCTTGGTTCTTTATCTTGATGGATCAAAACAAACTATTGGCGACCGCATGATCAGCCGCACAAATCACTACATGCCCGTCGCCCTCCTAGACAGCCAATTCGCCAGCATGGAAGACCCTTCAGGCGAGGTAGATGTACATCTCCTGGATGTACGCCCCCCGGTCCATCAGGTAGTTCTGCAAGCTTGCGGATTGGTTGACGAACATTTGCGCGCAGCCACCGGCCACCAATAAGGCTGGCACCTAAACTCCTGCGGGCTTGATTCTCTTATTGGCAAGCCCGCAACTTATCGCCACAATAAGCCCGTTCCGCCAATCCCCTGCTCCACTTGTTTCCTCTTTCGATTGGCATCCACGCGATGGTATTCACGCAATTGGTATTCCCTCCATCGGTATTCACAAAAGGAGCTATTCATGTTGCAAAGATTCAGTCTCGCCCTTCTTATTTCATTGAGTGTTGCACTCGTCTTTTCCTGCACGGCAAAACCTGAAATGCGCAGCAGTTGCGCAAGCGAAAGCGATGCCGCGTGGAAGGAGCTATCCCTAGCCAAAGCCAAAGGTTTTGGGGGGACAGTAAGCTACGCCAAAGCCTTGAGCTTACTCACGGCCGCGCGCACCTTGCAGGTGGCTGAAAAGTTTGATGCCTGCTACAAAAATGCTGTAGATGCTCGCGAATATATCGCGAACTCCTATAAAGGCCAGTAGCTAAAAAGATCAATAAGATAAAAATTTCTAACGCGCGCCGCTCACAGCGCGCGCTCTATTTTAATTCGCTCACCACAAGAGATAACCATGCAAAAATTACGTTGGGGCGTACTCAGCAGCGCCAAAATTGGTCGTGAAAAAGTAATTCCTGCCATTCAAATTTCAAAACTCGGTGAAGTCGTTGCAATTGCATCACGCACCCAAGAAAGCGCCGATATAGCCGCAAAGGAATTAGGAATTGCTCGCGCCCATGGCAGCTACGAAGCGCTACTTGCCGACCCTAATGTTGATGCTATTTACAACCCGCTTCCCAACCATTTACATGTGCCTTGGTCCATCAAAGCGATTGCGGCGGGCAAACATGTGTTGTGTGAAAAACCGTTGGGATTGGATTCAGCGGATACAGAACAACTGATCAAGTTTGCACAACAGCATCCAGATATTCGCGTAATGGAAGCGTTTATGTACAGGTTTCACCCGCAGTGGAAAGCCGTAGTGAAATTAGTGCGCGAGGGTCGTATTGGAAAAATCCGTAGCGTGCATTCCAATTTTTCTTACAACAATCACGAAGCCGATAACATTCGCAATCGCGTGGATTGGGGCGGCGGCGCACTTCTGGATATTGGCTGTTACTGCATATCCCTATCACGTTTAATTTACGGCGAGGAGCCTTCGCGTGTTGTAGGGCAAATAACACCCTATCCCGGGCAAGATGTTGATTGCCTTGCATCAGCCATTTTGAATTTCGCCGAAGGAAATGCCACATTTACTGTATCCACCAAAAGCGAAAGCGAGCAGCATGTAAAAATTTATGGCGAGAAAGGTACCATTTTCATTCCCTTGCCTTTTTACAATCCTAACCCCGGTACTGAAACATACATCGATATTAAGATTGACGGTGTTACCGAACAAATTGCGCAGCCTGCCAGCAATCATTACACCGACATGGTAGATGCCTTTGCTGAAAGTATTAACACTAAAGCTCCCGTACCAACACCTTTGAGTGACGCGCTGGCGAATATTAACGTTATCGACGCAATTTTTGAAAGCGCCAAACAGAATTGCTGGGTAGCAATTAAGTAATTGTTTGATCAGGAAATAGAATGAAAAGACTACTCGCGGTAATTGTTGCATATCTGGCTACAACTCTGTGCCTGCATGCTGCAGCAGAACCGCCACCACCAAACCCAGCCAACACTAGCTCTGTTAAACAGGTGGTGCGCATAGCACCACCCTTGGCTAGCTTGTTGAAGCAATTCAAACATGACTCTAATGCAGAAGCAGAAATTATTGAGCGAAAAACAGAAATTACTGTGGATGAAAATTACTTCAGTCACTCTGTTTCCTACGTTGCGGTTTATATTAACAGCGATGAAGCCGTGCGCGACTACAGCCAAATTAGCATCAGCTTCAACAGCTTTTATGAAGATATAAACCTCGAATTCGCCAACGTGCGTACACCCGAGGGCGACATGGATAGCATCAAGCCCGATGCTACCCAAATACAAAACCCTAGCGACGAAAATTTTTATCAAGATAGAAAGGATCTGCTCTTTTCGTTGCCCAATGTGCGAAAAGGTTCGGTCATAGAATTTCAGTATCGTTATACCGATACGAAAAAAATTGTACCAAACCAATGGTTCGATAGTTTTAGTATGAATTGGTGGGAGGGGCGCGCCGCCGGCCAAGGCGCACGCTCAGATGCAATTGTCAGCACACAACTCAGCGTAACAGCGCCAAAAGAATTCACGCTTTTTAGTAATAACCTCGCTAGCACCGGAATTACTTATTCACGCCATGAAAAAAATAATCAGCAAATCCTCACTTGGAAAGGAAAAAATTTACCTAGCATAAAGCTGCAAGACGGTATGCCACGCGATGAGCGCCGAAGCACCCAACTTCGCATGAGCACCATGAGCTCTTGGCAAGACGTTGCAAAATGGGCAAACCAATTAAGCGCACCGCACGTAGTTACTGATGCAAATCTGGATAAATTAATTGCCGATATCAGTAAAAAGGCCAACACCCCCGATGCAAAAGTAAAAGCTGTTTATCAAGCACTTCAAGAGAAGGTTCGCTACGTATTCGCGCACGTCGGTCGCGGCGGCTATGAGCCCCACAACGCTTTTGAAGTACTTACCAATGGCTATGGCGATTGCAAAGATCAAACAATTCTCGCGGTCACCATGCTGCGCAAACTGGGCCTTAAAGCTGATCCCGCTTTAGTGGTAACACGCTCGCGCGGCATTCCCGACATGAAAGTCACCAGCGTTAGCTTTGACCACATGATTGTCCATATTCCTGCACAACCGGGCTTGAACGAAATTTGGATGGACACCAGCGGTGACAAAGGCTTGTTTCCCGGTTTTTCTGTGGGGCTTGAAGGCCAGCCGTCGTTGATCGTAAATGACGCAACACAAAATGTTGTCACTATTCCCGCGCTCACCAACGACAAGCACTTTGCACATTTGGATTTGGTGTTTGATAAATTTGAAGGTAAAAATACGGAAGGCAATTTCACCCTTAAATTGGGGGGCGAGTTTGAGCAACGTTTGCGCGGCGTTTGGCAGTACTCGCGTGAACGCGATAAAACTTTCCGCGAAATGATTGGCCATATTTATTCTACAGCAGAAGTCACTCAGCTTACCGCGAACAACGCCGACAGCTTATGGCAAAGCTTTAATCTTACCGGCAAATACAAATTCACCAACGTATGGAACGGCAAAACCGAGCCGCTCACTTACGGCTTCAACATTACCCAGCTGATCAACTTATTTACCGACTTGCGCGGAATAGATAAACCTAAAGACCGCGTGCAGGAATACGAAGTTGATCCGGGCTTTACAATTTCTAGCCATATTGTTTTCAGCCGTCCAACGCCAAATCACACAGTGAATGTCACAAGCCAAGGGCAAAACTTTGACAACACCTATTTCTCGCTAGAGCAAAAAGGTCGCGAAGAAAACGGCAATTATATTGTGGACGTGAAGCTTGTGATTAAAAATACACGTATCTCGGCTGAGGAATATGCGCGTTACTATGAACAGATCCATCAATTATTGGACGCAAGTGAATGGACAATTGTGTATCGCTACGACAAAAATACCGCCGAACTCTCCGCGCTGAAAGATGCGGCCACAAAAACCGGTAAAGCAGACAGCTACGTTGCACTCGCTAAATTGCAAATTAAAAATGGCATGTACAACGAAGCGTTGGCGAGCGCCAAAGTAGCCGTAAAAAGTGACCCTAGAAGCGCATCCGCCTACTACATATTAGGCTTGGCACAGGGTTACAACAACCAGCTCTATGAATCCGAAAAGTCTTTCGCAAAAGCAGAAGAACTTGGCTTTGTACTCTAATAGGAGAATGTGACCTGGTGCGCCCTCAATATTATCTAACCTGTGTTTTTGTTGCGACATTGCTTGCAGGCTGCGCACATCAAAAAGAAAGTACCACAACTGGTGCACACAAAACTGCGTTAGCCTTACCCACTGCCAATGAACATAAAATGGCAGCTCAGCTTCAAGAATCGCGCAAGCTACATAATTCTGACGTAGTTAGCCAACTCATTCAAACGGCACAAAAAGATCCCAGCAATTCACAGCCCCTATACAGCTTGGGTTATCTGCACATGCAAAATGGAATACACACAAAAAATGCAGACGAAATAAAACTTGCTGAAATCTATCTGACAGAAGTAACAAAACAATTTCCCGGCAATAATGCTGTTTTGCAATCACTCTACAATATTTATTACGATAACACACTGCGCAACCGTGACCCGCAGGCATTTGAAAAAGCTAAAGCAGTTTTTATCCAATTGCCAGAATCCATGCACACCAATATGAATCCGCCGTCTCTTGCAAAATATGCAGCAGTGGTGGCTCAGCAAGAACAAGATAAAGAGTCAAATCACCAAGCTTTACGCGAAATATTATTAGATGCGATTCACGAATCGCCGACGACGGATACATCCTACATTCAACTGGCAAAGCTATACCGTGAAGACAGATATTTCGCGCTCGCACTGGCAACCTTAAAGCTGGGCGAAGAGAATATCTCCAACTCGTCCGAGCTGTATCAAACCATTGCAGACACCTATAACGACCGCGCTGAAGTTAACGGCTGTAATTACGAGCACGCGCCAGATATTCGCAAGGCAACCCAATATTACCAACTGGCCATACCCTTAAATTCAGACAATCCCACTTTGCATTATTCGTTATCGCAATCCTTTTTCGATCAAAACCTGAATCTGCTTGGTTTACATGAAGCGAACATCGCTCTGGATTTAAAATCGACGGGCGACAACATCAGCCTTAATGCGCAAAATTTTTCCATGCTGGGTTATCACCAACAAGCAATGGACTTATTGCAACAAGCTTTAGGAAAAGGCTATAGCCTAGGTGACGTTGGCTACCATGAAATTTATATGAATAGCGGCGATTGGAAGAATGCTGCTAACGGCTTTTCCAACTACGTTAAAAAGCGCGAAAAATTTAACGTATACGATCTCATTAAAAGTGACATCATCGCTCAACAAGCGCAAACCCAAGCTTGGCCTATAGGTGCCAAGGTTTCTACCAATAATCCTTGGGAAAAAGCGCTTTACAATTTTTGGACCCACAAAATAAGTGCTGCAGATCTAAAAGAACTTGCACACACAAGCTGCGAGAAAACTGAATATTATTTTTATACAGGCTATAGAGATTTAATAGCGGGCAATCAAACGTTGGCAAACTCCAAATTTACAGCAGCCCTTAACCAAAATACCTACCGGTTTATTGAGCGCCCTCTCGCTCGCCTTTTTCTACAACCTAGCAAATAGCTCACTCGCTTATATAAAACCAACTATTAATAGCGAAAACTTAAGCGCCAAGGCCCAGCTACTAAACAAATATTTGTAAAGCTCGGTATCAATAGGTAATCTCTAAATCGTGTTGCTGCGGTTCGTTTTATCCAACAAGAATAATCTTGCCCAAACAAGGGAGCGAAGCCATGAAAAAAGTAAACGATATTCTTTCCACCAACTCAATCACTCACACAATTGCCCCTGACTCCACCGTTTGGGACGCCATAAAATTAATGACAGACAAAGGTGTAGGCGCCCTTCTTGTCACAGACTCAAGCAAGCTCGTTGGCATTATTAGTGAGCGCGACTACATGCGTAAAGTTGCTCTGATGGGCCGCGCGTCGCAAACCACGCAGGTGCGCGACATAATGACACCCAACCCCTTCACCGTAAGCCCCGATCAAAGTACTGAAGTTTGCATGCAGCTAATGACGGATAAACGCATTCGTCACCTACCTGTGGTAGATAATGGAAAGATTCTTGCCATGCTTTCTATTCGCGATTTACTAGAAAACATTATGGAAGAACAAAAACACCTTATTGAGCAGTTGGAGCAGTATATTCGTGGCGAGAGTTATTAAAATCTTGTAACTGACGGCGCTTACAATTGATTCTTTTTTTTCAAATCACTTACCACTCACCAAAAAATAAAAAGGCGCCATTGGCGCCTCTGTTAACTCATTTTAAAAAAAGTTGCGCGATAATGCTGCAACTCTGCAATTGAATCTTTAATGTCATCCAACGCCAAATGCGCGCCAGATTTTTTTACGCCCGCGATAACGTCAGGCCGCCAGCGGCGAGCCAATTCCTTCACGGTACTCACATCCAAGTTGCGGTAGTGGAAGTAATCCTCCAACAAAGGCATACCGCGCACAAGAAAGCGGCGATCTTGGCAAATTGAGTTCCCGCATATTGGTGACTTGCCTGCGGGCACCCAGTTTTCCAAAAACTTAATCGTTTCCGCTTCTGCCTGCTGAATGTTTACCGTACTTTCGCGAACGCGCTGGGTTAGGCCAGACTTACCGTGCTGGTTGGTATTCCAGTCATCCATATTCAGCATGATGCTATCTGGCTGATGGATAGCAAAAACAGGGCCTTCCGCAAGAATATTGAGGTTGGCGTCTGTGACTATGGTGGCAATTTCAATAATGACATCAGTATCGGGGTTCAAACCTGTCATCTCCAGGTCAATCCAGATCAAGTTGTTTTCATTAAGCTTTTCATTAGACGATTGAGCAGACATAGGGTATTTCCTTAGCAAATAGGGCACAATTGCCTACCAGACTAAACCAAATTTGGCCTTATCGCCAATCGAGCCTACTCAAAACGCATGACCAAACGCAAACTCACTCGCCGCCAGCAATGGCGCATTGAAAAAATTCAGGAAGAGCGCAGTGTACGCGCAACCAAACGCGATAAACAGGCCGACGAAACGCTTAACGAGAGCGATTTAGGGCCTGAGCAGCATGGTTTAATTATTACCCACTACGGCACTCAAGTAGTCGTGGAAGCAACAGAGGGTGATAGCAAGGGCGTACAGCAACGCTGCCATTTTCGCAGCAATCTTGGTTCCCTAGTCACGGGTGATCGTGTTGTGTGGCGTGCTGGAAATCCATTGGGAGTTGTTGTTGCCGTGCTCCCACGAAGCTCTGCGTTGCAACGGCCCGATCCTCACGGCGATATGAAAACCGTGGCCGCTAATATCGATCGGATTATTATTGTTGTAGCGCCCTACCCCGAGCCACACGCAAATTTGATTGACCGCTATTTGGTAGCAGCAAATGCTATTGATATCGAACCCGTTCTGCTGATTAATAAAATTGACCGCATTGATGATGCTACTCGGGAAAAAATAAATTACCTCGAAAAAACCTATCGTGAATTAGGATATGACGTTTTAATGGTGTCCACTCAAAATGGTACGGGCCTAAATGAATTTCGAGATTATTTAACGCACTACACCAGCGTGTTTGTGGGGCAATCGGGCGTGGGTAAATCGTCTCTTGTGAATGCGCTTTTGCCCGAAAGCAACTTACGTGTTGGCGACTTGTCTGAACGTCAGCAAGGCACTCACACCACTACCAGCGCCACGCTTTTACATTTTCCCGGTGGCGGTCATTTAATTGATTCGCCCGGTATTCGCGAGTTTGGTTTGTGGCATATGGAAGAGGATGATGTGCTCGAAGGTTTCATTGAGTTTCGCCCCTTCCTCGGCCATTGTAAATTCCGCGATTGCTCGCATCGCCACGAACCCGGTTGCGCAATTTTATCGGCATTGGAAAGCGGGAAAATCAGTGCAACGCGGATGGACTCTTATAGATATATTTTGCGAACTATCAACGAGAGTTAAAAATCCCTCCCCTGCCCTCCCTTTTTCAAAGGAGGGAGTAACAACCCACTTTGAAAAAGGGGGCGGCGTAGCCGGGGGATTTTTTACACATTTAAAAAGAGATAAGTACCTATGACTCTTCCTTTTGTAATAGAACCTACACAACTCGCTGCACTTTTAGCGCAGCCCATGAGCAACAAATTATTAATTATCGACATGTGCGCCGAGCAAACCTATTTGCAAGGTCATATCGATGGCGCAATTCATGTGCCACCGCAAAAAATTCTAATTGGCCAAGCACCAGTACCCGGAAAAATTGCGCCCGTTGAACAACTTAATCGTGTGTTTTCATTTTTAGGGTTAACACCAGACACGCATGTGGTTGTTTACGATGATGAAGGCGGCGGCTGGGCAGGTAGAATGATTTGGACACTGGATGCAATTGGCCATAAACATTACTCCTATTTGAACGGAGGCCTGCACGCGTGGATTGGCTCGGGCCAATCTGTTACGCAAGAAATTCCAACGGTGACGCCAAGCAAAGTCGACCTCAAAATTGATCCCAAAGTCGTAATTGAAATTCCCGATATTATTGGCGAGCTAGACAAAGGCGATTTCGTCGTTTGGGATGCACGCAGTCCAGGTGAATACACAGGCTCACGTGTAACTGCAGCAAAAAATGGCCACATTCCCGGTGCAATAAATGCGGAATGGACTTCGTTAATGGATCGCAACGATCACCTTCGCATTCGTAAGGACGCTAAAGAATATTTAGCATCACTTGGCCTAACAGCAGACAAACGCATGATTACTCACTGCCAAAGCCATCACCGTTCAGGCTTTACATATTTAGTCGGCAAAGCTTTAGGTTTTAATATTCGTGCCTATCACGGCTCTTGGGCTGAATGGGGAAATCACCCGGCTACGCCAGTAGAAGAATAAAAGCGACGCATACGTTGTATTGCGCCAGAAATCCGGCTCAATACAACGAGGTAAAAAGATCTCGGTATACGCAGCTCAAAACACCATCAATTTTTACGCATTCGTGTTTTTGTAAACGTGTAACAGTATGTTTCAGTAAGGCGCAGTTGCTTGCTGTCTGTAGGCAAATTACCTAGGATAAGGTTAAAAATTCCGACCACAAACGGACTGTAATATGCGCCTAAAAATAGTATTCGCCTGCAAACTTACAACATTGAGCCTGCTCTTAAATGCTTGCAGCTCACTCCCCAATTCCAGTCAAATAAATTTAAAAACAGGCAGCATGGCTTATAGCTATCGACCCGCCGCAAGTGTAACTACCGTGTTTCAGTCTGGTTTGGGAGATGATAAATCTGTATGGACCAATGTGATTGATCAACTGCCTACAACACAAACTTATTTTGCCTATGATCGCTACGGTTATGGCAACAGTGCCTCTGCTACAGGTACACGCGACGCATGCAGCATAGCTCGCGAACAACACGAGCTATTAACGCAAGCGGGTGTTAAACCACCGTATTTATTAGTAGGTCACTCTATTGGAGGGCTCTATGAATATGTTTTTGCATTAATGTATCCACAAGATGTGGCCGGCTTAATTTTATTAGACCCTACTCACCCCAAACATTGGGTAAGCGTTCAACATGGAGCCCCAACTGCAGCCGCTATTATTAAGACTATGCGCTTGACGGTATTCTCCCCCATCATGCGCAAAGAGTTTGATGCACAAACAGAATGTTTAGGTCACCTACCTGAAAAACTCCCAGCCGCTATCAGTAAAAATACTCGCATACTCACTAGCACTATGGTTAACGCCAGTGAACAAGGCGCTTATCAAGATATCTTGGAAAAATTACGTAAGGATTGGTTGCAACTAGCCGGTATTAGCAAAACAGAACCCGTACAAAACGCTAGCCATTACATTCAAAAAGATCGTCCTGATGCGCTGGTAAAAGCTATTTTGGATATGAGTGATCATCATTAAACCAGACCGCGCCTAGAAATAGTTACGGAATAAAAAACGCATTTAATGGTGTTTATTTAAAACCTAACATCTCGCTAAAGTTCTGCATGAGAAAAATGATGCTAATTTTTAACCCACCGAGTTTTTCACTCGTATCCAATTTAACGTCGGCTTTATGCCACTGAGCAATGCGATCTACAATCGCCAAGCCCATTCCGTGGCCTTGAGTGTCTTGCACACTGGCGACGCGATAAAAGGGTTTTAATACATGCTGGCGCTCTACGACTGGAATTCCTGGGCCGTTATCTTCAACAACCAATTGCACCGTATTTTCAGTGGCAATAATACTAACAATAATTTTACCCTTGCCGTGGCGCGCGGCATTTTGTAGTAGATTTTGCACCAACATATTGAGGTATTCGGTATCTGCAACAATTGTGGTTGGATATGTAGTTAGATTGGGCACCATCTCCACCTGTTCTGGATAAAACTCTGCCACTATATCTGCTACCCACTGCTGCACATCTACCAAGGATGGTATGAAGGCAATGTTGGCTTGATCCATACGCGCGTAACTGAGCAGGGTTTCCACCAAAGATTCCATCGCCATTAAATCGCGATTCAGATGTGCTAGCGTTTTTTGTTGTGACGCTGATAACTCAGCCTCTTCCAATACATCCAAGCCGAAACGCAAGCGAGCAATAGGGGTGCGTAAATCGTGCGATAGCCCGCGTGACAATAATTTATTGTCATAAACCAAACTCTCTATACGCTGCGCCATACGATTAAATTCGTGTTCGATATCGGCAATATAAGATACGACACCCGATGGAATGCGCGCCGACAAATCACCCGCGCCGAATGCACCAGCCATTTGGCGCAATAATCGCAAACGTTTCAACAGTGGATAGAGCCAAATAAAGACAATTAAAATAACGCCAAAATAAAATAATAAGGTTAATGTCCAGCTAAGGCGGGAATTTTTTTCAATAGGAGCATTAGCCGGTAGAATAAATGAAATTACACTTTGCTGTTGCGCAAAAAAATAGTGCAGCGAAACACCGGAACCAGAATCCAATAATAATGGTTCACCCGCTTCAAACGACTGCTTTAAATTAACGGGTAAGGGAAAGTCCGCATAGGGGACAATTTGTACTTTTGCGTTAGATTGATCGGCCCATTGCGCAAGCTGCGCTTCATTGATACCCGCCACTGCAACTAAGCTAACTAACTCTTTGCCTATTTGTTGGTAAGTTTTAATGAATTGATTTTCTTGCGGCTCAGCTTGGCTGTTGTACCATTGATCAATCCCCCATCCCAAACCTATAACAGCGGCAACAACGACTAACAATAATGAGAGCGTTAATTTTTTCACATCTACTCCCAGGCATCTGCCGCAAATAAATAACCTTTTGCCCAAATGGTTTTAATGCGAAAGGGTTGTGCCGTATTGTCGTGAAGTTTTTTTCGCAAACGTGAAATCCGAATATCGATGGATCTATCCATTCCATCGTATTCAATGCCACGTAATTGTGTAACCAGCTCCTCACGGCTAATTACCCTGCCTGCCTGCGAGGCTAATAACCAAAGCACCTCAAACTCATTGGAGGTAATGCTAATGGGTTCGCCGTTTAAAAATACCGCTTTCGTACTTTCTACAATTCTTAGCTGACCAAATATCAATGTTGTTGCAACGGGTTGCTCAATAATATCGCGGCGCAGCAAGGCTTTAACTCTAGCCAACAGCACACGTGGCTTTACGGGTTTACTGACATAGTCATTCGCACCTAATTCCAACCCCAAAATTTCATCCGCTTCTTCTGCACACGCAGTCAGCATTAAAATAGGGTTTGCATAAAACAAACGTGATTCTTTGCAAATATCAAAACCATTTTTGTTTGGCAACATGACATCTAAAATCAGTAAATCAGGCTGTAGTTTTTGAATAACCTCAAGCGCTTGATCGCCGCGACTAATATGACTGAGGCGATAACCATGCGCAGCCAAATAATCCAGAATCCACTCCGCGAGCGATGTGTCGTCTTCCACCAATAAAATATGAGGTTGTGCAGCCTTAGTCACTTAAAAAAGTCCCCTCATAGATTGACTCAAAAAATACGCCAATGGCTTTCACGGCGTGAGCTTGCATCGTATACCCAAGCAACTTCGATTAGTGCTTCCGCAATGGGTTTTGCATCCTGCTTGCGCACCAACATAAATTTTTGGGTGGTCGCACCTTCAAATTCATAACTCCATTTGCCATTGGCAAGATTATCCCAACACTTCAGCGGAACTTTGTTATCTTGCTGATACAAACAGTAAGTGTCTGCGACTTCGGCTTTCCAACTAATACTCAACGTTTGATAACACACCTGCCCTTCATGCAGCGCAATACAGCGCGTAGGTTTAATGTGTAATTGATTCTCGTCTGCGTGACCATGGGATGCGCAGACAATAGACAGCATAGCCACGAGCCCTACTAGAAGCCTGTGCGACAATTTTTTCATATCCTTACTGGTGAAAATAATCATCTTGCTTAAAACACATAACTGATGGAAGAAACTACTGCTCTGCCGTTACCTGAAACGATCAAAGGGCTGCCTGTCCATTGACGATCCAATTCAATGTGGCGAACCAACCCTCTAAACACCCATTTTTGGCTTATAGGATAGGTCGCGCCCAACTCATAGATTTGGGTAAACCCCGCATGGGCGTGAAACTCAGGAAATTTTTCATTCGCATCATCTGGCTGTACAGACAAATAATAATCTGCCACTCGTTCACTGCGGTAACTTGCACCTGCAATTGCATGAAAATTCCAATTTTTGTATTGCCAGTGACGCGCAACTTTTAAAGAGTAGACTTGCCCATTATGAACGTCGCTTATATCGGTAAGCGTATGTAGCTGCACGATATAATCTTCGTAATAACCGGTAGCGCGCAAACCAAACATAAAATCAGCTTCGCGCGTCTTAAGCCCTTTTAGATCACGGCTAACATCTTTACTTATTTCAGCGTGTTGTTCGAGGCCAACGGCATCCATAGACCAGCGATTACCATTCGCAAAATTATAGCCAAAAGTAAATTGCTCCAAACTTTGCGAGAAGCCTTCCATAAACCAGCCTCTGTACTGCAAATGCAAATTCAAATCGAGTGATGCGGCATAATTAGTTTCACCTTTTTTTGAATCCTCCGGAATACCATAAAAAGGACTTGTAGCCGCGTACAAACTAAAACCCAACTCGACATAATTACTGTCGCCAGCATGGGGATTATCGGCACCTTTACGAACATCAGTCGACAAATCTCCAGCCCATGCGGGCAGAGCGCCTATCAATAGCAAACATCCGTAGACTAATTTTTTAAGTATCATAGTTGAGCCATTATTTTAGGTGCACACTTAGCGATTCAATTAAAAACTCACAGACATTCCCGCTGCCGGAATAATGCCTAAGCCAGCTTCATCTTCCAATTTATAATGGGTTGCTGATGTGGTTTTTTTGTAATCCAAATGACGATCTGTCACATTTTGGCGATTCAACACATTTAAAATATCCAAGGTCCACGCACCCGTATACCCCCAAAAGGTCGTATCTTTTTTGAAGCGAATATCCAAACGCGAATAAGTCGGCAAATTTTCAGAAAATGCATCGCCGTATAGGGGTAATATATGATTATCAAAATAGGGATTCTTTTGTACGCCAATAATAGGAGTGTACGCATGACCGGTTTGTGCCGTAAAGCGCCCACCCATCATCCATTGATCCGACAGCTTATAATTCAGCACCAAGTTTAGCACCAGCGGCGTATCTAAATAGTAATTTGTTTCTTTTTGGGTGAGCTTGTCTGTACGCAAACTTTTGGATGTACTTAATGCTAACCAACCGTACCAGCGATCTGTTAACTCTTTATTGATAAATACATCTAGGCCGTATGCTTTTCCTTCTACATTATTGGTGTAATTAGGCGTTTGACCGGCTTTCATTGCCAAGGGTAAATCATCCATGATTTTGTAATATGCCGTTGTTGACCAACTCCACCCATCATTCAGTGTTTGTTTTAAACCCACGGTAAAATGATTGGAACGCGGCGATTTCAAATTGGGATTCCCTACATCAGGAAAGAGCTTATCAATTTCAGGAAAACGATTGTAAGCACCCAGCGATGAAGATAGCGCCCACCCCTCGCTAAAACTCCAGTTTATTGCAGTACGCGGGTTGAAAAATGTTTCTTTGGTGAAACTGTTGTAATGAACTTGACCGCCAAGATCAAATGCAACCACATCGGAAATAGCCCAGTGATCATTAAGAAACACCATAGATTCATTAACATTGATTTTGTCTGAGCTTTCTACTAAGTCACCGCGACGAAATAGACAATCAGGGTCAGTTTCGGTACATACATAATTTATAAAGCGAGCATCGTATTCATATTGTGTGTGATGCGCCTCCGCGCCAATAGAAACATTGTGCTGCGAGCCCCATAAAAAATCATAGTGGCCGGTTAAATAGCTATCGGTTGTTTTGATATCAAAGAGATACTTGTGCCCGCCCCAAAAAGTATCGTTATTCCTAACAAAATGTCCAAGTTGCACATTGAGCAAGGAACCATCATCACCCTGTGAACGCCAACTCAGCGACGCATTTTGATATTTATTTTTTAATTTTGCATCGCCAGCCATATCAGGATCTTCCAACACATCTGTCGAAAGATTGGTAAATTCAGCTTCCGCCAAATCAGTTGCACCGTTTGCACTAAATGTAATTTTATTGTCGCTATTCAAATCGTAAACGTATTTGAATTGATAATCTGAATCCTGTGGTGCTTTCTGAATCCGAATACCATCCTCTTTTTCAATATCTTTCTTGGATTTTTCATCCAAGAAGTATTGGAGCAAACTCGTGCGCGCAGACAAATAGAACGCCGAATTCTCTGTCACCTCTCCTTCAACAAAAGCCCCCGCACGCAACATGGTTAAATCCAGTTTGGTGGTGAACGGCTGATGTTTGGGATCGCGCAAAGTAATATCAAAAACACCGCCAATTGCATTGCTGTAATTGGGGCCAAAACCTGCCGAGTAGAGATCGAAATCCTGAATAATATTTTCGTTAAACACCGAGGTAGAAAAAGAATGAAAAACATAACCCGCGGGGGCTCCATCCACCATATATCGGTTATCGCTTGGGGAAGAGCCACGCACAGCCGGCGCACCACCCTCACCTTTTGCCAACACACCGGGCAAACTAAAGGCTGCCATTAAAGGGTCGCCCAAGGCACCCGGTACATCCAGAATTTTTTGCGCTTGTTCGGTAATTACTGAGTAATCGCTCTCGCGGCGCTTGAGAATAACAATCTCATCCACTTCAGCATCGAGCGCAGGCTTATTAAGAGAATCCGCCATACTCACGTGACTTGCACAAAGCAGCGAAATTGCATTAATCAAAGGTAATTTTTTAAACGCCATGATGTTTCCTTAATAGCTATGCCAGATCATTTTTTGATGTGGTCATACTAGGGATTAAGTTCCCTTAAGGCTGTAACAGTCAGATGCGATTTGTATCAAGTTGTAACAGGCCAAGGCTGGCTAAATCGCGTTATTTGGCTGGCATCGATACCCCATACCCCCTACAATTCCACATTTGAATTTGACGCTTAGTGCCCTATGAGTTCATCCCTAATCCCCGAGCGCCCACTGCTGGTTTCGCCTTCGTTGGCGGCGACTATTGGCCTTGAAGAGGCCTGTATGCTCTCGCTGTTGAGTGACATGGCGGCTTATCGTCCGCTGATTGCGCGGGATGGCCAGAGTTGGCTGGAAGTGGATGAAGCCCTAGCGTTGCGCGCTATGCCTTTCTGGTCGCCGCAGGATATTCAGCGCATTAGCAAGAATTTGCGTGATCAGGGTGTCATTTTGCTGGCTTCTGCACCTTTTACCGAATGCCACAGGCTGACCGTGGCGTTTAATGACGGACAATCTGCCGCTCGCAAGCCCGTTGAAAACCTCGCTCCACTTCCCATTATTAACATGGGCGGTGGCGCCAATTTGATTGCGCCCAATTGGCAGCCCGACCAAGAGCTTATGCGACAAGTTGCACAGCACAATATTCCCGAAGACTTTATTCGCCAACAAGTGCCAGAATTCATTACCTACTGGCGCGAGCGCGGTGAGACCAGTCATTCGTGGGGCGCAAAATTTTTAAAAGACGTGTTGCACAAATGGCGCAATCATCAGACTCAAATGGCACGACAAGCGCGTGAAAATAACGAAGAGTTTTTGAATCGCGAAAAAGATATTGCCATGCACATGAGCTGGCGCCCGAGTAAAGATGCGCTGGAAGTTTTAGTAAAGCATGCAGGCATTAGCTACGCATTTGTGGAAGATGCGATTCCTGAATTTGTGTTGTATTGGCAAGAGCGCGGTGAAGTTGGCCGCACGTGGAACAGCAAATTTATTCAGCATGTAAAACGCCAGTGGGTTCGCTATTCGTCTGCGCTCGAGCACGATACAGAACCCAAACGTATTCCTGAAAATTGGCAGCCGAGCAGCGAAGTGTTTGACGTGCTCCGCCTGGCAGAAATTAAAATGGATTTTGCACAGAAGCAAGTGGCTGAGTTTGTTTTATTTTGGCGCGAGAGCAATCAGCTGTACGCATCTTGGAACACAAAATTTTTGCAACACGTTAAATACCACTGGGCCAAGCAACACGCTTTAGCCCCAATAGCACAGCAAGGTACACACCATGCAGGACAGCAACCAGCTAATCTCTCAACTAGAACAAGAGATCACCGCCTCGCAGAACAAATCAACGATAGAAGCTGGGCAAGCTAAAGCCAGTGAGAGTCAACGTAGCGTGCCTAGTGATGATCTAGTGGATGCGATCAATCAGGTGTTTGCCTTGTTTCGCATTAATTACCACAATCAATATTATGCAGGTTTTGCTGATGTTGATTTGCTGAATAGCGCTAAGCGCCTGTGGCTGAGCTCGTTATCTCACTTCGCTCCCGAAACCATTTTGCGCGGTGCACGCAAGGTGATTGAAGAGTCAGAATATTTACCAACACTCAATCGCATGATTCGCGCATGCCAAGGCGACCCAGAAAAATTTGGTTTGATTGATGCGCATCGCGCTTATGTAGAAGCATGCCGTGCACCAAGCCCAAAAGCAGCTTATGCATGGAGCCACCCTGCGATTTACCACGCAGGCTGTGCGAGCGATTGGTTTTTTCTTTCGAGCAATGCGGAAAAAACTGCATTCCCCATTTTTGAGCGCCATTATTTGAAATTGTGTGAGCGGGTGATGAATGGCGAAGAATTGCCAGCACCTAGCGTTCTCGCGCTACCACAAACGATTGAAACGCCGCTAAGCAAAGAAGAAAACGCCAAGCGCATGGAGGAATTGCGCAAGCAACTCCAGCTTTAATCTTACTGGTTTCCTGCAAGCACTTCGCTTTACGCGTGAATTTAATTTTAAACAGGGAGTCGTCATCCTCGCGCAGCGGGGATCCAGTTCTTAAAATCAAGATCAAAAGCTGGATCCCCGCTGCGCGAGGATGACGCTCCCAAAATTAGGAAGTGCAGCTCTAGGTTTTAGGTTTTAGGTTTTAGGTTTTCCAAAAAAACACAATTCAGAAAAGGTCAGCAATGCAAAAACGTTTTTCATCATGGTTGTTAGGTTTAGCCCTTTTAGGCTACGCGCTGGGCACTTTGGTGCTGGTATTTATGCTTTCACAAAATCCCTTAAGTGGAAAAATTGATAGCGACGTATTAACAAGCAATACCTTGTTGCCCGATTTAACGGCAATTAACCAGCCCATGGAGCGTGTGGAGTTATTCATTGAAATCATGCGCCCTCTGGTTGCGCAAAAAAATGAACTTTTGATAAGCACACGCGAACGCTTGTTACAGATTAAAAGCGAAGTTGACCAAAAGCGTGAGCTAGGCTTTGTTGACCGCGAGCAACTCAATCGCTTGCGTGAAGATTTTTCGGTGAGCGTTGAAGATTACCCCAGCGACAAGCAAGCGGTGGAAGTATTGCTGTCACGTGTAGATATCATTCCTCCTGCAATGGTAATTGCCCAAGCCGCCATTGAGTCAGGATGGGGAACATCCTTTTTTGCGCAAGAGGGAAATAATTTATTTGGCGAGTGGTGCTTTAAAAAAGGTTGCGGCATTGTTCCTACGCGCCGAGCAGCATCTGCCACCCATGAAGTGCGAAAATTCGACAGCATTGAAGATTCTATTAACTCTTATTATCGCAATATCAATACGAACAACGCCTACCGTAGCTTACGGGATTTACGTGCAAAAATTCGTCATGACGCTAATAAATTTAATGGCCGCACACTCGTCGCAGGCTTAGGTAAATATTGCGGACGCGGTGAAATTTACATTACCGAAGTAAGGTCCTTAATCAATCAAGCAAAGTTAGAGTGATTTATATTTTCCGCGGTCTCGGGGGCCTTACATTTTTAACAAATCAAGGATGGCAGATGCTTAGAGCTTTCATTATTTTTTACGTATTGATCTGCTGCCACAGCGTCATTGCAGCAGATCTAAACACGCAGAATCATTTCATCAATACTCAATCCATTGCTCCCGCCCTGCTGGGCAAGCCCATTCAACTTTATTTACACGAAGTTTCGCCAAACGACAAACGCAAACGCCAACGCAAACGCGAGGCTGTTTTATTTATTCACGGCAGCGGCACACCTTCACAACCCGCGTTCGATTTACCTTATAAAGATTACAGCTGGATGGCGTACCTTGCCAAAGCAGGTTTCTCAGCTTACGCATTGGATTTAACGGGCTATGGCCGTTCAACTCGACCCCCTGAGATGGATAATCCCTGTAACCTGCCGGAGAGGGAGCAACAACAATTTATTCCCTCGATCATATCCAAGCCCTGTGCTAACAAACACAACCAAGCGCTCACGAGCAACGAATCTGATCGGGCGGATATGGACACCGCGGTAAATTTTATTCTTGAGAAGGAAAAATTAAACTCAGTATCATTGATTGGTTGGTCGCAAGGCGGCCCGCGTGCGCTGATTTACACATTGCTTCATCCGGAAAAAGTTAAGAGCCTTGTTTTACTTGCGCCTGCCTATAATCGGGAATGGCCATTATCCCAAACACCGAACACCGAACTCTCGAATTTATTTTTTTCCACCAATCGCACTGAATTCAATAAAGGATGGGACAAACAACTAGGCTGCCCAAACCAAGTAGACATGGAGGCAAGAGAGAGTGCATGGAAAGAAATTCTTGCTTCCGATACCACCGGAGCAACTTGGGGTACAGGTGTTCGCCGCGCACCCGAGCAGATATGGCGTTGGGGATTTAATGCAAGCCTTGCGGCCAAAATTAATAAACCGACTTTATTAATTATTGGCGAGTTTGACAAGCAGGTTAACCCCCAGCGAGTTCAGGAGCTTTACGAGGATTTGGCTTCATCCAAAAAGGTATTTCTACAATTAGGTTGTTCATCTCATTTCGCAAACTGGGAAACCCGTCATCTATTATTGTTCCAGTCTTCTGCTGAGTGGATTCAAAAAAATCGCATTGAGCATCAAGACGAAGGTATTAAAAAATTGGGTTACCGATCCGCGCAATCAAACAGCCGGTTGTAATCACGGGTTGGCTAATCCTTATAACTCCAATTACCATTTTTATCCGTCACTAACCACAGCTGCGTAAACCAATAGTAACGACCGGGTTGAGAGCTTGGTGCGGTGCAATTGAATTTTGTGCGGCCGGCAGGGAATGCTTGTTTGGATTGAACCCATAATTTGCCGTCAATGACTTCTGTATTGATAGCGCCTTCATTGGATGAAAAGCAGCGGATTTTTTTGAGTAGAGATTCGTCGTTCAGGGTTAACACCAAATATGGTTTCGCTCCTGTTTTGACGATAATATCGTTGAGCGCGTTTTGTTTATTTTCAAAAAATTCTACGCGCTTTAGCGGCATAGGCAGCGTATTAATTTTTTCGATGAAGTCATTTAGCTCTGTGTAACTTCCGCCAAAGGGGAAACGTGGCAAGGTTTGCAGATCGGTAATGGAATCCAATACACCTGCTTGCTGAGTGAACGCGATATAACCGGCTTTTTTGACTGCAGTTTTTACATCTGCACTGTATTCACCAAAAGGATAGGCAAATATTTTAGGCGCACTGCCAATTTCGCTTTCTATTTTTTTCTGCGCTGTGGCCAAGTCATTGGCAATGCGCTCTTGAAATTGCGTTAGCGTTTCGCCTTTGTTTAGCCGCACCAAATGATCATGCTTGGTGGTGTGATTGGCAATAGTCACACCGCTTTTTGACATCTCGCGCAACTGATCCCAAGTCACAAACAATTTACCCGTGCCTACAGCATCTGTATTGACAAAAAAGGTGAAGGGCCAATTGCGCTTTTTCAACAGGGGAAATGCGGCGGTGTATACATCCGCGTAGGAATCATCAAATGTAATTGCCACAGTTTTATCCGGCAGCGTTTCACCCTTGCGTAATTTTTCTACGAGATCAGTCAATGGAACAATCTTGAACTGTTTTTTTTCAAGGTAATCTAAATGCGCAACAAAATGTTCCGGGCTAATACTTGTAGAAGCCGGCATAGTGTTGCTGACGTGGTGATAAATAAGAACCGTAGCAGCCTGACTGGACACAGCACATAGTAGACCTAACCATAAGGAGAGCGCCGTTATTACCGCTTTCACATTATCCACCACTTACGAAATCAGTCTTCCAAATTGATAAAGCGCAAACCAACACCCGCAGGCTCAACGCGCACAACTTCCATTTCTAAAACAGGCGCATCATCCATCAAGCCTTGCACTTGACCTGTAACATGAGAACCTATGGGTGGAACCTGATCTGGCTCCAATACAACAAATACACCGCCGTCTGAAATGTCGCGCGTTTTTACAATCATTTCTGAGCTGCCATGAATTACTTTAATACGACACGCTAAGGCTGTACGAATGTGTCGGCGCTTGTCTTTGGTACTCATATCGGTTCCTTTTATTATTAACTAGTTATAGATTTTTATTCGGAGGAGAATCGTCATCCTCGCGCAGCGAGGATGACGACAAATAAATATACTAACAATGCAACAATATCAGCCCTGTTCAACGCGCTTTACTTATCCGTCACTTCTACCGAATCAACTTTTTGGAATCCGCGCGGCAATTTATTCCCGCGGCGACCACGCTCACCTTTATAGTGTTCAAGGTCAGCCATCTTTAAGGTGATATGACGTTTGCCAGAAAACAGCGTGAGCATTTGATTAGGATTAATCACACTCACTGACACAACAAACTCTTCATGCGTCTGCGCTCTGGCAGAAGGAATATTCATAATTTTATTGCCCTTACCTTTCGCCAACTCTGGCAACTCAGTAACGGGGAATACCAGTAAACGGCCATCATTACTCACGGTAGCTAACAAGGCATTCGCCGGATCTGTAATAAATTGCGGTGGAAGCACACGCGCATTTTCCGGCAAACTTAGCATGGCTTTACCGGCTTTGTTTTTACTAGCGAGATCTTCCAATCTCGCCACAAAACCATAACCTGCGTCGGATGCAAGCAACACCCGTTGGTCATCGGCGCCCATTAATGCGCCTTCAAAGGTTGCACCACTCGGTGGTGATATTTTCCCCGTGAGTGGTTCGCCTTGGCCACGAGCAGACGGCAAATTGTGCGCAGGCAAAGAATAGCTGCGCCCCGTTGAATCCAGCAAAATCACTTGCTGATTGCTCTTACCGTGCAACGCAAACTTCAAACTATCACCGGCTTTGTAACTCAAGCCTGCGGCGTCGATGTCGTGCCCCTTGGCGGCGCGAATCCAGCCTTTGTCGGAAATTACTACTGTAATCGGGTCAACGCTCATTAATTCTGTTTCGCTCAGCGCTTGGGCTTCTGCACGAGCCACAATCGGTGAGCGGCGGTCATCGCCAAATTGTTCAGCTACTTGCACAAGTTCTTTGCGTACCAGATTTTTTAATTTCACGGCTGACTCAAGAATTTTTTGCAGGCCATCACGCTCTTTTTCCAGCGCTTCTTGCTCTTCGCGGATTTTCATTTCCTCCAAACGCGCTAACTGGCGCAATTTGGTTTCAAGAATATATTCCGCTTGCATCTCAATTAAATTGAAACGCTCCATCAACACTGGCTTGGGATTATCTTCTTCACGAATGATGCGAATAACTTCGTCTACATTTAAAAACACAATCATCAAGGCCGCGAGACGCAGCAAGCGCTCTTCAACTTTTTCCAAGCGATGTTGCAAACGGCGGCGCGTGGTAACCGTACGGAAGCTTAACCATTCGTTCAAAATTTTATTGAGTGGTTTCACCGCCGGTTTACCGTCAATACCAATCATGTTCATGTTCACACGATAGGTACGCTCTAATTCTGTTGTCGCAAATAAATGCTGCATGACCTGCTCAAGGTCAACGCGATTTGAGCGCGGAATAATGACCAACCGCGTTGGATTTTCGTGATCCGATTCATCGCGTAAATCTGCCACCATGGGCAATTTTTTCGCCTGCATTTGCGCAGCGATTTGCTCAAGAATTTTGGCACCACTCACTTGGTGGGGTAGCGCGGTAATGATGATATCGCCCGACTCTTCGTCTTTTTGCCACACAGCGCGCATACGCACACTGCCGCGGCCGGTTTCGTACATTTTGATGAGTTCTTCGCGCGGCGAAATGATTTCCGCATCTGTCGGCATATCGGGGCCGAGGATGTGCTGACACAGATCAGAGACGCTGGCTTGCGGGTTATCAATTAGGTGCACTAGCGCATTTACCACTTCGCGCAAATTGTGCGGTGGAATATCCGTAGCCATACCTACCGCAATGCCGGTAGTGCCGTTCAACAAAACGTTGGGAACACGAGCGGGCAACACCATGGGCTCTTCCAAGGTGCCGTCAAAGTTGGGCTGCCAATCCACAGTGCCTTGGCCTAATTCTTCCAACAAGACTTCGCTGTATTTAGTCAGGCGCGATTCGGTGTAACGCATTGCTGCGAAAGATTTTGGGTCGTCTGGCGAACCCCAGTTTCCCTGCCCATCGACCAAGGTGTAGCGATAAGAAAACGGCTGCGCCATTAACACCATGGCCTCATAAGACGCCGAGTCGCCATGCGGGTGGAATTTACCAATCACGTCGCCCACGGTACGGGCAGATTTTTTGTATTTTGCACTCGCCTTTAAGCCAAGTTCGCTCATGGCGTACACAATACGGCGCTGCACGGGCTTCAAACCGTCGCCAATGTGGGGCAAGGCGCGGTCGAGGATGACGTACATGGAGTAATCGAGGTAGGCTTTTTCGGTAAAATCTTTTAAGGCGATGCGTTCATCCGCATCGGGAAGGCTTGTTAACTCGCTCATTCAGAATCCTGCTAATCACTTTTAAAGCGGCTCAGCTCTGAGCCACTGTGGGTATTTCGTTTATTGTTCTCGCGCTATTCGTTCAATTTCCACCAAGGGGCACTACACCTTTTTTATCGACATGCATTGAGGGTAGCCAAGCACTAAAGTCGATAACAGCTGAAAAATTATAATTTACCTTATCGCCCACGCCTTTGGAGCTAAAGTGCTCAAGCAGGCGCATGACTGAAATCATGTCAGCGGACATTACCAAGGTAACCGGAGTCTCTTGCATCCCCTTGAGCACGGGTACTTGATCGCTCGCGCCTGAGAGCAATTTTATACTTTCTACACCAAGGCTGTAGTTGATGCCACGCACGTTCAAATCCTGCCGATTGGGGTTGAGGATGCTCAAGTCAACCGCGATTTGACGTTGCAAAATACCTTGTGAGGGCATCAAGCGCAAACCCACGAGTTTGACGTCTGGATGCTCAAGGGCGGGATTCAATGCTGCACAGCTAGCTAGCAGGAGGGACATACAAAGGCACAGGAATCCAAGGGTTTTGCTCATAGGGATAAAACACCGGGTTTTAATGATGAAATTGTGACTCAAGACTCTCGCCCTCAAGCCGCCCATGTGGTGTAATCCGCGCCCTGATGTGATGCACGGAGGCAGGCTCACGCAACGGACGCCAGACTAGATGAATTCATTATGCCGTACCCCAAACTGAAACCAGACGACATTCTTGGCAGCAGGGAGATTAGCTTTACCAACCGCAAAGATTCCATCCATCCGCAGCTGATGCGCTTGTGTATGGATTTTGATTTGGTTGTCCTGCAAGTCCAGCGCCGGGCGTTTAGCCATATCTCAAAACGCTTGCTGTCAACCGGGAACGCCTTTGTGATTACCAACCGAGAGTACCGCACCACTGGCAGGATTTTCTCGCCTTGGTGCGACACCATGCTAGAACTGGAAATCTTCGCCAAGAAGAACCATGTAGACATACTGCATGATCATTTGTTCGGTGATGACATTAACGAAACCAACTGGCGCTAATCCGCCAGCTCCTGATCAAACTCTTCGAGCAAATCCAAGGGTTCAATTTCAGTGCCTTCCAACTCTTCGTCCCAGTTAATGCCAGCCAAAATAACGTCTTCGTGCATGCCGGTTAACCAATCTTCAAGAAACTCTTCCAGTTCAATGGCGACAGGCTCGTAATCTTTCCAGTCTTCTTGGCAATGAACGCGAGCAAACTCTTCTTGCGACCAAAAGGGCATAACGTCGGTATTTTCATACTTTTCAGAGCCGCATAAAGCCCAACCTTCTGGCCCCTGCAAACTCCACACACAACCATTCTCAATCGCTTCAACTATAAAACGGTCAAAGTTTTCTGAGTCGTTGTCACTAAGCGGCTCGTTCATAGGGTTCTCCAACTGGCTAACAAACATTAAAACATGAGCTTCATGCCGTGGTTCTTTAACCAGGCGCGTCGGCTTTTGTAATCCGGGCATAAGCTTGCAACAACAGCCCAAAATGCGGGGCTGTGATTGTGATGCAACAGATGGCTCACTTCGTGGGCGACAAGATAATCGACTACAGACTCAGGGGCTAGCAAAATTTGCCAGTTGTACTGAATGGCGCCTTGGGCTGTGCAGTGGCCCCATTTGGAACGCGTTGCTTTAATAGTCACTCCAGAATGCTTAACACCTAAACGCGCTGCTGCCGCGTTGGTTTTGTCTTGTAGCATCGCCAAAGCTTGCTCCTGATACCAGCCGCAAACTAAACGCTTAACCTGCTGCTCCTCTGGCAAACGGCTACGCGAGGACAAAATCACCAGCAACTTTTCGCCGTAGCGAACCACATCGGCTTTAGGTTGTTTGTGAACGACGAGGGTGAGCTCCGCACCCAAGCAAGGAAGACGCCCACCATCAGTAAAAGTGTAGTTAGGTAGGGCTGAGAGCTGCTGCTCTTGCTGAATTAACTTTTGGTGCGCCCACTGAGCTTTTTCTCGAACGAACTTTTCAATATCGGCTTTGGCGACAAAGTAAGGCGCGCGTACAACCACATGGGCTTTTGCAATTTCGATGCTAATACTGCGCCTGCGCGCAGACCGCACTAACTCATATTCAAAAGGCAAAACAGTTGACGGCTTTTTTAAAAACGAAATGGGCATAAATACATCTGATTGATTGGCTCTAGTGCATTATGCCTGCAGAAACACAAAAATAAATCATAAAAAAAGCCCCCACTCATCCGCTAAGCAGGGGCCGTAAAAGCTGTTTCCAAGTTCATCCATACTACAGTCACACTAAATCACGCGAACACACTAACTCATTAAAACAGACCAATCATCAACGATAGTGAATTTCCCTGCACTCCCTGTGATATTAAGCAGATTTACTGGTTAATGCCGCCATTTAGCTGAAGGCGACAGATTCACGCTGCCATCTTCTTCCAACACAGCAAATCGAGATTGTTCAGAGTTTTTAACAACAATAACTGGCGGAACAAATAATGGGCGACGAATAAAAGCAAGCTGCCATCCAAAATTTTCAAGACTGTGCAGGGCAAGGCGTTGTACTTCATTAAGATAATAATAAACATCGGAGGGAAGAGCATTACGCGAGCCGCGAATATCTTCTTTTGGCGTTTGTACCGCTTCGTCAAAAATAGCGTCAAAATCAGCATTGAAATTGCGGATGGGATCCAACATAGAGCCTCCTTTTCGCCAAGGTATCAAACCCGAATTCAGTTTCTGTATTTTACGTTCGAGCAGCTAGTGTCGTAGCTGCGCATGCCTTTGTCAAAAACCGAGTTGGAATATCCATCTTGCTTGAAAGAGCGCTAAATCATATCCCCATAGAAATAAGATAGGGCGCGAAGCAGCACGCCTGTGAACAATGCTTTTCGTTTGTGGTATATTTTCGCGCAGGCTATTAAAAACTATTTTGTTACAACAAAAGAAGTTGCACAAACACAGTGCAAACCCCATCGGCAATGTTTTCGCTCAGTAAAATAAACCTCAAACACGCGAGCAACATGATGAAAACAATATTTCTTTCCCTTTTACTCCTAACGCTTAGCCATGTTTCCCATGCGGGCAATTCCGACAAAGACTCCAAGCAAGTTGCGCAAAAAGTCGAAGCACTGCGCGTCGCCATGATCGATGCAGACGCAAAAAAATTAAAGGAACTTACCGCCTCCGAACTTAACTACGGGCACTCAGGTGGACATGTGGAAGATCAAGCTGCCTTCATTGAAAAAATTGTTAGCGGAAAATCTGATTTTGTAACGATTGAACTGCAAGATCAAAAAATCCAAATCACCAAAGACGTTGCCATAGTGCGTCACACCTTATTCGCAACCACTAATAACGATGGCAAACCCGGCGAAGTAACTATAGGCGTTATGTTGATCTGGCAAAAACAACATGGCGACTGGAAACTCTTAGCCCGCCAAGCTTTTAAAGGTCACTAGACACTCAATCCAAGCATTTAACTCAACAAGGTAATATATGAAATTATACGGTAGTTACACATCGCCTTTTGTACGCCACTGCCGCATCGCATTAATTGAAACCCATTGTGCATGTGATTTTATAGAAACAGATCAAGCCGCGAGTGCAACCAAATCGCCAACAAAGCGCGTACCTTTTTTGGAAGATGGCGACCTTTTTCTCACAGATTCTACTGCCATTCTAAAGCACCTGAGAGAAAAATCTGGCCAGCCCTTTCTGCCTAGCACTACAGATCTCAATGATTTTTGTATTATTAACACCGCACTTGATTCAACAGTGAACTTGTTTTTTCTGCAAAGAGATGGTGTTGATTTGCAGGCTCATGAGTACACCCGCCGCCAAGCTGCAAGGATTGAATCAAGCCTAGCGGAGCTGAACGAATTGAAGCTACCAATTCACGCGCCCTATAGTGATGTTCAATTACGCTTAGCCTGCTATTTGGCGTGGGGATTGTTCCGCAATCGTATTAGCCTGGATAAGCACCAAAACCTGCAGAGCTTTCTTAGCGGCATCAATCAATACAAACCTTTTGTTGATACAGCACCACCGCAATAATAAAAAAATAAACCCGCGAAATGCGGGTTTATTTTTATTGCCAAGAACTATGCAAGCCTGCGCATTCCCGATACAGCTAGGAGCCGTAAATTATTTTTGGCCGTCGTAATTGTTGTATTCCTACCCAAAAAGTGAGCACAGTAATTAACAATGCCATTAACCAAAATTTCCAAAACGTTAAAGCTACTATAGAACCACCTAGCAAAATTTCCTTAATAACCACCGCCTGCCCCAACACGGGCACCCAAAGCCACCAATCGTGAAAAAGCCCTGGATTGAACATGGTGTAAAAATTCAACATCATGGGAACAAAAACTAGCCCTGCAATTAAGGATTGTGCATCTTTGAAAGATTTCGCAAAAATCGACAAGCTCAACTGTAACGCCACTGCAAAAAACACCACAGGTGCAAGCGCCCAAAACACATTTATCAAATCCAAATAATTAACATCTACACGCAGGCCCAGTTGATTGAATGGCAAAAAGCGAAACGCAATAGCTAGCAGCACCAGCTGCATTACGAGAATGCATATCGTAAGAACAACCGACGTTAACCATTTGCCTAAATACAAACTAAAGGTGGATATGGGCGTTATAAGCAACGACTCTAGCGATCTACGCTCACGCTCCCCAGCCGTCATGTCCGCCGAAAAGCCAACGCTACCAATAAAGGCAGCAAGCAGCAGGGTTAAGGGGACGCTTGCCAACAAATAAACACTCATTTTTTGCTCGTCTGCAATATTGTCCTCTCGTAACCTTACCGGGGAGCCAACATCGGGAGCCAACCCACGCGCCATTAAGTTAACCGCACCAACTCGCGCGCTCCACACATAGAATTGTGAGCGAACAAAGCCAATACTGGATGACAACTTCTGATTGGCGCCATCGTAAACCAACCACACTGGAGCTGATTCGCCTTTCGCTCGCTTCTCTTTTGCTTCATCTGGAATAATCAATGCAAAATCGATTTTTTTATCTTTAACTTGTTGATAAGCACCCGACTCAACATTTTTAATAACTGCTCCTTGTTCGCGCAGCCAAGCGATCAACTCAGGTAAGTTTTTCTCGCCTTCAACATAAACCGGTATAGCATTAACACCAGCGACCTTTTTGTCATTTGCAATGTTGACTGCAAAAAAAACTAAACCGACAAAAATGGCGACAAAATAGAGCGGCGGCAAAAACGCCATACGCAACGCGCGCTTATCACGCAAGGCATCACGCAGCTCTTTGCGAAAGATAACGAACGAGAACTTCAAATCATCCTTAGTTAACATGGAACTCTCCTTCATTTAACTCTGAAAGCTTGATGAATGCATCTTCTAAACTATTGGTTCCAGACAGAGCAATAATTTCCGAAACACTACCATCCGCAACTATTTCACCGCCGGCAATAATCAAAACCCGATCACATAAACCACTGACTTCGTGCATTAAGTGGCTTGAGAATAAAATACAACGACCTTGATCGCGCAAATTCAACAACATGTTGCGCACTGCACGAGTGGTAATCACATCAAGTCCGTTTGTGGGCTCATCCAACAAAATGTGTTGCGGCTTATGAATTATCGCCCTTGCCAATGCAGTCTTCATTCTTTCACCTAATGAAAATCCATCCGCCCTACGCTCTGCAATATTTTCCATTTTGAGTAACGTTATGAGTTCCTGCGAGTTTTGCGCGAGATCTCCAGCAGAGAGCCCCTGGAGCTCGCCAAAATACTGAATATTTTCGCGCGCAGTTAAACGCTTGTATAAACCTGTATCGTCGGGCAATACACCAAGGCGGCGACGCGCTTCACCCGGATTTTTTTGTACATCAATATTATCGATAAGCACTTTGCCAGTGGTTGGGTTCTGCAAGCCATAAATCAATCGAAGCAATGTGGATTTACCAGCACCATTTACACCGAGTAGGCCGGTTATTTCACCATCTCTAAGATGAAGCGAAATATTTTTCAATGCCTGAATGACGCCCGATTTTTTATTCCCAAATTCTTTGCTGATAGCTTCAATATGAATCATGACTACTCCCTCGCCTCATGCGCTGCTTGATCGGTCTGAGATTTTACATCCGAGACCGAACCACTTTCATACGCGGACACCGGAAGATGAATAGCCAATGGTTGAATGTTTTGCACGCAGCGTGAATCCAATGAATGTGCATCACCCTTAGCAATAAACGCAGAAATGAGCTGTGCAACGCACCCTTCAGCGGTCACTATATGGTGACCTCCGGGAACAATAAGGTGCTCGGCATTTTTCAACCGACTTTTAACAAGATCACCCCAACGCGGTGGCGTAACAGGATCAACAGCGCCAGAAATTAACAATGCAGGCAGATCACTTACAATAGGCTCCCAGTATTTTTCCGGCATTTTCCCTAGCGGTAATTGCTCGCAAACTTTTGAATACTTTTGCACGGAGTGAGCGCTCAAAAATACATTTGATTCTAACGCATTCTTATTTTTGTACAGCGGATAATCTTCGTTACAAACCACTGCGTAATGCATACCATAACTTACACCCGCCATATCGCTCTTGGATTTAGCCAAATAAATCAGCGATGCAAATAATTCATAACCGCCAGATTCGGCTTCACTAATAACACGTGGAATGAGCGACGATAGATCACGGCTATACAACGCAAGCCTAATAACACTTGAGAAATCTTCTGCGCTCAAATTAACAAGAACTTTCTCTTGGGTGCGAGGATGGGGAATGGTAATAGCAACAGGCTTTATAGATAAACGATCAGAAACTATCTTCGCCTTTTTAACAATATCGCCATAAGCATTGAGGCACGGCAAGTGCTTCGCACATTGCTCGTCAAGCGACTCCAGCGCAGCCAAGCCATCTGCCTCCATTGACCAAGGCAATGCAATATCTACAGGAGCCAAACCATCCAACACACTTGCCCGAGTTTGGGCGGGATAACGCCTCATGTACTCCAATACAACTCGTGTCCCATAGGAGCCCCCCCATAAATTGATTTTTTCGTACCCAAGTTCAGCACGAATAACATCCAAGTCTGATGCGGCATAGGGGGTTGTATAAAACACTGATATATTTTTTATTTTATCAACGCATTTCGTAATCGCCTGTTGCGCAAAAGCTTCTTGTTCCACTTCGGGCAACTGCTGACTCGCCTCCGTTTCCAATTCACAATCCAACGGATTGGATTTGCCCGTTCCGCGTTGATCCACAAATACAATATCCCGATTTTTTCGCACCTCATTAAAAATAAAATGAAGCGAATCCGCGACAGTGACAGCAGATTGCCCAGGGCCGCCGGCAATTACAAAAAGTGGATCTTTTTCTGGCGCATGGTTTACCGCAGGCAATAAAAGAACATTTAAGGGAATTGTTTTACTAGAAAGATCCTGTGGATTTTCTTTGACCGAAAAAACCCCACACTGAGCGTTTTGCTCAACTACCGCCTTTCCTGTTTTAGAAAAATCAGGACAGGCGCTCAACCAAGGGACATGAGTCTCCTGCGCACCGTGATGAGTTCGCTCGCAAGCGCTCAACAATAAAGCTGCAAGAATAAATAGAGCACCGACGTTTCCCGTACGCATTAAATGAGACTCCTTTAATTATTGAGCATTAACGACTTTTAGTATTCGTTTAGTAATTTTTTGAGTTCTTTAATCAGTTGATCATCCGTAATTTCCAGCTGTTTTGCTGCCATCACTAGCGCTTCCAACTGTGGCTGCAAATGAGCGAGGCGCGATTCCCGAGTTTTTGACAAAGGGTTCTCTGCAGCAACTTGCATAGGTTTACCACGCTGACGCACTAACAGCCCCTCCAACTCCAACATGGAATATGCTTTGGAAATTGTCATAGGATTCACAGCATGCTCAAGCGCTAACTCGCGTACAGAAGGCAAATCATCTCCTGCCTTTAATTGCCCGCCAGCGATCATTCGCCGCACCTGATCAATTAACTGGCGGTAAATGGGGATTCCAGACTGCGGATTTAAAATAAACACTAGGTAGCTCTCGCAGACAAATTAGCCACTAAAAATATTCTTTTTGCACGATTTCGCGCAAGCGCGCACACACCCAAAATAACAGTTGCGGCCATCAAATAACCAATGGGGTTAAAGTGCATAAAGACCATTGCAGACATAAAACCCATTTTGACAAATATAAAGATCAGAGAAGAAAACTTAGCCCCCTGAAAGATAAAGCCGGAACAATAGTCAAGCGCAACAACAAATAGAGCACTCAGAAGCAGAGCGCCTAAGCCATGCGCAATAAGATTCGGGTTTAAATAGGACCAAAACATAAGTAACATAAAAGAGACCAACAATGGATAAGCATGTAACCGCAACAATATACCTTCTGTGATTTTAAACTGGCTATGCCTATTGCCATCATGTAGCAACCATATTTTTGCTTGTGATTGCATAACTTTTATTCTGGCTTTACCTCCCAGTAAAATAAGCAGAATCATCCATAAACATAACTCTCGTAAATTTCGCACGGCAACAATATAAAAAGCTGTGAATAAAAGACCAAAAAATTGCGATAAGAAAATTCTGTTGATGTAGCCATCCCCCTCCCCCATTAACACCGCATGGTATTTATTATTCACTTTAGTAACCAAGCGCTTAAGACCTGCCAGATTTAATCGCTCCACAAAGTAATCCACCAAACCAGAAAAGCTCTCAAACTTAAACTGCCTTTGCAGTGGGCTGCGTGACAGCCAGAATGCAAAATATACCCAAGTAGAAATATTAAACACGCTTAAGGCTAGTTTTATGCCAACGCCAAAAGCAATCCATATAGAAACCGAAAATATTAAAGCAACTATAAACATGGGTAAAATTTGTAGCGAGTAAAACCAAATTAGCCAAAAGCAACTCGTACTAAAAATGGCAAACATAATAAGTTTTGCAATAATTAAATTATCTGCACTCTTAGGATCATAGATAAACACAGAAAACAGCAGGCACACGAAAAAGCAGTTTATAAAAATCTCTTTACGAATACCGATTAAATGAAGCTGCGGATTCATTAACAATTGGCTGGCCCGCATAGCAATAAACATAATGACCGCAAGCTGCAAGAGCACCGGCAACAGCATTACGCCCACCACAAAACCTACAGAACCAGATTGAGAGTCAACCAATGCAACCAAAGCCCACATACAGGCCAATATAATAAAAGCGCTTCTCAGCCAAGAAACACCAAACCACAAAACATTGGCAAGGCAGATGCTGCGATGAGTTAAGCCGTAATTTGTGGTGATATTTTCCATGATCAACCCTAAAAGCTGGCCTGCTGCCAGTATTTAATCGCTTGGAATCTAATAATTTTTAGTGCCGCTGCAAACAACAATACAAACCCCACAGCAACCGCATCCCGCACTTCAAAGCGGTTGGCGCTTTGATACTTAGACACCAGATATACAATAGGTGGAAGAAACAAGATCAAATTAATAATAAGTTTTCGAAAATTGATTTCGCCTAACACAAACCCATTTCGGCTGTAAAAGTAAATACTCAAATAGAAATTCCACGCCAAAACCAACGAAATTATCACCAGACCAGCAAGGCAATATAAAAAATAATCAACATGATTCCCAGCCCATAGGCACACACTGAGTATGCTTAAATTCAACAACGCCAAAAAACCGAGGCCGCGCCAAAAGGTACGCTCCAGATACACAAAAAATTCCATTCTATTTCCTGAAAAATGCAGCCAGCATCGCTTCAAACGCGTCAGTATTCTTTGACCAAAAAAATCTATTCCAGAAATCAGAAATGAATATGCCAAAGCTACTAACAACGCCATCAATGCATTTTCAGTAAAGCGCCCATCTTTAAACCCACCACAAATAGAGAGCGAGAATAGAAACGCTATTAAATAAATAACCAGTAATTTTTCAACTAGCGTTACAAGCCCATCACCATAACCCAGCAACAAACTACCCATTGGGGTTTTTACGCGATTTGAAGAGAAATAGAGCCATTTTTCTACAGCAAGCTCCAACCGCTTTTGTGGATTAGGCTCAAAAAGTATTGACTTTAAATTCGTTTTTACAGGGCGGAATACAGACCACCAACGATAGAAAAGCACCCAAGCGACAATACTAGCCAACGGAATTACTAGCGGAGGTAAGGCAACCAAATAGCTTGAAAACAACTTAACGGAACCGCCCAGAACTAAAGGAGCAAAACCAAACAAAAATAAACTTTTATGCATAAGGTAAATGGCAAACCAAAAATAGAGCGCTCCCATTAAAAAAATAGCAAATGGAAAAATTACCGACACTCGTTCACGATTCATATCATGAAGCACAAGGAATGCAACCACCGAAAATACAGCGCAGAAGCAAAAGACCACAGCAAATAATTTGTTACGTATATTAGCCATGGTGTATATATGTTTGTTGGCAACCAAGCCTAGCATTCCCATAGGCAAAATGATGACACCAATAAAAACAAACATACTTAATGCTAGAGATGCGATGGCTATGCAAAACTGTTCAAGCGCATGAACAGAAGAGAAAATCGCAATCAAATAGAGTACAGATGCAACACCCAAGAAAAAGGCCGCCAGATAACCGACCACTTTGAAGCTGAAAAACAGCACTCTTATAACTTGCCAATATTGCCATGCCGTTTTTTCAATCCATAAATCTCTTTCAGTCACCAACATATTTAGCACTTCTCTTTTTTATAGTAATGCTGAGCGATAGCATAATCATTATTTAGCGGACTGAAATTTCTTGGCTTTTCTATCCAGTCCTGATAAAAACTAAACTCAATAGCCACGATAAATACTATGGCTATCACCCAAAAAATAACCATCCACGTAATTGATGTATTGAATAGCGCACTTATACGGACATAACCATTCAATAAAATAAAGGGAAATAACCCTGCCAGGCTTAAGCGTGAAATATCCCGCCATTTACTCCACGTTTTGCTAAGAGTAAAAAACAAAACGGGACACATAAGCATAACAACAAGCCCCATTGCATCAACTTCAACTAAAAAAATAAACGTAAGTGAATAGATGATAAGCCCAGAGGAAAAACCAATGAAGAACGACAACTTCTTTAAATTATCGATTAAAAAAGCATTGGTGTTTTTTCTTAAACCATTAAGCGTTACTAATACACCCGCAATATAAATGTACCAGCAATAACCTAAGGATAAGACCTGAAAAAACAATGCATCCCGTTGGCCACCAAGATATAACCGCCAGAACATTGCGAATAGAAACAAACACAAGGCCGCAGGCAAAAGCCAAACCGCAGCCGGTTTGGAAAATAAGCTATATTTGGCCAGGGTAAAAATCTGAAGCAGATTACTTTGCGTGCTCACGCATTTAACTCCAAGAAAATATCTTCTAGCGACAAATACTCAACATGAACATTCGCATTTAATTGTTGCGCAATTTGCTCCTGTTGTTCCGGCGACCACTTTTTCAGCGTTACCCAAGCTTGCTTGCCCTGCACGCGCTGTTTCACTGTATTGGGCAAATCCAACTTGGCTGGTAAATTTTCCGGTGCATTTATTGTTAGACGAGCTATAGATTCTTTTAACTCATCCAACCCGCCCTGATAACTCAGCTCACCGTTTTGCAGCATCCACACCTGATTGGCAACACGCTCCATATCGGACACTATGTGAGAGGAAAAAATAATCGCGCGATTTTCATCAGCTGCAATATCAACCAATTGTTGTAAAAATTGGCGACGCGCCACGGGATCAAGACTCGCCACCGGCTCATCCAAAATCAACAACTCAGGCTCGTGTGCAATTGCCAATAAAATGGATAGCTTTTGTCGCTGCCCTACCGACATTTTGCGCGCAGCTATATCCATTGGAATCAACCACTCTGCCACCAAGCGATCAACCAATTTCTGATTCCAGTTTTTGCGGAATGCTTTAAACAGGTCTAAGTGCTCATTGCCATTAAAGCCCGCCAGTAACTCATCCTGCTGTGGCACAAAACCAATGCGCTGCTTTATATCACCATTAATTTCAGTAGCTTTCTCGTGCCACAGATTTACATCACCGAAAGACGGAAAAGAAAAACCCAATAAAGTTTCCAGCAACGTGGTTTTACCAGCACCATTTTTTCCAAGCAATGCGACAACATCACCGGCCCTTACCTGCGCACTAATGCTTTTAATAATGGTGACCTGATCAATTTTTCGCTGAAGATTTTTTATATCAAGTATTGGAGCACTCATAAAATATATCCCTAACCTAAATTATTTTTCTGTTTGAAAAGACTTAACCCTATAACCCGATTTTTTGAGATGTACCAGAAGCCCATCTTTACCGGATAAATGTAGACTTCCCACGAGCACCATTTCAATTTCCGGCGTTTTCAACATCTCCTCGATCTTAGGTAACCACTTTTGATTACGCTCTACCATTAAAGATTGATAAACAACTGGAGTTTCCTTGCGCATTCTTTCACTAAAATTTTTATCTAAGCTATCAATATCACCCGATTTCCAACTTTCTATCATTCGCTCCAAATCAGTTGGCAGGGTTTCTATATCGCTGAGAGTACTTTCAATGATTTTATTGGGGTCTTCTTGGGCGAATTTTTGCATATAGACAATAACCTCATCGCTAGACTCGAGTTCGCCGATAGCCTTGTTGTCAGCTCGCGCAAGCTTATCGTAATAAGCATCAACCCCTTCTCCTACGCCCAGCTTTTTACTTTCTGTGAGTGTGATCAACATGCTAACCATGGCTGGATTAAACATCATGGTTTGACTAAGCGGATATTGGCTCTTGGTAGCGTATGCCTGAAGCGCACTCCAGTTTTCAGGGCTGAGTATTTCTTTTAACGTTTTATTTTCCGGCAAAATCATTGCTTGTGCGAAACGCTGACCAAATGCAGGAGCTTTGGCTTTTTGAATGTCAGTCTCAAAATAGATTTTCTGCGACTGCTTATAGGCTTCGTCAAACTCAGCGGGCGCTGGAAAGTCTGTTGGACGCAATAAATGAATGGTTCCCGCCAAATAGATTTTGTGCTTGCCCTTGCTGATTTCATAAACCGTTGCCCCTGCATACAAATGACTACTTAAAACAAAACCAATAAAAACGATAACCAGACGAATAACACGACTCATAAATACTCCCTGAGAAACCCAAAAAATAAAGCATCAAAAACATGTGTATCACTACACTAATACACAATCGACGTATTTGCAACGTTTGCTTTTAACGTTTTTAGCAAGAAAATACCAACGGGATTAGATTCAGGCAGCTCGGCGCTTCAAGATAACCGAGGATTTAACGATTTATTTAGTTAAAATTATCTCAATTTCAACAAGGTGTGACGGCAAATAGAAGCGATCAACCTGAATCCAAGTCGATGCAGGATAGTCGGCATTGCCATAGAATTTTTTACGTTGCTCTATTTGTTCCTTAAATTGTTCTATATCCCGCGCATAGACATTTTCTTTGATGATATTTTTAGAAGTCAGGTGCAACTTACCTAAAATAGTTTGCAACTCTTGATAGCACCCTGCCACAGCTTTTTGGTAGCCAGGGCCCTCACAGACGACACCAGAAACATAATAGGTATTACCCGCCTGCACAACTTCGGCGTAGCCAATATCTTTTTCCCAAGGGTTCATGGTGTATCGCGTTATTTTTGTCGGCGCATTTTGCACACAGCTTGTGAGCGCGAACATTGCGAATAGACAGATTATTATTGGCCGCATGATTTAACCCTTGTTATTTGAATAGATGAATTTTTAGGTAAAAAAAAAGCCCCGATCAAGTCGGGGCTTTTTTTGCTAAATTACAACAGATTACTCTGCTGCAACTTCAGCAGCTGGCGCTTCGCCTGCTGCATCCGCAGTAGCTTCTTTGATAGAGAGCTTGATGCGGCCGCGTTGATCTACGTCTAGGCATTTCACTTTCACAACTTGGCCTTCTTTCAAGTAATCGCTCACGTTTGCAACGCGCTCGTCAGCGATTTGTGAAATGTGTACCAAGCCATCTTTGCCGGGCAAGAAGTTTACGAATGCGCCGAAGTCTACGATGCGTACAACAGTGCCTTCGTAAATTGCGCCGATTTCTGCTTCAGCAACAATACCTTGAACGCGGAAGATTGCTGCTTGCAAAGCTTCGTTGTTGTCTGCGTAAATCTTAACGGTGCCGTCATCGTCGATATCAATTGAAGAACCAGTTTCTTCGGTGATTGCACGAATAGTCGCGCCGCCTTTACCGATGATGTCGCGGATCTTGTCTGGATGAATCTTGATGGTTTCAAAGCGTGGTGCATTTTCGCTAACAACATTACGCGAAACAGCCAAAACTTTGTTCATCTCGCCGAGAATGTGCAAACGCGCAGCCAATGCTTGCTCAAGCGCGATTTCCATAATCTCTTCGGTGATGCCTTCAATTTTGATATCCATTTGCAGTGCAGTAACACCGCTGGTGGTACCGGCTACTTTAAAGTCCATATCGCCAAGGTGATCTTCATCGCCGAGGATATCAGTCAGAACCGCAAAGCCTTCTGGTTCTTTCACCAAGCCCATTGCGATACCCGCAACCGGAGCTTTCAAAGGAACGCCTGCATCCATCAATGCCAATGAAGAACCGCACACAGAGGCCATTGAGCTTGAACCGTTAGATTCAGTAATTTCGCTCACTACACGCAAGGTGTAGGGGAAATCTGATTCAGCAGGAAGAACCGCAGCGACGCCGCGACGAGCCAAACGGCCGTGACCGATTTCGCGACGACCCGTTGCCCCCATACGACCACACTCACCTACCGAGAACGGAGGGAAGTTGTAGTGCAACATGAATGCATCTTTTTTGGAGCCTTCGAGGAAGTCGATGATTTGTGCATCGCGCGCGTTGCCCAAGGTTGCAACAACCAATGCTTGAGTTTCGCCACGAGTAAACAACGCAGAACCGTGCGCCTTACCCAATACGCCAACTTCAACTTGGATGGGACGTACGGTTTTGTTGTCACGGCCATCGATACGTGGTTGACCGGCAACGATGTTTGCACGCACTAAACGGTATTCCAAAGTACCAAAAGCGGCTTTTACGTCGTCTGCAGAGAAACCTGAAGTTTCCGTTGCCAATTCAGTAACCGCCTGATTGCGTAATTCACCTAAACGATCATAACGCTTAGCTTTGTCGGTGATGCGGTAAGCCATGCTGATTGAATCAGCAAAACCTTTTACCAAAGCATCTTTCAATGCCATATTTTCAGCAGGAGCAGTCCAATCCCAACGCGGCTTGCCAGCGTCACGCGCTAACTCAGCGCAGGCTTGCACAACAGCTTGCATCTCTTGATGAGCGTAAAGCACCGCGCCCAACATGGTATCTTCCGGCAATTCTTTCGCTTCAGATTCAACCATCAATACTGCGTCTTTAGTACCCGCAACTACCATGTCCAACTCTGAAGTAGCGAGTTGTTCGTAGCTTGGGTTGAGAATGTAACCATCAGCTTGGGTGTAAGCAACGCGCGCGCCGCCTACTGGGCCATTGAATGGAATACCGGAAATTGCCAATGCCGCAGAAGTACCGATCATTGCAACTATATCGGGATCATATTTCTTATCAGTTGAAACAACAGTACAAACCACTTGTACTTCGTTCAGGAAGCCTTCTGGAAACAGAGGGCGAATTGGGCGGTCGATCAAACGTGAAGTTAGGGTTTCTTTCTCTGACGGACGGCCTTCACGCTTCAAATAGCCACCGGGAATACGGCCGGCAGCGTAGCTTTTCTCTTGATAATGCACAGACAACGGGAAGAAGTCTTGGCCTGCTTTGGCTTCTTTTGAGCCTACAACGGTACACAGTACCGATACTTCGCCCATGGTTGCTAATACTGCACCGGTTGCTTGACGAGCAATACGGCCAGTTTCTAAGGTTACGGTTTGGTTGCCGTATTGGAACTTTTTAATAATCGGATTCACTCTTTTATCCTTTGGTTGCGTTAGAGATATTCGCACGAATGGGTGCTAGGCATTGCGGCGTTAAAATTTTTTCAGAAATGCTCATTTACCTCAGTAAACTCCGCTTTCTGAAAAAAATTTTGCCTTGCACTGCCGTCGCTGTACCAGATTCAAGTTTGGCTAACTTTTCGTGCAAAAAACTCTTTAGATAGTTTTCACGCGCCTATAAATTTTTCGTTCAAGTTTTAAAACAATTTGCATCCTGCCAACGCGCCTCATCTACTCTCGTGGCGCACAACTCCATACATTTTCAGCTCATCAAAAACAAGAATGCCCGCCGAAGCGGGCATGGATCAAATTAACGGCGCAGACCCAATTTTTGAATCAGTGCAGTGTAACGAGATGCATCTTTACCCTTCAGGTAATCCAACAGCTTACGACGCGCATTTACCATGCGAATCAAACCACGACGTGAGTGGTGGTCAGCTTTGTGGTCAGCGAAGTGGCCTTGCAATTTGTTGATGTTTACGGTCAACAAAGCAACTTGAACTTCAGGTGAGCCAGTGTCGCCAGCAGCTTGTTGGTACTCAGATACAATTGCAGCTTTTTCAGAAGCACTCAGTGCCATGATTTTTTCCTCAGTTAATATGCGATTAAATTACAGCCCGCCCGTGCATATTTACAGGTGGGTTGTCGCGGGGATTATCCTTCTTTCACTCTTATATAAGAGATAAAAAGGATGTCCTCGCAGGCTTTTTATCGATGGGCTAAGCCGTGTCGATAAATTTGTTAGCTACTGCTCGTTAGCCGAGCGGTTAGCAATAATACGTTTTGGCGCTACGCGACCGTCATCAGTCAGCTCACCCAAGCCCAAAAATTGCTGGAGTGAACTGCCGGTTTCTGCGCAAAAGACGCGCACCATATCACCTTGTTCACCAACGCGATAGACCTGAGAGTCCATCACTGGGTTCCCCAAGCGAAAGTAATGTGCGCTATTCTCCGGCAGAATAATCGCGGGCAAACTCGCCACTGGCGCATCCGCACTCAGCAGGTGTTTATCCAGCGCCTCATAACTACCTTGCTCGAAGTCTTTTTCCAGATCTTCTAGCCTAATGCATTGCTCTTCTACAAACGGGCCAGCCGCTGAACGATGTAAGGTTTTTACATGCGCACCGCACCCCAATGCAAAACCTAAATCTTCTGCGATTGAGCGAATGTAAGTACCTTTGCTACAGCGTACATCAACATCCACTTCAGCACGCTCGCCAGGGCGAAAGCCTAGGATTTCTATCGCATAAACGGTGACAGGGCGCGGTTGGCGCTCAATCTCAATACCATCACGTGCCAGCTTATAAAGCGGTTGGCCTTGATGTTTTAACGCCGAGAACATAGAAGGCACTTGTAAAATATCGCCCGTCAGCGGGATTAATGCGCTTTTGATCGCATCAAGCGTTACGCCAGCAGCCGAAGCCTCAGCAACTACCTCGCCATCAGCATCACTTGTGTTTGTGCGCTGGCCGAGCAAGAAAGTGCTGCGATAACGTTTATCAGCATCTAACAAAAACTGGGAAAACTTGGTCGCTTCACCAAAGCAAAGAGGCAAAACGCCTGTTGCCAAAGGATCTAGCGCGCCCGTGTGCCCCGCTTTCTCTACAAAAAATAAACGTTTCGCGCGCTGCAAGGCATGGTTTGATGTCATGCCTGCAGGCTTCATTAACAACAAGACGCCGTCAACCGGGCGGCCTTTTCTACGAGCCATTAAACCTTCTCGCCACCTGAAGTTACATCACCAGCATCACTTTCTGGATCTGACCCATCATTACCCGGCTCGTCATCATGAACGTGCTGGCTATCTTCCTTCATGGCGCGATCAATCAAGAACGATATTTCCTGGCCGCGAATGGCAGTTTTGTCATAGATAAACTGCAGCTTTGGAACACTGCGCATAATCAGTTCTTTGGCGATGAAACCGCGTAAAAAGCCGCTGGCTTTATTTAACACCGACGCGGCCGTCAAACTTTCTGCCTCGTCCGAGCCTACGAAGGTCACATAGACTTTGGCATAAGCCATATCGCGGGTCACTGTCACCGCATTGATATTGACCAAACCTATGCGAGGATCACGGATTTCTTGGGTAATTACCTGACCCAAAATACGCTGGATAGCGTCGGATACGCGGTCTGAACGGGTAAATTCTCTTGGCATTAGCCGTAAACCTCTAAAAATAAAATCCCCTCCCGACCTCCCCTTTTGCAAAGGGGAGGAGCTAAGCGCTCACCTATTTGCCAAGGGACGATCCGGTTCCCTCCCTTTGAAAAAGGGAGGGTTAGGGAGGGATTTATTCTCCACCCAAAAAAGGCAGAGTGATTAAAAACAACAAAGCCCCGAACGCGACTAAACGCCGGGGCACGCGGTATTGCGCAAGCGATTAGAGCTTACGCGCTACCTCTTTCACTTCATACACTTCGATCTGATCGCCGACTTTAACGTCGTAGTTCTTCACGCCGATACCACATTCCATACCGTTGCGAACTTCGTTCACGTCGTCTTTAAAGCGACGCAGAGATTCCAGTTCGCCTTGGAAAATTACTACGTTGTCACGCAATACACGGATTGGTTTGCTGCGGTACACAGTGCCTTCGATAACCATACAACCGGCAACCTGACCAAATTTCGGTGAGGTAAACACCTCACGTACGTTGGCGATACCCACGATGGTTTCGATGCGCTCTGGATCAAGCATGCCGCTAAGCGCTGCCTTAATCTCATCCAGCAATTGGTAAATGATGCTGTAGTAACGAATATCTACGCCTTCAGCTTCCGCCATACGACGGGTTGTACCGTCAGCACGAACGTTGAAGCCAACGATGATCGCACCAGTAGTCAGCGCAAGGTTCACGTCGTTTTCCGTGATACCGCCGATACCGGAGGACACTACGTTAACCTGAACCTCTTCGTTACCAATATCAGCCAATGACGCAAGAATCGCTTCAAGAGAGCCGCGCACGTCTGCTTTGGCAACAACGGTCAGAATCTTCTTCTGGCCTGCATCCATTCCCGCAAACATGTTTTCGAGTTTAGCCGCTGTGTGACGCGCAAGCTTTTCCTGACGCTCTTTTTCAGCACGGAACTGAGCTACTTCACGGGCTTTACGCTCGTCGGTCAAGACCACAAAGTCATCGCCTGCACTTGGCGCTGTATCCAAACCAAGCACTTCTACCGGAGTAGACGGGCCCGCTTCTTTCACAGACTGCCCGCGTTCATCGCTCATCAAGCGTACACGGCCATAACTTTGGCCCGCAAGAATCAAGTCGCCTTGGTTCAAGGTACCTTGTTGCACCAAAAGTGTTGCCACAGTACCGCGACCTTTATCCAGACGTGATTCAATAATCACACCCTTAGCAGCGGCGTGAATGACGGCATTCAACTCAAGCACTTCGGCCTGCAATGAAATAGCTTCCAGCAATTCATCGATACCTTGTCCAGTGTGGGCAGATACTTCGATAAACTGGGTGTCACCACCGTAGTTTTCTGGAATAACGCCTTTCACGACCAATTCGCTTTTAACGCGTTCTGGATCAGCACTTGGCTTGTCGATTTTGTTGATAGCCACAACGATAGGCACACCCGCTGCGCGAGCATGCAGAATCGCTTCTTCGGTTTGCGGCATTACACCGTCATCCGCCGCAACAACCAAAATTACAATGTCAGTTGCCTTGGCACCGCGGGCACGCATTGCGGTAAACGCAGCGTGGCCGGGGGTGTCGAGGAAGGTGATTTCACCACGGCTTGTTTGCACGCGGTAAGCACCAATATGCTGGGTGATACCACCCGCTTCGCCAGCCGCCACTTTGGCTTCGCGGATGTAGTCGAGCAAGGAGGTTTTACCGTGGTCAACGTGACCCATTACGGTTACCACAGGTGCACGTTGAACTGTGTCGCCCTCGGTCTCCAAGGATTTCTCCAGTGCATGCTCGATCGCATCAGCATGAACCAAGTTTGCCTGATGGCCCATTTCCTCAACCAATAACACGGCGGTGTCTTGGTCGATAGACTCGTTCATAGAAGCCATCACGCCCATTTTCATCAAACGCTTGATAACTTCACCCACTTTGACCGTGAGGCGTGCTGCTAACTCTGAAACTACGATAGTTTCGGGTACATCTACCATATGCACGATCTTCGTTGTGGGCTTTTTAAATGCGTGTTTGTTGGTCTTTTTGTGATGCGCGCGCAGATGGCTGCGGCGAGCTAATACATCACTATCTTCGTTTTCGTCTGCAGCAATTTCCAACAGCTCGATTTTGCTGGTTTTCTTAGGCGCCGCGCCTTTTTTGGCCGTTTTGCCGCCAGGACCGCGCTTGCCGCGTGCATCTGCACCTTCATCGGCGTCATCATCGTGGCGATGACTCTTCTTGTGGCCGTGACCGTGATTGACTTTGATGTCATCCAACGACGCAACTATAACCGGTGGTTTCGTAGGCTTAGCTGCGGGGCGAGCATTGCCGGCATCGCGAGGGGCAGGTTTTGCGTCGGGGCGAGCATCAGCTGGGCGCTTAGCCACGGGGGCTTGCTGTTGACGTTTTGCATCTTCGCGAGCTTTTGCTTCCGCTACGCGCTGAGCTTCTTCCTGTTGGCGACGCTCTATGGCAGCGCGACGCTTTTCTTCAATGCCATCGGTAAACGACAGGCGATGAGATGCGGCGGGCGCGTCAACTACTGCTTCAGCGACAGCAGGCGCTTCTACCTCAACAACAGGCTCCGGCGCGACCTCAACCACAGGCTCAGGAATAGCTTCAACTACAGGCTCAATTACCGCAACCTCATCTTGTTGCGGCTGCTCTTCGCCTTGAGCTTCCTCATCGTCACGTTTAACGTAGGTTCTTTTCTTACGCACTTCTACGTTTACTGTTTTACGTGCAGAGCCACTGCCGGTTTTAATGGTCGTGGTGGTTTTGCGCTGCAAGGTAATTTTGCGTGGCTCAGCCGTTGATTCGCCGTGGCTGGTTTTCAAATAGGCAAGCAAACGCTGCTTTTCATCGTCAGATACGCGAGCATCAGGCGATTTTTGGTTCAAGCCTGCTTCTTGCATTTGTTTTAGCAATCGCTCTACCGGTGCACCGACCGATTTGGCGAGTTCGCTAACTGTTACTTCTGCCATTGTATTTCCTCAAGGAGATAATTCTTGAAACTCTGCCACTGCTACTTTTTCAACGGCGACAGGTTTCTTGGCTCAAAAATGGGAGCTTCGGCTGCACTTACGCAAACCAAGGCTCGCGAGCTTTCATAATCAGCGCTGCAGCGCGGGTAGCGTCAACACCTTCAATGCCTGATAAGTCATCTACCGACTGCTCAGCAAGGTCTTCCATAGTAATGATACCGCGAGCAGCCAAGCTGATCGCCAAGGCTTGATCCATGCCTTCCATATTCAGCAAATCTTCTGCCGGCGCCACACCTTCCAAACGCTCTTCCGAGGCCAATGCCTGAGTCAACAAGGCATCTTTTGCACGTGCGCGCAATTCTTCAGCGATGTCTTCGTCGAAACCTTCAATTGACAACATTTCTTCCAGCGGAACATAGGCAACTTCTTCGAGCGTGGTGAAACCTTCTTCTACCAACACAGCCGCTACGTCTTCATCCACATCCAAAGCATTCATGAAAATTTGGATGAAACTGCCAGACTCAGCCTGTTGCTTCGCTTGCCAGTCAGCAACACTCATGACGTTGATATTCCAGCCAGTCAACTCACATGCCAAACGAACGTTTTGACCGCCACGGCCAATCGCCATGGCCAAGTTATCTTCGTTTACGGCCAAGTCCATTGAACCCGCATCTTCGTCAACGACGATAGATTCAATTTCTGCTGGCGACATAGCGTTAATCACAAACTGCGCTGGGTTATCGTCCCACAACACAATATCAACACGCTCGTTGCCCAGCTCGTTCGATACCGCCTGTACGCGCGAACCGCGCATACCGACACATGCACCTACGGGGTCGATACGGCCATCATTGGTTTTTACTGCAATTTTCGCGCGCAAACCTGGGTCACGTGCAGCGCCTTTGATTTCGATGATGTCTTCAGCGATTTCCGGCACTTCAATTTTGAACAGTTCTACCAACATTTGCGGATGAGAGCGGCTTAAAAATAATTGCGGGCCGCGATTTTCTGTGCGCACTTCCAACAACAAAGCGCGAATGCGATCGCCCATGCGGAAAATTTCACGGCCGATTAATTGATCGCGCGGCAACAAACCTTCGGCGTTGTTGCCGAGGTCTACGATAATGCTATCGCGTGTCACTTTTTTAACAGTACCGCTAATTAACTCGCCCATACGATCACGGTATTCATCGACCATTTGAGCGCGTTCAGCTTCGCGAACTTTTTGCACGATCACTTGCTTTGCAGTTTGCGCAGCAATGCGACCGAAATCGGCGTTTTCAATTTTTTCGCGATAAACTTCGCCCACTTTGATGTCAGCATCTTTTTCACGCGCTTCGTCGAGGTAAAGCTGTGTGCCCAACTCAGCCATAACATCATCACCAACCACTTCCCAAGTACGGAAGGTTTCGTAATCACCGCTATGACGGTTGATGTTCACTTCGATAACGGAATCTTCATCAAAGCGTTTTTTAGTGGCCATGGCCAACGCGCTTTCAATCGCTTGGAAAATTAATTCTTTATCGACACCTTTCTCGTTAGACACCGCATCAGCGACTAATAAAATCTCTTTTGCCATTATTTACCTCTGCTAACTCCTGAAGCTAATCGCGCACGATTAGATAACGGGGTGACTGAAAATACGCGCAATATTTACCAAATTTGCACGTTCGTTTTTACACTTTTCTCAATGGCTTATTTATCTTTTGCGCCATCGATTTTTGAAATAATTTCATCGTAACGCGGCACGATGTTGGCTTTATCGATAGCATCAACGGGCAGCAAAATGTCTTTACCTTCCACGGTGATGAGCACATCATCGCCTTCTACTTTTACAATTTCACCTTTGAAGCGACGACGACCATCACGCGCCATGCGCAAGCGCAGGTTTACCGTTTCGCCCACGTAGCGTGCATAGTGCGCAGGGGTATACAAAGGACGATCCATACCGGGCGAAGAAACTTCGAGTGTGTATTCACCATCGATTGGATCTTCTACGTCCATCACCGAACTAACTTGGCGACTTACCTTTTCACAATCTTCCAACGATACGCCTGCAGGCGCATCAATAAATAGGCGTAAAGTTGTATAACGCCCTTGGGTTAAATATTCCAAACCCCAAAGTTCACAACCTAAAGAAGCCACAATAGGCTCAATCATGTTGTGTAGAATTTCTTGCTTTGATGCCATGCTTTAAAACCTTCCCTTACGGGATACAAAAACGAAAAAAACAACATCCGGAAAACAAAAATGGGCACAAGGCCCATTCGAACGATACTGCATATGTGGTTGCGATTAGCTCAATCAACAACCCGTCGAAGGCAAAGACCTGCACAAACGACACATACAAAAAAACCCCATAAAGGGGCTTTTTATAACTGACCGGCTACGTTGGCTGGATCAGTGAATCTGTTAGTGGAAGCTCAAATGGAACTTCACACTTTATTTACAGCCTTGGCTATAAATTTAAATTTGGTTGCGGGGGCAGGATTTGAACCTACGACCTTCGGGTTATGAGCCCGACGAGCTACCAAGCTGCTCCACCCCGCGTCCGTAACTCAACTTGGCTTAGCTCAAGTGAGGTGGCGCAGTATAGGGATCCAACCGAGTGAGGTCAAGTAAAACTTTACAACTCAATTACTTAGTTTACGGTAACGACAATAACTTGGCTCGATGACGAGCAGATGACAGGCCGTATTTACACACTGCCGTTAATAAAGTTACCAACGCTTGGAGTGCTTTTAACCGCACCTATTTCCACAAGGCGGCGACTTATATCAAAGGTTGTTTGTGCAGTTCTGGCAAGAATAGCGGCACGCTCTTGGTTACTGCGATCCAATTCAGCTCGTTGCCGATCTTCGTCTTTGCGGATTTCTTTACGCAACTCATCTTCTTCAGCAGCTTGTTTTTTAGCTTCCGCTTTACGCGCATTTGTCTCATCGTCAGAGGTTTGCGCTGACTGCTGAACTTCAGACGCGCCTTGCGCAGCTAACTCTGCGCGTGCTTCATTTTCAAGACTGGCAGCTTGGGCCGCCACACGGCGGTCTTGCGGAGAGGGTTCAGCAGGCGCGCTAGCTGCCGCGCGAATTACTTGAGCCTTGCGAAGGGTTGCTTCAGGGTCGTTGGGCACAGGGGAGGTATCTATAGCAACTTCGCCGCCGACAGCATAATTGACGCCGTTGGGGCCACGCTCAAACGAATAAGTAGGAGAGCCCGCATATTGCCCACCAATGGCAGCATGAGCTTGTTCGTGGGCGCGAACTTCACGGTCACGCGTTGCCAACTCAGCGATGATCTTTTGCTCTTGCTCCTGCTGTTTTTGCTCTTGCTCCGAAGACTGTTGTTTCGAAGGCTTACCAGACACGCGGTCGCGCTCAGCATTTTGATTGAGCGAGTATTCTGGGCTGGGCCGATTTTGACCCGCGGCAGTATCAGCAGTCTGCTCAAGCGCTTTTAAACTGGAGCTTTTAAGTTCAGCAGATTCCAAACCAACGGGCTGGCGACCAATTGGCGCGTAAGGCGCAACTGTGCTGGCACTGGATGAAATTGAACTAATCACTGAAATCACCTTACCTTAATAATCACTTATGCCGTTGCTTTCAGCAAAGTGCCTATGGTTTCGTCGGCTGACTTCACAATCTTGGCCGATGCATCAAACACCTGTGTTTGGGCTTTGATGTTTACCAAAGATTCGGTGATGTCATTTTTGGCCGGGTTCTCACGTTCGGTTGTACCCGCCTCCACAATTTGCTGGGCAGACTTGGATATTTCCGCTTGGCTGCGTTGCATGCCAATTAGACCTTGAGTTACCGCAGAACCACTTGTTGCTGAACCTACGTCCATTACTCTGCCCTCGCAAAATAGATAGAAAGACTTCTCACAACTTTATTTTACGCGCTGAAGCGATTAAAAAACAGGCGAAGCTTGCCGCTAAGTGTAGTGTTTTAAGACAAGTTTGGATTAAGAACGCGAGAAATATAACCAGTGAAACTTATCGCTCGTATTTGAACAAGCCTTGCTCGGATTGCCATAGGGAAATGTAGCGCGCCTGTTCGAAAACTCCTTGCGCCGTCAAACGGTTAGCAACGGGCAATCCTGCCGCGCGCAATGCGTTGCCACTCCAAGTGTTGCAATTGCTGAACAAACTGTAATGATCTTTGGACTGAAAAAAAGCCCCCATGGCATCTCCATAAGCAGTAAGACGAATGGGCTTGCCCTTGGTGTCGATCGCTATTGAGCCACCCAAATAAGCAACCAACGCATTCATTCCCTCTATGGTGATGGCGAGCGGAACGCGTGTTTCAGCGGGGATTTCCGCAAAAGGCTCGTAGTCATACGTGAGCAACTGCACCGCCGAATAACCCGAAGCAACCAAGGCCTTCGCAGCAGTGGATGTAGACTTGCTTTTGCCCGTGAAATAATCACCATCACCCCAACCAATTCGGGCATAACGCTGCCCTTTAAGATCATCAGCTAACTGCGGATTTTGGGCGGCGAGCAGTTTCGCGTCCAATAACAAGCTCGTGTGCCAGCCGCGGTAAATAAAATAAATGGTGTGTGTAGTGTTAGCTACCGGAATGGCTTTTGTGGGCGGCATGCTTGCGCAGCCAGAAAGAATTAGCCCTGTCAGAGCCGCCACAATTACAGGGCGCACAAGGCAAAAATGGAAAAATAATTTCATCATTATTTAATTAAGTGATCTAGCGCAGCTGGCGTAAAACAGCTAGCAACTTGTTCTGGGATTGGATTCACCAAGAAAGGCACCACACCCAAACAAGGAACGGGAAGGCGCGTCTTTAAGCTTTCGATATTTTCCTGCAACACAGGCATATCCGCATCAATACAATTAGCAACCCAACCTGCAACCCCAAGACCATCACGCACAACGGCTTCAAAGGTTAAAAGCGCGTGATTGATGCAACCCAAGCGAACACCCACAACAATGATAACTGGCAAATTCAAATTTTTTGCCAAATCAGCCAAGGTTTCGCGCGCATTTAAGGGAACTCGCCAACCGCCAGCACCTTCCACCAAAGTGAAATTTGCGGAGGACAATACACCACGACAAAAACCCGACAAACGATCAATCGACAAACTGCGCTTTTCTTGTTGCGCAGCGATATGTGGAGCGATAGCAGCTTCCAATGCGTAAGGATTGATTTGATCATAATGCAGCGATTGCGTCATAACAGATTGCAACAAGAGCGCGTCGTCATTACGTAAACCGTCTTCAGTTTTTTCACAACCGGCAGCAACAGGTTTTAGCGCAGCAGTAGTTAAACCCCTCTGCTTTGCAGCCACAAGCAAACCTGCCGCAATTAACGTTTTGCCCACATTCGTATCAGTGCCTGTAATGAAAAATGCTTTCTTTGTCATTGTGTGTTCTTTGTAGTAGTCGCTTTTTGTGATTAGGCTTTTGCCCTGATGTAAAACACATCATAAGTTGCGGGCAACATATGATTTCGTCGCATACTTTCGTAAGCTTGCTTAAACGTTTGAATTTTTTTACGCCCGGTTAACCCGGTCAGCCGGCCTGAATTTACATTTTGCGCGCCTAATGCTTTTAGGCTGCGCGTTAAATCCGACAAACACTCAAACTCCATAACTTCTGTAGCCTGCTCGAACTCAACTTGGCCAAAACCTGCGCTTTGCAACTGCGAAAGCAACGCAGCACGTTCGTGGAATTCATTAACGTGTACATTGTTGTCCACTTGCTGCCACGCCGATTTTAGTTCGTGCAGAGTTGCTGGACCCAAGGTTGTAAATATTAATTCGCCCTCCGGATTTAGCACTCGCCGCAATTCCTTAAACAGCTTTGGCAAATTTGTACACCACTGCAATGCGAAATTGGAGTAAATAACATCTACCGATGCATTAGCAAAGGGCAACTGCTCTGCATCCGAACATACCCACGCAAAAATGGGGTCAGAGTCATTTAATATGGCGCAATTGCTCGGAACCATATTGTTCTCCATTAAATGACTCTGACCCCATTTTTGCTTTGCGAATTGCAGCATACCTTCCGCGATATCTACCGCCACAATTTGCGCTTGCGGAAATTTTTTCTGTAACTGCGGCGTAAAATAACCCGTACCACAACCAAGATCGAGCACACATTGTATTGACGAATTGGCTGGCATTTTTTTAAGAAGCGCACCACCCACTTTACGCTGCAAACTAGCCACTGAATCATAAGTATTTGCGGCACGACTAAACGAATGTGCTACGCGCGCTTTATCTAACGCAGTCGGCCATAAAAATTCTTTTAGGTTCTGAACAACAAAATCTGGCCGACTCCAATGCAGCGCATGTGCAGCGCCGCTCACCACCACTACTTTCTGCTGTGGGTTTAACACTGTAAAAGATTGCGCAGCCGACGCAGGAACCAATACATCTTTTTCAGCCAGCAGGTGCAACCCTGATTGAACCAAGGATGAAAAAGTCTCGCAATTATCCAACTCCGCCAATAAAAGTAACGCCTCCAACCAATTGTGATTAATCGCCTCCGCTTTCATTAAAGCACGCATTTGTTTGAGCAACGAGCGCTCATTAGCGTCGCCCTGCGCTAATAGCCCGCTAAACAACTTCAGCGTACCCAACGCATCTGCCGCAAAATGTTGGTTGAATTGGTGATTAACAGCAGCTGGCATTGCGGTACTATAATCTTGGCCAGCAACAAATTTCAGATTGCTCGCCAGCGTAACAAGGTGCGTTATTTTTTGCGAATAGCGGGCCGCCAATTGAACGGCCAGCATGCCGCCAAGCGACCAACCTACAAGAACACATTGCGGAGGCAATTCATTCGCAACCAAGGCGATAACAGATTCAAGATTAAATTCCGGTATGGATGGGCTTTCGCCAAAACCCGGTAAATCCAGCGTAATAACTGAAGAAATCGTCTGCAACTGTGAAATCAAAGGTAGCCACGATTCACTTGCAGAACCCCAACCATGTAATAGCACAAAAGGTTGCGGCAAAGATTCGGACGAAGTGGAGGGATAATCTTGTCTGGCAAGCTTGAACTGATTTTCACTCACGCGATCCACCCGTTGAACCCACATCAGCACCAAGAATATCGCTCAAGGCATTTAACAATTGATCAACCTGCGCGAGGGAGTGCTCCGCAGAAAAAGTTACGCGCAAGCGTGAGCTTCCTGCCGCAACCGTTGGCGGCCGTATGGCGACAATTAAAATACCACGTTCAGCTAATTTTTCTGCAACCGACAATGTGCGAGCTTCGTCGCCAATAATAATGGGTTGAATAGGCGAGTAAGAATCCAACAATTGCAAACCTAATTGCTGCGCGCCCGCACGAAAACGAGAAATTAATTGCTGCAAATGCTCGCGCCGCCACTGTTCTTCTTGTAATAAACGCAAGCTCGCCCGCGTAGCTGCCGCAACAGCGGGCGGCATGGCGGTGGTGTAAATATAAGAGCGTGAAAATTGAATAAGCGTTTCAATCAAGGTTTCACTGCCCGCGACAAAAGCACCAAAGGTTCCAAATGCCTTACCTAAAGTACCCATCAAAATCGGCAATTCATTTTGGCTTAAACCAAAATACTCTGCGCTACCGCCACCTTTTTTTCCTAAGCAACCAAAACCGTGGGCGTCATCAACCATAAGCCATGCATTATTATTTTTTGCGAGCGCAGCAAGTTCTGATAAGGGTGCGCAATCGCCATCCATACTGAACACGCCATCAACCACAATTAATTTTCGCTCTGCGTCGACCTTATCCAAGCGGGCTTGCAAATTATTTAAGTCGTTGTGTAAAAAACGTTGGAAGCGCGCGCCACTCAGCAAGCCTGCATCTAACAAACTGGCGTGATTTAAACGATCTTCAAAAATCGCATCGCCTTGACCAACCAGCGCGGTAATCGCACCCATGTTAGCCATGTAACCTGTTGAAAATAATAATGCGCGATCACGACCGGTAAATGCAGCGATTTCTTCTTCAAGCGCGTGATGTTCGCTGGAGTGACCCGCAACCAAATGCGATGCACCGCTGCCCACACCAAAGCGGCTCGCCGCTTGCTGAAAGGCAGAAATAACGTGGGGATGATTAGCGAGACCTAAATAATCGTTACTGCAAAATGCGAGGTAGGGTTTTCCATCAACAACCACAGAGGGAACTTGCGGCGATTCCAATACACGACGATGGCGATAGAGGCTTGCTGCACAGCGCTCAGCGAGTGCCGCGGCGAGAATATTGTCGAGAGAAAATTCGTTGGCCACAAGGTTTCACTATCATTTAAAAGCGCCCCACCCAATTTATTGTGAGCGCATTACTGTTAAATTCTTTGTCGCTGCTTTTGCCGCTAATTCTGTCACTGCTAGCACCAGCATCTAACCCGCGCCAATTTTGCCACTGCAAACGCACGAAGCTTCCTGAGAGATTTCCGAAATCTATACCCGCTTTCCATCCATAGTTCAGGCCGATGTTGGTGGACGACTGCGATGAAGAATTCTCGTCGCCAAAATATTTTACGTCGTAATCAAAACTGGTGATGGACATACCCAAGCTTGGCCCACCGAACAAGCGCACCGAGTAAGAGAGCGGTAAGGTCGCCAGTGCGTGCACACCGAAATTCACCATCCCCCATCGATCATTCGTGACTTCAGCATCGTTGAAGTTGACCGTATCGCTGCTTGCATCGACAATAAAATCAAATGCCGTTCCGGAGCTGATGGCCGCATCTATACTGGCTTCAAGCGTAAAATAATCGCCAGCCTCGCGACCGATAAAACCGTGGATATCTACATCAGGCGAAATGCAATCACCACCGCTAAAGCTGGGTTGATACTTTGTCTTGCAGGCCTCAACCAAACCAATTCCAATACCGCCATAATCATTTGCGTAGAGGGATTGAGACAAAAACAAGAGCAACACAATAGCGATGACATTTTTCATAGACAGTCCTTGGTTTATCAATTCGATTAAAAGCGGCCACCTTAAGTGGCGCGCAATTAACCTGAACTGAACATAGAACTGCCAACTAAACTCAGATTAATTCGCCGCGTTGTAAAACAAAGAATCCAGTTTGGATTCTTGCAATTTATTCACAATTGCCGCTTCTTGTTCGCGTTCATCTTCATGCACTTCGTAAGCTTCTGGCTTGATGCCGAGACGCTTGAACAATTGCATATCTTTGTTGGCTTCGGGGTTTGGTGTGGTTAGTAATTTTTCGCCGTAGAAAATTGAATTTGCGCCCGCCAAAAATGCCATGGCTTGAGTTTGCTCATTCATTTGTTCGCGGCCAGCAGACAAGCGCACGTGCGATTGCGGCATAAGAATACGGGCAACAGCGATGGTGCGAATAAAATCAAATGGATCCAAATCCGCTTCGCCTTCCAACGGCGTGCCTTCCACTTTTACCAGCATGTTGATGGGCACTGATTCGGGGTGTTCTGGCATGTTCACTAATTGCTGCAGTAAACCTGCGCGATCAGTTACTTCTTCGCCCATGCCGACGATTCCGCCGCAGCATACTTTCATGCCGGCTTTGCGCACGTTGGCGAGGGTTTGCAAACGATCTTGGTAAGTGCGAGTGGTGATAATTTCACCGTAGTATTCGGGCGAGGTATCGAGGTTGTGGTTGTAGTAATCAAGACCCGCGTCTGCCAAGGTTTGCGCTTGGTCTTCATCTAACATGCCCAAGGTCATGCAGGTTTCCAGACCTAATGCTTTTACGCCTTGAACCATTGTGGTTACGTAAGGCATATCGCGATTTTTGGGTGAGCGCCATGCAGCACCCATGCAAAAGCGAGTAGCACCGCTGGCTTTGGCGGCTTTAGCTTCTTCAATGACTTTTTCTACCGCCATGAGCTTTTCGCGCTCAAGGCCTGTGTCGTAACGAGCTGATTGCGGGCAATAAGCGCAATCTTCTGGGCAGGCGCCGGTTTTAATGGAACAAAGTGTGCTGACTTGAACCTCATTGGGGTTGAAGTGCGCGCGGTGAACGCTTTGCGCTTGGAACATCAAATCGCTGAAGGGAAGATCAAACAGCGCCTGAATTTCAGGGCGAGTCCAGTCGTGACGTACAAGAGGTTTGGTAAAAGCGTTCATGTGGGAGCCCCGTTGGTAAGCAATAGATCCATATTAACGGGGCGAACCCAGCTGTCAACCAAAAAGTTAATTCCAGGTTAACAGACTAATAAAGGCTATCGGCTATCGCACGGATTTCGTCGCGGTTAGTGACCACCAACTCTAACTCGTTGGTATCGGTGATGGCGTTATGTTTGGCAGACAGTTTCTGGTAAGCCGCCAAATGGTTAATGGCCGGCAGACGATTAGCCGTCATACGTGCCTTCAAGGAGTGATAAAGCCCAAGGTTAACCACGTCGATTAATCCGAAAGGCTCGTTCTCTCCGGCTTGCCAGTTACCAACTTGCTTCACCAAACGGAGATATTCGTCATCCATCCCCCAATCTTGCAAGAGCGCGATACCAAGATTCTTTGCGAACTCACGGCACAAATTCACATAGGTTTCCCGATCTGGAACCGGCAAATCTCCTGATTTGAAAACAGACAACACCGCCAAAGTACCTATTTCACTTAGCAGGCTACCCAGCAAGGCATAATCAGGCGCAACTCGGCCCACTTTTTTGGCAATCAGTGCGCTCATACTGGCTTTGTTGATTAGGCGATCCCAAGACGCGGCAAAAATGCGCGTATACGCCTGAGTGTTGCCGCGGAATAAATCTTTCACCGCATGCAGCATGGTGATGCGCTCAACTTGAGCCATCCCCAGAATTCGCACCACATCAAACACACTTTGCGGCGGCATGTGATTGTGCATCATGACACTGGATGCGTAGCGAAGTAGCAGCTGGCTCAACTCGGTATCACGCTCGATGAGTTTACTCAGAGAGTTGGCGCAACTATCCGAGCGCACCAAGGCTTCTCGAATATTTTGGGTAATAGCGGGCAAGCGGGGAAAATTTTCCGGGTGATTCAGTAGCGCTGAAACAGCACTTTTATAGTCAACATAATCGCTACGAACAGCTTCCACAGCAAAACATCCTTTAAACGACAGAATTACCCTAAGCCTAGAAGAATGCCTCATAAATTCAACGCCATCTTGGATATTCCCCAAGAATTGTTAGACTAACGCCCGAACCGCATCAATGAATGAGCGAGAAGGAACAATCTGAAGGATCAATACTGAAAGGAACTCAACCCATGCAAAAACCCACTCCCTCTTTATTACCACTCTCAAAGCGCTGGACTTTTGCTGTTACTCGATCCGCAGCGAAGCTATCAAGTATCACCACCCGGCTTTTTCCAAGCCAATGCCTTTTGTGTGCTTGCAGTCTAGAGGGCGAATTATTGTGCGCTAATTGCCAATACGATTTACCGCACACCTACGGCCAATTGCTGTGCCAGCAATGCGGCCTTCGGATTGAAAGCCTTAGCCATTTCTGCGGTAGTTGCTTGCGCCATCCACCCGCATTTAGCCGCAGCTTTATGGCTTTCTCCTATGAGCACCCTGTAGATGCGCTCATTCATAAATTCAAATACCGCGCAAACCTCACTAGCGGAAAACTGCTGGCACAGATGTTGGCGGAAGCTTTAAAGCATCGCATACACGAAGAGGATGGGTTGGTGTTACCAGACTTTATAATTCCCGTTCCGCTACACTGGCAGCGCCTTTGGCTGCGAGGCTTTAACCAAGCCGACATCTTGGCCACCCACCTCGCGCAGGAACTGCACATTCCCGTCGCCAACCGAATTGCTCAACGCAAATATAAGACACCCACGCAAAAAGGCTTGTCGCGCAGCGATAGGCAACGGAATTTACGGCATAGCTTTGTGATTCAAGAAAAGCACCTACCGACGCTGAAAAACAAGCGTATCGCCTTAGTAGACGACGTGGTAACAACTACAGCAACCGTAAGAGAGCTAAGCGCTCTGCTCATCAAACAAGGCGCTAAAGATGTCCAAGTGTGGGCGCTGGCGCGGACGATGTGACTCAGCCACGGCATCGCGTGGATGAGCAACATTGAGTCCTCATTAGACGCCGTCAAAAAATAAATTGAAAAAAATGCACCTACAGGGCTTTTCTAACAGAATATTTCCCCAAACTTTCATTTAATTCTGCGAGAATTCGCATCCCAGCTTTTCGGCGCGCAAGCGGTGGCCTCAACCTTGCCCAGGCGTCTTTACCTGCACCTGCCCTTGGGCACTTGCTCTATTTGGAGGTTTCCATGAAGTTTCGCTTTCCTATTGTCATCATCGACGAAGATTTTCGCTCCGAAAACACCTCTGGCCTTGGCATCCGCGCCCTTGCAGATGCTATGGAGAAAGAAGGTATGGAGGTGCTGGGCGTAACCAGCTACGGCGATTTGTCGCAGTTTGCGCAGCAGCAATCGCGCGCTTCCGCTTTTATTTTGTCGATTGACGATGAAGAGTTCGGGGAAGGTTCTGAAGAGGAAACCGATGAAGCTTTAAAATCGCTTCGCGCCTTCGTGGAAGAGATTCGTTACAAGAACAACGACATCCCTATTTACCTCTACGGCGAAACGCGCACCTCGCGCCATATCCCTAACGATATTTTGCGTGAGCTGCACGGCTTTATTCACATGTTTGAAGACACGCCTGAATTCGTGGCGCGCCATATTATTCGTGAAGCCAAATCTTATCTCGATGGCTTGGCACCACCATTTTTCCGCGCGCTGGTGAATTACGCCAACGATGGCTCTTATTCTTGGCACTGCCCCGGTCACTCGGGCGGCGTGGCGTTTTTGAAATCGCCTATCGGGCAAATGTTTCACCAATTCTTTGGCGAAAATATGTTGCGCGCCGACGTGTGTAACGCGGTAGAAGAACTCGGCCAATTGCTCGATCACACCGGCCCTATCGCCGCATCTGAACGCAATGCCGCGCGTATTTTTAATGCAGACCATTGCTACTTTGTCACCAACGGTACATCAACTTCTAACAAGATGGTTTGGCACTCAACCGTTGCGCCGGGCGATATTGTGGTGGTTGACCGCAACTGCCATAAATCCATTTTGCACTCCATTATTATGTGCGGCGCGATTCCAGTATTCTTGATGCCAACGCGTAACAACCTCGGGATTATCGGGCCTATTCCACTAGAAGAATTCACGCCAGAAAGCATTGCGCGTAAAATCGAAGCAAACCCATTTGCACGCGAAGCGGCGAACAAAAAGCCACGCATTTTAACCATTACCCAATCGACCTACGACGGTGTTCTCTATAACGTTGAAACACTGAAAGATATGCTCGATGGAAAAATTGATACGCTGCATTTTGACGAAGCATGGTTGCCACACGCCACCTTCCACGAATTTTACAAAGACATGCACGCGATTGGAAAAGATCGACCACGCGCAAAAGAGTCGATGATTTTCTCCACGCAATCCACGCATAAACTGTTAGCAGGCTTATCACAAGCGTCGCAAGTTCTTGTGCGCGAATCTGAAAAAGTAAAACTAGATCAAGATGCTTTTAACGAAGCTTATTTGATGCACACTTCTACATCGCCGCAATACTCCATTATCGCATCTTGCGATATTGCAGCAGCCATGATGGAAGCGCCCGGTGGTCACGCACTGGTAGAAGAATCTATTTTTGAAGCGCTCGACTTCCGCCGCGCTATGAAAAAAGTGGACGCCGAATGGGGGCAAGATTGGTGGTTCCAAGTGTGGGGCCCCGATGAGTTTGCAGAAGACGGTATTGGTGAGCGCGATGATTGGATGTTGCGCAGTGAAGACAACTGGCACGGCTTTGGAAAATTAGCGCCGGGCTTCAACATGCTCGACCCTATTAAAGCCACCATCGTTAACCCGGGCCTGTCTGTAAACGGTCAATTCAGCGAAACAGGTATTCCTGCTTCCATCGTTACCAAATATTTGGCAGAGAACGGTGTAATCATCGAGAAGTGCGGCCTCTATTCGTTCTTCATTATGTTCACCATCGGCATCACCAAAGGCCGTTGGAATACATTGGTAGCTGCGCTACAACAATTCAAAGATGACTACGATAAAAACCAACCCATGTGGCGCATCATGCCGGAATTTGCACAAGCGAATCCACGCTATGAGCAAATGGGTTTGCGCGATCTGTGTCAACAAATTCACGATTTCTATAAAGCTTATGACGTTGCGCGCTTAACGACAGAAATGTATTTGAGCGATATGCAACCGGCGATGAAACCATCCGACGCTTTCGCGAAAATGGCGCACCGTGAAATTGAACGTGTGCCCATTGATGAATTGGAAGGTCGCATCACCTCAATTTTGTTAACGCCCTATCCACCAGGCATTCCACTGTTAATTCCTGGCGAACGCTTTAACAGAACCATCGTTGATTACCTGCGCTTTGCGCGCGACTTCAACGAAAAATTCCCCGGTTTTGAAACCGACGTTCACGGCTTAGTGAAACGCGAAGTTGACGGCAAGCGTGGGTATTTTGTGGATTGTGTGAAGCAATAAATAAAAGTTTTACTAGGGCGCGATTATCGCGCCCTTTTTATTTAAGAAAGAATTAATCGGAACTGCCATGAGCAACAAACTGGAATCAGAAGCTCCTCCCGTTGACCACACACCACAATCACATCCCTACGAGAAGCTCAGCCCAGACGTAGTGATGGACGCGGTGGAAGCCAATGGCTATTTAACCGACGCTCGCATCCTTGCGCTTAATTCTTACGAGAACCGCGTCTATCAAGTCGGCATTGAAGGCGGCACACCCATCATTGCAAAATTTTATCGTCCAGAACGCTGGACTCGCGAACAAATTTTAGAAGAACACAGCTTCACCCAAGCGCTCAAAGAATTAGAAATTTCTGTAGTCGCGCCACTCATTGACGATGCAGGAAACACCCTGCACCACTACCAAGGATTCGACTTTGCGCTCTTCCCCCGTCAGGGCGGCCACGCACCCAACTTGGATGATTTTGACTCGCTGTTGATGATTGGCCGCTGCCTTGGTCGCATTCACGCCATGGGGCAAGCAGAGTCGTTTCAATATCGCCCATCAATGACAGTACAAAATTTTGCGCGCGATTCTTACGAGTTTCTACTGAACAACAATTTCATTCCCGCCAATCAATTGGAAAATTACAAACGCGTTGGTGCTGACATTATTATTCAATGTGACGCACTCTTTGATCGTGTGAAATACAACCCCATTCGTTTACACGGTGATTGCCACCCCGGGAACGTGCTGTGGCGCGAAGGCGTTCCCCATTTTGTAGATTTTGACGATGCGCGCACCGGCCCCGCAGTTCAAGACCTATGGATGCTGCTTACCGGTGAGCGCGACAATCAGCGATTGCAGTTGAGTGAAATGTTGGATGGTTACCAAGAGTTTTGCGATTTTGATTTGGCAGAATTACAGCTGATTGAAGCTCTTCGCAGTATGCGCATTATGCATTACAGCGCATGGCTCGCACGACGCTGGACTGACCCCGCCTTTCCACGTTATTTTCCGTGGTTTAATACCGAGCATTATTGGTCACAACATATTTTGGAATTGCGCGAACAATTGGCGGCATTGCAAGAACCGCCGCTGGCGATATTCTAAGTAAAAAAGGCGAACTTCTCGGTTCGCCTTTTTTTATGCGGAGACATTCTCAATCTGGTTGACGGGCGTGGTGATCTTGGGCGGGAGGAATTGATTTTTGAGCGGATGGAAAAAGCGTGTAATACAGTGTAAGTGATGCATGCTAAATCGTCTGGTAGGCTCGACCACCAATTGGCTATGTTTAATAACTGTTCGCCTTATTTGGATGAGATTAATAAACGTTATAAAGTTCCTCAAAGTTTACTCTGACCACAATTGTTCCTAAGCAAATGGGTGAGTTTAAATATACTTGTAATCCCAAGACCCTAGAAAAAATTGAAATATTAGAAACATTCAAATAACTATATACCTAACAAACAGTCAGCATCGTTTTATGTCCCTTAAATCTGGTGCTGTACTGAATAAGGAGTACACATGGTTAGTGATGAAACAGTGGAGTTGATTAAGGCGAGGCTGATCCTAGCGCAAAAATTATTGGAAGAATCTGACCGCCTAGAAGGCTTTGCAGGATATAACCATCATAGTGACAAGTGGTGGCTTCATCCTCGTCACGAGAGAGAGTCGTTAGTTATTTATTTGTTGCTAACATGTTTTGATTTGCTGGGTCAAAATAAAGAATACAAAAGCTTTGATGATTGGTTAACTTCTAGTAAGTGTGCATCTGAAAGAAAGGCCGCACTTGCAGATTTTTCGAGCATTGAGGGAGATTATGTGGCTGCTGCGAAGGCTTTGCATTCGGCATATAACAAACTATATGGCGTCAAGCATTCGTTTACTAACGGAATACTAACTCTAGCATCAGATACTAAAGAAAAGTTCTTAAAGAGCGTAGAGGTTTCATTCAGTCCTGAATATGGAATGTATGGGCCTGAGACTATTACGCCGAGTTTTGAAATTGAGGATAAAGAGCTTGAGCTACAACTCAAGCTGAACCGAATTTATAAAACGCGAAATAAATTTACTCATAATTTGGAGCAATATCATCGAGCATCTACTCCTCGGCCTACGCGTGCTATTTACCCTACAAATTCTGTTGCTTCAGTAGATGGTTCAGCTTGGGGTGCGTGTATTGAAGGTGGGGAGCTATATTATTACAGCGGTCATTATGAAACCGAAGAACTTAAACCTGTTGGTCATGTACGTCAGTATAGCTTTTTAAGTTGGCCGTTCATATTGTTTGAGACCTTATACTCATCTATTGGGATTTCATTCGATAAAGCCGATATAAACTTAAAATTTTATGTAGTAATAAGAAACGACAATAATCAATATCGTCAGTTACATGGTATACCCCACAAACTGTTGAAACCATTAAGGGACTATGTTCGCTCGGTTGATGATTTGGGTAGAGGTTTTGAGGATATTGTCCATCATTGATTCGCATTTAATCGCGCTAGCTAATCCCATTGATTCTGATAGTTAACAATTGGGGTCAGAGTGAAATTAGATTAGAAAGCGTTTTCATCTGAGCCATTTTTATTTTCAATTTTACTTTTGGCCTCATTTAACCAAGAGCTGGATCCCCACTCCGCGAGGATGACGATTCCCTACTAAATAAAACCCTACTCCAATCTCAGCAAGAACGCCTGAAACATCAACAACCGGCTAAGCAATATTCTAAACAGAAAAGGCGAACCTCTCGGTTCGCCTTTTCTGTTTAGACTGAAGCCTCATTACTGCGGCAAGAAATCCAAGGTTTGGTAAAAAGTTGTCCGCACAACATTAGCCGTGGGAAAACTGATTGATTTCATTTTTGCGAGAAGTTTAGCTTCAAGTGCAGCATCTTTTAATTCACTAAATTCAATGCTTGCTTCCACGACTTGGCCGCTGGGGTCGATAATCATTTTAAATTTAACTTTTCCTTGTAACGCTGCGTTATCGCGAAGAGCGCGGTTGTAGATGGAGAAAATAGAACTTTTGTATTGCTCCATTACTTTACGCATTTCTTCTTCGCTACGAGCTGCGCCACCAGCGCCATAGCTATTACCACCACCCGTACCTGTAGCACCTGCCGCTTTTTTGCCGGCAGTTGCTAACTCGCTTTTCACCTTGGTAGTTTCACGACCAGAAAGCGCAACTCCACCGATATCATGGCTTGCATAAGCGCCAACGTTAATACCGCCGCTACCTTTAGTTTGACCGCTATTAATCATGGAGCGATCAACTTGTGTGGCTTGCCCTGCACCATTGCTCACGGTAGCACTGGCTGTTTCCACAGCGCTAGTTTGCAAGGCCTCACGCATTTCCATCAAATCATCTTTGAATGTAGAAATCTGCGCTTGTGCTTGCGCTTTTGCATTCGCAACGACTTCACTTTTTGAATCTATATTTTTTGCATTCTCAACCGGTTTACTGGTGTTGGTCGTTACAGGTTTTTTCTCCTGCAATTTTTCAACGGGCTTTTTTTCCTCAGGTTTTTTCTCTTCTTTCGGTGGCTCAATGGGCTTGGGTGGAGGCAGCTCTTGCTTCTCCAACATAATACGCGCCAATTGCGGCGGAAGATCTGCTTTTTCCTTACGGGATAATTCCGGTAATTTGGCGATGGTAATGGGAATAGCGATCACTAAAAAAATCACCATCGATACTGAGAGGATTTTTTTAAAGCGCGCATCGTCATTCGCAAATGACCAAGGTAGCTGCATGGTTGATATTACGTATGTTGTCATATCAACCTCCACTCGCCGTGTTGCCGCCGGCGCCCAATACTTTGTTGCTAGCATTTTTATGTGATACCGCTAAGGCGATATTTCTATAATCAGCCGCAACACAGGTGGCCATAATTTTTTTGAGCTGCTCGTAGGGGATTGTCCTGTCACCCAGAATAGTAATTGGCCTTCCCTCCCGCTTTTCTTGTTCCGTCATAGGCGCAGCATTACTTGCCAAAAATTTTAATTCCGTTTCAAGCGGTTCAAATTTTTGAGCCGTATTCGCCATCATGTCAGCAATGCTGCCAACACGCTGGCCAGACACAATAATATCTGTCGCGCTTACAGTAATGACGACAGTTTCGCCGGGTGCCGTTTCAGAAATAGACGCGGGTAACTTAATGGTTTTATCGGCGCTTAACACTTCTACCGTTGAGGAATAATTAATTAACAAAAAGAAAATCAACAAAGTAAAGCAATCAATCAACGGAACCAAATTTAATTTAGGCACTACATTTAAACGCTGGCGATGCTTTGCCATACGTTTTGCGCGCATGGATTTTTTCATTGCTGCGCTCCTTGGCCACCAGAAACCGCTTGTGTCTGTTCCCCGGGTGGCGGAGCATCACCTAATGAGACCTCAGGAAATAGTTCAGCATTAACGACAGACGTGGCAACCACAGCGCGATAAGAGCGCACTGTGTCCATGACCGCCACCAATGTTTGATAATCGGTATTCTTTTCTGACAACAAATAGATGTCGCGTTTTTGAATGCCTTTTTCGCCTAACTGACGCTTAATTTCTTGCAGGTAAAGTGTCAGGTTTTCGTAATCGTATTTCCCATCCACAGTTTTATCAATACGTTTTAAACGTATGCCAGCTGGGTAATTAATATCAAAATAATCCGGGCGTATAATCAACTCAAGCTGCGCAGGTGGCTCTTGCTGCTCAATGCTTGCTGCAGGAATATCGGGCAATTTTAAATCCAGCACCGTGATGTGCGACAACACCATCCCCATCAAGAGAACAGGCACAAGCACCACCACCAGATTTATAAATGCTGTAACGTCGACATCCGCGTGTTCGCCATTTCTTTTAGCTAATCGGCGCATTTAGGTTTACCTCTAAGCGACAATGACTTTCTGAAAAAATAAATTTCAATTCAAATCATTATTTAGGTGAGCCGACGTCGGCGCGTTGCTTAGCCATTAAATCTTGCGCGTGAGTGAGGATATTCATGCATTTCACGCCTGCCATTTCCAAACTATCTACAATTTCTAATGTGCGGCTTTGGATAAAAGAATGGCTCAACAGTAACGGAATAGCGGTGAACAGGCCGAAGGCTGTCGCATTCATTGCGACGGCAATACTTGCAGAAAGAAGAGCGGCTTTTTCAGAGGGATCAGCATTGGCAACGGCACCGAAAGCTTCACTCAACCCCGCGATTGTTCCAAGCAAGCCAAGAAGTGTGGCCACGTTAGCAAGAGTCGCTAAATAACCTGTACGGCGTTCTAAACGAGGTACAGCCTCCATCACACCTTCTTCCATCGCTAACTCAATATCTTCGCGGCGACTCGATTGCGCCATGCGTTGCAAGCCTGCACTAATAATTTTAGCTACCGGAGCGTCGGATGACTTACCCACATTCAAAGCGCCTTGGTAATCTTTCTTTTGCAACATTGCCAAAATTCGATCAAAGGCATCACGATTCATTTTTTTCGCGTTGCTTAAAAAAATGAATCGCTCGATAACGATTGCAGTACCTACGATAAGAATCAACCCAATTGGGAACATAAAAATGCCCCCATCCTGAAAGAATCGAATAACCGTTGCCATGTTCATAGTTTTCCCCTGCATCTAACATTAAATGAGTTAAAGAAATAACGAGTTAAAAATAATTATTGCAATTCACCAGCAGACTCGAGTTCGCGCCTAAGCTCTTCGCGCTCAACATGCCCAAAAACTGCTTTCTGTTGATTATCTAGCGGCTCGAAATCAACATCGGCCGTTTGTGGGGATTGCCAAGGCAGAATATAGAGCACGCGAGGTTGCTCCTGGTTACCTGTAATTGTGGTTTGCAAATTGATGGTTGCATCTTGAACCATTTTTTTTGCAGGCTGCGCTTTCACTTCAGCAACTTCATTTTTTTTAGTTGGCGATGGCGATTCTTGTTTAGCATCTGAGGTTGTAGCCACATTTTGTTGAGCCGCTACCGGCTCTTGCGCACCAACATTTCTTGCAAACGCGCCCAGCACCAAAATAGTAGCCACAAATTTAAAAGGAATGCGCATTTATTTCACCTCTGCCTTTTCAGGCGCTTTGCTACCATTTAAACGGCGCTGCAAATCTGCAACCCAGCTATCTACTTGTTTGTCTGGCGCAGGAAGCAATTGTTGATAGGCTTGATAATGAGGCAAGGCTAATTCAGGTTTTCCCAAATACAGATCGTACAAAATCGCAATATTTTTGTGGCCATCTGGATAAAACGGCCAAATAATCAGCGCTTTTTTGTAAAGGTTTTCTGCATCGGTAAAATCGCCCGATTCACGCTTTAACACCGCTAACTGATTGTACGCATCCACATTTTTTGGGTTAGCGCTAATCGCTCGATTAAATTCCGCCGCTGCTTTTTCGGCTTCACCTTTATTACGGTAAACGATACCTAAATTTAGGTAAACACCAGACAGCTTAGGATTTTTTTCAGCCAACTGTTTTAGAACAGATTCAGCACGATCCCAATTTTTTTGCTGGATAGATGCAACCGCATCGTGAAAATTAATCTCCACTTGCTCGCTAAGTTTTTGCGGATTCTGCAGATAAGGATTTGGCGTTACAGGGCCTACTGGCAAAACACTCGAAGACGCACCGCCTTGAGTCGTTACTGGCATTGATTGTTCAGAGCTTGGCTTGGTTGATTCTTTTGCGCTGGCGTTTTCTTTTCTTTCGACAGCCGGCTTTTCGGGATTGGAACTACACCCGCCAAGAATCACCATCAGCATCATGCCGGCAAACAATGGCTTACTGAATTTCATTGCTCACCTCCAACACAGATTCTGATTTTTTATAACGCGCTGGCAGCAATTTTGCCAGCTCGTCAAAGCTGCGTTTAACCCACTGATCGTAAATTCCTTTGCTCGTGCGTTGCGCGTTTGCCTGATGAATTTGAATAGCTTTTTCCTCAAATGGAAAAGCTTGTTCTTCCAACAATAAATCATATTGCTCCAACGCAGCTTCATCCAGATTGGTAGGCCGCTCTGACTTCATGAGGTCACGGCTTAATTGCGCATAGATATCGCCAATGCGATAGCTCGCCTGCGTAGTAAATTCAGCCACACCAAACGCGAGCACAGCTTCTTGCGCCTTAAGTGCTTTATCCAATGCAGTACGCTTACGCTGCAAGCTCTGCTTTAAGGGTAAGGTGAGTGGTGTGCTGGCGAAATCTTTATAGGGGATATCTGCCAATTCGTTGGTAGCAGATGCAGCCAAATATTTAGTGCGATCATTTGCTTGCGCGCCGGCGGATGCATGCGCATCAATCATGCGTTGCAACCAGTATTGGCGTTTTTTAGTATCTTGAAGCTCACCGAAGAGTTGCGCCAAATGAAACTCTGCTTCCATAGCTTCTGCCACTGGGCGAGGATATTCGTTTGCATAACGTTGATATTGCTCAATAGCCATTGGCTTATTGCCAGATTTTTCGTAAAGCTCCGCTCCCATCGCAAGTGATTGTCGCTTAACATCTGGGTCATTGCTGCTGCGCTCCATAATGCTCAGCTCATTCGCAGCCAGTGCCCACTTACTTTGATGTTGATAGATCAACACCATTTTTGCGGGAATTGATGCCGTTAATTCATGCTTAGGGTATTGCTGACGAAAGCTGAGGTAAACCTGCTCCGCATCGTTCCATTTTTGTTGTTCGATGAGATACACACCGGCGTCGTAGCGGCCTTTAATTGCAATATCGGTATCAGGTGCAATATCTGAAATTCGGAGCAGCTTTTTAATTGCATCATCTTTTTGACTCAAGGCTAAATCGGACTGCGCCTGCTGATAAATACTAGCGGCAATGCGCTCGCGCATTTGCTGCGCGGTAGGTGCACCGGGTGTTTGTGTGTTTGCAGGCAAGAGATTCAAAACTTGCCAATATGCTTTTTCCGCTCCCGCGTAATTTTTATCATCGAAACTGGCATGGCCTAAAACCAACCAAGCAGTAAATTGCAATGTTGCTTCAGCGGGCGGTTTTAAATTGATAATTTCTTCAGCAACTGTAGCCGCTTCTGCGTAACGTTTTTGCGCAAGCAATTCTTGTGCAGCTTGCGTGAGTACTGCGGCGGCGCGCGGATCAGATGGATAGCCTTGCGCAAATCGCAGTGCATAATTTGTTTTACGTTCTTGCCATAAAGCCTTTTGCGGTTCCGCTAAAGATTGGCCGGTTGCCATTTCATTTGCGAGCAGCACAATTGAATAGCCGGCATCTGCACCATGCGCTTTATCTTGATATTGGTAAGCAACCTGCTCGTAAGCGGTAATCGCTTGCGGATAATCGCCAGATTCGCTCAGCGATTCAGCAAGCAGGAATGTCATTTCGGGATTTTTTGGGTCTTTAGGGAAACTGGCGACAAATTCGCGATACCAATTAGCGGCTCGACTAAAGGCCGATTTTGCGGCAGTTTTATTGCTGGCAGAAAGTTCCTGAGCCTGTGCGTGTTCATATTCAGCAAGCTCTTGTAAGGATTTATGTAAATAAGTTAAGGCGTTGGTACCAATAATCCCATTACGTTGCGTCCAGTAAGTGCTGCTAATACCGTAACGCTGAATATATTCTTGTTTGGCAGGTAAAATTAAACTCGGAAAATTGCCCTGTTCATATACGCCAATCATTTTGATGGAAAATTCAGGTGCATAATTACTGAGTGGATTGTGCTCTACAAAACTTTTATAGGTTTCTGCGCTATCAGTGAAACGCTTTTTCTCAAGATAAAGTTGCCCAAGATTTTCATACAGCAAATGCTCATAAACGCGATCACCCATTTGCTTTTGCAAATCGATAATTGATTGAGCACCTTCCAAATAAGAAAAAGACAAACTCATTACATGGAAGGTGTCTTCCATCATATTTTTTTGTGCGCCGCTCAATTGCTCAACAGCTTGCGAAACCTCTTCTGGCTTCTTTGCCAAGGATAAAAGTTGGTCTGCAACTTTGGTAAACGATTGCAACGCCAAATCGTAATCGGCGCGCTTAAATTCAGCCCAGCCCTGCATGTAAAGCGCGTTTTGTTGCAATGGATTAGACTTATCTTCAGCTACGCTTTTGTAATGCTTTTCAGCCGCCACATAATCGCCATCGGCAAAGGCTTTTTCCGCACGACGAAATTGGGTTTCACCCATGTAAGCCGAGGAAGGCGCCGTTTTTGCAAGCTGATCCAACGCACCGGCAGCTTCATCGGCGCGGCTATCCATAGACAGCGCTTTTGCCAGCTTATAACGCAACTGATCCAGATCTACGCCTTTAACGGGTTTACCAGATTTCTCCTGCTGCGCAATTAATTCCCTGTAAAGCGCTATAGGCTTATCAAAATAACGGCCATTATCGGTTGCATTGAGCTGCGCTTGTTCGCTGCGCGCCATTTCAAAATCAGCAACACGCGCAAGAATTTGCTGACGAAGAATGGGGTCTTCCGCTGCACTCAAGGCTTTTTGATAGCTTGCTTCAATTTTTTTATTGTCTATAACCGCTACCGTACTTTTTGCATCAGGTAAGCTCGCGGGCGGTAAATCAGCAAGCGTTTTACCTGCATTTTTATCGGGGCTGAACATATGGCAGCCCACCAACAAGACGCTGGCACATAGAATAGGTGTTGCGCGCACAAGCCAATATTTTAATTTCATTGTGCTTGTTTCCTTAAAGCCGTGTCATACAAACGCGCCACTGCCAGGTGTGATTGCGCCAAGTAACGGCTCAGACGCTTTTCGTGCGCCGCAAGCTGAGCATCAACTTTGGTGCGTAATTTTTGGGCACGAACATCAATGACGCTATTGAGTTCAAGTAATTGCTTATCTACTTGTGCTTGTTGAGATTGAATGCGAGCAACCATTGGCGCGAGGTCTTGTCCTTTGGCGATGACAGACGCAATTCTTTCCTGACTCGCTTTTGATGTCGCTATAGCCGCATCCATTTCAGATAAGGATGATTCAAGCGCAGACAAATTTGCCGCAAAATCCTGCGCTGCGCGCCACAACAAAATTCCACGCACAGCCCACAATCTGGCTTCATATTCGGCGGTATCTTGCCCGGCGGCTTTCATACGCTCAATGGTGGCAACTGAGCGCTCAACATTGGCAAACAATTTACGTGTTTGTGCATCAGCCAATGCCATGTAGTCATTACTAGCTTTAATGGTATTGATACGCGTGAACAAGGTATCGCGCTGGTTTTGCATATCGGCTTGTTTTTGCACCAACGCATGCTGCGAAACCTGTTGCTCTTTTTGCTGGCGCCAGTGTTGTTTTTGCTGCAACAGATCCTGATAGGCAGTGAGCTTAGGCTGCCAATCTTTTAATAACGCTTGCAGTTTTAATAAGTCACGCAAATCCAACACTGCAGATTGAAAATCATTTTGCGCGAAGAGCTCGCGCAAATAAATTGAACGCGTTTTGATAACGCTGGTGCCACTGAGTTTTAGCCAGTTTTGTCCATCATCGGTAATAAGGGCGGTGAGTGTTCCGGGTTCGTTTTTCTTTTCCAGTTCCTGCAACATACTGGCAGAAACCGGTTTACTACTCACCAAGGTTAGCAACTCGCCTGCAGTAAGCGTTTCGCGCATGTCGCGCACCAAATCTATTTCTTGCGCGAGCAAGGCTTCGGCGTGTTCATATTCACGCAGGGCATCGCCAGGTGCGTTTAATTTTTCATAGGCGAAGGGTAATGCGAGCAGTGCTTCTTGTGCGGCAGGGAACAACAAGCTGCGCTGTTGCAATACTTGCCAAGGCCTGATTGCCTCTGCATATTTTTCTTGTGCAACAGCAGCCCAGCCGTAACCCAACAGCGCCTGATTGGATTCCATACCATCCAACCGTACTTTGCGAAATTCTTCGATAGCCGCTGAATAACTTTTGTCTTGCAGATAGGTGTAACCAATAGCAGTGTGAGCTTTATCCATTAGCGTTAAATATTCGATGCGCGACTGCTTGGTTTCTTCTGACGAAAAGTTAGAGAATGAAATGCTTGTTAATTCATTAAAAAATTCTTTCGCCGTGTTTAAGTCGCCATTGCGCGCATTTGCTGCACCCAAGTTATAAAGCGCATAAGGCTCCCATTGAGATAACTTTTCTTGTTCAATTTTTTTTATGCTGAGCGGTACCAAATCGTTTTGCTTGATTTGCAAGTTGATTTGCAGCGAATGCATTTCTGCCAATAAATCTGCATTAAATGTACCACTTACCCTACTGAAACTGCTGGCAGCACCTGCCCAATCGCCTTTGGCGTATTGCAGTTTTCCTAAATAAAACCAAGCGGCATCGCGCACTTTTTGCGGGCGGCTATTGTCTTGCAATAAATGCGTAAATAATTGCTCTGCATGATTTTGCATGCCGAACGCAAGGCTTAATCCACCGGCTATTAATTCTGGGTTGTCGCCGTGACCTTGAATGCCATCGCGTGCATCAGCCACCATAAGCTCGGTAATAGCGGGAATATAATCTTGTTGGTAATAGTGATAGAGCGCTACGCCGTAACGTAAATCGGCCACTTCGGTTTTTGGTTTTTCAACAGCCGCAAAAGATGCAAATGGCCATGCAAGGACACTGGCTGCCCCAAGGCTTGCCAGAAGATTTTTCCTCGGTGATTTTTTGTTAAACCACTTCATGGATCGCATCATCACTCTTGAGCTTTCCATTCTTTAATGTCGAAATTGGGTTGCAATTGTGCTGTTGAGTCGATGATTTTTAGCTCTAACACTAAAGGTGACTGGGTTTTGTTAACCACCAGTTTTGCCGCGCGCTTATAATCTTGCTGTGGGCCACGGCCTGTAAAAAACGCGGCAATTTCATGCTGCCCCGCTTTCAAATTACCCATATACAAACGCTGAACACCGCCGCGGTAGAGCGCGTTAATTTGCTTGTCGGTATAAAGCTCGCTGGCTACTAACTTATTGTCGATTTCAACTTTTACGGCATCCAAATTGAAAAACTGGCCGATATCCATGGAGAGGTACACGGCGACCTGATTACTGGGAGGGTAGAGAAGTTCTTCTTCCAATATCAGCAAATCGCGATTGAGATTAAGAACAGAGACTTTAAGATTTTCAACTTGCGGGGTAACCGCTGGCTGTTGAACAGATTCTGCGGCGGCTGTAGGTTTAGGTGCAGCCGCTGGTTCAGCATTTTGCGCGTACACATTCGCACCAATGCACACTGTAAAGAGAAACCCCAACAGCGGTAATTTTACCGATTGATTAAACATGCCTGCCCCGCCCTGTGTCGTGCTGATTGTTATTTACGATTGGTGCAATTCTAGAAGCCAAACAGGTTATTAGGTGTGACTCTCTCCACACTTAATCTACCCATTCATTGGTTTCACCACACTTTTGTTCGTTATTCGAGTTTGGTAAGAATAGTTGCTGTTTTTGGCGGAATTAGATATTCCGCCAGGCAAAGTTCAATTTCGTGATCAAGGTGGCGTTAAGCCTTTGCTGTAAAGAACTTTTCCGTCTTCTTTAATCACCACTGCATCAAAATCGGGCAAGCTATCAATCAATGCCAAACCTTTCTCTGGCCCTAGGATAAAGATTGTTTTGGTGAGCGGATCTGTATCAAATCCATTGGGGCCAATCACACTGACGCTGATAATCCCGTGGGGGGATTTACCCGTTTTGGGGTTAATGATGTGGTGAACACGCTGGCCGTCTTTATCGATAAAAAACCGCTCGTAATCGCCAGATGTCGATATTGCACAGTTTTCCAGCGGGAGCGTAATGGCAACGGCATTTTTATCTTCCGCCCTTGGGTTGCGAACGCCTACCAGCCAAGGCTTGCCCAGCTTGTCACCAATCACGCGGCTGTCACCCCCAGCGCTTACATTGGCGTTGGCGATGCCGTACTGCCGCAAAATTTCTGCTCCGCGATCTACCGCGTAACCTTTGGCGATACCGCCCAGATCAATGTAAACCTTCGGGTGATCGAAATAGACGGTATTGTTTTTAGTATCGAGATGGATAAATTTGTAGTTAATTTGCGGCACCAGCTCTTTGAACTGAGCATCGGTAGGCTTTAAGCCTTTGCGATAATCGTAATAACGCGCAAGAGACGCAAAGGTGATATCAAACGCGCCGCCGCTAAGATCGCTGTAGTGCTCCGCTTTTTGAATAATACTGACCAGCTCGGCTGAAATCGGCATGGGGTTTTTAGCGGTAGATTTAGGGGCGAGCTCGTTAACGCGGGATAACTCGCTGGTTGGGATATAAGGGCTGTATTGCTGATCGATCCTGTGCATTTCAGCCATTACTGCCGCTATTGCCTGCTCTGCCTTGTCGTCATCCGCATGCCAAACCGTCACATTGATGACAGTGCCCATAATATTTTGAGTATCGCCGTGCCAACCTGCTATCACCGGCAAGCTCAGCGCACTCAATAGCACAACAAGCAATCGCTTCACGTCTACTCCGTCGCTAATGCGCGTTCTTAGTTAGAAGTTCAAATCCACAGCATAAACCAAGTTACCCTGAGCGTCGGCAGGTTGCGGTGTGGCGAACATGGACACCCAAGCGCCCGCGTTAATTTCGCGAAAATAAGCATCAGGCATGGCCAAGGTACCTTTGATGATCGCCCCGGTTGGATAAGGCAAACTGCCTGACATATCCAACTTTAACGGACTGTTTACATCAAAAATGTGGGCATTCATGCCTTTCTTACCATCATCTGCCAAGTCTGCACCCAAGACACCAAGGTTCATCCAATTGGAACCGTTGTAGATTTTTCCATCTGTCCAAGTTGCTTTGCCGCGCAAGCCCAACAGCTGCAATTCACCAACTTGCAGGTGATCAATACTGAGTGAAAACTGGCCGCTAATTGCAAGAGGCAATAAAGGTTGAACCAAGGCAGCCGGGAAGCTGAGCGTAGCGTCTTTTACCGAGACAGAATTTTTACCCGCCGCACACACCCTGCCCTCAAAATCTTGGTTATCCATGTGGGTGGTGATGTGGGCGCAGGGCTTAAGGGTGAAGAAGGAGAGCATATCCAGATTCCACGTGAGCTGGCCGAGGGAGTGATCAACACCCCGAACTTTTATACTCGCCAAGCTCGCGCGACCTGACCAAAGCGTACCTGAAACGCCGCTCATGGCAATGTCGCCACCGCGCGTTAAAAAATACGCGCCCCAGATGGCGGGCAAGTTGCTCACCACAAAGTACAACCAAAAAATAACCCCAAGACTTATCCAGAATTTTTTACTCGCATTGAGCTTGGGCAGTGATACAGCCTGAAACATCATCAACACATCAACCTTGTCATTTATCACGAATATTAGGGCTTCAATAGGCGCAAGTTTACGGAAACTTGCCCCGGATCATTACTGGCGGTTATTGATAGCTCGCGAATGGCGATGTGGTATTTCGCCTCTAAATCGTACAGCCATTGCATAAGCACGTCGGACGCAATGCGATCCACGCGCACGCGCACCTCGCCGCCCGCACCGGGGGTGAAACTGGTCATGGTAATGCCGTTATCGCGCAAGCTGGCATCTAACAAGCCACTGATATCGCCGCTGTTGGCGGTTTGGTTGGATTGTTGCGACAAGACTTCGTATTGACGCGCAAGTAGCTGCACTTTACCCAAGGATTGTTGGGTGGCAGTGGTGGTTTGCAAAAGCGAATCGCGCTTGTGTTTGAGCGGCGATAAAACCGCAAGCCATAAAATGTAGACGGCGATAAGCAGGGCGCCTACCAACAGCATCATTTGTTCACGGCGATTGTATTGAGAGAGCGTTTGGGTAAGCGAACTGACTAATTTTTCCATGATTTCTCTCTCTAGCGCTGCGGCTTGCTGATTTTAAGGCGGCCAGTATTGAGATCGCCCTGCGCATTAACACCCTGCAACTCTGCCGTATAACCTTGCGCTGCAATACTTTGGCGCAGTGCATCTATAGAGTTGAATGAATGGGCTTGCACACTGACCAACATATCGCCCGTATCTGCCGAATAGGATATGACTTTCACTGTCACGTCAGGGTTACCGGATATAAGCGGTAAGACTCCTGCCAAGGTTGCCATCACGCTGCCCGTCTGTGTTTTGGGCTGCATGGATTGCACCTTAACGCGGAGGCGTTTTTCCGGGTCGTCTGCTTGGCCGCTGGGAACTACGCTGCGGTAGACCGCTTCCATTTGCTGGCGTAACTGGAGGTTTTGCTTGTTAAGTGTGTAAATGTGAAAGCCCAGTACGCCGACATAAGCAACAAACGTGACTAACGCCAAAATCCCCACGCCGCGCCAAAGCTTCATCCAACGCTCAAGCGGCAGCCGTTGAGAGAATTCGGCCTGACATAAATCTATGGCATTGCCGTTGAAATCCAAGACCCAAAAATCAACTATGTTTTTCTTACCAACGCGGGCAGCCAAGGCATCTGGAAGTTGGTTATAGAGCACATCCAAATCCGCTTGATGCGTAGCGCGAAGGTTTAACAGCGGTAAATTGTCTTTCACCTTTTTGGCAGTAATCAGCATATCCAAGGCGGGAGCCAGTAGCTGCAAAGGTACGCTAAACCCTTCCTGCGCTGCACAGCGCACATCAACTTGGCCATTCTCTAAAGCAAGCACCCAAGTTGCAGTAGGGCTCAGACTCAAGCTTTCCGGTGCCATATTGTCATCGGTTAATACTGGCTCTACCGCTTCTGAGGTCTGAGCGATTGAATCTATTGGTAACAGCGATGAGGTTGACCAGCAACGAGTGATATCCAGCCCAATGTTTGCCAATTGAGTGAAGATACTTTTTAACCATTGCTTATCGGTGTAAGCCAAAGCAACTGTGCCATTGTGCGGTGTTCCCATGGCGACATGCAGTTCATCAATATCGCCGATGACCGATTCTTCCAATTGAAACGGCAAGAGGTTTCGAAGGTGTTTCTTTTCTTTCTCGGTATACTCTAATTGACGAGTCACCACGCTCGAACTGGGCAAAAGCAACCAGGCTTGGTGGGTGAGGTTATCTAAACTTGCACGCAGGCTTTCAAGATTCCCCGACGCAGCAGACTGCACTTGGCCTTCGCTCAACCAACACCAGCGAAAATCGTCTGCGCCGCTATTACCCGCGCGGTTGTTAACGGAAACTACGAGTTGCGACATTTACCCTTACCCTGATTTTTATTTTCATTACAAATTGCCTTCTTCACGGCGCACAACCTTAAACGCCGGGCTACCACGTAGCAGCAGGCTTCGGCCGGTGCGACGCTGATCGCCGATTTGCACCACGGTGGTTAGCCAAAAATATTTAGTAGCGACAGCCAATTCGCCCTCTAATTGCACCTGACCGCCAACCACCTTACTCAAACTGGTGTTGAAATCGCTCAAGTTAGCATAGAAGCCCGCCGTTGGCCTTTGCTCCACGAGCGATTTTGCCTGGCTCTCGCTGAGCGGAGTCAGGTCTGTGTTGACGTTGATGCACCGGTACAACAATTCCGGCATGGTATTGAGATTTAATATCTCGCTCGGGTCCAACACGGTTACATAGGGGCGCAAGGCCTGCATGATTTGGGGCGTAACGCCGCGAATCATCTGTAATTCTTCCAAACTGCGAAACGGCATATTGGCTGCCTGATAGGGATTGGGCTGGCCAAGGTAATAATCGTTTTCCGCACCGTTAGAGCCGGAAGGCTCCACATCTTGATCGGTCCAATCCACTATAGCCTCCACAATTGCGGTGGCGATATCCGGCGATTGCACCAAGGGACTGTGCGCGTCCTCTGCGCTTGGTAAGGCTTGCAGCAAGCGAATAAACATCAATTGCGCGGCGGTATAGCGCGATGCGTCAGAGGGCGATTTAGCAGCGAAATCTGCCTTAACTTGCGCGAGCCGATTCAAATTGAACTTGGCGGTGGCGTCATCCAACGAGATCAGCAGCTGGCCCATATTATCAGGCAGCTGAACGGGAACGGGTTGCCCCCACAATTCCTGACGATGATCTACCGCCGCGTCATCGGTCGCCAAAAACTTAATGGCTGCCCCTTCACCGCTAAACAAATATGCTCTGGCTTGTGTACCATGCCAGCGCGCCTCTGCACGAGCCAAGCCCAGCTGATAATCACCCGCGAACTTAATACCTAAGCCCGCCACCAGCGCAACGATCAGCAACACCATAATCAGTACAGCACCGCGCTGCTTACTTTTGAGGGATTTCGAACAGGCGTACACTGCGCGCTCCTCCCTCTAGTTCAATCGTCATTTCCAGAGCGACTGGCATTCCCGCACCGCCGCCAGCGTTAATGGGAGGCCACAAGGGTTCCCAATTTCGGCTGTACTCACTGCCTTCCAAAACGCTTTTGCCATCGGCCTTAACTCGCCCTTGCGACAAAAACCGAAGTTGTACATCTACCACATTGTCCATTAACAATTGGTGGAAGGATTCGCGCTCAAAGTCGATATTTTCCAGCGGCATATTGCGTTCGGGTAAGTAATCCCGCCATAACTTGCCTTCGGCGATGCGGTAGTTCACCTGCTGCAAATCACTGCGCACACGCCCAAGTGGGTTCACCCAGCCGCGTCGCGCAAAAACCATAATGACTTGAAACGAATCCTTGCCCTTGGTTTTTAAACTCGCCGCTTCAAACTTGAGTTGCGGGTTGGGCATTTGCGGGTTCAGCGGCAGGATGTTGCGCATATCCTGCCCAATGAGTTGCCATGCCTTGTCGAGTTTGTTCACCTCATTGAGCACATCGCGCGTACGTTCAGCATTTCGGCTTGCACCATCAAACGACTGATAAGCCATAGTGGCAACCAACGCGGAGAGCGCAATGGCAATCACCATTTCCAATAGGGTAAAACCCCTATGGCGCGCCGGCCCGAAGCCGCTTGTCCGCAACGCGCTACTCACTCATGTATCCCGTTAAATGGGCTAGCGTATCTACTTTTTCCAAGCCTTGGGCAGGCTTAAACCCTGAGCTATCTGCAACACCTAATATGCTTACATCAATATCAATTTTAACAATGCCTTGAACCGGAATTTCTTCGGCCGTGCTGGTGACAACTTGCCACTGCCACTGCAGCCCCATCATCTCGGTTCTGCCAGAATCTTTTTCCGTGAGCTTAAAGTTGGGGAACAACTCTTTGTTGTTGAGCAGCGTTAACCGCGTTAATTCATTTTCGGCAACCCACATTCCGTAGGTTTTATTGCGGATATGCGCGGCACCATCCACTTGCGACATCACCAGCATGACTAAGGCTGGCAACGCCATGGCGACGATCATGAGCGCCACCATAACTTCCACCAGCGTAAAACCGCGGTTAGACATGTGTGTGCGCAAGCTGGCTTTCATCGCAGTCGTCATCCTGGTTTTACTTACTAAAACTGGGGTCATCGCGTTTTTGTGCTTCGTCTTCTTCGTGCCAACGGCTGTTACCCATCATGTCGATTTCCAGGTGCTGCGCTTCTGCCGCAGAACCTGTACCTTGTTCAAACAGCGCCATTTCTGCTGGTGTAGCTTCACCGCTGGGCGAAAATACCAAGACCGGTGGCTGGGTTTCTAACTCAGCGTCGTAGGTGTAGTCATTGCCTTCTACAACCAACTCCCATTGAACGCGCTCGTCCATACAGTGTGCGGCCAAGCTGTCTTCTGGGAGCTTAATCCAAGCATTATCGCGGTAGCGCTTCCAGTCGTAACACCAGTAGTAATTGGTGGTGTCACCATCGTCGCGGCGCTCAATAAACATCGCCACAACCTCGCCGTTTAAGGCGGCATATTCCCCTGCAAAACCTATGGATTGAATTAGCGCCTGTGCTTCAAGGCGCGGCGCGGCTTTACTTTTATCTTCTCCCATCGACAAGCTTATTACCGAGGCCATAAGACCGATAATAAAAACCACAATCATGATTTCAATCAGGGTAAATCCCCTGATTGAGGACAATGGTTTTATTTGCCGAATCACCACGGAGCCAGGTTATTCAGGCTTGTTGGCTTGATCCCAAACGCTGAGATCTGCATTGGGGCCTTCGCCACCGCTAACGCCATCGGCACCCAAGGTATAAATATCGTAGTCATGGCCGTTTTCAGCAGGGCTCATGTACAAATAAGGGCGATCCCAAGGATCAAGTTGCATTTGATCAAGGTAGCCGCCGGTTTTCCAATTGCGCGGAACAGGTGCAAGCGATGGTTTGTTAACCAATGCATCCAGACCTTGCTCGCTGGTTGGATAGGTGAAGTTATCAATACGGTAGAGCTTGAGCGCCGTTTGCAGGTTTTTGAAATCGGCACGGGCTTTTTGTGTGCGCGCTTGCTCCATCCGATCCAATACCGTGGGCACCGCCACGCTCGCCAACAAGCCGATGATAATGACCACCACCATAATTTCGATAAGGGTAAAACCGCCTTGGCGGCTCAAGGCCCGGGATGATTTGGACGCTAAATTACGCATAACAACTCCTGACACATTTATTAAAATCTTGTTTGAATAAAAAACTCGCTTGCGGTCAAACGAGTGAGTTCATTTGGAAGATCGGCTGCAAGATCGCCATTACGATCAAACATACCGAAAAGCCCATAAATACAATCGTGAGCGGCTCCAACAAGCCCATCGCCATACCTAATACCATTTCCAGCTCGCGTTCTTGGTCTTTAGCCGCGTTATCTAATTGCTGTGCTAAGGTACCGTTAGCTTCACCGCTGGACACCAACTGAACTAACAGCGGCGGAAAAGTTCCAGCATGATCCATAGCTCGCGCTAAACTGCTGCCTTCACGCACAGCAGCAACAACCTGTTCGCAAGAGTCCTGCAAAATTCGGTTACTCATAACCTGCCCAGCAATGGTCAACGCCTGCAATAAAGGCACACCGCTTGACGACAATAGGCTCAGCGTAGCGGCAAAGCGGGCTGCGTTAATTTGACGAACCAATTCGCCAATCACCGGCAGGCGCAACTGAACCCGGTGCCAAACACGTAGGTTGGCCTCTACCTTTAAAAGCTTACGTAGACCAACGACCAATGCGACCAATGCCAACAGAATTAGCACGCCATAATTGACGATAAAACCACTCACACCAATCAAGACTTTGGTGAGAAATGGCAATTCGTGATGACTGTGGGCAAAAATCCCCACCAGCTTGGGCACCACAAACGCCATTAACGCGGTTATCACCCCCAAGCTGATTAGCAACAGCACAATGGGATAAATCATCGCCATTTTTATGCGCGCCTGAATTTGCTGGCTGCTTTGGGTGTAATCCGCCAAACGCTCGAGCACCGGGCCTAAATAGCCGGAGCTCTCGCCCGCTCGCACCAGTGCACGGTACATATCGTTAAACGCTATAGGGTTTTCACCCAGCGCTTGTGCAAGACTAAAACCTTCCAGCACTTTGGTGCGAACGCCTAACACAATGCGTTTGATATTAGGTTTATGCGCTTGCTTTCCGGTTGCGTGTAGCGCTTCATCCAATGGCAAACCCGAGCGTACGAGCGACGCCAACTGGCGAGTAATAATGCTTAAATCACGCGGGCTCAAACGGCTGCCCATGCGCTTGCGCCAACCACTTAGATTCATACCGTCTTCGCCGGATTTTTCCGGCTGACTGTGCGCGCTTTCTACTTCCAAGGGTTTGAGTTTTTTGGCGCGCAACTGGCTGCGAACATGGCGTTCGGAGTCGGCTTCTAATATGCCCTTAACGGTTTTACCCGCTTCGTTAAGTGCTTTGTAGCTGTAGGCGCCCATAAGTAATTACCTATCGCCCACTAAAGTTGCGTGGTAACACGGAGCACTTCTTCCATGCTCGTAATACCGTCCAACACACATTGGCGGCCATCATCACTAATAGAAAGGCTGTGCTTACGCGCTTCGGCAAGCAATTCTTGCTCGCCGGCTTGCTCATGGATGAGATGGCGCAAGCGCTCGTTAATCTCAATTAATTCGTAAATACCTTTACGGCCACGGTAGCCTTGGTTGTTACAGTGATGGCAGCCCACTGGGCGGAAAATTGGGGTGTTTTCTGGCAGCTTGAGCATGGCGCGTTCGGAATCTACCGGCAGGTAAGATTCTTTACAGTGGTTGCACAACAGCCGCACCAAGCGCTGTGCCATAACGACTTCAAGGCTCGATGCGAGCAAAAAGGGTTCAACACCCATGTCTTTTAAGCGCAGCACTGCGCCAATGGCGGTGTTGGTGTGAAGTGTTGATAACACCAAGTGGCCAGTGAGCGACGCCTGAATTGCGATCTCCGCCGTTTCGCCATCGCGGATTTCACCCACCATCACCACATCCGGGTCTTGCCGCAAAATTGCGCGCAAACCACGGGCGAAAGTCATTTCGACTTTGGGGTTTACTTGAGTCTGGCCTATGCCAGGTAGCAAATATTCCACCGGGTCTTCAATGGTTAAAATGTTGCGGCTACGGCTATTGATATGGCTTAAACCCGAGTAAAGCGTAGTGGTTTTACCGGAACCGGTTGGGCCGGTTACCAAAATAATGCCATGAGGTTTGAGCAATGCGCGGCTCAGTTTCTCTTGCACGGATTTAGGCATCATCAATTGGTCAAGCGACAGCTGGCCTGCTGACTGATCCAACAGACGCAACACAATGCGCTCGCCAAATGCAGACGGGATAGTTGATACACGAATATCCACCGCGTGGCCCGCCAAGCGAACCGTAATACGGCCATCCTGCGGCAGGCGTTTTTCGGCAATATCCAAACGCGCCATAACCTTTAAACGCGATACCAAAACCGGAGCCAACTCTGGTTTTGGCGATAAGACTTCATTCAACACGCCATCAATACGAAAGCGTACCGACACGCGATCCTCAAAAGGCTCCAAGTGAATATCGGACGCACCTTCGCGCACCGCTTGGGAAAGAATGGCGTTAATGAGGCGAATAATAGGCGCATCGTCGTCACCCGCCAGCAAATCAGTACGCTCGGCCAAATCTTCCGCCATGGACGATAAATCAAACTCTGCGCCCAAGTCTTCAACGGCACGTTGGGCTGCGCCATCACCGCTTTGGTAGTCTTTGGTCAGGCGTTTTTGAAAATCGTCTGCCGGAATTTCTTCCAAACGAAAACCCTCACCCAAATAGCGTTGCAACTCCAGCAAAACGTCCAAAGTTAAACCGGGGCGATGCAACACCAACTTGCTCTCGGCATCTGCCAACATCACGCCATGGGTTGATGCAAAGCTAAACGGCAGGCGATAGCTATTTGCCTCATCTTCGTCAGCGGTGACCACTGGAGCATGCACAGGGGCGACCGCTTCCAAATCAATGATGTCAGCCGCGTCAGTTACTATGGCATCTGTAGCAGTCACGGTTATTCCGCCTTAGCCGGAGCAGGAGTTGCTACAGGTTCTGCAGGCGCTGTTTGCACGGGTGATGGCTGTATAGATTTAGGTTCTTCAGCTGGTAACGGCTTATCGTGCAATTCAGGCAATACCGGAATCGATTTGGAATCGATCAGCTCTTTTTGTGAGCGACGGTTTTGCAGTTGAACATCGCGAATAGCGCTGTATTTTTCGGCAGTAGCGCCAACCAACATTTGATCATCGCGCAGCACAGTTGCGCGGATAAACACCAGCAAATTGGTTTTTACTTTTTTGCTGCTTTGGGTGCGGAACAAATGGCCCAACACTGGAATACTGCCTAATACCGGAACGCGTGTAGCGCCAGTTTGAATATCGTCTTTTATCAAACCACCGAGCACCACGGTTTGACCATCCGCAGTAAGAATTTGGGTTTTGATTTTACGTTGGTTTGTGATGATGCCATCTGCACTGGATATGTTGGAAATACTGGACACTTCCTGATCGATATCCAACACCACACTGTTGCCTTCGTTAATGTGCGGTGTTACTTCCAAGGTGATGCCGACATCTTCGCGTTGGAAGGTTGTGTAGGGGCTTCCAATACTACCAGTACCAGAGCCCGTGCCAGTTTGAGTGTAAGAGCCCTGTTTGAACGGCACTTTTTGACCTACAGAAATTTTGGCTTTGGTGTTGTCGGTTGTCAGCAGGTTTGGTGTGGACAGGATGTTGGTGCCGCTGTCTTCTTGCAACAACTTCAACAAGCCAACAAAGCTGGTGCGTTCGCCCAAAAACGCGGTGCCAAAGGCTTGGCCATTAACGCTTGATAAGCCCTTGGCCAATTCTGCTACGCCAGTGTCATATACCGTTGCGTCGGAGCTACGAATTTTGAGCGCACCCGAGCCAATAGTCGCCAGCTCTGCGCTGCCGTTGTTAGATGTACCAAAGCCTTTTTTGGTATCTGCATACATCCACTGTACGCCCATGTCTTTGTTAGCGTTGTTTTGTATTTCAACAATAATTGCTTCAACCAACACCTGAGCACGGCGAATATCCAGTTGCTCAATAACGGAAATAAGCGATTGCATGTTGTCGCTATCTGCTGTGACCAACAGTGAGTTGGTCGCTTCGTCGGCTTGCACATTGGTTTGACTGGAACCACCTTCACCCGGTTTGGCGCCAGTGTTTTGACCTTGCGACATACCGGTTAGTACTTTCGCCACATCTGTTGCCTTGGCGTATTTGAGGTAAAACACGCGCACATTTGCGTTGCGAGTTTGCGGGCGATCCAAACTTTCTACCAAGCCTTTTATACGCTGGCGAGACATTTCATCGCCACTCACCACAACTGCATTGATACGTTTGTCTGCCACCACAATTGGCGGAGTAGTTGTAACGCCACGATTGGGATCAGGCTTTTCGAGTTGGGTGATCATGGCGACCACATCGGCTGCTTGCGCGTAGCGTAATTGCAGAACATCGGTGGCCAAGATGGCTGCTTTATCCATCTGCAAAATCAAGTCATTAATGCGTGCGATATTGGCGCGCGTATCGCTAATAATTAGCGCATTACTTGGTTCGTAGGCAGTTAAGGTGGAGTACTGCGGAACCAGCGAGCGAATCGCAGCAAGCACTTTGGCCGCACTGATATTGTTGAGCTGGATAATCTGAGTAACGTAACCATCGTCGCGCGAGCGAATAGCCTGCTCGGTGGGAATGGGGAAGTTACGCGCATCGCGGTTTACTATAATACGCACCACGCCACTGCTCTCAAACGCGGTAAAGCCGTGCACATCCAGCACCGCCAAAAATAAATCGTAGAGTTCTTTTTTGTTAAGCGGCTTATTGGCGATAACGCGGATAGGGCCACGCACCTTGGGGTCAACGATGATAGGTTTGCCGGTGACTTCTTGAACAAACTTCACAACTTCAACGATATCGACATCTTTAAAGCTAACCGTCCATGTTTGCTCTGGCACCACCGGCTTTGGTTCTGCCGCAATGAGTGATCCGGTCATACTGAGCACGGCCAGAAACACGACACTTTTTACAAATTTTGCGTTCACCCTACTTCCTCTCGTTACTCGCTCTTGTGCTCGTTCTCGGTCAAAGCACTACATCAACTGTTATCACGCTGCCACTGCGCTTGATTTCCAAACTTGCAGACGTGGTGTTGCCCATATTTTTATAGACTTCCATAATTTTGGCTGGATTGGTTAGCGGCATGCCGTTAATAGCCGTGACTACGTCATCAGGCTGCAAACCCAGAGATTTAAACTTTTCAGCGTCGCGGCCGGGGCGAATTCGGTAACCGATAACTTGGCCGTGGTCGCGCTCAATAGTCATTGCCAAAACATCCGACAAGTTGCGGCTTACTTCTGCCAGCGCAGGATCGCGCGAAGGATCCGGTGATTGCATTTCAGGGCCGGGGCGAGCAGCGTAGGTAGCCGTTTGCGGCGCAATTTGTTGAATGCCTGTTCGCGCACTGGTCGCTGCGGGTTGAGAAACTACGGGGGCATTGGGGTCGTACAGCATCAAGGATTCATACTGGCCGTTATTGTTAATAATCACGCGATCATTAAGCACTTTAGAAAGGGTGACATTGTTGCCAACAGGCAAGGTTCCACCCACAGGGTAAAGATCTTGTTTATCGCCAGCAGCAATCATGGCGCGTGCGGAATTTTCATCGCTGCTTACAATCACGCCAACTAAGCTCAAATTTAATTGAGTGACTGTCGCCTGCTCAACAACAGGCTGTTGCTGCTCTTGCTTGGGTGCTTCTGCCTTGCCAAAAATCGCTAGCGTTTTTAGTTGTGCGATATTAACGGCAGAGTTAGTGGATTCCACTTGCATTGTGGCGGAGGGAATTGCCACTGTAGCAACAGGAATGGCAGGCGTGGGAAGCAACAACCAAAATAGGCGTGCCAAGCTGACACTTAAACAAAAAATCAATAAAAAACGAACGAGAAACTGCCACGTGCTGAGCGGTACCTTGGCAAGCAGCGCAAAAGATTGCGCAAACACCTGCTCCCAATCGGCACGGCTTTGCGGTATGGAAAAACGGCTTGTGGACGACCGATTCACTAACATAGGGATTGCACTAATTCCTTCGCGATTATCGCTTGAAGAATCTTCTGAAGAATTCAGTTACAGAGTTCGACAAGCCGAGGTTTACAATCGCGCCAACGCTGGCCAGAAAGATAAACGAGCTGCGGAATACAAAAAGAAACACTGAACAAATTCATTATGGTTATAGCGAGCCGATTCTACTCCATCCTTTGCGCAAAAGCGAAAGCTGAAACCCAGCCTCTGACAACCACAAAAGCATTTGGTTTTAAGCCAAGTAAATCCTCTGCTCATGTGAAACTCGCCCCGCTATCACTTCAAGCAAAGGTGTAGTTTCACCCACAAAAAAACGCGGGCTTGCCGCGTTTTTTTGTGGGTGAAAAATTGGCTTATTTTTTCTCGCGCAAGAGATCACGAATTTCTGTTAAGAGCGTTTCCTGTGCGCTAGGTGCAGCTGCAGCGGCTGGCTCTTTGGCTTTTACTTTGTTAACGACTTTAATCAACATGAAGATCGCAAAAGCAACAATGGTAAAATCAATAACCGTTTGCAAAAATTTTCCAATTGAAATAACAACCGCTGGGGTAGCACCTTCCGCCGCCTTTAGCGTTATCACCAAATCACTAAAATCAACACCGCCAATCAGCAAGCCAATTGGCGGCATAATGACGTCCGCCACCACAGAAGTAACGATTTTGCCAAAGGCAGCGCCAATAATAATACCCACCGCCAAATCAACCACATTGCCCTTAACGGCAAATTCTTTAAAGTCTTTTAAAAAGCTCATAATTTCCCCTTTCTGTTTGTTTTCACTGGCGCCGTAAACATCAGGCTCGCGTTTTTATACCTCATAAAACCAGCAAAACCAAGGTGCGCACCTATGTTTAATCTGCTTTTGTCTATCCGTACGCTTAATTTAGCGCGGCTTAGGTAAATCAATGCCCAGCGAATCCCATAACTCATCCACGCGCAGTTTTATGGCTTGATCCATTTCAATAGGAGCACCCCATTCGCGCGTTGTTTCACCCGGCCACTTGTTGGTTGCGTCAAAACCCATTTTTGAACCCAACCCCGATACGGGCGATGCGAAATCCAAATAATCGATAGGCGTGTTTTCGATCATCACCGTATCCCGCGCGGGATCCATACGTGTAGTCATCGCCCAAATCACGTCATTCCAATCGCGCGCATTCACATCATCGTCGGTAACTATGACAAATTTGGTGTACATGAACTGGCGCAAAAAGCTCCATACCCCCATCATCACTCGCTTGGCGTGACCGGGATATTGCTTCTTCATGGTGACAACCGCCATGCGATAGGAACAACCTTCCGGCGGCAGATAGAAATCCACAATTTCTGGAAATTGCTTTTGCAAAATGGGAACAAATACTTCGTTAAGCGCTACACCCAAAATTGCAGGCTCATCTGGCGGGCGCCCCGTGTAAGTGCTGTGATAAATAGGATCTTTCCGATGCGTAATGCGCTCGACGGTAAAAACGGGGAAATTATCCACCTCGTTGTAGTAACCCGTGTGGTCGCCAAACGGACCTTCGGGCGCCATATCGTTTGGCGCAATGTAACCTTCCAGAATAAATTCTGCAGACGCAGGCACCTGCAAATCGCTACCAATACATTTAACAACTTCGGTTTTATCGCCACGCAGTAAGCCCGCAAAACCATATTCAGAGAGCGTATCAGGCACGGGCGTAACCGCACCTAAAATAGTTGCCGGATCTGCACCTAGCGCAACTGCAATTGGGAAGTTTTTACCGGGATTTTGTAGCTGGAATTCGCGAAAATCCAAAGCGCCACCGCGATGTGAAAGCCAGCGCATGATCAGCCGGTTTTTACCAATTTTTTGCATGCGGTAAATGCCTAAATTTTGCCGCTCTTTGTGTGGGCCGCGCGTAACAACCAATGGCCAGGTTACCAGCGGGCCGGCGTCGCCCGGCCAGCAGGTTTGAATAGGCAGCTTGTCTAAATCAACCGCATCGTCCTCTAACACAATTTCTTGACTCGGTGCTTTGCTCAGCACCTTCGGCTGCATATTCAACACTTGCTTAAAGACAGGCAATTTATCCCACGCATCTTTAAAGCCTTTAGGCGGTTCCGGCTCTTTTAAAAAAGCAAGCAATTTCCCCACTTCACGTAATGCGGAAACAGATTCTTGCCCCATTCCCAACGCAACACGCTCGGGCGTACCGAATAAATTGCCAAGAACGGGAGTGGAATAACCCTTTGGGTTTTCAAACAAAAGGGCTGGGCCGCCAGCGCGCAAGGTGCGGTCGCAAATTTCAGTCATTTCCAAATAGGGATCAATTTCTTGCGAGATGCGTTTTAATTGACCGCGCTTTTCGAGCAACACAATAAAATCGCGGAGGTCTTTGTATTTCATCGGTAAATCCTTAGGCCACTAAAAACAAAAAACGCCTTCCGCCAGCTACGTTGGCGGAAGGCGTTTTCATATTCCGCCTGAAAATAGTGCGATTATTTACGTTTCATAGACATGAAGAATTCATCGTTGGTTTTAAAGTCTTTCAATTTATCCAAGAGGAATTCGGTTGCCGCCACGTCTTCCATATCGTTCAACAAACGACGCAAAATCCACGCGCGTTGCAATTCGTCTTCTTTCATCAACAAGTCTTCACGGCGAGTACCTGAACGACGCACGTTAATCGCAGGATAAATGCGTTTTTCAGCAATCTTACGATCCAAATGCAATTCCAGATTACCGGTGCCTTTAAACTCTTCGTAAATTACTTCGTCCATTTTTGAGCCGGTATCGACAAGCGCGGTGGCGATGATGCTCAAACTACCACCTTCTTCAATATTACGCGCAGCGCCAAAGAAACGCTTTGGACGCTCTAACGCATGCGCGTCCACACCACCGGTCAATACTTTACCTGATGATGGAATAACGGTGTTGTACGCACGTGCCAGACGAGTTACCGAATCGAGCAGAATAATCACATCTTTCTTGTGCTCCACTAAACGTTTGGCGCGCTCGATTACCATGTCAGCCACTTGCACGTGACGAGATGGCGGCTCATCAAAGGTGGACGCAACCACTTCACCGCGTACAGAACGCTGCATCTCGGTAACTTCTTCAGGGCGCTCATCAATCAACAAAACAATCAGGTGACATTCTGGATTGTTGCGCGTAATCGCTTGCGCAATATTTTGCATCATGATGGTTTTACCCGCTTTTGGCGGAGCCACAATCAAACCACGCTGACCTTTACCGATGGGCGCAATCAAATCGATGATGCGGCCCGTTAAATCCTCTGTAGAACCGTTACCGGCTTCGAGCACAAGGCGCTCGTCGGGGAATAAAGGTGTGAGGTTTTCAAACAGGATTTTGTTGCGGGAGTTTTCGGGCTTATCAAAATTAATTTCGTTGACTTTTAACAGCGCAAAATAACGTTCGCCTTCTTTTGGCGGGCGAATCTTGCCAGAAATAGTATCGCCAGTACGCAAGTTAAAACGTCGAATTTGGCTTGGCGAGACGTAAATGTCATCTGGGCCAGCCAAGTAAGATGAATCGGCAGAGCGCAAAAAGCCAAAGCCATCGACCAAAATTTCCAGCACGCCATCGCCATAAATATCTTCACCGCCCTTCGCGTGGCGCTTGAGGATATTAAAGATGATGTCTTGTTTGCGGGAGCGCGCTAGGCTTTCAAGCCCCATTTCACGCGCTATATCAATAAGTTCTTCGATGGGTTTGAGCTTTAAGTCAGTAAGATTCATAAGTAGTGCTTTGTAGGATAGTTATTGCAGATATTAAGCCGGATGGCTGGATAGTTTATGTTGAAATCTGTTGCGTAATTTTTCTGTTATTTGCCGCTAGCAGTTTGTAATGACGCTTGAAACTTTTTTGTAAAACTTTCTATTGAAAACTCTCTATTAGAAACGCTTTATTGAAAAACTTGCTATTGAAAACTCGGTATGCTGGAAAACCTGGTCGCTGAAAGATCAACTGAATTCATTCTGTAACAAGGGTAAGAAACAGCAGGGAGTTAGATCTTATCCGGTGGGAGCCAAGCTCTGAAGTTTGACGCGGGATAAGTAGATGGGCTGAGTATAGCGATTAAAATCGCTGAGTGCAAAACGAAAAACTCAAAACAGCATGAAGATTGACTAAAACAGGGAAAACTCGCGAAAAAACTGGGTTACGAGCAAAAACCCGCAACCCTTTACACTTAGATTGAGCTATTGATGAACTCTACCAACTGCGCTTTCGAAAGAGCGCCCACTTTAGTGGCAGCTGGCTCACCATTCTTGAACAGAATCAAGGTTGGAATACCGCGAATGCCAAACTTGCCTGGAATTTCTTTGTTAGCATCCACATCAACTTTGGCGATCTTAACCTTGCCAGCATATTGCTCTGCCAAGTCATCGAGGACAGGCGCAATCATTTTGCATGGGCCACACCAAGCTGCCCAGAAATCCACCAATACGGGAATATCTGCACTCAATACGTCTTGCGCAAAACTGGCATCACTTACATGAACAATGGCATCGCTACTCATTTTTTTCTCCACTACGAGGGCTTGAATTGATGTTTTGCATCATAAGGATTGAAAACCCCGCCCGCAAGGAGAAAAAACCTATAGATGCTATAGCGGGCGGCAATTGCACAGCCGAACTTAATTTTTTGCGAGTATGCGCTCAAAAACGCCCACTAAATTATCAAGCGTAACGGGCTTGGATAAATAATGATTCATGCCACTGGCAAACACAGCATCGCGATGCTCCTGCAACGCGTGAGCAGTTAGAGCAACTATCGGCGTGGCAGACAAATTGCGCCCTTGCTCGAAGAGACGGATATTTCGAGTTGCCTCAAAACCATCCATTTCTGGCATTTCACAATCCATTAAAATCACATCGTAGGGGTGCACCGACTTGCGCACCATATCGAATGCCATGAGCCCGTTTTCAACTAACTCTGGCGTAATATTTAGTTTGCTTAGCAAGCCCTTTATCACCATGCGGTTGACCAGATTATCTTCTGCCACAAGCACGCGCATGTGTGCGAATTTGTCTGCTTTGGGCTCAATAACGAGTTGCTCTGGAGCGGCTTGTACCTCATGCCCTAGTAGCGCTGCCAATTCATATTTAAGCGATTTACCCGAAAGCGGTTTGCGCAAAATGGCGTGCACCGCGTAAGTGCGCAACGCTTGTTGATCTTGAAAAATATTGCTAGCCGAAAACATAAATGCAGGTAAATCTTGTGTCTCACTATGCCCCCGCAGCTGCCTAATAAATTCAATTCCACTCATATCCGGCAAATCGGAATCAACGCCGATAAAATCAAAAGGCTCTCCACTGTGCGACGCTTGTGCCAGCGTGGCGTGCGCGATTTTTGCAGAAGTGGCTGATTGAATTTCCAAACTCCAATCTGCACCGTGGGCAGACAAAAACTCAACCATTTTTGGATTAGCACCTACCAACAACAATTTTTTGTGCTCGAGCAACTTCGTTAGTTCGCATGCCTGCGCACATTCGGTTGCGGCCTCGTCCGCCGCGGAAAATTCTGCTGTAAACCAAAAGGTAGCACCCTGACCTTTAACGCTCTCAACGCCAATTTCACCGCCCATGAGCTCAACCAAACTTTTACAAATCGCAAGCCCTAACCCTGTGCCGCCGTATTTGCGAGTTGTAGACGCATCAGCCTGGTTAAATGAATCAAACAAGTTAACACCAGAACTCAAATCTATACCAATTCCGCTATCTTGAATGGTGAAACGTAAACGCGTTTTTTTTGCCGTAGAACTTTCTTCAAGACCTACCTCCAAGGCAACAAATCCTCTCGATGTAAACTTAAAAGCGTTGCCCAGTAAATTAATAATGACTTGCCGCAAACGTGTAGAATCGCCTTTCAATAATAAGGGGGCCTTAGGTTTTACACCGCCCACCAACTCGATATGGCGCTTATTTGCAGTCGCACCAAACAGCTGTAAGCAATCTTCAATTAAATCATCCAAGCGAAATGAAGCCTGCTCCAACTGCATCTTTCCGGCTTCAATTTTTGAATAATCCAAAATGTCATTAATGATTTCCAGCAGGGTTTCGCCTGAACGATGAATGACATCAATGTAATGTTTTTGATTTTCATTTAAGGGTGTATCGCGCAGCATTTCTAACATGCCGATAACACCGTTCATAGGCGTGCGAATTTCATGGCTCATGGTTGCCAGAAACTGACTCTTTGCGCGGCTTGCATCTTCAGCTGCATTTTTTTGGCGGCGGGTTTCAATTTTTTCTTCTTGCTCCGCCAGCAATGCCAACTCCATAGTGCGGCGTTGATCTAAATCGTCCAATAAAGTTTCGCGCATATGATTAATAGCATCGACAACCTTATCCAGCTCATCGCTTTGTACGTCTGATTTAATGCGCTTTAAACGCAAAGGCTTATTCAAGGTTTCCAAATTTAAGTGGCGCGCGTAATTCGCAATTGCCTCCATGTGCCGCGTTAAAAGTGCATGCACCATCCATAAAATCAACAGTGAAATCAGTAAAGTTTTTGCAGATTGAACCACTACAATAAAAATCGCTCGCTCCCACAACTTATCGTAAATACTAGAGAGCGATGCGGTAACGCGCAAAGTGCCCAAGCGTTGTTGCGGCGTGCTGGCATCTTCGTAAATGAGTGGATATTCCTTGACTAAATACTGGCTTTTCTTCGCGTCGATGTCTGTTTGAGTTTGCTGATTATTGCTTACAACCATGGATTGTTCGGTGTTATTCCAATCGCGCCAAACAACTTGCACTTGAACCACATCCTGTACATCCAACACGCTTCGAATTTGAATGCTCAACTGTTCCTGGTCAAAGCCCCAAAGACTTTTTGTAATACTGGCGAGCGTACTGATACGCACCTGATCTAGGCGTTTTTCCAAGGAGGAAACATCATCGTGAAAATTGCCGTAAAGCTGTAGCAATATGGTGAACAGCGTAATCAGCGAACTGCTGACCACAATCAACCCGAGCAACCGGAATGCGATAGGATTGTCACGTGCGTAACGCCGTATATTTAACATGGATTATTCAAGCTCTCGTCCCAATTGGCCTAAATGACGCCTAAACGCCAAGCGGCATAGACGCTAAAAAGTGTAGCAGCTCATTAAATCTCTGCGTTCGAATTCGGCTAACTCATCAAACTGACCGTTTTAACAGGAGTACAAGGTGCTATTTACTGAAAAAATATTTTTTCGTGGCAGGTTTTAGCACCTATATTTGTCATCGGATGTATTACAATGCGCCGGCTTTGAAACGCAGCTGTAACACGCATTTTTCTTCAAAGCCAAGGGAAGCTCTCAAAATGTTGGCGAGGCCGCCAGCGCAAGGCAAAACGCATGAAAGGCGGAGTTTACGAAAAAGTAAATGAGCATTTTGAATGCGCTTTAACGCCGCGCTGGCAACGCAGGTAATTTTTAGAGTTTCCCAGAACAAATTCCGCGCTGCGGTAGTTTACCGGAGCGTTTCGTTTTGAACGACATACCTGCATTGCAGACCAATCCTGTACGGAGAAAAGTGGATGAGTAAACTACTCACAAATGCTGTGCGCACGCTATCGTCCAGCCGCAAGCCATTGCACAAACCTTTGACCTTTGCTGCATCGTGCCTTTTGGCACTGTGCGTTGCTAGCGAATCCTTCGCCGCGCAACCCACCATCACCCCTACTTCCGCCAGTGAAACATCCCAGCCCGGCCTCTTTGATGCCATTAGTTCACGCGCCAAATTACTCGCCAAGGGCAATTTCAAACACTTCTCCGGAAAAATGCCGGAAGCCCTGGCCAAGATGGATTATGACCAATACCGTTCCGTGCGCTTCCGCCCTGATTCATCACTGTGGCGCAATGAGGCCCAGTTTGAAGTACAACTTTTCCACGCCGGTTACATCTTTAAAGAGCCTGTTGTGTTGCACATGGCTACTAACGGCAACGATTCTATAGTCCCGTTCAAACAAGAGTATTTCAATTACGAAGGTACAGCGGCTAAATTGGCAGGAATTGCCGGTAAAGATTTGGGCTACGCGGGTTTCCGTGTCCACTACCCAATCAACAACCCGCAGTACAAAGATGAATTCATGGTTTTCCAAGGTGCGGCCTCATCTTACTTCCGCATTATTGGCCCTGGCCACGCATGGGGCTTGTCTGCTCGCGGTTTGGCGATTGATACCGCCGAACCTAAAGGCGAAGAATTCCCCATTTTTCGTGAATACTGGATGTTGAAACCTACACCTACCGAGAAGCATTTAGTGATTTACGCCTTGATGGACAGCCCATCTGTCACCGGCGCCTTCCGTTTTGATGCCTACCCCGGCACCAATACCGAAGTGAAAGTTACCGCTCGCCTTTATGCTCGCAAAGATATCCAAAAACTCGGCGTAGCACCTTTGACCTCCATGTTTATGTTTGGCGAGAACAGCGTAAACGTCTCACGCTTTGATGATTTCCGCCCTGAAGTGCACGATTCCGATGGCGTATCTATGTTGACCTCTGCTGGTGAATGGATCTGGCGTCCGCTGTCCAACCATCGTGGATTGCACATTTCATCCTTGGGTGACACCAACCCACAAGGTTTTGGTTTGATGCAGCGCGACCGCGACTTTAACAATTATCTGGATGCAGAAGCGCACTACGAGCGTCGCCCAAGTTTGTGGGTTAAGCCTGAAAACTCTTGGGGTAAAGGCCGCGTAGAATTGGTTGAAATTCCTTCTGACAGCGAAGCGAACGACAACATCGTGGCCTACTGGGTACCGGAAGAGCCGATGAAAGCCGGCGATAGCCGTGAATTCAAATACAGCCTGCAACCCTTGGATGCCAATATTGCAGGCCAAACCGGCGCCAAAGTATTACGCACTCGCACCGGCTGGGGCGCTGTAGCTGCACAAGGTAACCCACCACCAAAGAGCAAGCGCCAATTTGCCATTGATTTCCAAGGTAATGAGTTGGCCAACCTGCCCGCCAACGCTGTGATTGAAGCCGACCTCAGCAAAAACGCCGGTAACTTTACCGATTTGCACATCAGTAAATTGCCCGATGGCAAAACTTACCGCGCCTCGTTCAAGTTTGAGCCGGACGGTAACAATGTGATTGATATGCGCGTGTTCTTGAAAGCCAATAATAAGCGCTTAACTGAGGTTTGGAGTTATGTCTGGTACCCAGATGACATCCAATAATTCAACAAGCAGTGAGCCTATAGTGAGTAAACCTATCAATCGCGACCTTATGCCGGAGAATGAGATCCGGCTACCGGGCGAATCTTTGCGCCGTATTGTGTACGCCTTGCTGACGATGATTACCGCCGTCAGCGGCGTCTACATGATGTACGACATTCTCAGCGCCAACAGCATTACTGTGCTGGAGGCCATTATCCTTATTCTGTTCGCGATTTCGTTCTGCTGGATCTCCACAGCATTTTGGAGCGCCGTGTTCGGATTCGTCTTACTCATGATGCGTCGCGATCCATTGACGCTGAAGTCGATGGACGATATTTATAACGACAGCCTGCCCATTACCCAACGCACCGCTGTGGTCATGCCGATCTATAACGAAGATACCCATCGCGTAATTGCCGGCTTTGAAGCCACGCTCAATTCGTTGGTAGCAACAGGCGAGATTGAGCACTTCGACTTCTTTATGCTCAGCGATACCACCAAATTGGATATCGCCCAGCGCGAACGCGATCAGTGGAAGCAATTTACCGACCGTATTGGTGACTTGAGCAAGCAGACTTTTTATCGCCGTCGCGAGAAAAACCTGCATCGTAAAGTAGGCAACATCGCCGAGTTTTTGCAACGCTGGGGCAAGAACTACGAACACATGATTGTGTTGGATGCCGACAGCGTGATGAGCGGAAAATGTTTGCTGCGTATGGTGCGCACCATGCAAGCTAACCCACGTTCTGGCCTGATTCAAACTGTACCGATTCCCGTGCGCCAAACGACCTTCTTTGGTCGCTTTGTACAATTCGCCGCCGTGCTTTATAGCCCCATGCTCGCTACCGGTATCGCCTTCTGGCAAACGGGCGCGGCTAACTATTGGGGCCATAACGCCATCATTCGCGTGAAGGCTTTTATCGACCATTGCGGTCTACCGACCCTTCCGGGTAAAGCGCCTTTTGGTGGTGATATTCTCAGCCACGATTTCGTGGAAGCTGCCATGTTGCGCCGCGCCGGATGGGATGTATTTCTGCTGGCAGATCTTGAAGGCAGCTACGAAGAAGTGCCTTGTAACATCATCGACTACGCTACCCGCGACCGCCGCTGGGTGCAGGGTAATATCCAGCACTTGGGCATGCTGGGCGCTGCAGGCTTGCACCCTATTAGCCGCCTGCATTTCTTGTTGGGAGCCACGGCTTATATTTCGTCTTTGATTTGGTTGTTGATGCTGGTGCTGAGCACTGCGGATGCCGTTGTGCGCGCCTTGCACAGCAACGAATACTTCACCAATTCTACGCCCACCATGGAGCATTTCATCAATCTACCGGAGTGGCCCATTGCCAAAACCGGTTTGATTATTGCGCTCATTGTGATGACCACGATTTTGCTGCTTTTCCCTAAAGTGATGGGGATTATTAGCACCATGGCTCACCGCCGCGAGCAATTTGGCGGCACCAAGGCCATTCTGCGCGGCACAATCATGGAAACCGCTTTTGCAGTATTGATTGCACCAATCATGATGGCCTTCCACGCCTACTTCGTGATCTCTGTGTTCCTCGGCTTCAAAGTTAACTGGGATGCTCAGGATCGTGAGGGTCGCCTGCTCACTTGGGGCGAAAGCTTTGCTCGCACCCTGCGAACCACCATAGTTGCCATCCTGTGGGGCTATATGACTTTCACCTACGCGCCGATTTTCTTCTGGTGGCTAATGCCAATCCTCACTGGCTTGGTCTTGGCTGCGCCAATTGTGCGCTACTCAAGCAGCCTTGAATTGGGTGAAAGATGCCGTCAGCACAGCATCTTTGTATCTCCGTTTGAGACTGACGAAGACCCAGTTCTCACCGACCTTAAACACTTGCTGGCCGTTGAGCATTCACCGTTGACCGAACCCGCTGGCATTCCTGCATTACCGCCCGATAACTGGAGCGAAATGCCGGAGCAAAATATGGAAGAGTACCCGCCCAAAGCCTAATACCTAACGGATAAAAAAGGCGCTCACAGGGAACTGGAGCGCCTTTTTTATTGTTTACAGCCTAATCCTCTTAACCCCCTCCCAACCTCCCCCTTGAAAAGGGTGGAGGAGTCGTACTCCCAAATTAGAGGTATTAACAGAAAATGGTGTTCGTTTTTTAAGCAGGGAGTCGTCATCCTCGCGCAGCGGGGATCCAGCTGTTAGAAGACGAAAAATCAAAAGCTGGAGCGCTAATCTGGCAGTTTCTTAGCAAATATTCGGCAACAACCCTATAAAAAACGGCGCTCCAGTTACCTGCAGCGCCGTTTTTTTCAGCTTTTATAGCTAGAAATTAAGCATCAAACGGATGACGAAGCACCACGGTTTGAACGCGATCTGGGCCGGTGGAGATAATGTCGATAGGTGTTGCCATCAACTCTTCCAGACGTTTGATGTAGTTGCGTGCATTGGTGGGCAATTCTTCAAGACTCTTCGCCCCCACGGTAGATTCACTCCAGCCGGGCATTTCTTCGTAAATGGGCTGAATCGCTTCCCAACCTTCCGCGTCATAGGGAACACCAACGGCGTTGCCGTTTGCATCTTGATAGCCGATACAGATTTTCACGGCTTTCAAGCCATCCAACACGTCCAGTTTGGTCAAGCACACACCGGTAACCGAGTTAATGCGGTTGGCGTGACGTACCGCAACAATATCAAACCAGCCGCAACGGCGTTTACGGCCGGTTGTTGCGCCGAATTCGTGGCCTTTCTCACCCAAGTAAGCGCCAACTTCACAATCCAACTCCGTTGGGAAGGGGCCTGAACCTACGCGAGTGGTGTAGGCCTTGGTGATGCCGAGAACATAATCCAAATACAAAGGACCAAAACCTGAACCTGTAGCGGTGCCGCCAGCGGTGGTATTGGATGATGTTACAAAGGGATAAGTGCCGTGGTCGATATCCAGCAGAGAACCCTGCGCGCCTTCGAACAGAATGTTTTCGCCGTGTTCGCGAGCGGTGTGCAACAGATCCGTTACGTCAGCCATCATTGGCAACAATTGCGCGGCCCACGCGGTACAATCAGCCAGGGTCTTTTCGTAGCTGATGGGCTCTACTTTGTAATAGTTGGTCAACACGAAGTTATGGAAATCGAGGATCTCCTTCAACTTGACCGCAAAGCGTTTCAAATCAACCAAATCGCCCAAACGCAAACCACGGCGAGCAACTTTATCTTCGTAGGCTGGGCCAATACCGCGACCGGTAGTACCAATCTTGGCATCACCGCGCGCTAGCTCACGCGCTTGGTCAAGGGCAACATGGTAAGGAAGAATTAAGGGGCATGCGTGTGAGAGACGCAGGCGCTCGCGCACAGGTACTCCAGTCGCTTCCAATTCACCGATTTCTTTGAACAAAGCTTCGGGCGAAAGCACTACACCATTACCAATCAGGCAGGTTACGCCTTCACGCAAAATGCCAGAGGGAATCAAGTGCAATACGGTTTTTTTACCGTCGATAACGAGAGTGTGGCCCGCGTTGTGGCCGCCCTGAAAGCGAGTAACCAAGGAAACCTGATCGGTCAGCAAATCAACGATTTTGCCTTTACCTTCATCACCCCATTGGGTGCCCAAAATGACGACGTTTTTACCCATGACTGGAAAACTCTCTGTTAAACAAAATGAAAATAGAAACTGTGCGCTGCGCTTACCGCAAGCCTACAAACTAATAACGTGGTATTCGTTGTCCACCAAACGCAATTCTCGTTTGGCCTTGATACTAGCCGCAGCGCCATAGACCACTCGTTCGCCCTTGGCGCGAAGTGACTGTACCGCTTGCCATTGACGCTGGTCGCCGTTATCCACTACCGCTATGGCACAATTATCTTGAGATAACAGCAAACCCAGCTTACTGATGGCGCAAATATCGAGTGCAAAACCGGTTGCCGGACGCGCACGACCAAAAACTTCACCGATGTGATCGTAACGGCCACCGCTAGCGATAGGATTACCAAAACCGGGAGCAAAAGCCGCAAACACCAGGCCAGTCAAATAGTGGTAACCACGAAGCTCGCCTAAATCATAGTAGAACTCTGCATCGGGGTAGCGTTCTGCCATGACTCCTGCTACCTGCAGTAATTGGTCTACAGCGGCAACGGCACTGGGAATGTCCGCAAAAAGCGCACGTGCTTTGGTCAGCACATCTACACCACCCGCCAAGTTGGGCAGAGCCAGCAACAAAGCAGCACATTTTTGATCAGTAACTTTAGCAGCAACCCATTCACGGATTTCCGTAACCGCTTTACGCTGAAGCAAATCGAAGAACTCGTCTTCCTGAGCAGCATCGAGCTTGGCGCACGCCGCCAAGGCACGGTAAATACCTACGTGGCCCAGATCCAAATGCAGCCTAGGCAAACCGGATGCGCGCAGAGATTCCAATAACAGCGAAATAACTTCTACATCTGCTGCTAAGCCGGGCTCACCATAAAATTCCAACCCAACCTGCATGGGCGTGCGTGTCGCCAAGGGGTTTTTGGGTCTTGTGTGAACCACATTACCCGCGTAACACAAGCGGTTGGCACCTTGAGCGGCCATGCTGTGTGCATCAATACGGGCAGTTTGAGGGGTGATGTCAGCGCGTATGCCGAGTGTGCGACCGGTGAGTTGGTCAGTCACTTTAAAGGTGAGTAGGTCTACATCTCGGCCAAGGCCGATAAGTAAGGAATCGGTGTATTCCAGTAGTGGTGGAATCACCAAGTCATAGCCCCAAGTAGCATAAAGATCCAGCAACTGGCGGCGCAATAATTCGATAGGTTTTGCTTCAGCGGGCAGAATTTCTTCTACTCCATCGGGCAATAACCAGCGATCGGCGTAAGTCATAAGCAGACTCTAAACATCCACATTTCGGGAGGCGTTCGGCTGTAGGCGGCGCCCAAGAAACATCTAGGTGCACCCTGAACATAAAAAAACCGAGCTTTCGGCTCGGTTGCGGCATTTTAACACTGATTGAGGGGAAATTTGTAGGTGATTCCCCTCAAATCATTATTTTTTACCCTGCGGATCTTTTAAATAACGGAAGAAGTCGCTCTTCGGGTCAACAACCATCAGATCCTCTTTGCCTGCGAAGCTCTTTTTGTAGGCATTCAGGCTCCGCATAAATGCATAGAATTCAGGGTCTTTGTTGTAGGCTGAAGCATAAATTGCAGCCGCTTTAGCATCGCCTTCACCGCGGATACGTTCAGCATCGCGGTACGCATTGGCTTCAAGCACCACTTTTTTACGGTCAGCATCCGCGCGAATTACTTCAGCCTGCTCTTTACCTTGTGCGCGATACTCGCGAGCTTCTTTCTCACGGTCCGCCGCCATACGGGCAAACACGGATTGGCTAACCTCTGGCGGGAAGTCGATACGCTTAACGCGGATATCAATGATCTCAATACCCAACAAGCTATTGGTGGTTTCGTTCATTGACGCTTTCAACTCAGCCATCAATTCGTCGCGCTGACCGGACACCACATCGTGCAAGGTGCGGCGACCAAACTGGTTACGCAAACCATCTGCAACACGCTGACCCAAGCGATCTTCTGCCAAACGCATATCGCCACCCGTAGTGCGGTAGTAAGTATCAACGTCTTTGATGCGCCATTTAATGTAGGAATCCACCACTAAACGCTTGTTTTCAATGGTATAGAAACTGGCGGGGATCATATCCGCTGTTTGCAACCGCCCATCGAATTTACGCACGCGATCGGTGAATGGAATTTTCAGATGTATTCCAGGTGACACATCCGATTTAATTAAGGCACCGAATTGTAAAACAACGGCTCGCTCATACTGGTTAATGACATAAACACTGCTGGAAAACAGCGCCAGCACAATTAACGAGAGCATTATCGCCACTAGGCTTTTAGTAGACATTAGCGAGACTCCCTACGAACAACAGGCTTGGTTTCTGCAGCATCGCGCACCGTAGCGCGCGCCTCTGCAGAATCTTCCAGCACAGGCGGTGGAATTTGTTTAGTCATTTTATCCAGCGGCAAATAGAGCATGCTGTTGTTATCGACATCAACCAACACTTTGGAAGATTTAATCATTACAGATTCAACCGCATCCATATACAAACGCTTGCGTGTCACTTCCGGTGAGCGCTTGTATTCGGCTAATAGATTTTCGAAACGCGCTGACTCACCCTCTGCACGCGATACCACTTCAGATTTGTAGGCTTCCGCTTCTTCCAACAACCGTTGCGCACGGCCACGCGCTTCTGGAATCACACCATTTGAATAAGATTGAGCTTCATTTTTCAAACGAGTTTCATCTTCCTTCGCTTTAATTACATCATCAAAGTTAGCGCGAACCTCTTCAGGCGGTTGCGCCTGTTGGATGTTCACGTTAATGATTTGAATACCGGATTGATAATTATCGAGATAGGTTTGCAAACGCAATTTCACTTCGGCAGCCATTTTGGCGCGGCCTTCAGAAAGCACTTGCTCCAACTCGGTGGAACCTACCACATGGCGCAGAGCACTGTCGGTTGCGTGTTTAAGGCTGGTTTCAGGATCAGCAATGTTCAGCACATAGGCTTTTACATCGCCCACATTCCATTGAACAGTAATGGGCAATTCAACAATGCTTTCATCTTGCGTGAGCATTAATCCTTTTGAAGGATATTGACGCTCGTTAGTGACACCCACTTTAAATACTTGAGTTAGCAAAGGCGCAGACCAGTGCAAGCCTTCAGCCATAGTTTCTTGATATACACCCAATCGCAAAACAACGGCGCGCTCTTTAGCATCCACTGTGTAAATGCCAAAAAAACCGTATAGAAGCAAAGCGACCACGGCGATAACGGCGAAAATGACACCGAAGGAACCATGGTTAGCGGAGTTGCCGCCACCTGATCCGCCACCGAACATGCCGTTGAGCTTTTCTTGCAGCTTTTTAAAAGCTTCATCCAAATCTGGCGGGCCATCATTGCCTCCGCCACGACCACCCCACGGGTCTTTGTCTTTTCCCGGTTCATTCCAGGCCATACCGTATCTCCGACATTATAGAAATTTTGCTTAATCTGAGGGCAACACTCGGCCTTTTCAACCGAAGCGATGAAATTAACATTTTATAAGTATAAAAAACCGATTTATTCAGCCCAAGCTAATTCGTTAAACTGAATTCGCAACGCACTTAATATACGCAACAAATCGCTTTTGGGTACACGTAAGTTCGCGACAGCAACGCCATCATCACGGAAAGACTCTCCTGCAATTGCCTGCTGCTCATAAAGCGCTGCGCGCAACCGGCCATCCTGCGGACGTAAAAGCAAAGGTGCGATTACCATCTCCGTGCCCAGCAACTCGGCAACAGCTTGCTCAAGCAATTCTGCACCCACACCCGTTTGGGCCGACAACCATACAGCAATCGGCTTACCCGCATCATCGCGATCTATGCGCGGCTCAGCGGCCTCAAGCAGGTCAATCTTATTGTAGATTTTGAGCTGCGGCAGTTCGGCTGCGCCAATCTCTTCTAACACCAACTCAACTTGCTCGATGTTGCGAATGCGCTCATCGGCGGCAGCATCAATGACATGCAATAGCAACGTAGAATTTGCCGCCTCCTCAAGGGTTGCGCGGAAAGCCTCAACTAATTTGTGGGGAAGATGGCTGATAAAACCTACGGTATCCGCCATGATCACAGCACCTACATCGGCAAGATCGATACGGCGCATGGTAGGGTCAAGCGTAGCGAATAGCTGGTTTTCGGCGTAAACATCTGAGCCGGTAATACGATTAAACAACGTGGATTTTCCAGCGTTGGTGTAACCGACCAAAGAAACCGTGGGAATCGCTGAGCGCTGACGAGAGCGCCTGCCCTGCTCGCGCTGGGAGCGCACTTTTTCAAGGCGCTGTTCAATCATGGTAATGCGACCACGCAATAATCGGCGGTCAGTTTCTAATTGGGTTTCACCCGGGCCACGCAAACCTATACCACCTTTTTGGCGTTCAAGGTGAGTCCAACCGCGTACGAGCCGCGTGGACATGTGACGCAACTGCGCTAGCTCAACTTGTAACTTACCTTCAAAAGTGCGCGCACGCTGGGCGAAAATATCCAGAATCAAACCCGTGCGGTCGAGCACACGGCATTGCAATTCTTTCTCGAGGTTACGCTCTTGGCTGGGGGAAAGTGTGTGATTAAAAATCACCACTTCAGCTTCATTGGCTGCAACAACGGCTTGCAACTCTTGCAGCTTACCGGTGCCAATAAAAAATTTAGCGTTGGGAGAGACACTTTTACCCGTTATAAAAGCAACAGGGTCGCCGCCAGCTGAAAGCACCAGCTCTTCAAATTCGCGGGGGTCTTCTGGCTCTTGGCCATGAGATAAATTCAGGTGAACTAGCACAGCCAGTTCACCTGATTCAGGGCGATCAAAAAACAATTAGCAGCCTCGTAGAGGGTTGATTACTCAGCTTGCTCGTCTTCTTCGCCATCAACACCGTCTGCTTCATTCAACAACGGTACGCGCACAGCGCGTGATGGAACAACAGTGGAGATTGCGTGCTTGTAAACCATTTGGCTTACGGTGTTCTTCAATAACACAACAAACTGATCAAATGATTCAACCTGACCTTGTAACTTAATGCCATTTACCAAGTAAATGGATACAGGTACACGTTCTTTTCTCAGAACGTTCAGGTAAGGGTCTTGTAAACTATGCCCTTTTGACATGTTTATTCTCCTAGGGAAGATAAAGTTTAACCCACCTTGTTTCCGTCTTTTTTAATCATAAGGAAGGGTGGAGGAATTATAGAAAACAAAAAACCGTTTTCAGCTCGTATTATATGGCTGCGAACCTTATAAAATTCAAGGCGCAACGCACAATTTCTTCTTTCGGCAGCAAATTTCCGGCCTCATCATCAGTATAGAGCCAATCCAACTGCGTATTGGGATAATTTTGCCAACCTCGAAGCCAGGTAAACTGCCGCTTAGCCAATTGGCGAGTCGCAATAATACCTCGCTCTACCATGTCGTCTTGCGATAAGCGCCCTTCAATAAAATCCCAAACTTGGCGATAACCCACTGCGCGAATTGCAGGCAAATCCACATGTAAATCGCCACGCTCGTAAAGCGCTTTCACTTCATCCAGCAGGCCTGCGTCCAGCATTTTACTAAAGCGCAATTTAATTCGTTCGTGCAATAACGCACGTTCGCGTGGTGCAATAGCAATTTGAACAAGGTGAAAGCGCTCGCTAAATGCCTCTTGAGCTCGCTGCGATTGCAACTGGCGCAACTCACTCATGGTTTTTCCACTTATACGGTAAACCTCTAAGGCTCGGCTCACTCGTTGGGAATGATTTGGGTGAATTTCTTTCGCCATATCGGGATCGACTTGTGCCAATTGTTGGTGCACGTAAGGCCAACCAAACTGTTCCGCATCCTTCTCGATTTGCGCGCGCACGTCCGGATCAGACTCCGGCATATCCGCCAAACCATCCAGTAGAGCTTTGAAATACAGCATGGTTCCACCAACCAACAGCGGAATTTTCCCTTGGGAATGAATATCAGCAATTTCCCGCTCAGCATCTGCCACAAAATCGGCCGCAGAATAAGGTTGGGACGGATCGCGAATATCAATCAAACGATGAGGAACTGCAGCAAGTTCTTCGGCGGATGGCTTCGCACTGCCTATATCCATACCGCGATAGACCAACGCTGAATCAACGCTGATTATTTCCACCGGCAAATGTCGACGTAAAGCGATCGCTAGATCCGTTTTACCGGATGCGGTTGGGCCCATTAAAAAAATAACCAGTGGCCGCTTCACACATCCCCCTTCCAACTTAACGAAAATTCAATAGAGCGCATGATAACATTTGCTTTAAACTCGCACCCAAGATAATAAAACACCTAGTAACGGCAAAAGGTACGTATTTGTTCGCGCATTCTACATCATTGCTTTTTTTTGCTGCTGCTATGCAAGGTTTTTTCCTTGCCGTAGTGTTGGGCCTGCAACGCCGTAATACCCAAGCTAACCATGTACTCGCACTTTTTATTGCGCTGCTATCAATCGATCTTTTGCAACAAATTTATTACATCGAATCCTTCTATAAAACTTATCCTCAACTGATCTGTTTTATCAATTTGCTTCCTTTAAGCTATGGTGGCTTTTTATTTCTCTATGTCCGCAGTCTCACGCAAACCATGCCCCTGCGCTTACGCGATATTTTTCACTTTGCATTTTTCATTCTGGGAGTGATTGTCAGCATCCCCCTTTTGAGCCTACCGGGTGCCGAAAAATTGCTTTTAATGGCGCAGATGAATAACGACAATGCGCCCATTAGCGTTCGCATCTTTTCATTAATTATGCCACTCACCGCCAGCATTTATGGTGTTGCTGCTTATTTTCTGCTACAGCGCCACAATAAAAAAAGCGTACAAACGCTATTCTGGCTACGCATTATTCTCGTGCTCAACATGCTAATTTGGGTTGTAGTTTGGGCTTCGATTATAGCGCCGCGTTATTTGCATCAACTCAATATGACCGTGATTTATTTATTGGTCAGCTTGGTGATTTATATGATCGGCTACTTCAGCCTGCGCCAACCCGATCTCTTTATGCGCGATAACCCGTCTGCGGAATCGGCCCCAAAAGACAGCATCAAAGATGTCACGCCTAAATATGGTGACAATCGCCTTCCCGATGAATTACGTGAACACATTTGGTCGGCGCTGGAAAACTACAGCCGTGAGCAGCAGCCCTGGCGCGAGAGCAATCTTACACTCGCGCAATTAGCCGATCGTATTGGCATCGCTAGCCATCACCTCTCGCAAGTGTTGAACGATCACCATGGCCTATCGTTTAATGACTACCTCAATCAATACCGAGTCAGTGCGGTGTGCCATCAGTTGCAGCAATCAACCAACCACACATTATTGGATATAGCCCTCAGTTGTGGCTTCTCGTCCAAATCAAGCTTCAATGCGATTTTTAAAAAGCAAACGGGCAAAACACCATCGGAATACCGTAAAGACATCCAAACAGTCTAAAAACAAGCCAACCCGCTAAAAAGCACTTCCAAACTTACTAGATTGCACGTCCAACTTTAAAAGATCAGACGATTTTCGCTTGTTGATTCCAGAAAATAGCCAGCGCCTACCAAGGCAACGGTTATTTTTTGAGAGCAAGGAACATGTCACCACTGAAACAACTACCAAAACTTATCTTCGTGTTGTTGGCGGTTCTTATCGCCATTTACGCATTAAGTTTCTACTGGCACCCAACTACGCCGTTCAGTGCTCGCTATCAAGCACTCAACCCCATTGGCGTTTATAGCCACTTTATAGGCGCCGGTTTCGCACTCTTATTAGGCGCCTTGCAAGTTTTTGCCAAAGTCGGTTCAAGGAGCCATAAATTGTTGGGTTATGGATATTGCTGCGCGGTGACGGTTGGCGCGATTGGCGGTTGCTATCTAGCACTCAACGCCTATTTGGGGTGGATGACCGGATTGGGATTTTTTATCGCCGATGTGCTCTGGGTTAGCGCTACCTTCATGGCTGTGCAACAAGCACGCGCAGGCCGCATTCGCAGACATCGACACTGGATTTGGCGCAGTATGGCACTGACCAGCGCGGGGATTAGCTTACGTATTCTGTTTCCGCTGCTAAGCCTGTTTCTAGCTTTTAACACGAGCTACATGATCGTCGCTTGGCTCTCGTGGATCGGCAATCTTATCTTCGTCGAGCTTTATTTTTATGCGTCTACCCCCCGCCCCAGCTATAAACCACATTTACTGAGAAGAGCCTAATACGATGAAATTTTTCCCCCTCGCTTGCATCTTACTCAGCGTAAGCCTGATGCTCATCGGCTGCGCCAGCGGCAAACCGCAAACTCCTACAAAACAAATTTATGTTTGCTCCGGCAGCAAATGCGAACGAGCGGAACAGCGATATTCTGCCGATCAATTGCTTCAAGGATTTAAAGAGCTATTGCAAGCGAACGCGAATGCGCAAGTGCCTATGTGCAACGCCGATCCTAAAACCCGCGCCTGCAAATCACCAAAGGTTTGCCATTTTGTTCTGGGCGGATTGCTGCCCGGTAATGGTTGCTCTAATACTTTGGAGTTTAGCGAAATCAATAAAGAAGAACTGGGCGCACAACTCACCATGAAAACCAAAATGCCGCTGACGTTTATAGGCACGCCAGTACAATGCGCTACCGCCTCCAGCACGCTAACCGTCAATTCTGTTAAGGATATTAATGTGAATATAAAGCCGCATTTTTGCAGCTGGATGGTAGTGGGTGCTATGACAGTTCAACTTAATTTTGACGTGGAGTCGATTAACCTCGACAGGGGTGAGATTGGCGGATATTGGAAACACACAGTGAGAGGAACCGGTAATGGCAGCGGATCTGGCTATATGGTGTTGAAATTTCCTAAAAATATCAGCTGGCCAATGGCAAGCAAATAATTGGCAAATGTGGCGCTTTAAAATAGACAACATCGCTCCCAAGCATGAGCTGGGAACGATAAAGGAAGGTTTCTATTTGGAGACAAAATGAGATCAACTCAGAATCTCGATTTATTGATGAGCGTACTACCGGCTTTTATGCTGATGATCAATTGCGCGTGTTACTACACTGCAACTGATCATCAGCTTCTCTCACCACAAGTTGATAAGCATGCGCACACCCATCAGTTCGAATGCGAAGTTTCCAATTGGGTACGCAATTTATTAAGCCATATTTCGTAAGCGCGCTGCCATCCAATCATTTGGCTAGCGGTAGATGAATTTTTTGCCAACAAATCACCAGCACCCAACACAATTCCGTCGCTGGCTACACCGATGGTATCGCCAGTAACCGAATCGATCAGCATGATAATTATCAACAAATCGCCGTAATTTCGCGATTCCTGATAGCCGATAGTCGCTTGCCCAAGCTCTCCTTTACGGCTCACCCGAGGCGTATATTCTGACAAACGGAATTGAACGCCAAGCACATCTGCACCCACCTTGTCGGTTAGAGAAAAGGGTTTGTCGGCTGGGAAATATTTGGGGAACATCTCATCGAAGACCGACGTAAAACCATACCAATCTTCGGGCTTCATGCGCTTCCAACTGCGATCAATATCACTATCGCCTGATTTTTTGAGCACCAGATTTTTAGATGACATGGGCACATAGAGAATTTTCGAGTACTTCTGCAACACATCCTTGGACTTCAAAGCAAAAAAATTAAACTGTGAATCTTTAATTTTTATAAGCTTAAAGTTTACGGTTTCACCACTTAGCGCTTCTTGCGCAACAGCCTGAACGCTTGGCAAAGACAATGCAAAAGCGGCGAACAGCGTGTAAAAAATAGCTTTACCTTTCAATAAGGTTTTGCTTTTCATGTTCACGATCTCCTAAAAATCCATTAATAAAACTAATAACACACAAAAAATCCTACTGGCCACGCATAAACATCTTATCCAAATCATCCAAAGACTGAAGCAACCAAGTCGGGCGACCATGATTACATTGGCCGCTGCGTTCTGTAGCTTCCATATCGCGCAAGAGTGCATTCATTTCCGGAATGGTTAATTTGCGATTGGCACGTACCGATGCATGGCAGGCCATAGTGCCAAGAATTTCGTTAATGTGATGTTGAATGCGCTCGCTGGTTCCGTGTTCAATTAAATCTGACAACACATCGCGTACTAGCTGTTCTACTTTGGCTCGGTTTAATACAACGGGAATTTGGCGAATCAATAAAGTCTCTGGCCCGGCACGCTGTAATTCGAAACCGAGATTTTTGAAAATATCGTAAAACTGCTCCGCGCAATCAGCCTCTTTTTGGCTGATTGCAATTGATTCTGGAACGAGCAAAGGCTGCGTTTGAATTCCACCACAAACAAAAGACTCTTTCATGCGTTCATATGTAATGCGTTCGTGCGCCGCATGCATATCTACCACAATCAAACCCTGCGCATTTTCAGCAAGAATATAAATACCTTTTAGCTGGGCGATGGCGTAACCGAGTGGCGGAATAGTTTCGTCACCACTCTCTGGTAGCGCGTTGAACGATGGAAAACTTGAAACAGGATTGTGTAAGTCACCGTAGGTTTTTAGCTGCTCGCTAACACCGGATGCTTGTGTATATTGATGTGGCGACAAAAAACTATACGCCTGCGAGCTCGAAAAAGAGGGTGATGGTGATGCTCGCAGCCCAAGAGTTTCCTGTCCGCGAAACTCACCCACTGCAACACCTTGTGGCGCAGGAGATGATTGTAGAAGCGCATCACCGCCACCTTGCACATTTTTAGCTAAGGAGTTTTCTGGCGTTACATTGGCAAGCGCGCGGTGCAAACTCGAATAAATAAAATCATGCACACTGCGATTATCGCGGAAGCGCACTTCGTGCTTGGTTGGGTGCACGTTTACATCTACCGTGGCGGGGTCAAGCTCCAAATACAAAACAAATGCCGGATGGCGACCGTGATATAAAACATCTTGATAAGCTTGGCGAACCGCATGCGACACTAACTTATCGCGAATGCAGCGCCCATTAACATAAAAATGTTGCAGATCCGCTTGGCTGCGCGAAAAAGTGGGCAAAGCAACCCAACCCCACAAGCGATAGCCGTTACGTTCCATATCAATATGCACAGCGTTTTCCATAAATGCCGGGCCACACACTTGCGCAACGCGACGCTCTTGCTCCAACTGCGAATCACCCGCACGCCAAGAATAAATAGCGCGACCATTGTGACGCAGGTTAAACGCAACATCGAAACGCGAAAGCGCCATTCGCTTTACCACATCTTCTAAATGGGTGTATTCAGTTTTTTCTGTGCGCAAAAATTTACGGCGCGCAGGCGTGTTGAAAAATAAATCACGCACCTCTACTGTGGTACCGCGCGGATGCGGTGCAGGCGACAGCTCGGTTTCCATATCGCGACCTTCCGCCACAACTTGCCAGCCTGCGCTGTCATCGTTGGTACTGCTTAATAACGCCAGGCGCGCGACTGAACTTATAGACGCCAAAGCTTCGCCGCGAAATCCTAAGGTTGCCACCGCTTCAAGGTCATCCAACTCATAAATTTTACTGGTTGCGTGGCGGCTAAGCGCGAGCGGCAAATCGTCTTTCGCAATACCACCGCCGTTATCGCGCACGCGCATTAATTTTATGCCGCCATCTTCCACGTCAATCTCTAAACGGGTTGCGCCCGCATCCAACGAATTTTCTAACAATTCTTTGATAACCGAAGACGGGCGCTCAACCACCTCACCGGCGGCGATTTGGTTAGCTAAACGTGGGCTGAGTAACTTAATGCGTTTCATAGATTTTTCTTGCACAGCTTACTGCGCTGGAATTTTTAAAGTTTGCCCAAGCTTTACAACATCGGTTTTCATGTTGTTAGCTTTGCGAATTTTAGCCGCGCTTATTTTATATTGCGCTGCGATGCTGCTAAGTGTGTCACCGCTGATCACGACATGCTTACGCTCAAGCGCCGGGTGCGGCTCTGTCGCTGCCACTCTTTTAGCGGGCCGTTCACCTACACTTTTTACCGTCGGCCCTTTTTCTGATCCACGCTCTGCAACCGCTGGTGTAGACGCAGGGCTCGACACAGGATGCTGCGCAAAATATTGGCGCACACCTTTAAACACTGCTTGCGCCATTTTTTCGCGGTAATCTTGCGTGGCCAATTTTTTAGCTTCGGCCGTGTTGGAGATAAAACCCGTCTCCACCAAAATGGAAGGAACATCCGGAGATTTGAGCACCACGAAACCTGCTTGCTCAACATGTTTTGCATGTAGTGGTGCAATTGCGGATATCGCATTTAACACATTGCTACCAACTTGCAGGCTGGAATTTACCGTCGCCGTCATAGATAAATCCACGAGCACACCAGCAAGCTGCGGATCTTTATCTTCCAAGCTCACACCGCCTACGCGGCCAATTAAGTCCGAATCATTTTCGCGTTGGGCAAGGAAGCGCGCCATTTCACTGGTTGCACCTTTACGTGAGAGCGCAAACACCGAAGCACCATAGGCGCTGGAATCAGTAAATGAATCGGCGTGAATAGAGATAAACAAATCCGCTTTCATATCGCGCGCAAGATCGCGGCGCTTTTGCAGTTCTACAAAATAATCACCGCTGCGCGTAAGCCGCGCGCTATAACCCGGTTGCGCATTAATCACACTGACCAATTCTTTGGCGATGGCGAGCGTCACATCTTTCTCGCGCATATTTTTAGGGCCGAGTGCACCAGAGTCAGCGCCGCCATGGCCGGCATCTACTGCAATTAAAATACTTCGCCCACTGGTTGGCTTGCTCTCCACGGGAATGGAATCTGAACCGGGTTTTGGGCCAGACGGTATATCACTTTCCATCACAGATTCAATATTGACCGGCTCTTTATCGGGCGAGGCGGCTTTAGTGTCTTCAGCCGAAGCATCAAACAAATCAATAACTAAACGATCGTCATTGCCATCACTTTTCTTCAACACAAAGCTTTTGGGAGAGACTTTACGTTTTAAATCGAATACCAAACGTAAATCGGCGTCATTGACCATTGAGCTACGCACAACCTCAATTGGCGTATCGGCCAAAGGAAGTTTGCCCAAGCGAGATTTAAGACGACTATCTGTAACATCCAGAATGATTCGTGCGGGATTACTGGCCAGCACGAGGTTGTAGCGCACGGGGGCGTCTAAATCGAGAACTACGCGGGTGTAGTTATCTGCACGCCAAACCCGCACCGATTTAACGGATGCAGCCTGTGCTACATCAGCACAGAAAAGCGCCAATGCACACACCAACAGGCGCATGGGTTTAGAACGTAGAGGGAGTAAAAATCTCAGTAACACCAAAAAACCTATTTTTATGAAATCACCAAACAAAGGCAAAAGCCTGCTTTGCCAAACCCGCACTCTACCGCAGCAGCAGCGCGTGAACCAGCAAATTTGCCAACAGTTTCTCCTTTCAAGCGCATGGTCTTCTATGGCCACTGCCAAGCCTCTAACGATGGTTTAAGCTCAACCCATTGGCCGTTAACACTTGGAATACTTATGCGCACAATTACCGGTAAATTATTCGCCCCCACAGCCGTGTGTGGCGCCCTCATCGCCATTAGCTTGGCGCAAAATGCGTTCGCTATTGATTACGGGATTTACGATGCCCGCGCGCTTGCCATGGGCGGCACTACGCTGGCAGTAGGCAACACGGCGCAAGGCCAGTATTACAACCCGGCGCTCTTGGCTTTTCACACAGGCGATGAGGATAAAACCCGCGATGGTCGCACTTACTTCCCCACTATGGTGGTGCAAGCAACTGATACTGTAGATTCGGCAGTAAATGCGGTGGACGACGAACTAGATACCAAGCTCAGCAATGCGGTGAACGCCTATAACGCGCTGAAGACAGCGGCAAGCGCCGGTGCAGTAGCTACCAGCGCCCAGGATTTACGCAAAGTGCTGGATGACATTGCCAACAAAGATGTCACCATCAACGGATTTTTCGGCTTATCGGTAAGCGAACCTAGCGATCATGAAGGCGGCGCATTTTATCTAGGCGCTCGCGTAATAGGAGCAGGCACATCCAAAGTCACTGATTCTGATTTATCACTATTGGATGAATACATCACCGCTATGAATGAACTAGCGGGTGGGGCAAATCCGCTCACTGTTGCAACGCAACACCCCAAACTCGTTAATACGGATGGCACACTGAAAGATCCCACTGCAACACTAAGCTCATCTGCAGATGTAAGCGCACTGGCCATTAGCGAATGGGGCATGGCGATGGGTAAAGAATTTACCTTTTGGGGGCAGACTGTATCGCTCGGTGTTACACCTAAACTCATGCGAGTAGACGCTTACCGCGACGACGCTAACTTCAATACCTCAACCGCAACCAGCGTTAGCGAAACCATCAACCAATTTTCCGACACCAAAAGTACACACATCACACTCAACGGTGACCTAGGCATAGCGGCAATCATTGCAGAGCATTACCGTGTGGGAATTGCGGTGAAGGATGTCATTGCAAAAAATTTTACAACGCATCAGGAAGTAGACCCGGTGACAGGTTTAGCGCGACCCGATCTCGTGGTAAAACTTCGCCCGCGCTCACGAATGGGCTTGGGTTACGTCACCGAAAATTTCAGTATCGGTTTGGATTACGATTTACAGGAATCTACACCCATCGCTAACGAAGCCCCCAATCAAGATGTAACCTTGGGTGCGGAATACAACCTGTTTGATGCCTTCGCTCTACGCGTAGGTTACCGCCAAGACCAAACTGGCTTTCACGAAAACGCCACCTCTGCGGGTATAGGATTTCATTGGGCGCGCTTTGTAATGGATATTGCTTATTCACAAAGTTCAGAGATGAAAGCGGGTGGATTGCAGATGGGGTGGACGTTTTAGCGGGTGAATCAGGAGCGCGAATTGGGCTCAGCGTAAAAAAAAGATGGGAAATATCTGAAATTAACGAAGTTCTCATTTCAATTTTACGCTGACCCCAATATTTCAAAAATCAAATAAGTCTGACAGAAAACTTTCCCGCTTTTTCTTGTAATAGCCGCCTTGATGATGCGAACCGTGTCCTTGCCCACGGTTGTCATAGTGAGGAGCGGGCTGTTGATCATGTCGTGGCGGCGCAGAGGCGGTGGCCACCGCAGATCGCTCGATAATTTTATCCAGCTCTCCACGATCCAACCAAACCCCTCTACACTGTGGACAATAATCGATTTCAATACCGTGGCGTTCAGACATCACCAAGCTTACCGTTTTGCAGACAGGACAATTCATGCTGGATTCTCCATTGAGTTTAAGAAACTGATAACAAGGGAGAAGTTAAAGCATGGCATCCGAGCATTCATCGGTGAAGTCTAGGGTAAATTACCGCTGAGCCAAGGCCGGGCTTTAACCGTATACGAGAGATGCGGCGCAGCAATGGTTAGCGCTCAATTTTATAAATCACATCCAAACTTTGGTTTTTGCCAGACTCCGCCTCCAAACGTAATTTTTCACTGAGTTGATAACGCACACCCAACGAGAAGGTCTGATCAAATAAACCCACTATGTAGCGAATAAATAATTTGGGCGTAACGTATTTGCCCATCCACAAGGCGCTTTGATCTAAACCTTTATCAGCTTTAACGGTGATTTCGTCGATGTGAAAAAAGTGGGCGATATCGGATGTCATGCCCTCGCCGTTATCCATCCCCAAACTACTAATGGCACCAATTAAGGAGTAGGCATCTGCTTGTGAAGATTCGGAAAGTTTTTTGCCGGTTAGCAACATAGCCATCGCCTGACTATCGGTAGCAGCAGGGATCGCAAAAACGCTGCTTTTAGGGTGCTGCAAGGTTCCACCAATTTCCAAACCGGCCATACCTTCATCAAGTACTCTTGTTGCGCGAATATCCAAACCTGGGTTGTCGTAGGGGCCTTGGAAAATTAAACGGCCGCGTTCAATGACCAAATCCTGACCGTAAGCCTTGTAATTACCTTTACCGACGGCAGCAAAGCCCGTTACAAATGTTTGGCGATTTTCTTCTTTTAAAATATTTACTTTACCTAAAAGCTGCGTATCCAAACCGAAGCCCTTGAAGCGCACATCGTCACCAAGATACAAGATTACATTGGTATAAAACGGAATGGATTTTTTAGCTGTATTTGATGCGAGTTGTTGTTCATTTTGAATGACAACTACATCGCTACTGACGCGCGTGGCAGATGAAGGTAGGGTTTTCAATGCTGCGCGAGCCCAAGGAATTTCTGTACTGCCGGTGAGATTAATTGCATTGGCATTAGCAGATAATTTTAAGTTGGGGCTTAGCGTTGCTGTCATTTGCGGCTGTTCTATAAAGCGAATATTTGCACCGTAAATATTGCTCTGCCAAGCCCATTGTGGAGTTCCTAGGTTTTCCAAATCGCCCCTCACCATAAGTGTTCCATCACCGGAGGTAACCTGTGCTTCCACATGAACTTGACCTGTGCGCTGCGCATTTACTTGCAGAGACGCATCGCGCAAAACAACACCTAACTTAGGTAAATTAGCACTGCCGTTATTGATACTGATGTTGCCAGATACTTCAGGCTTCTCCACAGTACCCGCAATATTGATGTTGGCAGATGCGGAGCCTTGCACATCATTTAAAAACGGCAGCATACTTTCCAGTGGAGCCAAATCATTAAGCGCTGCGGAAAACTTAGCCTGGACTTTTTTATCTTTAAGCGAATATTTTCCATCGGCATTAATAAGACCGTAAGGCGTCCAATCCATTTGCAAGCTTGTTGTTAATTGATCATTTTTTATAACAGCGTCCAAAGTTCCTTTTTTCAGCGCGTAGGTTTCGGCTTTGCCACCTTGAAATTGATATAGAAGCTGAGCGTCGCGCGTACGCAAATGCGCATCCATAGCTATAGATTTGCCGGCGGGCACGCTTAAATTGATATCACCATCAATTGCACCGCTTAAAACCGCTTCAGATTTAAGCCATGATTGCAATTGATTGATAGGTACGGAGGCCAAGGTACTTTCAATTTTCAACCCGGATGTAGGATTCCACTGCCCCTGTGCGCACAACAAAGGAATATCAGGCGCACCTGCTTTTGTTGTGAGACATAATTTTCCAAAATCCGCCGATTTTTTTGCAGGCTGAGAGTTGTACTGCATTTGCGTTGCAGACGATAAATTCCATTGCGACATTTTTCTAAGGCTTAGGCTCAACGATTTTATATTGCCTCGCCAAATTTCATTTTCCCAGCCACTATCCAATTTAAGATTGGCATTTCCCAAGTCGGGGCTTTCAATTTGTGCCTCAAGGTTATGCTGCGCTAAAACGCCTTGCCCTTTTATTGTGACAGCCGAAATATATTGGCCAGCTGCTTGCACATGCGCTGCGTTGAGCAGCATATCGTATGTTTGCCCATCGGCCCTTGGGTTCAAAATCACCGATAAATTATTTACGGCATAATCCCGCCAAGAAAAATCGCTGACCTGCCCTTTAATATTTATACGTGGCTCAGCTTTTTTTCCAGTAATACTTCCACTCGAATTAATACTACCGCGAAGACCCGGATCAATTTGGCCCAACAAGGGAGCATCAATCTTCCATTCAATATTAAGCTCGTCACTGGTTTTTCCTTTTAACGACAATTGATTCGCACCTATAGCCAGGTTCGCATCGGATGAACTCCAATAAACGCCATCGTAATCAACTTGTCCGCGTGCAGATACCGCGAGGCCTCGCAGTTCGCCCTGTGCGTTAATATTCTTTAGGCTTAGATTCAATCCATTGAATGTTTGATCTGTTTTCACAGACTGATAACTGCCCTGTACATTTACGGATGCTGTTAAATCACTAGGCCAGTCTTCAACAAGCTGATCAAGATTGAAGTGCTCAGTACTAACATTAAGGTTCCATTGCCAATCTTTAAGGCCTTGCACATCTCCATTAAATAAAACCGCATTGCTCGTTTCGAAGATATTGGCTACTGAGTGACCAGTAGAGTGCGATGGATCTGCTTTGGTTTGAAGGAGCAGGCTTAGATTTTCAAAATGCGCGTTGATCATGCTTTCTTTTGCGCTGTACCCCGCTTGCGATGTGCCTGCGATCACAACACGATGCATATCCGTGTTAGCTTGCAAATTTGTGCTCACCCTAAATTTATCTAACCAGCCGGTAAGATTAACTTGGCCTTTGGTTGTTACTTTAGCTGCGCCTTTAATTGTATTTTTATTCGCCTGACTTTTTTGCTGCTGATTTTCCTGCATTTTAAACGCAAGATATGCTGCCCATTCGGGTGGCATATCTTGTTCAGGCCAAGCAAGGCTTAGGTTCGCAAGCGGCAATGATTTGGGGTCACGCAGTGCTGGTGAAATGTTTGCTGTTAATTTCATGCTTAGTGGCTGCAAAAAAGATTGCTCCAATTTAAGCGTTTTTACATTGCCACCAATATTTAGCATACCCGTAAAATTTATAGTCTTTGCCGCATTTTCATTTGCTTCAGCTTTATAGTTGAATTGCCAATCTGCTTTAGCATCCAAACCGTAGGGATAGCGCAGCCCCATGGAGCCATTCAGTTTAATCTTGCCTTGGTTATTCGCCACCAAAAAATCGTAGGCGCGCAAATGCAATGTACCCAAACCCAAGCTGCCTGATACCAAAGCAAACGGAATGAGAGTTTCATTCTGCCGAATTTCGATATCGCGTAAATTGATGTTCTCCAACTTAACGCGGACAGGTTGGGCTAGGCTCGGCCATTGATAATTTTCTGGCTCTGGTTCATTTTTTGAAGGAGGCAAACTAATACGAATTTTTTCCGCAGAAAGAGATTCAATATTGACCGATGTGTATAACAAACCACTGGGTTGCCAACGAAAAGATAGCTTTTCACCTTGAACCGACACACCTTGTCGCTGATAACTAAAACTGGATACATCTAGCCCCGACAATAAATTTCCGTGCAAATCACCTAATTTAAGATCGAGATTGTTTGCAATTTTTCGCACCACCCAATGACTACCCATTTCGGTAGACATAAGGCTGCTTATAAACGCAATCAAAATGCTCAGGAATAAGACAATTCCAATGAGATACTTTTTGAAGCGCGAGAATGAGTTAAGGCGTGGGAGCTTCATGATTATAAATCTGGCCCCATGCTAATGTGTAAATTCCATGCTTTACCGTCATCCAAGGCACGCGCCACATCAATTCGCACTGGGCCGATAGGCGAAATCCAACGCACACCCAAACCAGCGCCACGTTTTAAATCAAAATTAAAATCGTCTGATGCATTGCCAACATCATAAAAAGCAGCAAGCGCCCAATTGGGGCGAACGCGATAATCATATTCGATACTGTTGGCCAAAACATTTTTACCGCCAATCACTTCCTGAATTACATCGCCAGTTTTCTCGTCTCGCTTTACTGCCCCCGTTTTGTTATCTACAGCATCTACTTTACGCCCCAGCGACTTGTAATCGTATCCGCGGACGCTAGCACCACCACCGGCAAAAAAACGGACTGATACCGGTAATTCATCAAAATCATTTACTTTGGTAACACCAACTTCACTACGTAATAAAAAGCGGCCGCCACCAAATTCGTAAATATATTTCCCACGCAAATAGAGTTGCTCATAGCTCACGTAAGAGCCAAGAGATTTGGGTGAACCAGAGAGGCGGGCCAGCATGCTCCACCCCTGCAAAGGATAAGGCGTTGCATCTGTTTGCGTGCGCGAAAAAGTAACAGAAGGAATTAACAAGTGCGTGTATTTTTCCTTACCTGCTAAAATTGAATCTTCATTTTCTACATTAATAGCGTAGGTATGAAGCCATTTGTTGCGCTCATAATTGGTGTAGCTCACACCATAGGTATCTTTATTACTGTAGGTATCGTCAGTGACTTCTTTTTCATAGCCGGTGTAAATTTTCAAAAATTCGTAGGAAGGATTGTCGAGTGGAATTGTATAAGCAACTTGAGCGTTTTTCTTGATATCAGACGCACTCAGATCAGCATTCACACTATGGCCGGCGCTGTTCACATACCTGTTTTCAAACCCCAACAAAACACGTGGCCCAGTATCAGTACTAAACCCTCCACCCATTGTATACTCGGTTCGCTTACGCTCTTCCAACTGAATATTGATATCAACACTGTTGTCGTGAAGGTTTTGTAAATCTGGCGATGCAGTTGCAACCGAAAAATAGTTGCTGGAATTGTAATAACTTTTTAACTCCAGCAATTTGTCAGTATCGTAGTAATCACCTTTATGAATATTTAAAAAACCTTCAATGAAGTCTTTACTTAAGATGTTATGAGTGATGTGTATATCACCAATACGATAGCGATTACCCGTATTGTAAATCAGCTCAACCTTGGCACTATTTTCTGATTTATTGACAGTTACTCCAACCACATCGAAATGCCCATCAAAATAACCATGGCTTGCAGCCAAACTGGAGATACGATTTTTAAAATTTTCATAGGTTCGATGATTTAAACTATCGCCAATACGAATATCAGGCTTGTCGTACAGTGCTTTAAAAATATCGCCTTGCGCGCCGTCATCACGAATGATCAGCGTAAATTCCGTCACTTTGGTTTGCTCACGGGGCGTTAGCAAAATACTCAGCCGCCAACAATCATTAGTACGAATGAGATTGGTTGCAAAGTTGAGTTGGTAATAACCCAAGGCTTGGGCGGCATGCTGGATTTCACTTTCCGCTTCAACTAATAAGGATTGAAGACGCCAATCAGGAGCGGCACAGGATTCTTCTGCAAGGGTTAAATATTGGCGGATGTTTTCGCGAAGTTCGCTTGTACCACCATCGATACGAATTTCTGGAGCAGGCGCAGCCTGTAGCGGAGAATAAAAAACAAACAAGCTCAATAGAATGAAAATGCGAACCGATTCTTTTGGGGAGGCCAAGCGCTTGCGTGACGCCAACGCTTTGAGGAAAAATCGGCAATACAATTGACTAATTGCGGCAATCAACAGTAAATCCTTATGGGACGGGGCGCTCATAGGCCAGTTTCAACACTTTACCTTAGCTTGAGAAACACTCAAGGGATTATTGTCAGATTCCGTTATAATCTGCACAACCGTTTTGGGGGATTCAATACCCGGCATCAGGCGTAAGCCTTTAGGAAATCACACATGCTCAGTTACCGTCACGCCTTTCATGCTGGCAATTTTGCCGATGTGCTCAAGCACAGTCTGTTACTGCACACACTTAACTACATGACTCAGAAAGAAAAGCCTTTGCGGATTATCGATACTCACGCGGGAGCAGGCGCTTACACATTCACGGGCAATCAGCCGATTAAAAATCGCGAATACGATAATGGCATAGGGCGACTCTGGCAGCGCAATGACCTACCCCCAGCGCTGCGCGATTACATAAACTTTGTAAAAGCATTTAATGAAGGCGACAACTTACAGCATTACCCTGGCTCACCGCTGTTTATGCAATCCGCACTGCGGCCAAAAGACAATTTGTTTTTGCACGAGCTGCATAGCACCGATTGGCGATTACTGACCGAGGTGATTGGAGACGACAAGCAAGTCAAAATCATTGACGATGATGGCCTTGCTGCCATGCAAGGCTTACTGCCTCCCCCCGACAGACGCGGCCTTATTTTTATTGACCCATCTTACGAACTGAAAAACGATTACCACGAAGTTATCAAGCAAGTTATCAGTGCTCACAAACGTTTTGCAACCGGGACATTTGTGATTTGGTACCCTGTTGTTTTGCGCCAGCGTATAGATGACATGCAAAAAGCCTTGATCAAAAGCGGCATTAAAAACATTCAGGTTTTTGAATTGGGTATTGCACCAGATAGCCCGGAATACGGCATGAATTCCAGTGGTTTGTTTGTTATTAATCCACCCTGGACTTTGTGGAAAGCTATGGAAGAAACCCTGCCCTACCTTGCTGATGTGTTAGGTGAAAATGGCGACGGGTTTTATCGCCTTGAACAACTTGTTGCGGAATAAATAAAATGTCCATGAAAAAAGCAACCAAAGCTGCACTATACTCAGCGATTATTTTTCCTGGCGCGGGTTTGTTATGGCTAAAGCACTACACACGCGCTGCGGTGTTTATAACACCTACTTTGATTGCACTTTGGTACCTGTGCTCGACCCTATACAATTCCGTTGCACCTGTGTACGCAAAAATGTTGAACGATGCTCAAGAGGGCATTTTAGTCGTCGACCCGTCTAACCTAGATTCACTTTACCTCAAGCTTTCACAAGAAATTTATCAGAGTATTGCTAGCCACCAAGATCAACTCTATGTTGCAAAGGCCGTTTTGGTTGCCGCTTGGTTATGCAGCATTGTTTCATCTTATTTTTTAGGCAAGAAACAAGACTTGTTGGGTGAAACTGAAATCACGACGTTCAAACCTTAACGCATTTGAGTCTCGCAAACGGAAAATTAAATGAACCCCACCATCATTTCTATTTTGCTGTTAATTTGCAGTAACGTGTTTATGACCTTCGCGTGGTACGCGCATTTAAAAGAACTTAACAACAAACCCTGGATTATTGCTGCGCTGGTGAGTTGGGGAATAGCGCTGTTTGAATACTTGTTGCAAGTACCTGCCAACCGCATAGGTCACACGGTAATGAGTGTGGGTCAACTCAAAATTTTGCAAGAAGTCATTACGATAAGTGTGTTTGTACCCTTCGCAATTTTTTATTTGAAGGAGCCACTTAAACTAGATTATTTGTGGGCCGGGTTATGTATGTTGGGTGCAGTATTTTTTATGTTTAGAGATAAACTACATTAAATAAGCTTAAATAAAAAAGCCGGATTAGCATTCACCAATCCGGCTTTTTAGTTTTGGAAAAATCTAACATTACTTTATTTGCATGGACGCATCTTTTTTGTCGATTTCATCCAGAGTACTGAAGAATTTTTCTACTTCAGGAGGCACTGAGTTATCAAAGTCATCTAAACCAAGCTTACGGCGCTCTTGCTGCAAGTCAGCAATGATCTGATTTGCACGAGCAGTTACTAACTTTTGCTCAGCATCAGACAAAGTGATGTTTTGCACCTTTTTAAAGGTTGCAGCGCCATCTCGATTAAACCACTTCTCCCCCCTCAATTCGCCAGCACCATACAACGCCAATACTTCCAACGAAATAGACCTTTTTTCCTCCTCTGTTTTTGCCCAGAGCAAACCAGATTCGTGCCCTATAGCTAGCCTTACAAATGCAACCGTTGACCCCCAAACAGCAGCATTCCAGAATTGCTGCCTTGAGGGAGCAAGACCGTTATTGCGCACAAACTCTTCTGTCCTGTATAACTCAGCTAAGGCATCAATTGCACGCAGGTCACCTTTAGCACCTAAGGTTTCAAGCGTCGCCTGATCGTAAGAACGGTAGGATTGATTTTTATCATCAAATTCATAATAACCTTGTTCAACATACCATTTGTGCACTTTCTCTCGTTCAGCAGCATTACCCATTAAGAATATTTCTTCCTGAGGTTTTTTCTCAGGCTTAACAACATCCGCTTCTTTATTAAGGCTCTTACTATTTGCCATGAGCGTTGACCCAGATGACTCATCACCACGCTCAACAACGCCCCTCCCATCCGACGCATTCGTGAAGTAGATTTTTTGGCCAACATAAGCGCCTGCCAACCCTATCAAGATAAGGGCAAATAAAATTTTACGATTGTTACTTTTCATACTTTTAATCCACTTATTAACCATCGCAATTAGGGGCATTGTTTAGCTAAAGCAGCCACGTCTTCAGCAGCTGAAGATTACATTGCTGCACTTGCCTATCCTTCTCACCGGCCCAATAGAATCTGCAGCTTGGGCTATAATTAAAACCGGCAATCCAAGATAGCCCCCAAGTAAAATTAGAACAATTGTTAGACTGAGTGTTAGTGAGACTTACAGCATCATAGATACATTTTTCTTTCTTTAAATTTATCTCTGCCGGTTGCGATTTGCAGTATTTATCTTGCAATTCCTTTTTCTTAGCTTCTGTATCTTTTTTAGCTTGATCTTCCAAACCACCTCCACCACCCGCACCACCGGGGCCACCTTGGCCTGGGCCAGGACCTCCAGGAATAGGTCCAACATCAGGCACCTCAAAACACACTTCTTTTTTTACAATCGTGCCAGACGAACACATGTTGACGCTGCTGCAACCTCCCGTTGTAGGGATTTCTATTATTCGGCATTCCAGACGGGCATGAGCACTTACCCCAAAAAATAAAAATACCAAAAAGACGATGAGGTTAGGTATATAAAATTTAGTCGCATTATATTTCATACTTGCAAATCCTTATTTACATTATTACATGATCGAATATTGCCGCACTAAAAATTAATTGCATGCTGGCGAAGCACATGCTACCCCCCCACCCGAATCTTGAAGTCAATTTGCACTTCCTGCTTTATGCATTAAAACTTACAAAATGAGAAACAGTTTTGTTGCATAAAAAAAGGCGCTGATATTCACCAGCGCCTTTTTTATTTCAATACAACCAATTACTTAATAGTTAACACCTCACGCAAGCGAACATCCGCACTGGATGCACCCACTTGCAATTCATACTTACCTTTATCCACAAGATACTGCTTTGATGCCACGTCATAGCGCGTTAAGGCTTTTTCAGGCTTAACCACAAAATGCACAATTTTCGTTTCACCTGCTTTTAAGCTTACGCGCTCAAATCCACGCAGCTCTTTTATCGCGTGCTCTTTTTTGGGTGATACGGCTTGCGCATAAAGCTGAACAACTTCTTCACCATCACGGTTACTGGTATTGGTCACTTTAAGCGATACCTGTACTTCATCTTTTTTATGCAGCGTTTTCTTATTCAACTTCAAATCGCTGTATTTAAAATCTGAATAAGATAAACCGTATCCGAAGGGATAAAGCGGTTCGCCCGTGAAGTACCTATAGGTACGGTTATGCATTGAGTAATCATCAAACGCCGGAAGTTTTTCGTCAGCCTTATAAAAGGTTACAGGCAAACGACCAGCTGGGTTTGTATTACCCCAGAGTACATCTGCAACGGCATTACCACCGCTTTGGCCGGAGTACCACGCCACTAACATGGCATCTGCATTTTTCTTGGCCCAGTCAACCCCTAATGCAGCACCGGTTGTTAACACCACAATGACTGGCTTGCCTGTGGCTTTCAATGACTCAAGCAATTGCTGTTGAATTTTTGGCAAACGAATGTCGGTACGGTCGCCACCGGCAAAGCCGGGGTAATTTACCGTCATTTCTTCGCCTTCAACGTCGCCCGTTAAACCGCCGACAAACACAATCGCATCTGCAGCTTTTGCAGCATCCAACGCCTCTTCAACGCCGGGCTTCGCATTAGGCAAACGCCATGATAAGCGCACTTCAGCATCACGGATGTCTTCAAAATATTCCAATTTAATGGCGTAAGATTTTCCTGCCTCTAAATTTATTTTGGCTGACTTGCTTTGAAGCCGCGCTGATAACTCCCACGAATCAATGACCAATGCGCCATTAATATACAAACGCATACCATCGTTTGCAGACACACTCATTTCATAAGAGCCCGTTGAGGGCGCAATTAATTGCCCTGTCCAACGCACAGAGAAATTATCAGAAGGCACTGCATCAGCTGTTTTGATTTCACCACGAGCTACCGCATCATCTGTTGGTGAACCGCGATCCCAACGGAATGAAATGCGTGAATCGATACGCGTAAATATAGGCGCACCCGAAAAATCGCGACCACGGAAATATTCGCCTTTCAAACCCTGCTGCTTAGAATTTGCATCGGGGCGCAAATAACTCGCGTCAATAATGGGTGCAGCGCGCGGATCTTCGCGGCCTTCAACTAAATCTACGCCACGCGCATAAGTAATTTGTGTGCCAGCAGGTGCCGCTGCACGTATGCCTTGCAGAATAGTTACAGGCGCAGCCGGTGTGCCGTAGTAGTTGCCTAACAAGGACATAATTTCATCTGCTGTAGGCCCAATAACTGCAATACTTTTTTGTTTGCTAGAGAGCGGAAGAATGCCGTTGTTCTTTAACAACACAATGGATTTTTGTGCAGCAACTCGCGCTAAGTGCTCGTGGCTTGGCGCTTGATTGACGGAGTAAGGGATGCGAGCCCAGATAACTCGTTTAGCATCGTCAAACATACCCAACTCAAGGCGCGTCATTAACAAACGCTTAAGCGATACGTTAATTTCTTGCTCCGTAATTAATTTTTTCTCAACCGCTTCTTTCAAGGCTGCGTAGGTTTTTCCGCAATTTAAATCATCCCCAGTTTTAACAGCGAGTGCAGCGGCTTCAGCGGCTGTTGAAACAATTTTATGAAAGAGGAAAATATCCTCAACAGAATCACAATCAGAAACCACGTAGCCTTTAAAGCCCCATTCCTTGCGCAAAATATCTTGCAATAAACGTTGGCTCGCCGAGGCAGATTCGCCGTTAACGCGGTTATAAGCCCCCATTACCGATTTCACATTGGCGTCTTGTACCAACGCACGGAATGCGGGCAAATAGGTTTCATGTAAATCGCGCTCACTGGGTTTGGCATCAAATTCGTGACGGTTTGCTTCGGGGCCCGAGTGAACCGCAAAATGTTTTGCAGTGGCATCTAGCTTGCGATATTTGCCATCGGTTTGTTGAAGCGCTTTTACAAACTCAACACCCATTGCCGCCGTTAAGAAAGGATCTTCACCGTAGGTTTCTTGGCCGCGACCCCAACGCGGATCGCGAAAAATATTGACGTTTGGTGACCAGAAGGTGAGGCCTTGATAACGCAAACGTGATTCACGACTGATAAAATCATGATGTTTTGCTCGCGCCTCATCACTAATGACACTCGCAACATCACGCATCAAATTTGTATCAAAGCTAGCAGCCAAACCAATCGCTTGCGGGAATACTGTAGCGGCACCCGCTCGCGCAACACCGTGTAGCGCCTCGTTCCACCACTCATAGGCGGGAATTTGCAAGCGCGGAATTGCCGGTGCTGCGTTCATCATTTGGCCGATCTTTTCATCTAAAGTCATGCGCGCAATCAAGTCATCGGCACGCAAATCAAAACTGCAATCAGGATTTTTGTAGATGTCTGGTTGATCGACTGATGACGTGCAAGCAAACGCTGGAACACACAGCAAAGAAAACGTTGAAATAAGAATACTGCGACAAAGAAGACTTGGTGATTTCATTGATCACTCCCCACTGTTTCGTTATTTGTAATGCTTATAAATTGGTTGAAAAGGAAGGACTCTCACTTCGCAAAACCTCTCAACCAAGTTCGCAGACCACTTAAAAAGCAAATAGTTTCTCTGCGATCTTTAGGCCGCAGAGCATACCCCATTTGGAAGGGCGCGAGTACACCTGTCTATACATTCACAAGCAGGAATCAGTTGAGGAATTGGAATATGCTCAGGACATAAGGGTTAAATTTTTAACCCATTTACGTTTTTGGATGCGGAAGTAAACCGGCAGGAATTTCAAAGCATCTTCCAAAAACATAAGTGCATATAAAAAGGTAAAAGACCAACCGCCCAAGAATATCGCGGTAGCGTAAATGGGCAATCCAAACATCCACATCACAATAGTATCTGTCACCAGGCAAAACTTATTGTCTCCACCTGCGCGCAAAACGCCGATGATGCGGATCATGTTGAAAACCTTTAACCATACCAATCCGCAAAAAACACCCAGTGTTTGTAAAAGTAATTGTGCCGTTTGGCTTGCCATGGGATTGAATATTTCCAATATGAGCGGTCGCGCAAACCACAAAACGCACGAGAACACGATGATCAACACCAATGTAATGCGGTTAAAGAATTTTTGCAGGCGCCAAGCTTCATCTAAATTATTTCCGCCGAGTGATCTTCCAATCAATACAGCTGCCGCGTTGGCAATACCAACAAACAAAGCGAAGAAAGTACTCTCAACCGGAACCACCATTCCCATTACCGCCAGAGCGTCGGTTCCGGCGAAACCGGTGAGTACGTGGTAGGTCGCGTTCCCCACCGCCCAAATACCGTAGTTAGCTACCAGCGGCAGGGCGAAAGCGAGATAACGCTTAACCTGAACTGGGTCTATACCTTGTGTCAGCTGTTTTAACTTAAGCGCAAAGCCGTGTTTGGTTCCGTAGACATAACCTAGAATAAAAAGCAGTTGCACCGTGCGCGCGGTCAAGGTAGCCCATGCAGCACCAGCCACACCCAAAGCAGGAAAGCCCCAATTCCCCGTGATGAGCGCATAGTTCAAAACCACATTAATCACGGCAGCGATAAGTCCTGCAAAAAGCGGCATGGTTGTTTGCCCAAGTGCCCGCAAAGATGCCTCTATAATCACAATAATTTGGGTGAGTAAGAGCACAGGCGCTGTGATTACGAGAAATTGTGCGGCTAATCGCGAGACATCTGGATCTGGATTAATCCAGCGAATCCAAATCGGCGCCGCAAAACCGCACAGCAACATAATGGGGATAATGATAGAAACCCCCACCACCAAGGTTACGGCGAGCATACACTGGCAACTTCCAAAATCCTTAGCACCAAAGTACTGAGCGATGAGCACGCTGCCGCCCGTGGCAAAACCACTCATCAATACCAGCAACAGAAAATGGATTTTTGCAGCCAAGCCCACAGCTGCAATGGCTTGTTCACCTAGCGGAGCAACCATCATGACATCGATCATGGCCAAACAGGATTGCAGCAACATTTGCCCTGCCACGGGCAGCGCTAGCATGAGCAAGGTCACCAGAAAAGCTTTAGAAGTAACGGCTGCTTTTACGGGTGGTATTTCGTGGGGAACGGATGGCACAGCTTGCTCCAGAAATCCAAAAGTTCGCATTATAGGGATGCCACCACTAAAATGATTGTTGAAACGCTTGTGCATCTAGCCGCTTAACAATTCTTGAAAGACAGCTGCACGAGGTTTACTCAAAATAAAGTCTTGCTCCAACCCAACTACGACCCTTAACAAATAAAGACAATAATTATGAACACATACCCCCTACAACATCCTGAAGCGCCCCAGCGTGTTTTATTGGTTGATGCACTGCGTGGTTTCGCACTTATGGGCTTGTTTCTGGTGCACTCCATTGAACTCTTTGAACTCTACTGGCAAAACCCGGTTGATAGCAAAGTACACGATGTAATTTTCTTTTTGTTCGCGGGCAAGGCCTACGCAATTTTCGCTATGCTGTTTGGCATTAGCTTTTTTATCATCATGGATAAACAGGCGCAAAAAGGTGTGGATTTCCGCGGGCGCTTCGCGTGGCGCTTGTTGATTTTATTCGGCATAGGCACGCTTAACAGTATGGTTTACTCGGGCGAGGTGCTTCAGGTATTAGCCTTCTACGGATTTTTCTTAATTCTCGTTTATCGCATGCCAACCAAGTGGTTAATTGCCATTGCGATTTTCTTTTTGCTAACCCCCAACCTTATCTACCAATATTGGGCATCGATGAATAACTTGCCGGGCGCAAATGATAAGTTGCTCAGCTCAGTTTTCTACGAACATACCGGCGAAACCTGGATTAATGGCTCACTACCAGAAGTTCTGGCTTTTAACGTCACTACCGGCTCATTAGCAAAATGGTTTTTCTTTATTGATGGCGCGCGCGGCGCACAATTGTTTGGTTTATTTTTTATAGGCTTGGTGTTGGGGCGCGCAGGCTTTTTGGTTCACCCCATTAAATTTACCCACATTCGTAAAACCGTTTTTGTATTTGCGGTTTTGGCAGCGATTGGTTTGTTTTCGTTGCAAAAATACCTGAGCGTGCCCGAGGTAAAATCACTCTGGCCAAGCACCGGTAACGCCAAATGGTTTTTAGACGAATTGGTAAACGGCTACTTCTGCGTAGCCTTTATGGCAATTCTGGTGCTTTCGTTTATTGCGATTTATTTGAAACCTATCGGCCAAAAAATCTTGGGCATTCTTGCGCCCGTTGGCCGCATGAGCCTAACCATTTATGTCAGCCAAAGTTTGTGCGGCGTGCCTTTCTTCTACGGTTACGGATTGGGTATGTATGACAAGCTCTCTCAAGCACAGGCGTTGATGATTGGCATTGCGTTTTTCACTGTACAAGTACTATTTGCACACTGGTGGTTAAAACGCTTCCACTATGGCCCGCTGGAATGGGTGTGGCGTGCCACAACCTATTTAACAACCAATGTCCCCTTTAAAAAGAATTAAGTGAATTTTAAAATGAAAAAAGGGCAGCCGTAACAGGCTGCCCTTTTTTGTGGCTAGCTGTAGGCTCTCATAATCTACACATTCAATTGCGGTTCATTTTTGGTGACATACCGTTGCACAATCAAACTACCAATCATATCTCCTTGCACGTTTACGGTAGTACGGAAGGTATCAAGCAGGCGATCTATTGGCAGCAATATGGCAATGGCTTCAACAGGTAGCCCAACGGACTGCAACACCAGCACCATAGTAACCATACCGGCACTTGGCATTCCGGGCGCACCCATCGCCGCAATCATCGCTGTACAAAACACAATAAGTTGCTGCGTAAGACTTAAATCAATACCCGCCAGATTTGCAATAAAAAGTGCAGCGGCTGCTTCGTATAAGGCTGTACCGTCCATGTTTAAAGTTGCACCCAGCGGCACAACAAAGCCAGCGATATCTTTACGGACTTTTAATTTTTCCTCAGTACAGCGCAAGGTGACTGGCAGGGTTGCACTACTGGAGCTGGTCGCAAAGGCTGTCACCAGAGCTTCACGCGCTCCACGCCAAAACCACAAGGGCGTTTTGCGCGTTATTGCATACAGCAATAAAGGCAACACAACTACACCGTGAAATAGTGTTGCCCCAATAATGGTTATAATAAACTTCGCAAGTGTGGTTAGGATTTCTATATCTTGCGTTGCTGCAAGTTTGAGCAAGAGCGCGAAAATTCCGAGCGGTGCAATCAGCATTACCCAACCAATAATGCGCATCATTAGATCTAGAAACTCCTGAAATATGTTCAGAATATTGCGGTATCTCTCTCCACCCACAACCAAAGCAACGCCTAAAAATAAAGCAAATACCACAACAGCAAGAATGTCACCTTTTGCCAAGGCATTAATAGGGTTTTGAAAAAGGCTGTGGAGGAAGTTCGTAAAAAATTCCGCCGGGTTCATTTTGCTATATTCAAAGCTATTCATTGAATCTTGGAACATCGCTAAATGAATTCCTTCACCGGGGCGAATCCAATTCATTACAAATAACCCTAGCAATACCGCCAAGCTCATAGAAGAGGCGAAAAAAATAAGCGTAACTTTCCATACTTGGTGAATATTTTTATTCGCTTGCAAGTTAGCAACGCCAACCACGATGGTTGAAAACACAAGAGGAATTAGCACCATCTTTAGCAAATCAACAAATACATTGGCCATCAAATTGGCGGCGTATAACGTCCATTCATAGGGGGCAGAGGCGTTATCCACTTGGTGCAACACACTACCAATCGCCAACCCTAAAGCGGCAGCTATAAATATTTGTTTATTTAAACTCGGCATAGTTTTCTCTATTAAAGGCGCATTCAGTTACAGATAGCCCATGCGGCGATGCTTAGCTTCTACAATACGATAATCGTTTTGGAATAACTCAAGTTCGCGTGCCGCACTATCCGCACTGAAACCCAGGTTACGAATGTCGCGCTCTAAATCATCAATGCGACGCATTTTGTAACGGCGCTCCTGCTCATCATGGCTGTTCACAATCTCAAACTTCAATTGGGAAATTTCGTTGTAATTACTATCAATGTGCGATTGGCTGGAATTGATTTCAGATATCATGCGATCAATATTGCGCTGAATTCGGTACAACTCCTGCCCATCGCCATAAGCACGCAAAAACGCGGGCTCCAATTCTGCAGAGCAAATGCCATTGTAAGCCGCACCATTTCGCCCTTCGCTGTAGCCCTTTTCCGGAACACAATACAAACGCGCGCCTTTGGCGTGCCCCTCCCGGTATTCTTTCATGTTGGGCACTATATTTACTCTTGCACAAGCCTTGCCATGTTCAATCACGCGATCTAAGGCATAACCTTGGGTGGCATCCTCAACGCCCTTTAAATGCCAATCAGCTTGTTTACATTCTTCCTTGCTCATGGTCGCGCACCCAGAGAGGCATAACAGCAAGCTCAAAACACTAAGATACTTATTATTCATTTCATGTCACCCGTACAAAAAAGGCTTTAGACGCGCATAGTACCAGCAATGCAAAAGATGGATCTAATCCAAGCCAAAAATTTGAGCGCAAGATTCCGGATGTTGTTGTTTGCAAAACCGGTTAAAGTAAATACACAAAGAGACTTAAGGCATTGAGATTATGGCGATAGCACTATCAGAAAATGCCACGCAATTGGACCCGCGCTGGCAATCGATAATGACACGAGATCGCACGGCAGATGGGCATTTTGTGTACGGGGTAAAAACAACCGGAATTTTCTGCTTACCAAGCTGCCCGTCGCGTCGCGCGAAACCTGAAAATGTTTTATTTTTTTTAAACTGCGGGGATGCTATCAATGCTGGATTTCGCCCATGCCAGCGCTGCAAGCCCAACCAGCTGTTGCCTAATCAACAGCATGAAGAGCTCATTGTGTCACTGTGCCGGTTTATCGCCGAATCCGAACAAGAACCAAGCCTCGCAGAATTGAGCGCACGCGTAGGGATGAGCACGTATTATTTACAGCGCACGTTTAAGCAAGCAACGGGCGTCACACCTAAGGAATACGCGCGGGCAAATCGAGTAGACAGACTGCAAAAGTCTCTGAAGCAAAATAACACCGTTACTCACGCAGCATTCAGTGCGGGCTATAATTCGAATAGCCAATTTTATGCTGATTCACAAAAAATTCTCGGCATGAAACCTAAGAAATATAAAGCGGGAGGTAAAGATATGGATATTTATTTTGCAATAGGAGAGACCACTCTAGGATCTATTTTAGTAGCACAAAGCGAACGCGGGATTTGCGCAATTACGTTGGGTGATGACCCACAGCAACTTTTAAACGAACTTCAAGAAAAATTTCCCAATGCGAATTTAATTGGTGGTGATAAAATTTATGAAGACACCGTAGCGCAAGTAATAGGGTTTATCGAAAGCCCCACACCAACGTTTAATTTACCTCTGGATATTCGCGGCACTGTTTTTCAACAAAAAGTGTGGCTGGCGCTTCAAGCGATTAAACCCGGCGAGACCCTAAGTTATAGCCAACTAGCAGAACGTATAGGTGCCCCTAAAGCTGTTCGCGCTGTGGCGAGCGCTTGCGCGCGCAATATTATTGCAGTTGCAATTCCCTGCCACCGAATCGTGCGAAACAACGGTGACCTTTCAGGTTACCGCTGGGGAGTGGAGCGAAAACGTGCGTTGTTGGCAATTGAAAGTTCGCTCTTATGAATGATTAGCCGCTGCAAAAAAGCCACACTTAAAACCCGTGTGGCTTTTTGTTTAATTAGGCAACTTGCGCTTCGGTTTTAGCCGATAAGCGTTTTAACCGTTCTAACGCCGTTTCACCGGCCATGCTAGGCTCAGCAACCGATTTACGGATTGCATCCAATTCTGCCTGTTGCTCAAGTGGTTTCTGGTTAATATCTGCAATAATTTTTAGCCCTTCGGCTTCATTTGCGACTTTTTGAGCGCGACGCGTCAAAGCATCTAACGCAGATGATTTACTTTTCAACCCGCCCAAATCCGACAATTGCTGTTGACGTTCCGCACGTAATTCCTGCAAATCGCGCTGCGCATTGGCGGCAGCCAACGTTTTCAAGGCTTTTTTCGCTTGCGCGTCAAACTCGGCTAACTGCTGAGACAATGCATCCACAATTTTTTGTAATTCATTCATATAGTCTTGTGCGTCAGCAGCTTCTTGCTGTTCTATAGGCAAGCGCGCTTTATTGGCCTCTAGCTCATCGCAAAACAGATTCACAGTCGCTTCAGTAATAGCACCACTCTGCAAACGAGCCGCTAATAAATCAAAGGCTTTTTCGTCGTTTTCAATGAGTGTACGCAATTTTGTCACGTCTTCGCGCTCTTTCTCGAATGCGCTGCGTGCAGCTGCAAGTTTTTGCGCAGTTTGGCGCAAGGTTGCAGCAAGATTATCGCGGTCAGCCTCAGTCGCTGTCTCTGGGTCAAAATTTGCGATAGCCTCTGAAATTTTATCACCTAACACACCAAAATGTTTTGATATTAAACGTGCAGTTAAATTCCAACCTTTTAAATTACTCATGATCAATTCCTCGAAATAAATTATTACCTAAATTAAAAATCCACTATTGAATGACTAAACGCTCAAGATCAACCGGCATGCCAATCATAAAATCCACATGAATTTCACGCTTGCTAGCGTCTCCGTTTTTACTTTTTACCAACTCAGTCGTAATAAATAAGTACTCTGTATTTCCCTTAACCTCCCGCTTGTATGGCATAAAGTAAATTTCCTGTTGCAATCCCTGCTGCCCGATCGAATCATCCAAACGAACCTCGGAGCCCGTAAAGGGCGCCATAAAATCCTGGGTTTGATCACCAGCATCACGAAGGTAATCAATTGTTTCGTCTTCCCCAAAAATCACCTGCAAATCAGATTCGGCATAGTTGAGTTCTTCTAATTGAAACCGCCACAAGCTGTAACGCTTATCGCCCAAGCCATAACCGGCTAGCCCCATAAATATTTTTTGATCTTCATCTGTTTCTGGAATGATGCGAGTCAATTGCGTGCAAAAAATCGCTTCACTCACTTGCCCAAGCTCATCAACATAGACCTGTAAAAATATTTCTTTTTCACTAGCATCGCCCTTTTGCAAGTAGTACCTATACAAACAGCCAGACATATTTAGCTTCACACGACTAATTGCCTTAATTACACTTTGAGCATCTGTGGGCATGTCAATCAGCGACCCTTCTGATATTGCGCGAATAAAGGGCGACTTTTGCAAACGAATAAAACCGCCTATCTTTGCCCCCAACGGAAGATCATCGTCCTGCTCCCTCACGCCACCAAAGCCGTGCTTGTCTGCAATGTCTTTTGCGTAATTCAATGCATTTTTCCAACTCATTTTTAACTCCTTAAGCTATAGTGCGATGACTTGTGCAAATTCCGGTTACGGAAACTCATTACTTTTCTAATCAACCATACACAACCGCTGATGACTACTATCCACAAAATGAAACGCAGAACTTTCATTGCAAAAGATTCACTTTCTACCACCGCTGTGTCCTGCGCCGGATGATCTGTATTTTCATTTACCGCATTTAAGTCGCTTGCATTTTGATTCGGTTGTTGTACATAAACTGTATTTGTGTGATGTTGCGCCAACGAGTTTCCAACCATGAATCCCATTAACGCAGGAAGAAATCCGCTGCTGTGCTGATTACTACCCTGCGAAGGAAATGATTGGTTGTGCGCTGGTTGTGAATGAACACCTCCTGTGTTGCCCGCACCAGAAGTTTGTGTGCTTGCAGTTTGATTACCACTCCTAAACCAACCACTTTCACTTTGCGCATCGCTAGGTTTTTCATTTACTTTCGTGCGCGCATCAACTGCTTTTAAGGCACCCGTTTGCGCAGCTGTTTCATTGAGATCTTTACTCATTTTTGACTGTGGGGTCTTCGCAAGCTTTTGATCTATAGCGGGATCTGAACGCCCAAATGAACCAAAGGCAGAATTTTTTACTTGCTCTTTTGGCGGCGGCACTCGGTGATCTGCAGGTGCAGCTTTTGGTGCAGCTCGCTTTTGAGACGAAAACCCAGATTTAAAAGAACCACTGCGGCCTTTGGCCTCGGCGACACTTACGAAACTCATACACAGCACTAAGGCATACACGATCATTTTGATTGTTTTCACTTCAACCTCCTCACGTTAAAAAATTCCATTCAATCCCTGATACAAATCCCGATCAGATTCGCTACAATTCCCAACTCGCAATCTGTTAACGCAGCATAAGTTGCAGCTGTTTCTGTCGCATCGGTAAAAAATAGGAATAATCACCATGACGCGCCGCTATTCGGATATGAACCAACACGATGCTTTATACAAAGTGGCCCGCGCTTATCCGGGCGGAATTGAAGCGCTTGCACAAAACCTGAATATGTCGGCAAACGTGTTGCGCAATAAATTAGCGCCGGGAATTGCATCGCATTACCCTTCTTTTGAAGAGGTATCAAATATCATCAGCCTGTGTCAGGCGGCGGGAGTGAAGGAAGCGACATTACCTTTACATGCGCTTATGGCTCGTCACGGCATGGCTGCATTTCTGGTTCCTGAGCCATCCAAGATCAGTAATGACGATTTATCCCAAACCGTGTGCAAGGTGATGAGTCAGGTTGGCGATGTTGCGGAAGCGGTTTCGGAAGCCTTGCTCGATAGTGTAATCACCGAACGAGAAGCCGATTTAATTGAGCGCGAGTTTCAAGGCGCGTTAGAAGCATTGGGTGAATGGCGAGCACGCATTCGCCAACATAGAGAGCAATCTTAATCATGGGATCTGCTGCTGTGCAGATCCCACTTGGTCATGTAAAGCCCACCACTCATTTAAAAATTCGCAAACTTTTTGCATCGGCGGGATGTTTTTCAGCGTCCTCCGCAATAGTTTTTAGAGCTTGTGGCATATGCATATCAACTTGTGCCTGCTCGCCCGGCGTTAAGATTTTATAACCCCGCGGCTTGCCCAACTCCAAATAGCTCCACCCGTACCCCCAACGATAAGGCGTTAGCCATATTGGGCTACCGCCAGTTGTCACGAAGAAATACATGTAATTTGCCATTGCCGGCCCGGCCAGATCAGCAATACAGGCTTGCAAATCTTTATCCGCTTTTACCCTCGCAGGTTCAGCACCTCCCTGCCAATAGGCAAAATCATGTGCAACACAGCAATGGCGCCACAAATAGGGCGACTTAGGTGGGCCATCAATCCACACCGAACACCCATCGGTAGCGAAAGGTTTTAAGGTATTGACCACTGGCTGCGCGAAGCTGGATTGAGCCCAAATCAGCGCGCCAGCAAAGCCAACTGACGCGAGCACCGACAAAACACGCATTAAATCATCTCTCCTGAGCTTTTTTATTAGGCCCCAAGCTTTTTTATTGGGTGTAGTAGCTCGGCATTGTACAATAGCCGCTAAATTTCTCTGGCGACATTTTCAGGCAAACGAGCATTCTATGACAAACGAGCAGCAACCTCTGAACGACCAAAAAACAACACATTTTGGATTTGAACAGGTGGCAGTTGAAAAGAAGGCAGAGCGTGTCGCCGATGTATTCCATTCGGTTGCCGCAAAATACGATTTGATGAACGATTTAATGTCGGGAGGCATCCACCGCTTGTGGAAGCGCTTTACCATCGAAGCCTCTGGCGTTCGCCCTGGCCATAAAGTGTTGGATATCGCTGGCGGAACAGGCGACCTCAGTTTTCAATTTGCAAAATTAGTCGGAAAAGATGGACAAGTTGTGTTGGCAGACATCAATGCTTCCATGCTAAACGTAGGCCGCGACCGATTGATTGACCGAGGTGTTGCGGGTAATTTGCAATTCGCACAAGCCGATGCCCAATATCTACCCTTCCCTGATAATACGTTTGATTGCATCACCATCGCATTTGGATTGCGCAACGTTACTGATAAAGATATGGCTTTGCGTTCAATGCTGCGCGTGCTTAAGCCAGGCGGCCGCTTATTGGTACTGGAGTTTTCCAAACCGCAACACTCAGCACTGGAAAAGATTTACGACACCTATTCGTTTAAATTACTGCCATTAATGGGCAAGCTCATTACTAACGACGCTGACAGCTATCGCTATTTAGCAGAGTCGATCCGCATGCATCCCGATCAAGAAACGTTAAAAGGCATGATGCAAGAAGCTGGTTTCGTAAACACCGAATTCAGCAATATGACCGGCGGCATAGTGGCGCTTCATAAAGGCATAAAACCCTGAGGAGTTTTTCAATGGACCCAATGCTTCGAACAGCTGCATTAGCAAGTGCAGAAAAAATAATTAATGCGGCACTTGCATACGACCCCGCATCGCGCATCGCATTGGAACAACTTACTTCGCAAGTGTTAGCGGTAGAGATCACTGCTCCCCAAATTAAAATATTCGTTGTACCCACACCTGCAGGGGTTAACTTACGAGGCCACTATGAAGGAGACATTACCACTCATATTCAAGGGACATTACCGGCGCTGATAAGCTTGGCAAAAAGTGATCAATTAAATTTAAAAGATACAGGTGTGCATATTTTCGGTAGCACACATTTTTTGGCCGAGCTGCAAAGAATTTTAAAAAATCTTGATATTGATTGGGAGGAAATACTCAGCCAGCTTTTCGGCGATATTCTTGGCCACCAGGGCGCACAGTTTATTCGCGCAAAAATGACATGGGCGAAAGATCGTGCTGCGAATATTCAACGCCTTACGAGTGAGTTCCTTACTGAAGAACTTCGCGTTTTACCCAATCAAGCTGAGTTGGCATTTTTTAATAATCAAGTTGATGAATTACGTTTGGGTGCTGATCGTGTAGCAGCGCGCATTGACCGTATCCTCGCCCGCATTGCGCATCATAGCGCTCCATAGGATTTTATTTGTGACTGTTTTTTTTCGCTTCCTCACCATTCTCCGCGTGTTTTTGCGTTATCGCTTGGATGAACTCCTCCCCAAACAGCATTTACCTTTGCGCGCAAGATTGTTGCTGCTGCCCTGTTCGCTGTTTCCGGCGTCGACCTTAAATCGTGGTGAGCGTTTGCGCCGCGCTTGTGAGGAGCTAGGCCCGATCTTTGTAAAATTTGGACAATTACTTTCCACGCGACCAGATTTAGTTCCCATCGACATAGTGTTGGAATTAAATTTTTTACAAGACCGCGTAATGCCTTTTAACAGCCAAGAATTTCGCAGTATTGTGGAAACTGCTTTAGGCGCATCGGTAGATGATATTTTTAGCCAATACGACCAAGAGCCCTTGGCTTCTGCATCTGTAGCCCAAGTCCATGCAGCCACCTTAAAAAATGGTAAAGCTGTAGTCATCAAAGCAGTGCGACCCAATATAGAACACATTATTTCGCAAGATGTAGCCCTCCTTCTAAAGCTTGCACATTTGCTGCAAGAATACAGCGACGATGGCCGACGCTTACGCCCGGTTGAAATTGTTGAGGATTACCGCAACACCATTTTTGACGAGCTTAATCTTCAAAAGGAAGCGGCAAACGCTTCTCAGTTACGCCGAAATTTTACCAACTCCTCACTTTTATACGTGCCTGAAGTTTATTGGGAATACACGCGCAGCAATGTCATGGTCATGGAGCGCATTTACGGAATTCCGGTTACGGATGTAGAAGCACTTAAAGCGCAAAACACCAACATGAAAAAATTAGCTGAGCGCGGTGTTGAAATATTTTTTACACAAGTGTTTGATCACAATTTTTTTCATGCCGATATGCACCCTGGTAACATTTTTGTTTCCAAAAATAATCCTGAACTACCGCAATACATGGCCGTCGATATGGCGATTGTGGGCTCATTAACGCGCGAAGATCAGTATTACCTTGCGCGCAACTTGCTCGCCATGTTTCGCCGTGATTATCGCCAAGTTGCAGAGCTACATGTTCAAAGCGGCTGGGTTCCTCCGCATGTTCGCGTTGATGAATTTGAGTCAGCCATACGCACTGTCTGCGAACCCATTTTTGAAAAGCCTCTAAAAGATATTTCATTTGGCCATGTGTTATTGAATCTGTTCCGCACCGCACGACGTTTTGATATGGAAGTACAACCACAATTGGTGCTACTGCAAAAGACCCTTCTCAATATTGAAGGCTTGGGTCGTCAGCTTTACCCAGAGCTTGATTTGTGGACCACTGCTCACCCCTTCCTCGAGCGCTGGCTAAAGAAACGCTTTCATCCCAAAACGCTGTGGGGCGAGCTTAAACGTTATGGCCCGGAGTGGATGGAGAAATTTCCACTCATTCCGCAACTTATTTTTAATGGGCTACAACAACTTCAAAACATGGGCCAGCTCGCTCCTGAATTACACAAAACTGCTCAGCAACTCCAAAAAAGAAGCAATCGCTCTACCGGTCAGTATTGGCTTGCGGGCACCGTGGTTGCGGGTGCATTGTTACTCGCTCATCCCACTGTATTAAATGCAGCAAAGGCTTATGTTTGCACTCTCAACGCTGACAGCATCCTTATCATCGTAATTGGACTTTGCTTAGCTGTATTACTAATAAAAAAGTCATAAGAAACCAGTTTTTATTAGCCAGGATTACTCTTACAAAAGAGCGATCCTGATACAATCATCAACTCTTATGTCATTACACAGCTTCACATGTCGCGATAGTGCAAATTTGCGAGCCTCTGTTATTATCAATCAAGGTTCTTAGGCTAGGTTTCTGGACTTAGCCAACACAGAATAACGATGGAATGAGGTTGGTTATGCTTGCGAGTTCACGGATACTGCTTGTCGATGACACCCCCGAAAATCTGGATGTGCTTAGCGCAATTCTGGAAGATCTAGACTGCCAACTGATCGTAGCAACCAATGGCGAACGCGCCATCGAGCTTGCGCGCAAACAGTCCCCCGATTTAATTTTGCTTGATGTAATGATGCCCGGCATGAACGGCTTTGAAGTGTGCAACTTACTCAAAGCAAATTCTTCTACGTCAGAAATTCCTATTATTTTTGTCACTGCGCGCACCGACGATATCAGCATTGGATTTTCTGTTGGAGGTAGTGATTATATTTCAAAACCTATCAATGCTGATGAAGTACGAGCTCGTGTTCGCCATCAGCTTGAACGCAAAGCCCTACTCGGCGAATTACAAACACTTAATAAAGAACTGGAACAAAAAGTTCGGGAGCGCACGTCGGAGTTGACGATTGCTAACCGACAGTTGCGCGAAGAGATTAATGAACGACGCTACATGCAGGACCGTTTGAATTACTTGGCAACACACGATTTTGTAACAAGGCTATACAATCGCAGCGCGCTAGACGCGCATGTATGCTCCTTGCTTGCGCAAGTGCAGACTTCCGCCGTTAAAGCGTCATTTTTATTAATTGACATAGACCGCTTCCGCGTTATTAACGAAAGTTGTGGATGTATTGCGGGCGACGAACTTTTAAGACAATTTGGCGATTCTATTACCGGACTTCTATCGCGCGATGATTTCTTTGCTCGTATAGGTAGCGATAAATTCGCGATAGCTACTCAAAGTACGACTATCGATAATAGTGCAAATCTAGCTGAACTTATTTTACAACACATCAAAAACTTCACTTTCTTTTGGCAAGAGCGCGAATTCAATCTGATCGCGTCCATCGCACTCGTACCACTAAATCGCGACATTGTTAGCTTTGATCAAGTGATGCTCATGGCTGACGAAGTTCTCTTTCTTGCCAAACGCGAAGGGCGTGGCTTGATACGCACTTATAACGAAGCCACTAAACGTTCTAGCGACGACAAAGAAAATATTAATTGGGCCCAGCGTTTGGTTGATGCAAACCACAAAAAGCTTTTTCGTGCTCACTTTCAAATCATTCAAGACTTTTTCCCAGACAGCACACAACCCAAAAAAATTCGCATAGAAACTCTCATACGCATGTATGACACGATTCAAAATCGGTTAATTCCTCCCTCTGAATTTATTGGGCCTGCGGAGCGCCTACATTTAATTCCTGAACTGGATAAATGGATGATTGCGGAAGTACTACAGCTTCTCTCTAAACATCCAGATCTCTTACAAAGAATAAAATCTGTTTCAATGAACCTATCCGCACTCTCATTGCGCGAACCACATTTTGCCGACCACATTGCTGATTTAATTAAACACCACAAAATTCCACCGGCAATGATTAATTTCGAAATAACGGAAACCGAAGTAATCACAAATCTGGATGTTGCCAATGAATTTATGATGCGACTGCACGAATTAGGATGCTTTTTTTCATTGGATGATTTCGGTAGCGGATTTGCATCCTATGCGTATTTGCACACGCTCGCTTTCGACACCTTAAAAATCGACGGTGTTTTTGTGCGCGACATGGATCGCGAGCCGCATCACTACGCCATGGTTAAGGCAATTGTTGAAATGGCGAAATCGCTCAACAAAGAGGTTGTTGCCGAGTTTGTGGAATCCGCTGAAGTTGCGAATATACTCAAGTCGCTAAATGTTAAGTGGGGGCAAGGCTTTTTATTCCACAAGCCAGAAGAACTTAGCTACGAAGCGCTGTTAAATCATTTAGCAGACTAATGAATCTCTGAAAAATTTCAGAGATTCATTAAGCAAGCCCATGCGTTCGCCAAAAAAGAATAATTAAACATAGGATTAAGTTTTGAGAAACTTTTTTAGCAAAAGCATTCCGCTTAATGTTACGTTTTGTATGAGCTACCTTTTGTTAGCCATACTTGGCTTTCAATGGGGAGCATTAACCGCCAATGCGACTCTGTTGTGGCCTCCTTCGGGCCTTGCAGTGTTTGCATGCTTAGTATTTGGCTCCCGCGTGTTGCCCGGCTTACTGCTGGGTGCAATCCTGTCTAGCCAAAGCATTTCCTTGGCAAACCCTCTGGAAAATAGTGCACTCAGTTTTTTGATCGGGCTAGTAAATGGTTGCTCAAGTATCTTGCAGGCTTACGTTATTGCTAGATTATCGCAAGTTTATTATCACCGAGACTTTCGCGTACCCACGCGATCCGCTTTTTATTTCACCCTGACAGTTCTAATGTGCTGCACGATTGCGGCAACGATTAGCAATCTTATGTTGTGGCAAGCCGAGGTTGTACGCGCTGCAAGTGCAATCCAAAATTGGGTGGTATGGTGGACGGGTGACGCAATAGGCGTTCTCATCATCACGCCGCTGTTGCTATGGATTCATCACCGCAAAACATTTTTTCAACAGTCACAGGAAAACACATTTTTTATTTTTAGCGTAGGTGCCGGAATCGTTTTGCTAGTCACGGCAACTGTAGGGCACAAAGAGCGAGAAACATTCAAAACCAACTTGGTACACACAGCCGACCTTATACAGCTTCAACTACAATCTAATGTCGATTTGGCAATTCGCGATTTTATTAACTTGCGAAATCTGGATTTACAAAATGAAATTCAATTTCGTCAACACACAGAACCTTATCTAAATAGAAATTTAATGATCAGTTCGGTGAGTTTGATGAAGTTTGCGGTGCACGATGTGTCAGCAGTAACCGACAAAAACCGTTTTTCACTCAAAAGATCAAAGAGCAACGGATTTGAATGGGAAGAAGACAGTACCTCTATCTCTCATCACATTATCCCTACTATCACCGCAAAGTCAGATGGTGCGATTGTTTACTGGCTTAGCTCCCTTAATCAGGAAGATTCGACAATCAATCTGGAAACACCGATTTATCTATGTTTGCCTGACAACAAAAGCTGCACATTGCACCACCTTATAACCGCTACTTTAAATTTAAATGCGTTAATGCAGAACAGTATTGGCAGTGCTGCCTTGACGGGAATAAATGTACAGCTTGCCATTTCCGACAAAAATCTAAACAAAATCTTTCTTCAATGGACTGGGAATGAATGGACAAAAATTTCCAAAAACAATGATGTTATTCAGAACCCTGCAACAAACTCGTCCAAAAATCCTACCTTTATAAAAATAGCTGATAGCGAGTGGCAATTGCTAATTGGCACCCAAAATGTTCCCAGCCAATTAGCGCCCACACTCCTACAATGCGGAATACTATTAATTGGTTTTAGTCTAGTCGCACTCTTAAGTGCCTACTTACAAGCACTATTCAGACAAGACCAGCTCATTATTGAGAATCAGGAAAAACTTAAAGAAGAAATTAATAGCCAGACTGAAGCGCTACGTGCTGCGAACGATTGGCTATTGAAGGAAATGGAAGCTAAACGAATCACTCAGGAACAACTTAAGGCCAGCGAATCTCACTTGCGAACCCTATTGGACAATATTCCTGACCCAGTATGGCTTAAGTCGCCAGAGGGCTCCTATATAAGCTTTAACAAAGCTGTGACTGAAATGTTTTATCGTAAACAACAAGACGTCATCGGGAAAAACGCGAGCGATTATGTTGATAAGGAATTCGCCGACGCAATTATGGCTTTTGAAGCCGCTGCGCTGGAAAGTAACGAAGCGGTGCGGCGTGACTTATGGATGCACATCCCCTCAAAGAACGAACACCGCTTAATGGATACCATCAAGATTGCGATGCGCGATCAAGACAATGCTCCTATCGGAATTTTAAGCATTGCGCGAGACATCACAGAGCAACATAAATTAATTAATGAATTGGAAAAATTTAAGCGCTTCGCCGAATTTGCGAGCGAAGGCTTTTCAATTATGTCGCTAACAGCAGACACCTTGTACATGAACCGTAGCATGCAACGCATGCTGTTAAGCAATCAAAATCCTTCGCACAACAAATTTGAAAAATATTTTCCCGAAGATCTGCAGGAACAATGGCGCGAAAACATTTTCCCTTACGTTTTACTCAAAGGCTTTTGGCAGGGAGAACTCGCGGCATTACGGTCAGACCAGTCACGGTTCCCCACCAAAGCCACTTTTTTTGCGATTCGCGACGATAAAGGGCAACCTCTTTATATCGGCGAAATTATGAGTGATATTTCAGAACAAAAACTCATTGAAGAGTCATTGCAATTAGCCAAAAAGACCGCGGAGGAAGCAACGCGCGCAAAAAGTCGATTCCTTGCCAATATGAGCCATGAAATTAGAACTCCATTAAACGCAGTGCTTGGTTACTCTCAGTTGTTCATGACTGACCCACATCTTTCAGCGCAACAACAGGAGCGCATGCAATCAATTTTGAGCGCAGGCCAACGACTTTTGCATCTTATTAACGACATTTTAGATCTCTCTAAAATAGAAGCTGGGGTTTTACACCTGCGACAGGACTATTTTGATTTGCACCAAGAGCTCAATGACATAGTTTCAATTATGAACGCCAAAGCAACGGCAAAAGGCTTAGCGTTGAACAGCAGCATTCAATTGCCAACCCCAGCTATTGTAAAAAGCGACAGACAAAAAATAGGTCAGGTCGTTTTAAATCTTATCGGAAACGCCATTAAATTCACGCAATCCGGCGCAATCAATCTACATGTACATATCGATAAAGAAGAGATTTACATAAATATTACCGACACCGGACCCGGCATTTCCGCTCAAGAATTACAGTCGCTTTTTTCGGCGTTTAAACAAGGCAAGGCTGGCGAAGACTCCGGTGGCACCGGTTTAGGCTTGGTGATATCAAAACATATCGCAGAAAGCTTGGGTGGTGACATCACCTTGGCAAGCGAATCCGGAAAAGGCACCACCGCTATTTTTCGATTACCCCTTGCCATTGAATACGCGGCCACAATTGAATATTCACCCTTAGTTGCAAACGCAAAGCTTGCTGAAAATGAATCCTGTAGCGTTTTGGTTGTTGAAGATGACCCAGCAAGCCGCGACTTACTTGTGAATTTATTGCGCGACATGGGTTGCGAAGTGAGCGAGGCACCTACGGGTAAAGCGGGCCTAGCGGCAGCTATTTCGCACAAACCAAATATCATTTTTACCGATATTCGCATGCCAGAATTAACGGGAACAGACATGTTGAAAGAGTTACGTAAAACCTTTTCAAAAAATGAGTTGCCCGTCGTTGCAGTGTCGGCCTCTAGCTTGGAGCATGAGCGCAACTTTTATTTAGCGGAAGGTTTCCATGAATTTATTGGAAAGCCTTATCAATTCAGTGACATTTACAACACACTTCAAAAGCTAACAAATGTGAAGTTCGCCAATACTGAACAGAGTGAACAACCTGCGGAGCTTACGGAAATTGAACGCACTGCATGGAGCAATCCAACAGAACTCAACGAGCTTCACATGCAACTGATTCAGTTAAAAGCAAGCTTAAGTAGTGGCGACATGAGTAGCAGCAAAAAGCTTTTCAATTTACAAACGCCGCAAGCAATTGGAAGAAATAGTTACCAGAGAATTCATAACGCTATTAAGCAATATGATTTAGTGTTGGCTGAGCGGTTTTTAGACGAGCTACTTACTGAGATTGACGCAGCATTGACTTAAGAGCCTCTACAAAATCTTAGTTTTTTTTAGACCCCCTATTCCATCCTCAACATAAACGTAACGGGGCCGTCATTTACTAGGCTTACTTGCATATCAGCACCAAATATTCCGGTTTCAACAATCTTATGTTTATTGCGCAATTGCAATACAAAATATTCATAAAGCTGCTCCGCCTCTACGGGCGGCATTGCGGATGAAAAACTCGGCCTTAATCCTTTTTGCGTGTCGGCCGCCAAGGTAAATTGCGATACAACCAAGACTCCGCCGCCAATTTGCTGGACATTGCAGTTCATTTTGTTTTGCTCATCCGCAAATACACGGTAGGCCAAGATTTTATCAACTAGTTTATCTGCTACTGATTGCGTATCAGCTTTTTCGATGCCGAGTAGCAGCAACAAACCTTGATCTATTTTGCCAACACATTCGTCATTCACATCTACTTGCGCTTTTTTAACGCGCTGAATAAGCCCTAACATCTTATAACCCTGCGTCATGCCTATGCTGTTGCAACTTGAGTGCTTGCTTCCGAAACTCAGTGGGTGTCATACCTACCTTTTTCTTGAATAAAGTATTGAATGTTGCCTTACTGTTAAAACCAACATCATACATGATGTCTAGCATATTTCTTCCTTCATTTGAGGGATCTGTTAATAGCCGTTTTGATTCATCAACGCGGTAAGAATTAATAAATTCGAAGAAATTGCACTCGAAATGTCGATTGATAAGGTGAGACAATATACGTGGCTGCATTTTCAATTGTGTGGCCAGTTTTTCCAAGGTCAACGCAGGAATGAGATAAGGCTTTTGTTGCTCCATAAAATCCGTTAGGTTTTTTATTTGTTCATCCTTTAATTTATCTTTTGGAATATCGCCTTTCGCTACAATATTACTTTTAGCCTCCATGCCTTCAAATACCGAAGAGTGACCCAACCCAAAAAAGATAAGGATACTCACCATAATGAAGGTGGTGTAATTTCCCAAAAGCCCCATAATCTCAAAATTCGTGCTTATACCGAAACTAACAGATAGCAAAATTAATAAGCCCACCAGAACAGCCCATGCTCTAATTGCCAAAAATCCTATCGCCAACATTTTTAGCCACGTAAGATCAAGCCGCTCAATGTCAGAAAAATTTGTTTTTATGTGTTGGCTATAGCGCCTGATTTCAATAATGCACATAACACCTAACAATGCCCTGAATAGTTCTCTAAACAGAGTTACATAATTCATATAGTGCGGTGCCGAAAATAAGTTGTAAGCCTCCTGTAAATGGAGTTTATCGCTCCACTCTAAGCGGTAGTAAAAAAGAATTTGATAAATGAGATAGCAGAAAAATGGAATCAAATAAATCACATCCTTCTGAGTAAGATGATAATCCTTATAAATAAGTGACCGGGTATACCACAGTAAAAATGGAGCCTCCAACCAGTAACCAAAACCAAACACATAGAATAAGTTGGGCGACCAGCCAAGCGCTATTTGGCGAAACTCTGCGCCAAAACTAATAAGGATATCCAATGGAATTGCGGCTTGTTGTAAAAGAAAGAACGCAAGGAAAATATTACTTATACGTTTTTCACGTTTAACTGTTAGCAGTAGTACGGCAAATAAAATGCATTGGTACGCCGTCATTAATAAGACGACATCGTGCGTATTGAAAATCACTTGATACATAGTCCCTCGCTATTCTTATTTTTGGGTTGCACATTGTTGATTATTTTCTGCTTATTGCAGTTTTTTATGTAGACGATTCTAGCCGGATGGGCATACTCAATGTACTGCGCATAACATAACTTTTCGTTATTTTTTACCAAACCAATTCAAGCGTACAAAAAAATGGAGCCCGAAGGCCCCATTTGGATTTCAGCCTAACTAGGCTAGCTGATCTGGCCGTTCGCCCAATTCTTTTGCCATATCATTTGTTGCGCGAATTAACGCATCGACAATACCTGCTTCGCGCGAGGCATGACCCGCTTCGCGGATGATATTCAGCTCAGAACCTGGCCACGCCTTGTGCAGGAGATAAGCGTTGTCCAACGGGCAAATGACATCGTAACGGCCATGTACGATTACACCGGGAATATCGGCCAGCTTGTGCGCATCGCGCAGAATTTGGTTTTCTTCCAGAAAGGCATTGTTTACAAAATAGTGCGCTTCAATGCGAGCAAGAGACAGTGCGCGGTGTGGCTCGGTAAAAGAATCCACAACGTCCTGATTAGGGCGCAAGGTTGCAGTGCGCCCTTCCCACAAAGACCACGCTTTAGCGGCTGTCATTTGTTGAATTTGGTTATCACTAATGAGGTGACGGTAGTAAGCGTTCATCATATCGTGACGATCTTCTTCCGGAATGGGCTGAATAAAATCATCCCAGTAATCGGGGAAAAGGCGGCTTGCCCCTTCCTGATAAAACCATAGCAAGTCCACCGGACGACAAAGAAAAATACCTCGTAGGATCAAGCCCATAACACGTTCAGGATAGGTTTGCGCATAAACCAAGCTCAAGGTAGAACCCCATGAGCCGCCAAATAACACCCACTTTTCAATACCCAAGGTTGTGCGGATAAACTCAATATCTTCCACCAGCTTTTGCGTTGTATTGGTTTGCAGTTCGGCGTGAGGACGCGAGCGACCCGATCCTCGTTGGTCAAATAAGACTATGCGATAGACCTGGGGATCAAAGAAGCGGCGATCATATTTACCGCAGCCAGCACCGGGGCCGCCATGCACAAACAACACTGGGATTCCATCCGGGTTTCCCGATTCATCCACATAAATTTCATGAGGTGGTTCTACGGCAATGATGTGGCGCTGGTAGGGCTTTATCTCAGGGAAAAAAGTATGCATAGACTGACCTTGTTATGTGCATGAAGCCTGTGTGAACCAAGCAAAGCAATGAGTAACGCCTAGCCAAACAGGCCGGAATCATTGACTAAAGGTAGCACAGAGCGCACCGCTTTAGGCGCACTTTTTCGTGCAATCCCGATTCGAATCAAGAAATAAAATACGAAGCCAAGCGCTACTGACAGATATTGGCAGATGTTGGTGTAAACTCCCCAGAAATTCAATCTTATCCATGCAGGAAAACATGCAGCGCGCTGAACGACTCTTCCAATTGTTAACGCTGTTGCGCAACCGGCGCACGGTAATGACAGCCAAGCAGCTGAGCGAGCACCTGCGCGTTTCGGAACGCACCGTTTACCGGGATATCCAATCACTAAGTTTATCCGGTGTCCCTGTAGAAGGTGAAGCCGGTGTCGGTTACCGGCTTTCGCATCGTTATCAACTGCCGCCATTGATGTTTGATCGACACGAAGTGGACGCACTTTTGCTCGGCGCACGAATGGTAAGCAGTTGGGGTGACACCGATATGGCGGCCCATGCGAAGCAAGCGATCCAAAAAATCTTGGCCGTTTTACCTGACCATTTGCGCCACAGCGATGAAACGCTTCCGCTACTCGTCCCCAACATCGAAGAAATTCAAAAATTCTACACCGCGCACAGCCAGCAAATCCGAGAAGCCATTCGCACGCACCAACGCATTGATATTGAATACACGAGAGCAGATGCTCAAATATCTACACGCATTATCGAACCCTTGGGGCTGATTTTTTGGGGTAAAGTGTGGACGCTGGTTGCGTGGTGTCAGTTGCGTAATGAATACCGCACTTTTAGGCTAGACCGCATCAACCAATTAACCGTACTTGAAGAACAATTTGAAACTAACGACAACAAAAGCTTGAAACACTTTTTAGCCCAACGCGAAGAATCTTGTCAGGACGAAACCCTATGATTGAAAAAGTTCGCTGCCCTTGGTGTGGAACAGATCCACTTTATATGGAATACCATGATAAAGAATGGGGCACACCTTTGTACGACAACCAAAAGCTTTTTGAGTTTTTAATTCTGGAAGGTGCCCAAGCAGGACTTTCATGGATTACAGTATTGCGCAAACGCGAAAATTATCGCAAAGCCTTTGACAACTTTGATCCAGTAAAGATAGCCCGTTACAGCGATGCAAAAATAGAAAAGCTGATGCAAAACGAAGGCATTATTCGCAACCGATTAAAAATTGAAAGCGCAATTAAAAACGCGAAGGCTTATTTAGCCATGCAAAAAAATGGCGAAGACTTTAGCGAGTTTTTGTGGAGCTTTGTGGGTGGCAAACCAAAACAAAATAAACTGAAGCACATGGGCGAGGCACTTGCTTTCACACTCGAATCAGACGCCATGAGCAAAGCATTAAAAAAACGCGGATTTAATTTTGTAGGTAGCACCATTTGCTACGCGTTGATGCAAGCAACTGGCATGGTGAATGATCACATGACCAACTGTTACAGATACAAAGATTGCGGCCCGGGTAAATAAACTATGTATGACTCCAGTAATGAAGATTTACCCATGCATTATTTATTTGTGTACGGCACGCTGCGAAAGAAATGTGAAACAGGCGCACACAAGGAATTTTTAGGGCGTGCCGATTTTGTATCACCCGCAAAAATTCGTGGGCAACTGTACATGGTTGATTACTACCCCGGATTAATTTTGAGCAAAACTGAGCATTGGGCTTTAGGAGAGGTTTACTTACTTGAAGACCAATCGCAACTACACGATCTGGATGTTTACGAAGGCTGCGCAGAAAAATCGCCAAAACCTCATGAATACAAACGCTGCAAGACAGAGGTTGTATTAGCGAGCGGCGAGACAATGAGCGCTTGGGCCTATGTTTACCAACAAGATACTCGCCACTTGGAGCCTATAAAATCCGGGGATTTTCTCAATCGCTAGCAGACTCCTCCAAAGGTAGCTCCACGTAAAAACATGAGCCCACACCCACAGTCGACGAAAATCCTATTGTGCCATTCATTTGTTGAATAAGCTCTTTTGCGATAGCCAAGCCCAAACCTGTACCACCAACAGCCCGGGTATCAGAAGAGTCAGCCTGTGAGAATTTTTCAAAAATTTTATTGTGGAACTCTTCGGGAATACCGCTACCGTGATCAATCACTTCTATTCTTACGCCGTCTGCATTTATGTTGGCGGTAATAATAATTTCATCACCTTTTTTGGAAAACTTTGCCGCATTAGATAAAAAATTCACCAATACTTGGCGCAGTCTTCGCGCATCCACCTTAACCAAGGTATATTCAAAACGAGGACCAACGACAATATGCACACCATACTTTTGCACATAAGAGGTCATCGATAAGCAAGCTTCATCAATGATGGGCATGATGGGCTGAACAACTAAATCCAACTCAAGTTTACCCACGGATAACTTATCAATATCCAACAAATCGTTAATAAGCTCAGTCAAGCGCAAGGTATTTTTTTGTGCTATCTCCAGCAATTTCAACGCGGAGCCTGGCATAGTACCAAGCTGCCCCCCAACAGCTAACGAAAGCGCACCTCCTATGGCAGTTAAGGGTGTGCGCAGCTCATGGCTAACGGTAGATACAAATTCATTTTTCAAACGATCATTTTCTTTTAGCTTTTTTTGCATGATTTTCATTTTGTCCAACAGCGAATCTGGGTGTTCGGTTTGAACCTCACAATCAAGATCACCGTCGGTAATCGCCTGTACAACTTCAGTAGCGTAAAAGGGCTCACCGCCCAACTGGCGCAAAAGACGTCTCACAAACAAGGTGCAGACCAAAGCAACGAAAAAGGTCAAAGCAAAGACGTAAAACAACAAGGCAAGCATTTGACTTTTTAACGCAACAATCCGGCCATGCAGGATTGAATCTAATTGCTCTATCGCAAAGTGCGCATACCCATAATAGGAATTTACCCCCAGCGTAAAAGACGAGTAAAAATCTTCTGGATGTAAACTGAAAGTTTGCTTTGCAAGAATTTCTTGTTGAACAAGCTCTACTACCTTTTGGTATTGCTCTTTGGTGGACTGATAGTTCGCGTAAATATTTTCACGATCCACTTTTCGCGCTGCCACAGCCTTACTGATATTAATGCCCAATTGATCCGCTTTTGATTTACTGAGCAACACTAGAGATTTTAGCTGCGCGCGCTCTTCAAAATTTGCGTCTCCCTTGGTGAGCAACCCTGTTCCGTAACCGCGAATTTGGCCTAAAATTTCCGCGAGTTCTGGCAGCTCAACCAAGCTCGCGTCAATCAAGAAATAACCGTCAGCATCTGGATCTAAACTCAACTGATAATAATCAACAACGCTGCGTAAAAATTGCAACTGCATATTAATGAGGTGACTATGCTGCTCAAAACTTTGGATGTAAGTGATATTTTTATGAGCAACATCCCCGTGGAGGTTATGCCAATAATTTACCGTATCAGCAAATGCTTTTTTAAGATGTTCATTGGGATTCTTATCCAGATATTCCTCATAGGCAAATATGGCCGCCTCCAATTCCTGCGCCTTCGTGCTCTGCTCACGCGTTGGCATAGTTGCATCTTGTAAATAGCGCGCACAAAGACCTCTATGCTGTTGAGTACGCTGAATGACATTCAGAATGAGTTGTACCTGCGGCAGCCCCTGTTGCTCTTTAATGGCGAACTCAAGATCTTTTTGGACTTCTTTCCAGTATAAAAACGTAGGCAAGAAAATAACCGACAAGCAAAGTAGGCCTAAGCAGGTGAATTTTTTCCACAAAGCGACTCGCTTTAACCGCTGACTAATATCCATAATGCGCCTAAATAGCCGAAAGAAAGCTGCGCCACGGGTTAGAATGGTCAGCTGATGAAGGTAATGTTTTTAAAAGCTTAGCTCAAAATACCTTGCGCATCGGGTTCACCACCGAAAAAACCATTGAAATTGCACTAAAAATTCAACTTCGAGATTCTAGTTAGATGAAGAATAAATATTCCGCTGAAACCGCCAATGCCAATACTCTCTTTCATCAAGCCAAACCCGCACTTACGGGCGTGCTGCTGGTCAACTTAGGAACACCAGATGCCCCCACCGCTCCCGCATTGCGCCGTTACCTTGCAGAGTTTTTAGCAGACCCGCGTGTGATTGAAATCCCCAAAATCATTTGGAGCCTGATTTTGCACGGTATTATTCTGCGTGTGCGCCCAAAAAAATCAGCCGCTAAATATCAAACCGTGTGGACAGACGAAGGCTCGCCTTTGCTGGCGATTAGCAAGCGCCAAAGTAGTGCAATTCAAGCTCAGCTGGGAGATAGCGCCTCGGTGAAATTGGGCATGCGCTACGGCAACCCGTCCATCACCAAGGCTTTACGCGAATTCCAAGCGGAAGGCGTCCGCAAAATTATTGTTTTCCCGCTTTACCCGCAATACGCCGCAGCTACAACCGGTTCGACCTTTGATGCAGTGACACGCGAATTGCAAAAGTGGCGCTTTGTACCCGAGCTGCATTTCATTAACAGCTATTGTGATAACAGCTTGTTTATAGATGCACTGGCAAAGAGCATTCAGGAAGATTTTGATCAACATGGCAAACCAGAAAAATTATTGCTCTCGTACCACGGCATGCCCAAGCGCAATTTGGAATTGGGTGACCCTTACTATTGCTTGTGCCAAAAAACCACACGCTTGGTTGCTGAAAAGTTGGGGCTGCAAAAAGATGAATATCTCTCCACCTTTCAATCGCGTTTTGGTTACGCTGAGTGGTTGCAACCCTATACGGATGCAACCTTGGAAGAGCTCGCCAAAACCGGCACCAAAAATGTCGCCATAGTATCGCCAGCTTTTAGTGCAGATTGTTTGGAAACATTGGAAGAACTTGCGGTGGAAAACCGCGAGATTTTTTTGCACGCTGGCGGCACAAATTATCGTTATATACCCGCGCTTAACACGCGGGAGGATCATATTGCAGCGCTGACTGAAATAGTTCGCAAGCACCTATAACGTGCATTACAAACCGCTCAACCAAACGTGCACGTGATGATATAGGGGAATTCCCAAGAGCACGTTGAAGGGAAAGGTAATGCCAAGCGACGCGAATATAGCGATACCGACATCCGCATCTTTAATGGCTGCACGGATGGCCGCAGGCGCAGCAATATAAGAAGCACTGGCAACAAGGCAGCCCAAGATGAGCGTGCTACCACTCGGGAGACCGAGCGCCAAACCGATTAGCAGACCGACAATCGCCAAGCACACAGGTATCACGAGCGCGAACACCATTAACCGCCAATGGTGAACGGGTAGCGGGTAAAGATGCTTGGACGCGCACAAGCCCATATCCAGCAAAAACAAGGCGAGTAAGGCTTTAAAGGCGCCAAGGAACAAAGGCGCAATCGCGCTGCTACCATCCGGCCCGTAGCAATAACCAATCACCACACCGCCAACCAGCAAGAGCACGCCGCGGCTAGTTAAAGCCTCATGCCAAACCGCACCCGCGCCGCTTTTGCTACCCGTTACCTTGCGGTGCAGAAGTATGGCCGCGACTATCGCCGGAAGCTCGAGAAGCACTAAATAGAGCGTGGTTTGCGGGGCTATTGGAAGCTTTAACACCTCCGTAAAGGCTAGCGCCACCGCAAAGGTGCCCGCACTGGCAGACCCGTAGTGCGCGGCAACGCTGGCGGCGTTGGCTTGCGAGAGCTGTACGGCTTTGCGCAGCAAGGGGTAAAGTACGAAAGGAATGAGGCTACCAACAGCCAAAACCGCCATTACCTCCGGCAGCAACTGCCAGCTCACTTGCCCATGCAGCGACAAACCGCCCTTCAAGCCCAAGGTGAGCATGAGCAAAATGCTCAAGGTGTCGTATGCTGCTTTGGGCACTTCCAAATCTGACTTAGCCAAACCGGCCAAAGCTCCCAGTAAGAAAAACATAATCACGATATCAGGCATGGCAATCTCCTCAGTGGTCTATGGCGCCATTCTGATTGCTGTTTTTCATTTACGATAATTAATGTTTATACTTTTAAATATTGATAACTATCTATATTGCCGATCCATGAGTATCACTTATGAATATTCGCCACCTCACCTTCCGCTTACTTCAGGTGTATGTCGCCGTTGTTCGCACAGGGTCAATTTCCCAAGCTGCCAGCCAACTTCACCTCACCCAACCCACAGTTTCGCTGCAAATCAAACGTTTAACCGAAGCCGTTGGTGACCAGTTGTTGGAAATGCGGGAAGGCGGTTACCAGCCCACGTTTATCGGCAAGGAGCTATTCAACGCCGCGCAGGATGCACTAACCCGTTTTGAGGATTTTGATAGCTTTTTGGATGACGCCGCGCGAGGCCGCAAAGGCCATTTCAGCATCGGCATAGTCACCACCGCCAAATACATTTTGCCGCGTTTGCTGAGCCCCTACGCCAAACAATTTCCAGCGGTGGATGTGACGGTCAACATTGGTAACCGCGGCTCTGTGTTGCAGCGCTTCGCACATCAGCAGGATGATCTTTACGTGTTCAGCCATCCGCCCACGGGTGACCAGGTTATTAGCGGGAGATTCTTGCGAAACCCATTGGTGTTGATCGCCCCAAAAGATCACTGGGCTGCGCAGCGCGATAAAGTAAATTTTTCTGAGCTGACTAACGAGCGCTTTTTAATGCGCGAACCCGGCAGTGCAACGCGCATGGTGTTTGAGAATTTTCTGCGCGATAACAACTTGCAGTTGCGTAATACGTTTCAAATTGAAAGTAACGAAGCTATTCGCTTGAGTGTTGAAACTGGATTAGGCCTTGCGGTAATTTCCGAGCATACGCTCGCGCAAGTGAAAGCCAATATTGCGATCGTTAATATGGAAGGATTTCCACTCTTGAGTCACTGGTATTTAGTTCGCCCCGGCGACCGCCGCCTGCCGATTTCCGCACAACAATTTATTGAATTCTTGAACGCAAATTTAGACACATGCGTAGAAGAAAAATACGTACGCAATGAATTAGATATTTTACTGAAATAAAAAAGCCCCGCGAACGGGGCAGAAGGAACCAACGCCGACATTAAAATCTAAGCCGTCTTTCTCGTTACCCAAAGACTTGCCACTACACTCAAACCAATCACCGTGACCACCACGCCGAGCGATAAAGCCACAGGCATATGGAACCAAGGCATAATCAGCATTTTTACACCAATAAACGTGAGCACAATTGCCAAGCCGTATTTGAGCAAATGGAAACGCTCAGCAATATCCGCCAGTAAAAAATACAACGCGCGCAATCCCATGATGGCAAATATATTTGAGGTGGCGACAATAAATGGATCTGTTGTGATCGCAAAAATCGCCGGAATGGAATCCACCGCAAACACGAGATCTGACATCTCAATCAGGATGAGCACTAAAAACAGCGGTGTAAAATAACGCACACCGTTTTTTCGCACCGTGAATTTTTCGCCGTGATTTTCTGTTGTCACTCGCAAATATTTGCGCGCAACCTTTAACACCCAGTTGTTTTCCATATCGGGCTTTTTATCTGAAGGAATCATCATTTTGATACCTGTGACAAACAGGAAGAAACCGAACAGATAGAGCACCCATTTAAATTCCTGCACCACCCAACTGCCCAACATAATCATCACAATACGCATGGCAATAGCGCCCAGCACACCGTAAATCAACACGCGGCGTTGATATTCCGGGGGAACGTGGAACGCCGAAAAAATCATTAGAAATACAAAGACGTTATCGACTGATAGTGATTTTTCGATGAGATAACCCGTGAGGAACTCCAAGGCTTTTTGATCGGCGATTTCTGCCCCCACACTGCCTTGCAGGTGCCACCACAGGCCTGCGTTGAACCCAATAGCCAACAAAAACCACACCAGCGACCAGGTAGCAGCCTCTTTGATACTGACCTTGTGCGCTTTGCCTGCGCCGAATACGAATAAATCCAACGCAAGCATGATAAGCACGAAGGCCAAAAAGCCCGCCCATAAGGCGGGGCTTCCTACGCTTATCTCATTCATAGTTCATGTTCCTTTTATCCAAAACCGAATATTGATGGAGAAATTTTATTGGCTATCGCGCAACGCCTGGATACGTTCGCTCAAGGGCGGATGCGTTAAAAACAATCGCTTCAAACCGCTTGCGCCACCGCCAGATATACCAAATGCCGCCATACGATCTGGCAAGGGCGATGGATGCAAAGAGTTCAAACGCTCCAGTGCCGCAATCATGTTATGGCGACCGGCCAATCGCGCACCGCCGCTGTCCGCACGGAATTCGCGCTGGCGCGAAAACCACATAACAATGATGGACGCCAAAATACCCAGCACCAATTCCGCCACAATCATGGAGACGAAAAATGCAGGGCCCGTACCATTCTCAGTTTTGAAAATCACCTTATCCACAAAGTAACCAATCACGCGCGATAGGAACATCACGAAGGTGTTCACCACGCCTTGAATAAGCGCCAGCGTCACCATGTCGCCGTTGGCAATATGCGCCACTTCGTGGCCGATCACCGCCTCAGCTTCTTGGCGAGTCATCTGCTCCAACAAGCCGGAAGATACAGCCACTAGCGAACTGTTTTTGCTCATACCTGTGGCAAAGGCGTTGACCTCGGGGCTATCAAAAATTCCCACCTCCGGCATGCCGATTCCAGCCTCCTCCGAATAGCGGCGTACCGTATCCACCAACCACCGCTCGGTGGCGGTGTTGGGCGACTCAATCACTTGAACGCCCATGGATTTTTTCGCCATCCACTTGGAAATGGCGAGTGAAATAAAGGAGCCGCCAAAGCCCATCACGGCGGCAAATATCAGTAATGAATTAAGGTTAAGTCCATTCGCGCTGAGGTATGGTTCAACCCCCAAGACGCGCATGGTGACTGACAGCACCAACACTATCGCGACGTTGGTGGCTAGGAATAACAAGATACGTTTCATCGTTATGCTCCTCAGCAAAAAGAATGTTTAAACCAGTTGAATGCCATCACCCAACGCAGGCGAAAGGCGCTTGTGCCCGTGTTCGCGCTTGCGCGCCAACTTGCGGCTTAAAGCTCGCCCTGCTCGCTCCAGCGCACGGTCGATGGCGATGTATAAATCCGATTGGATCTCCTCAATCACCACGGGCTTACCACCCGCCACCGGAATCTGCACACGGCAAGATTTATCGGCTCCCCCCTTGGGGCCATTGATATCGTCCAACCGCAAAACCACCTTTTGCAGGCCGTGGTGCGCCCAACTCAAGGTGAACTGGATCCGGCGTTCAATGTGCTCCCGCAAACTCTCAGTCAACGAAAACTTACCGGTGTGTATTTCAATACGCATGGGAACTTTCCTCGTGTGATAGCCGTTGCGACTTGCAACACAACAGATACTAGATAAAGACAAAGCATCCAACAAATCGAATATAATTGAACAATAAATCGTTTTTTTCGATGAATGGAGCGCCCCATGAACAACCTCAACTACAAGCACCTACGTTACTTTTGGATGGTTGCTAAAACCGGGAGCATTGCCAAAGCAGCGGAGCAACTCTTCCTCACACCGCAATCCATTAGCGGCCAGCTCACGGAATTTGCCAGTGTGTTGGGCGTTGAATTATTCCGCCGCTCAGGGCGGAATTTGGAAGTGACCGATGCAGGCAGAAAAGTATTGAGTTACGCCGACGAGATTTTTTCCATCGGCGACGAATTGATAGAAGCAATCCACGATCAACGCGCAAAAAAATCCACGCCACTGAAAGTAGGCATTGCAGATTCAGTTTCAAAGTTGGTGGCCTACCGGTTGCTCGAACCTGCACTGGAATTAGTGGAGCCAATACGATTGATTTGCCGCGAAGGGCGATTGGTGCCTTTGCTAGCAGAATTGTCGGTCAATCGTTTGGATATGATCATCGCAGATCGCCCGATGCCCAATCATTTAAACGTGCGCGGATTTAATCATCTGCTCGGCGAAAGTCAGCTCACTGTATTTGGCGCGCCATCGCTCATTAAAAAGTTGGCGGACGATTTTCCCAGTTGTCTCGACCAAGCGCCGTTTTTAATGCCCGGTGAAGACGCCGCCATTCGCCCCAAATTGGAACATTGGCTCGACAATAATAATTTGCACCCCATCATCAACGGCGAATTTGACGATAGTGCTTTGATGAAATCTTTCGGCCAAGCAGGCGTTGGTTTATTCGCAGCGCCATCCACCAACGCGGCGCATATTTGCGAACAATATAAAGTTCAACCCATCGGAAAAATCGATGCTGTAGTGGAACAGGTCTATATGATTACCACCGAGCGACAAGTAAAACACCCGGCGATTATGGCGATTAGCGAAAAAGGGCGAGAAGATTTATTTGGTATATCGCCTGCTAAAACATAAAGGGTTAATCGTCGCGCGTTAAGACTTCCAGCAACTCGATTTCAAAGAGTAAATTGGAGTTCGGCTTGATAAGTGCGCCCATTTGTCGCTCGCCATAGGCTAAATGCGCAGGTACAAAAAGTTTGCGTTTACCACCGACCTTCATACCAATGATGCCCATATCCCAACCTTTAATAACACGACCGGTTCCAATCACACACTGGAAAGGTTTATCGCGTGAGTAAGAGGAATCGAACTCAGTGCCGTCATCCAAAAAGCCACGGTAATGCGTAGTGATCAACGCGCCCTTCACCGCGGTTTTTCCATCACCCAGCCTTATGTCTTCAATCATTAATTCATTTTGCATTCAGGTTTCTCCGTTATTGGACTGATATTACATCAGAAAGAAATTTTCAAAATTGAGAATCGCATCTTACCAAATAGCAAACTCCCGGAATTTGTTCATTCGCAATTCAGCCTGAACATCATAACCTGCAAGCAAGATAGTTCTGAAAAGATGACTCTGATAAGGAGCTTGCAGTGATGACCACCATTGAACAATCCAACGAATTAGCCTGTGCATTAAACGGTTACCGCGCGCTGATCATTCCTGATTTACACAACAGCAACCAACACCACTGGCTCAATGTTTGGGAAAAAAATATTCCGCGTAGCCGCCGGATTCTTATGCACGATTGGAGCTCTCCAGATTGGGTGAAATGGCGCAACAGCATCATTGCTTCGCTTATTTCAATTGACGAACCGGTTGTGCTGATCGCTGAAGGTTTTGGTGCTTTAGCCGCTGCAAGTGTTGCAGCCGAATATCCCGGAAAAATTATTGCGGCTTTTTTTGTGGACCCAGCTGACCCCGAAGAATTTGATTTGCGGAAAAAAATACCAAAACAACATTTGCCTGTGCCGACCAAAATTACGCTGCGCGCGCAAACTCATACAAAGTCAGCTTTGCTCGCCGCTTTGTGGAGCGCTGATTTATCCAATTCGCAAACACAGTCACAAGACGAATTTTGGCCGGAAGGCACTCACGCATTACAAAGGCTTATGAACAAAACCCAACATAAAGCAGAGGAACTGACACAAGCGCGCACTAAAAAAGTGTTAGCTTATTTACGCGGAATTCAAACGCATCAATCCCGGCAAATGCGCCTTCAACATTCTTAATGCCTCGCCAGACTCAATTCAAAGAAAACGGAATTGGGGCTGGCACTCACCTGAAGGCAGCAGCGCATTAAGATTTAAGCTATTTCTTATTCAGAACAGCAAGAATTAAAACCCAGAAACACAAGACCAGATTAAACAACGGAATTTGCAAATCTTGGGGCATGCTGTAAACAATCGAAACCGCTGGAATCCACACCAACCAATTTGAAAAAACTACCGTGGGTATTTTTACAACGAAAAATTGCTTATCCATAGCCGCAAGGCTTTTGCCAAAATCAAAATTATTTTCCACCCACAAGTAGCAAATCGTAATCATCGGCGCTGCCCATAGTGCGCTATAAAGGAATTGATCAATGAGTACTTTGGTTGCAATGGTTGTAAAATCGTTTTCATAACCAAACCACATGCCCTGCAACTGGTAGAAAAAATCCACCTCCATGCCTTTTACGCCCCAAAAAATAATGTAGAAAAACAAAAGCGCTAGCGCACTGCGCGATGAATCTAATTGCTTGCTGAAGAACAAATAAAGAAATGGAATTAATCCACCAAAAAATGCAGTAGCAATAAATGCGTACAAAAAACCATAGTCATGCTTTAAAACACCAAACCATGCGTACACAGGTTGGGAAGCTGGTACAAAAAAATAAACCAGTACCACCGCCAAAGCAAAAAATTGCAACACCAGCCCAGGTAATAAATTTTGTTTTAACGCAGACAAAATTGAAGTTTTAATCGACATACTTAACGACCAACCACGGTAAATAACATTTGCAAGGACAAGCCGGTAAGTAACACGGCAAAGCATTTTTTAAGCACAGGAATTGGCAAACTGTGCGCCAGCTTTGCGCCTAAGGGCGCAGTAAAAAAACTCGCCGCTGCCATAGCAACCACGGCTGGCCAATAGATAAAACCCAAGGTATGTTGCGGTAAATTTTCTACGGCCCAGCCGTTAATGGCATAGCCAACCGCACCTGAAAATGCGATGGGCAAACCAACCGCCGCCGAAGTTCCAATTGCCACTGGCAATACAACATTGCACCAAGTTAAAAACGGTACCGTAAGCGTTCCACCACCAATTGCCACTAGCGCTGAGATTCCACCAATCCCTGAACCCACCCCCATCAATGCAGCCGAACCGGGCAATTGACGTGACGGCTTTGGTTTACGATCTAACACCATTTGCAACGCAACAAATGCCATAAAGCACGAGAAAAAAATCGCGAGTGGTTTTGCGGATAAATAGCTTGCGAGGAATGTACCTGCAAAAGTACCTACCAAAATTCCCGGTGCAATTTTAATCACGACCGGCCAAATTACGGCATTGCGTTTGTGGTGAGCGCGTAAGCTGGCGATTGCAGTGGGTACGATGGCAGCCATGGATGTAGCGAGTGCCATGTGGACTAAATGTTCGGCGGGGAATGCTAGTTTGATAAATAAAAACGTGAGCACCGGCACCATGATGCCACCGCCGCCGATGCCGAATAAACCGGCAAAAAGGCCAGTAAAAGCGCCCAACATTAAAAAATAAATTAAGAATAATGTATCCATGCGGCACACTGAAATTTGAATAGGTTATTCGTTACCAAAAAAAATCCCCAATACTTTCATACTGGGGATTCAAATCTAACAACTAATCACTAAAAATCATTACTTGCTTGCGCGCTTGCGCTCATTTTCAGTCAATAATTTTTTACGGATACGAATGCTGAGCGGAGTTACTTCTACCAGTTCGTCGTCTTCAATAAACTCCAACGCTTGTTCAAGCGTGTGGCGAATGGGTGGAGACAAAGTCAATGCATCATCAGTACCGGACGCACGCACGTTGGTCAATTGCTTGGCTTTAGTTGGGTTTACTACCAAGTCATTGCTACGCGAGTGAATACCCACGATTTGACCTTCATAAATCTCAGCGCCAGCGCCATAGAACAAACGACCACGTTCTTGCAGTGGGTGCAAGCCGTACGCGAGAGTTTTACCTTTGATCATAGAGATCAACACGCCGTTTTGACGCTTGGCTACTTCGCCTTCTTTTACCGGGCCGTAGTGATCAAAAATACTGGTCATGATGCCTGAGCCAGAGGTCATGGTCAGGAAGTTACCACGGAAGCCAATTAAACCGCGAGAAGGAACAATAAATTCCAACTTGATGCGACCTTTGCCATCCGGCTCCATGTTAGTCAACTCGCCTTTACGCAGGCCGAGTTCTTCCATCACTTTACCTTGATGCTGTTCTTCTACGTCGATAACCACTTGCTCGTAGGGCTCGTGCACTTCGCCATCAACCACTTTTTGAATTACTTCAGGACGCGAAACGCCCAACTCGTAACCTTCACGACGCATGTTTTCAATCAGTACCGACAAATGCAATTCACCGCGACCAGATACTTTAAATTTGTCCGGAGTCTCACCTTGCTCAACGCGCAACGCAACGTTAGCAATCAACTCTTGTTCCAAACGGTCTTTGATATTGCGGCTAGTTACGAACTTACCTTCTTTACCCGCAAATGGAGAATCGTTTACTTGGAAAGTCATGCTTACGGTTGGTTCGTCGATAGAAAGCGCTGGCAATGCTTCAACAGCATCTGGCGCACACAAGGTGTCAGAAATACCGAGTTTATCTACACCGGTAATACACACGATGTCGCCCGCGTAAGCTTTATCAGTTTCGATACGTTGCAAGCCGTGGTAACCCATCACTTGCAATACTTTTGCTTTACGTTGGTTGCCTTGGTGATCAACCACAACCACTTGTTGGTTGGGCGACAAAGAACCGCGAGTAATACGGCCGATACCGATAACACCTACATAGCTGTTGTAGTCCAGTGCAGAAATTTGCATTTGAAATGGACCATCGATATCCACTTTTGGTGGCTGAACTTTATCAACGATCATTTGGAACAGCGGAGTCATGTCTTCCGCGATATTGTCTGGATCAAGACCCGCAACACCGTTCAACGCTGAAGCGTAAACGATTGGGAAGTCGAGCTGCTCTTCAGTAGCACCCAAACGGTCAAACAAATCAAATACTTGGTCGATAACCCACTCAGGACGCGCGCCTGGGCGGTCAATTTTGTTGATAACAACGATTGGGTTCAAACCTTGTTCAAAGGCTTTTGAAGTTACGAAACGGGTTTGTGGCATTGGGCCGCCCACAGCGTCCACGATCAACAACACAGAGTCAACCATCGACAGAACACGCTCTACCTCACCGCCGAAGTCGGCGTGTCCGGGGGTGTCTACGATGTTAATACGGTAATCATTCCACTTGATGGCCGTGTTTTTCGCCAAGATGGTAATACCGCGCTCGCGCTCCTGGTCATTGCTATCCATGATCAAATCGCCGCTATCTTCACGACGATCAAGGGTGCCAGATTGACGCAACAACTGGTCAACCATAGAGGTTTTACCGTGGTCAACGTGAGCGATAATGGCGATATTACGCAGCTTTTCGATTTGCGAATTGGTAGTCACTGTGGTGATTCTCTGTGAGGATAAAAAAAGGGGGTCAAAATTGAGGTCGCGCATTATACCCATGTAGAGGTGTCAGGGATATGGCTAAAACAGAGATTTGGCGATTTTTTAGGCAAAAGATCCTCGGCTGACGCCATGACCTAGACAGGTAGCGTGCCACCAACCCCTCCCTGTGTATCCACCCAAAGATGCTTCAAGCCCAAATCCACTAACAGCTCGGGCCCACGCTCTTGTTGCAACATCGCCATGGTAGATGCACTCCCCGCGACCACACACAAGTCGGCAACCACAGTGACCGCCGCCAAATGTTGTACTGGCCAGCCAGTTTTGGGGTTGAGGATGTGGCCGTAACGCATCCCATCGACAACTATGCACCTCTCGTAGTCACCACTGCTGGCAACACCACCGCTGTGTAATTCCAACTGATGCAACTCGCCTTTATTACGCGGATGTCGAACGCCGATTCGCCAAGGTTCGCCGCTGGGTTGGGGGCCAATAATTCGAATATCGCCCCCCAAATTCACAAAGCCATGATGAGCTCCCCCATTCCAACATAAAGTCGCCAAACGGTCAGCGGCGTACTCTTTAACGATACCGCCAAAATCCAACTCCATGCCCGCCTCAAAGGTAATCGTCGGTGCAGTCCAGACAACTTTGTGCCAGCCCACCTTTTCTAATAACGAATCAATTTTGGATTGCGCCGGAATTTGCCCCGACGAAAAATTCCACGCCTTGCGCAATAAGCCGGAGGTGATATCAAACAAGCCTTCACTTTGCTCGTAACAAGCTTGTGCGTAATTCAACAAACCAGCGGTTTCTTCATCCACAGCAAGGCTGCCGCCTGAATGGGCGATTCGGTTGATATTTGAGAGAAAACTGTCAGGGCGATAACGGGAATAGCGTTGCTCCAATCGCTCGGCATCGGCCATGGCCATTTGGGCGATTTGCGCTGCTTGCTTTTGGCTTTGCGCATACAACTGAATTTCGCAGGGCGAACCCATGGCGAAGAAAGGGAAGCGGAAGAGGGTAAGCGATTTAGCGGAAAGCATTTTTAATCCGTCTATTCTTGAGGCATTTACATGCGAAACCTAAAAGCCACCTAAAATAACCCTTTTGACGCTCAATTTGGCGGGTTCTGTCGTCACCGACAGTGATTCAGTGGATGTAGCCTTTGCTTGTCGCAACCGGAGATCAACATGCTAATGAGAAAACTGAGACTCGAAAAAGGCTTTTCCCAAGAACAGCTCGCGGAGGCAACTGGTCTTAGCCTGCGTACTGTTCAGCGCGTTGAAGCGGGGCATAGAATTAGCTATGCATCGCTTCGGGCTCTTGCGACGACACTTGATATTAACGTCGATTCACTGGAACGGGAGCTTTACGCTATGAACACGCCAAACGAAGAATTTGTTGAGAAACCACTGTGGGTGAGGCTGATGCTAAGCCTTCCCTCGCTAAGCGGCTTGAACCGCGCAAGCTTGATCAGGCATGAGGTGAGCTTGGTTGGCTACGCAATTTTTGCGTTTTTTGTATCCTTCTTTATACCAAGAGTGAGCTTTGGGTTTTGGAACCTAACCACTACTGACGCCTTACATTTCAGCGCTTTCTCGGCATTGTTTGTCGCCTATGTAGCCTCTGTTGTACTTCGGCTAAAGGAAAAATTTAACACTCAAACAGTGCCTTTACTTTAGCACTCAACACTGGGCTGTGAGCTACAAATGCACCGCCCAGTTAAAGACCAAACTCCCTTCGCGTTGCAATTGATAGCCTTCCGGCTTATCGCTCACCGGCTGTAGCCATTCAATACCCCAACGAGTACCCTCGAGAGAGCCGCTTTTGAAACTTCCGTTCAGACCAAAGCCCACATCCGCGAACTGGCCGCCATAGTTGCTGGTGTAATCGACAGCGGAGATAGGAACTTGTGTGCCGGTAAAGGCGCCTTTGATCTTGCCTTGCTGGGTATAGAGGCCGCGTAGCGATATGGCGATGGAGTCGTTGAACGCATAACTTGTCCACGCGGTGGATTGCACCACATCACCCAAGGTGTAACCGGAATCGTTTTTATCTTGCAGGCGTGCGGTACCGCTGACTTGTGCACCCCAACCTATGTTTCCTGCTGCGCCCGTGTAGGTAAGGCTGGGCTTGAAATCCCATGTGCCGCTGCCAAGTTGCATGCCGTAATCCATAAACGCGGCGGGGTTGCCCATCATGGGGCGCATTTTGAGGTCGGTTTTGCCTGTGGGGGCGCTCACGCCAAGGCCGAGATGAATTTCGCCCCGGGCAATAGTCGCCAACTTCACCAGCGCGTGAAGTTCGGTATCGCCCAAGCCGGAGGAAATATGTTCGTGTTCGGCATGGGTAATGGCCATGCCGATATCGTCCATACCGCCGGTGCGGGGCGATTCATCCAGCAAGCGCATGGACATGCTCATATCCACAAACTGCGGCATGAGCATTAAGGTCAGCCAATCGGTTGATGCGTACATAATGTCCAGCATATGCATGCGCATATTCATGGCGGTTGGCCGCATGTAGCAAGGTTTACCTTCGCAGGCTTTGTTGATGAGCGTGTAGTCGTCAATCGCCTTGCCATCGCGCTCAATATCGCCGCCTTGGCTGGTGTTCATTACGCGGTAGCCGAGCATAAAATCGCCCGCGCCGAGCAAATGATCAAACTGCACGCCTGCGGGTGCGGTTGGCGCATGCGCACCATGCATGGCGTGATGATCGTGACCTTCCATCGAATCCATCGAATGCATTGAATGCGTCGAATCCGTAGAGCCCATCCCACTCATGGCATCGGACTTTTGGCGGCTCCCACCCAACGGAAAATTCAGCCCCAAGCTTACGGAGTAAGCATCATAGTCAGCATAAGCACCCTCACCGCCCCCACCGAGTTTCAAGCTACCCGCGTGTTGACGATACTCCAAACTCAAATCCAAACTCGCGCCGTTTTGCAGCTGGCGAGATAGCATTAAGCCTTCGGTTAAAGTGCCGTAGGCAGACAAGCGCGAATCGCTAGAATAATGTGCCGGTAACTTGTTGCGATCAAACGGCAAGGTGTCTTTCGAACCGGCGACCGGCGTGTAAAGCCCTTGCTCCGTAATGAGATAAGGTACGTAAAAATCTGCTCGGCCTTGGGTGTAGTACCGCAGCGAGGGGGTCAGCGTCCATTTACCCAAAGGCTGCACCCATTCCACACTCAAGGTGTGGGCCTTTATGCCCCAGGAATCTTGAAAATAGTTGTAACCGGCGTGGAGTGCGGCATCGGCCGCAGCTACGTATTGGGTATAACGCAGGCCCAGCGTCACTTGCTCGCGTAAATCAGGCCGCTCCTCCAGCACCCCCACCACTTCGGCGTCGTAAAAATAGTTTGCAGAAGCATTGCCGCCCGCCTGACCTTTTTGTTTCAGCGGGTCGATAAAGGCCACTTCCACTGCTTTATAAGGGTTGGATTGATAGCCGTCGCTGTGGGTGTAACTCAGGCTTGCATCCAGCACCGCACCGCGGTTAATGATTTGGCTTATACCAAGGTTCAAACCCCAATCGTCCCGCGTACCTTTTAACGTTGGAGCCAAGTCGCCAAGCACCATATGACTGGAACTGTGGCTGTCGTTGTAGGCGGTATTGCCGCGTTTTTCGTAAATGAACATATAGGGTTCATAGACGTGCGGCACAACATCATGGTCGAGCAGCGCGTGGGTTTTGTTGTAGGCGTAGCTTAAGCCCGCGCTGAGCGTGGTTTGCTTGCGGTTGAGATCCCAACTTTGGGCTGCATGCACAAAATAGGAATCAAAATCCCGCTCTTGGGAGATGCCGCCACCAAACTCACGCTTGCCGTTTTCATAGACGTAAGCCAAGTTCGCATCAAACTGCTGGCGCACCTCGGGCGATGCACTGGAGAGTGTGTGCATCAATTTTTTATCTTCGCCGCCTACAACCGCGCCTTCCGCATTTGTCATCAGCGGGCGCTTTTGTGCATCCAACTTCAGGCTGCTATAGAGATAAGGCGACGCACCGGTTTGGGTGATGGGCGCTTCGGGATTGCCTTCTTCATCTTCACCGCCGCCGTGTTGATGGCCACCGTGGTAACCCTCCAAAGAAGCACCGGTCATGGCATGGCTGGTGACAATGCGATTACCGCGCGCCGACACAGGGGCGGTAGCGACGGGCGTTGCACCAGACCAGGTGTCTTGCTGCACTTTGACCGAGCCGCTCCAATCGTCGTTAAGCGAAAAATCCATTTCGGCCAGCAGGCTATCCACTTCAATCGGGCTGAACTTGCTGTCCATACCCTCGATAGAACGGGCACCTTCTTGATAGTGCTGGTACAGCAAACTCATGGATTCGGGGTTTTCGGCCGCGTGGGTTTTCATCACCAAGCCGGGCAAAGCCATGGCGGCTAGCGTGAGGGAAGTGAGCGAAACGGACGCTGGTTTTTTACGATCTGTGTTTTTAAGAACTATGTTTTTAAGAATTATATTTTTACGATCTAGGTTTTTACGATCAATAGCAGCCACAACCGCCTCCTGCTGCTACATCGCCACCGGTTGCGGCCTCGCGGCTGTTTTGCACATGGGTGCGCGCAGCGCGCTGAAGTGATTGGCGATCAGATTGCATTTGCGGCTTGGCCAACACACCGCGCTCCCACGGCTGAACCTCCGCGCAACCGGCCAATGCCAAAGCAAATCCAACCATCAATAAACACTGAATTAATCGGCGCAATTCAACCATCTCCGGCTCTAAAGGGGCTCACGCAAAAGCTGCTCAACCTGCTGGCGAAGCTGCGCAGACTGATCGCGGCGAAAGCCCAAATGTTGGTAACGAATATTGCCAATGCGGTCGATGAGGTACGCAGCGGGCATACCCTCAACGCCAAAAGCTTGCGGGCAGCTGTTGGCAGCATCAGTCACCACGGTAAAACCTACCGGATGCTTAGCCAGAAAATTGGCCGCCTCTGCACGATCCTCATCCAAATTCACTCCCACCACCGCCAAGCCCTGCTCGCGCAGGTCTTTCGCCATGGCATCCAAAAACGGGAAGGACTGAACGCAGCTGGTACACCAAGATGCCCAAAAATCCACGTACACCACCTTGCCGCGCAGAGCTTGCCAGTTCAGGGCTTGGCCGCTGCTCCAGTCCATTAATTGGCACGCGGGCGCAGGGCGAACTTGAACGTCTTTCGCCGCCACGGTTGCACTCAACCATACCAACACAAGGGTGAGCAAAAAGCGGTTGCCAAGACGAGATAGGGAGTGAGGCATAAACGACGCAAAGCCTGATTTAACAAGGTGCGCGCAGTATAACAGCCACGCTGCGCGCAGCCCCTGCGACATTTTGTCGCATTGTTTAGGCGCGACCCCAGCTAGATAATGCGCACCAATAGCGGCGACACTTTTGCGCAAAAGCATTTACGAAATAAAAAAGGGAGTCGTCATCTTCGCGCAGCGGAGATCCAGCTGTTAACAAAGCACGATCAAAAGCTGGATCTCCGCTGCGCGAAGATGACGATTCCCTTCTTAACGACATGCTCGTGTAAACACGAATTCATACAGATTTATTTTCTAAGACATTGGACAGGAGCACCCTCCATGAAAAAAACGACCCTCGCCCTGCTGTTTGCAGGCCTTACTCTTAGCGGCGCCAGCTTTGCACACGTTGGCGTTGCGAATAACACTTTGCCTATCGCTGCCGCTGGCCAAACCTCTTACGCCATTGCCAATAGCACCAGCGAAATCGTGTTTATTGTGGGCCACGGTTGCAATGGTGAAGCAGTGCCAACACCACCTGCCAATCTAGATACCACCAAGATTGAAATCACGGTTCCGGCTGCCATTGTGACTGCAACTGGCGCTGCCTCTGTTCGCCCTAGCAACCAAGGCGAGTTCGGCAACGTAACGCGTCAAACACTGAACGACGGCGCAATCAAATTTACGTGGACCAAGAAAGCTGCGCCTACAGCAGACGATGACCAGCTCTATAAAGTCAGCATCCGCTTAAAGACGCCAGCGCCAACATCTGCGAGCGATGTCGCCATCAAAAAATACCAATTCCTAGCCGTGCAAAGCTGCGCAATTCAAGGCCAAGCAGATTATGTATTGGATTGGGGTTCTGCCAACTCGCCAACGCTTTTGTCATTCCCCGACAAGCGTAAAGGTTTCAACAAATACACCTTGGATGCTTCAACCCTAAGCGATTTTTCTGTATCAGGTTCCGCGACCAAAGCAGCACGTTTGAAAGCTTACTTTGGCGATGCCGCGATTGTTTGGGTAGGGAAACGTGCTTACAGCGCTAACCCAAATACAGCAGCGAAAATCGATGCAATGGCCGTGAAGGATTTAACCTATAGCAACCTCGGCGCAGAGACAGGTGTATCGCTCGGCGCTGACGAAACCATTTGGGTGAAATACTAATGCGCAAACTACAACTCGCTTTTTTAGCAAGCCTTTTGGCGCTATCAGGTTGCGGTGGCGGCGGAGGTGGTTCAAGCAATAATGGCGGCGGTGTAAGCAGTGTTGCGTCTAGCGCGAGCAGTGCAACGTCAAGCAGCTTTGCTTCTAGTTCAGCCTCTTCCGTAAATGCTGCCGAAGTTGCTCTGGGTGCTGGAAATTTACCACCCGATAGCGGCGTTGCAGGCGCAAGCCAGTTAGCTGACGATGAACTTTCGCCAGAGAATAAAACGGTTGCGCTGGCGACTGATGAATTAGTACCGCTCTAATGCTGGATATGTGATTAGCCCAAGCTAAGTGACCGTTTTTAAGTCGTGATTTTGTGGAATACTTTTTCGCAACGAAACCACAACAACTGCGACTTAAAAACTTTCCCATGCGCAAAGTGTTCAGTGTTCGAGCATTTGTTAGGTATATATGAGGCCGCTCATTTGAGCTCTTTAACCAAAATACCTTCAACTAAAGGCTTAGTTATTTCTTCATTAAGATTTGGATTTGCAAGGCGAAATATTATACTAGCGATAAGATTTTCATCTTGCGCTGGATATTCAATATCCTCTCTGCACTCAACCAAGTCTGCCCAGTCTGTAAGCTGCTGTTCCGTAATTGCACCGGCAAGATACCTTTGCAATATGTTTACTACATCTGACTGGGTCATAGTTATCAATGGAAACTCACAGTCCCAACCATAAAAGCTCAAACCCTCCAGCGTTTTTTCTATTGGTAATCGATAAGAAATCAACTCTCTGAGTAATTCCTCGCGGCTCATATTCACTCCCTGCTTAGCAGCTGATTAAATCGCACACGCACTCTGCGGTTCTGGGCGATAGACACCCACGTTCAAATAACCTGCGTCTTTTAAATTCGCCGCGTGTAATTGGCTCATCACGCCTTTTTGGCAATACAGATAATATTGTGCGTTTTGATCCAGCGTGGGGAATTTATTGTTTAAGCTAAAGAACGGGATTTTTAAAATCTCTACGCCGTTCAATTTGAGTGGGCTTATTTCTTCTTCGTCGGCATGACGTATATCGATAACGATTTTCCCTTGCGCAATTTCGCTCACGACTGGCACCGACAAATCGGCATCCAGCTCATTGACAATTTCATCAATATTTTGCGTGCGGCGTTCTACAATGGCGCGCTCAAGAATCGCCATATCAAATTTTGTTTCTTCGTGTTCTAGCTTGTGGAGTTTGGCTTTGGTAGTGGGGTTTACTGAAATCACGCCGCAATATTCCGGCATTTTGGCGGCGAAGGTTTCTGTGCCGATTTTACGGGCGATGTCGATGATGTCGCCTTTATCCATGGTGACCAGCGGGCGCAGTACAACCATATCAATCGCACGATCAATTGCATTTAAATTGACGAGGGTTTGGCTCGATACCTGGGCGACACTTTCACCAGTTACCAGCGCGGGAATGTCTAAACTTTCCGCCACTTTTTCCGCAGCGCGCAGCATCATGCGCTTGAGGGTTACGCCCATGTAGGCGTTATCCACTTTTTCTAAAATTTCTTTTACAACGTCTTCAAAAGGAACTGTTACAAATTTTATGCGGTGCGATGAGCCGTATTTGTTCCACAAATAATAAGACACTTCTTTCACGCCAATTTCATGCGCGCGGCCACCCAAATTGAAGAAGCAATAATGTGCACGCAAACCTCGCTTGATGCACAAGTAAGTTGATACCGTTGAATCAAAACCGCCAGAAATTAGTGACAACACGGGGTCTTGCGCACCCAGCGGAAAACCTCCCAAACCTTGCATTTTTTTAGCGATGACAAACAGGCGATCCCATTTAATTTCTAATTGCACAACCACATCAGGCTTGCGTAATTCCACACCCTTGGCTTGGGTATGTTCCAACAAACCGCCGCCCACATATTGTTCAACTTGTGTGGATGAAAATTCGTGGTTGCCGTGGCGGCGCGCACGCACGCAAAAGGTTTTGCCGGTGAGCGCATCTTTCCAATGCGGCAAGACTTTTTGGAAAATATCCTCAAGATCACCCACCGGGTATTCCTGAATTAAGGAGAAATTCGCAATGCCCGGCGTATGCGCCAGCACTTCGGATACCTGCGCAACCGTGGCCTCATCTGCACCCGGTGCGACTATTTCAATTTTCTCCCAATCGCGTTGCACATCCACCTTAACGCCTTTATCGGCGAGCAATTTACGCAGGTTGTCGCGCAACTGCTTGATAAACCGTTTACGAACCGGCGGGCTTTTGATGATGATTTCGGAGAAAACTTTGACGATAAAATGCATAAATAACTGAGCCTGAAGCGCTGACAGGAGAAAGCCGCACGTAAAAAGTCGGCGATTATACAGAAAGCTGACTCGCGGTGTTTACCACGCCAACACCCAAAACCAACTGCTTCCCCCGTCAAATGACCCATTTAACCAACACAAATGCCTCAACTTGGCGCACCGGTAACCCGCTTATTTAGACCCTGCCAAAAATCTTCCGTCAAGCAATCCAAAAAGTTCTAAAAACCCTTCACAGCTCGCACTTTTTACTGCTAGACCTAAGCATTGAAAGGCTTGAAAAACTTACAGATGGATAAAGAGACTGACGACATGATCCGCAATATGAATTTGGGTACTCGGCTAGCAACAGGCTTTGGCATATTGGCGCTGATAATTTTAATCCAAGGCGGTGTAGCCTTGAGCAAGATGTCGAACATGAATGACCGCCAGAATGAGGTCGACGAAAACTGGCTACCGTCCATCATGGCGATTGCCAACCTCAGGTATAACATGACGCTTTACCGCGTTTACGCAATGAAGGCGCTGGCAGAAACATCTTCGTCAGGGATTGCAGAAGCTGAAGCACATATGACTGAGGCCGGCCAAAACGTGGAAAAGGCGATTGACACCTATGAAAAACTGATCAGCGAGCCCGAGGAGAAAGCCGCCTTTGCAGATTTGATTCAGCAGAAGCAAAAGTACATGGCTAACGCACAAACCATTGTTGGTTACGCAAAAACGGGGAAAATAGAAGAAGCTCTTAAAATACTGGATGGCGAACAAAATCGCCTTGCAGAGGCAATCACCAAAGACCTTCAAGACCTGTTTGCCGTTAACCGCAAAGGCGCGGAGAAATCAGCTGCAGACTCCGATAGCGCTTACAGCACCAGCAAAAGCATAACCATCATCACCATTATCATCGCGCTCAGCTTAACCGGCGCACTATCGTTTATCGTCACCAAAAGTATTACCGGCCCCATTCAAAACGCACTTGAGGCAACTGAGCGCATCGCCAGCGGCAACCTCACCAAACGAATAGAATCGGACGGACAAGACGAGCCTGCGCGCTTATTGGCCGGGTTGGCGGTGATGCAAGATAGCTTGCGCAGTACGATTGGCGAAATTGCTAACTCATCCACCCAACTTGCCGCCGCCACGGAAGAGCTAAGCTCGGTGGCCGAAGATGCCACACGAACCTTGCATCGCCAAAATGACGAAATCCAGCAAGCCGCTACGGCAATTACGGAGATGAGCGCCGCGGTGGACGAAGTTGCGCGCAACGCGAGCAGCACCTCTGAAGCATCTAACGAATCAGCCAGTTTTGCCAAAGAAGGCCGTACGCGAGTGCAACAGACAGTTACATCCATTCAGTCCATGACCGACGAAGTGCTCAGAACCTCGCAATTGGTGGAAGGCTTGGCCGATCAATCGCAAAACATAGGCAAAGTGTTGGATGTGATTCGAGCTATCGCTGAACAAACTAACTTGCTCGCCTTAAACGCCGCCATTGAGGCTGCGCGTGCAGGCGAAGCAGGGCGCGGATTTGCGGTGGTGGCGGACGAAGTGCGTGCGCTGGCCAGCCGTACGCGTGAATCCACTCAAGAAATTGAGGAGATGATTCTTAAGGTTCAGGAAGGTTCGAGTACAGCGGTATCCGCAATGCGCAGCAGCGCCGAATATACCCAACACACGCTCAACCAAGCGCAAGATGCAGGCAAAGCTCTGGAAGAAATTTTCAGCCGCAGCGGTTTGATTAGCGACCGAAATTTACTGATTGCAACCGCCTCAGAGGAACAAGCCGCCGTAGCGCGAGAGGTGGATCGCAACATTGTGACCATCAGCGATCTCTCTACCCAAACCGCAGCGGGAGCCAACCAAACGAGCGCATCGGCAAATGAACTCGCGCGTTTGGCGACAAGCTTGAACAATCTTATTTCGCGCTTTAAGGTATAAAATCGCGCTCATCTGAATAACACAAACTCTGGCCTTCTAACCCGCCGTTGGCGCTGAACCACCGGAATTTTTATATTGCTCCATTTTTTCCTGCAATAATTTTGCGTCTTTGTAAGACGGGTATAAATGCAAGTAGCGTTCGTAGTAGGCAATGGATTCCTGGTGACGCCCGAGCTTCACCATCATGTCGCCCAAGTTGAGGTAAACTGCCGTGCGCTTTGGATCCAGCTCCACCACACGATAATACCATTTGAGTGCTTCTTCGTTTTCATTGAGCTGGTCGAGCATATAGGCATAGTTATTCAGCAACATCGGGTTGTAAGGATTTAAGCGCACAGCCTCCGCCAGATCGCGTTTTGCCTCCGCAAATTTTTTCGCCTTGAAAGATTCTAACGCTGATGCATTTAACTGATTGGCTTTCAGTTTGCGATCTATGGTCACAGTACCCGCTACCGCTTTAGCAGATGAGATTATTGGTGTGGATTTGGCTGCAGGTTCTGCAGCAACTGGCTCGTTATTTTTTGGCGGCTCGCCTTTTTTCTGCTTCTCCAAGGCCACTTCCAACTCCAAGCGGCGCTTTATAGTGGCGATGGTGTTTTGTCGCAACGAATTAATTTCGTCTTCTACGCGCTTGGAGTCTTCCACCAGTTTCTGGTTGATTTCGGCAACCGCATTACTCTGGGTTTTAAATACAAAATCACCGCCCTCACTGCCCAGCATATTGCCAAAGGCGGGCGTTTGATCGGAGTAGCTGGAAACTACGGGTGCGACATAAGTCCCCAACTCCGATGCGGTTACATAGCCGTTATTGTCAGTATCCGCGAGGCCTTCAATAGCTTGCAAAAATGTCCAGGTAAATACAGAGTGGCCGCCGGGGCCTGCGTCGGATACTTGCTGGTCGGCACCGCCTGCGGTGAGTATCTGTCGCGCTTTGCGGCCAGTGATTTGCTGAATGTAATTCACTGATTGGCCAACGCTCATGCCGGCCCTCGTCAATGCGAGGCCGCTGTAACAACTGTCCATAACAAAGTACACATGCTTGGCGGGAATTAATGCGGAGAAATCATTGAGCTGCGTCATACTGATCGCACGATTCTGGTATTTTTCTGCATCTGCATCCACAGGAATTATGTAGCCGAGTGATTTGCCATTGGGCATTTCGCGGGTAGCGCCGTGGCCGGCGTAGAACACGAAAACGCGATCATTTTCACCGACGCGTTTGGGATCGGCCAGCTGGTAGCCCAGCACTTCTGCGATGCGCTCGGAAGTCGCATCTTGGTCGTATAGCGTGATGATATTTTCTTTTGCAAAACCCAACTTGCTGCTCAAATGTTCCGCCACAGATTTTGCATCGTTCACCGCGTACTGCAATTTCGGCCAGGCTTTGTAATCATTAATACCGATTACTACTGCCCAGCTTTTGCCGTAAAAATCGGTGGACACCGCTTGCACCTTGGGCAAGCCGGTGGAGTTTTCGCTAAAGCTGCGACCATCCAGCGTTACCACACGATAACCGCGCTCCGCCAGCGCCGTTAAAATACTGGGCAATGCGAGCACGCCTTGCTTGTGAATATCGTGGAATAGCAAAATACCTTTTTTGGTTTTTTCCAACTCCAGCATAGTACGGTCAGCAATAGACTCCGGAATAGGATCCGCCCAGTCCATGGAGTCGATATTCCACATCACCGAAATCATGCCGCCTTTTGCCGCCAACTTGTCCAGCTCTTTATCACGCGAGCCATAGGGTGGGCGAAAGAGCGTATTGTTTTGGCCTTTGCTTTTATTAATTAGCAAATTGGTTTTACCCAACTCACTGGTGCGACCAGCTTCATCCAACTTGGTTAAAATTGCGTGGCTATAGCTGTGATTGGCGAGAATATGGCCTTCATCAATAATGCGTTTAACCACTGCATCGTTACGTGTATTAATCACCTTTTTGCCATCGCTTTCGCCTAGGTTTTTACCCAGGCTGAAAAAATAACCTTGCACATCGTACTGTTTGAGTATGTCGAGAATTTGTGGAGTGTTGAGTGCGTGCGGGCCGTCGTCAAAGGTGAGAACCACGGTTTTTTCCGGCAGGCCATTTCCCCACACAATTTGCGGCGATTGATCCGTCAGCTCATCATTTTTAGTTTTGGAATTGCTATCGCCGCGCATCATGTACCGAAATAAGCTCGGTTGCTCGCTGGCGTAATGTTGGATCAGCTCGCGCACATCGGCTTTGCTGTCCAGAAATTTAAGGTAATCATCCCAGCGTTCGTATTGCTCACCACGTTTCAGGCTATCCAACAGCTTGCCATAATCAGCGCGATACCGACGCAGCACTGACTGGTAGATTTTTACCGAGGCATCCAACTTTGTGAGTTGCGCCACCGTTAACCCGCGCTCTTTTTCAATGACAACCAAATTGTCGTAGAGATCACCAAAGGCCAGCAGATCTGCCGGATGCTCCTTCACCAGCTGCTCAGCGTAAATAATCAACGCCTGGCTGGGCGAACCCAATACGGGCTTATCCGCTACCGCCTTACGCGATCCATCCAGCAGCGATTCAATCAATTCCTGTTTGATCGCATAGGCGTTGCGCGCGGCAAATACATTGTCTGCCAAAGGATCGTTAGAGGCGCCCTTGGCCAGCATTTGTACCATGGCCCTGTGAGCATCGAGGATCTGGGCGAGGGAATCTTTGTCATCAGCAACGCAACAGAGGGATTGAAAAAGCGCAACAACAAACAAAATTCTTTTTATCATGGGCGTGGGCTTGTCCTTTAAGCGAAGGAAAATGTCGGCCTCGAACAGACTGGCTACAAGATTAGCCTCAGAGTGTGTCGAGCGCCGACCGTAAAAACAAGCCTCATGATTTGGTTTATCGAACAATAAGGTTCTGGCTTTTCCATTGCGGATCTTGCCAGCGGTAAAAGCTGCTCAGGTTTTCCGGTTTATCCGCGGTTTTTTCCACCTGCAAACTTGCAATACTCACCAGATCGAAGCTGCGTTTGAAGCGGCCGTCCACTCTTACCTCGCGCGCCACCAGCATGTTGTCAGTGGCAGGCACCCAGCCTGCGAACTCAACATACCCCAAACCCGGGTCAGTAGCTGCAGGCGGCAGCACGTCGACAACCCAGGCATTACCCACCTGATGGAACAACCAGAGTTCACGCCAGCCATCTATAGGTTCAACAGCCAATGTTAGCGCGCTGTTGCCGGCGTTTGCTCGCGCCGATGCCCGCCACACCTGACTGTAGGTGCAACGTTTTAGTAACACATTTTGTTTTGCATCCAGCAAGGTCACGCAGGTTTCACCCGGCTCGCCGACGCTGGTGGCAATCGTCAAACCTGATTTTGATGGCGCAACAATTTCCTGCGCCCAACGGGTCGCGCCCACGCGCACTGCAGCGTCACTAAAAGCTGCGCTGTCTTCATCCGTTAACTCCATTCTATTTACGCCCGCCAATTCCGTGAGGGCGCGATTGGCGGTGCTGCGCGATTGATCGTTGCCCTTGCGACTCTGGTGATAAGCCACGCTCGACAACACACCAGCGCGGCGCATACGCACTCTGTTTTTTAAATATTCCGGCACATCTAGCAATTCAACTTTATCGAGCAATTCCGCTCGCCATTCATCCAACGCGATACGCTGGATAGGTGTCATGGCAGGATCAATACAATCCTGCCTGGTAAGCGCCAAGGCGGCGCGCGCTTTTTGCTCGTTGCTGGCATTCATGCCAAGCAGGCGACGAAAAGCATCACCCTCATAGCAGAGCTGTACGCGACCATCGCGCTCGAAACTTTGCATTACCACACCATAGTGCGCGACCACCTGCAGATGTGCCGCGATTACCGCATCATCCTGGCGTGCTTTGCGCGATGAGGCGCGTCTGGCTAAACGCTCCGCCATTGTGCCCAAGGCATCCAACGCTTCGGGGCCAATGTCACTTGCGGGTGCTGCTTTTAAATAGCTTGCCACATAGGCAATTCCAAGGGCTTCTGCACCGGGGGTGTCGCGCACAAAACGCACCACAGCCAAAGCCTCGGATGCAGCTTCCGGCTCCAGTGATAACTGGCGCACTTGGCTCGCTTTTATATAACCACCGCGCTCAAGCCGGTGATCGTAAACTTGCAAGTAGTCTGCCTTTTCGCCGCGCACCTCTAAGCTATCGCCTTGCCAAAGTACCGCTTGTTGCTGCGCACTGTCGCGCGGCGAGGCGCGCAACGGCGCCTGATCCATCGTCACAATTGCCACCAACGCTACTATGCTCAACATGTCTTTACTCCTGAGTTATGGCGCATCTGGATGACTGGCCGCCACTTTATTTGCGCCTAGTAACGCCGAACCTATAAAACCACCACTGGCGGGTGCCGGTGCAATAATGACGGAGACCTTATCCGACAGTTTGTCCGCCATGGTTTTTTGGATCAGCAGCGGGTTTTTGGTGAGCAAGGCACCGTCGCGTTCCAACTGTTCGCTCGCAATTTTTCCTACCAGCTCCTGACGATAGGCTTCCGCATCCGCCAATTTGCGACGGGAATCTGCCTCGCCCTGCGCTTCGATAACACGTGCTTGCGCCATACCTTCCGACATTTTTACACGCGCGACTTTTTCGGCTTCCGCCTCCAGTTGGCGCTGCTCAATTTGTTTTTGCTTAAAGGGCAGCACGTGTTTCATAGCCTCTTCCTGCGCACGGGCCGCAATAATTTGTTCGCTGGCGGCAGCAGCCGCTTCTGTTTCTCGGCGTACTTTTTCGGCGTTAGCTTCCAGTTCGGATTCCTTCACATGTTTCTCTTTAAGCTCCAATGTGTAGCGCATCTTTTCGCTTTCCAACTCTGCGGCCAGCAGGTTTTCCATACCGCGCTTGTAATCTTCCGGCAGGTTGATTTTCCCCACCATCACGCTGCGCAATACCAATCCTTCCGCAACCAGTTTGGGCTTTAATTCACTCTCAATTTGCTGCTGAATCTCGTGTCGCTTGGTCGAAAAAATTTCGCGCACTGTGTAGCGGGTAAAAATCTTGTAGATGATGCCTTGCACCATGGGGTCGACCAGATCGCTATTGATGTCATCCGGCAAATGGCTCGCATTCGTTAGCAACGTCTGTTGATTGATGGCGTAGCGCACCGTTAAATCCACACCCAAAGACAAGCCTTCAATGGACTGGAAAGGCGCGTCGCCAGCACCAGTGTCGGGCCGATACGTTTGGTCGCGCAGCGGATATGTGCGCAGGTTGTGCAAACCGGGCAGTACCAGCACGGCACCTTCTTGTAAGATAGTTTGGCTGCCAGTCAACTGATTGCTGCGAATGCCCAGTTCGCCGCGTGCGATTTGCGCCACCGGAGGATGGGTGTAAATCCCGTAACCCACAGTGCCCACCACGCCTACCGCAAGCAACACTGAGCGCGGTGGCACCAGTTGGCCAGCAACGTCCGAGGCCGAGCGCAAACCGGCACCGGCGCATGCTGCGCGGGAAGCGATAAATAAACCCAATTTGGTCAGCATATTTTTGAGCGGGTTAAGCATGATGGACTCCGTGTTAAAAGGTGATTGGAGAGCGCCCTAGTAAACGCCCTTTCCTGACAGTCATCATGGATTTGCACAGCAAGAAGGTTCAATGCGCGAGCGATACAGGTTTGCTCGCACAGCAGAAGAGAAAATCAGCCGCGTGAAGAAATGCTCACAAGCACCCCATGACCGGCGAGTGATGGCACAGCTATACTGCGAGCTGCACCAGGCGATGGAGACCAGCGTGACAAACAGCGCGATCAAAGTAGCGGTTATCGAAGATGACCTGCCTACCAGCAACCAACTCAAACACTGGATCGAATCCGCCAAACCGGACATTACCCTGCACCAGTGGTTTAACCGCGACGATGCGGAGACGGCCATAGCGCGCGAAAATTACGATCTGGTCGTTCTGGATATAGAGCTGGGCCGCGAGCGCCACGCCGGCGTAGCCATTATTAATGCGATTAACAAGCAACAGGCCACACCGGTGCTGGTGGTATCCGCCATGCCGGCGACAATTTATCGCAGCATTATGAAGGCCCTGGATGCTTGGGACTATTTGCAAAAAACCACCTTCGAGGAAAGCGATTTTATCGATACCTTTCTCGAGATTTTGCGCGCGGTAAAAGAGCGCAAGCAGCATCTGCAACAGAACGAAAAAAGCAAAGCCTCTGCCACCGACACAGATGAACTCATCCTTGACCCACTGCGCCAGCGCACACCCATCTGGCGCGGCCAACGGATTAATTTACCGCTCACCGCCCAGCGTATTTTAACGGTGCTGTTTACGCGGCGCGGACAGGTTGTCTCTTACGAAGATTTGTATGAAGTGGTGAAAAGCGGACGCAATCGCGAAAATATCCGCAAACATGTCAGCACTATTCGCGAAGCCTTTCGCGAGATAGACCCGCAGTTCGAATGCATTGAAAACGTGCCCATGCGCGGCTTCCGCTGGATGAATAATGGCGGCGCACGTTGAGCCTCTTTAACTGGTTGGCGCAATTTCGCCTGCGTCTGGTTTTTCGCGGTGCGTTTTTAGTGTTGGCACTTGCCACTGTCGCCCTGGCCGTGTCTTTGTTGCAGCAGGAAAAGCAACTCGGTTACAACAACTACCAAACAAACTTTAAAAAAACCCAACAGCAAATTTCCGCTACCCTGCGTCATCCCACGGGGCAAATGGCCTTGCTCAATCCGCCAGCCAGTGGCGCCAGTGCAACTTTGCATCCCGTGTTGCTGCCGTTTTCGGCACTGGACTTTGATGACCAGAATAAAGTGCAGCAGGCTATCGCAATGTCCGGCTGCCTGTTGCAGTACGCGGATAACACGTCCCTCTGCGTTGGCGTTGGCAACAACCCTTGGGCCGGCGGCTACATTTATATTGCTGGCAGTTTTGCCAGTGCTGGTTTGGTATCCCACGTTCGCGGCGAAAAAAATATCCTGCTCGCCCATCGCATGACCGTAACCGTGTCGCTGCGCGGCCAGCGCTATCAGTGGATAGCCCTTTACGAGCAGGAGCCACAACTCGTTAACCAGCCGGCGATTTACGGCCGGCTCACCGGCTTTACATCCGAGACCATCAACAAACCCAAAGCTAAACCCGAACGCGATTTTCGCGGCTGGATCTGGCAAAAGCCGGAGTGCGTAGCGGGTACCACAGATAACTGCCTCAAAGATGCCTTTTACTCCCTGCGCTTGCCTATCCCCGTTTTACAGGAAGCCCTGTTTGAAAAGCGCCGGCCTGTATGGCCACCGGAAGATCTAGATCGTATACAGGTGGAATTAAAAATCCTGCCCCCCAATAGCGACGAGCCGCTGTTTAATAGCAGCCACTCGCCATTGTCCGCACCTTTTTCACTGCGCGACTTACAACCCATGCTTTTGCCGGGAGAAACCCTGACCATCAAAAAACTCAGCGACAAGCGCGAGCTGGTGCAGCTCACCGGCCATCTTGAAGATGCCGATGAATCCTCCAGCCTACTGACACGATTGATTCGCAAATTGCCAGTGGCGACGGATGGCCCGGCACTGTCTAGTCGCGAAATCATCAGCACTCCGCTGGATAAATACGAAATCGATTTACAAGGCGATTTGCGCAGCGCGAGTAAAAGCCTGAGCGTGGTGGCTACGCGCGCGTCCTGGTTCGTGGGGGGCATGCTCTTTGCAATTTTCTTGGTCTGGCTGATTATCGAAATCCGGATCATTCGCCGTATTACCTTGCTGACTAAACGCGCCGACGCACTCTCCAACACAGTGGTGGGAGCAAAAGGTTGGGAGCGTTTTGATATGCAGGATCTGCGTAACAACGACGAACTGGGCGTGCTCGCCAGCTGTTTGCACAACTTGTTGCAGCGCGTACGCGAAGACGTTGAACGCGATGCAATTCGCGCCGAGCAGGAAAAAGATATGTGGCACGCCGTGGGCCACGAAATAATGTCGCCACTGCAATCACTTAAGGCATTGCACAGCGATAGTGACGAGCAGAGTCACCGCTACATAGAGCGCATGCAACAAGCCATTCGAGTGCTCTACGGCAGCGCTTCGCCAAGCGAAGCCTTTCAATCTACCAACCTGCAGCTTAGCGAAATTGATCTGGTCGCATTCATGCAACATATCGCCGAAAATGCGCCCTGCGTTGGGATTCCCCTCGTGGAATTTAAAGGGCCTGAGCAGGCCGTCATTGTGCGCGCCGATGAATATTCGTTGGAGGATGTTGTTACCCACATACTGCACAACGCACAGCGTTATCGCACGCCTGGGTCAATTATACAGCTGGCATTAACCACGACCGAGAACCTTACCCAGGTAAGCATTTTCAATCAGGGCCCCCAAATCACCGATGACCTCATTAACAACATTTTTGAATATGGCGTATCAGATCAGTTGGACTCAGGCGCAAAAGGGAATCGCGGGCAGGGATTATTTGTGGCCAAAACCTACATGGCCAAAATGGGCGGAACTATCAGCGTTGAAAATGCGGGCGTTGGCGTGACATTTACCCTGAGTCTGCAGCGGGGAGCACGAGGGCTGGCGGGGCTACATAAATAGCGGCCCCGCCAAAAACCATGGGCGCGCCTAGCGTCAGTTTGACCGGAAAATAACCTCTTTCATTTTCTGCAACTTGGGCGAAACAACCGGCACTGTAAGCATGGTACTGAGAACGGCCATAATCAAAAGCGCAGTGAAGGTCTCGCTAGTGATGATTTGTTTATCGAGCAGGACGTTGGCAAAGATGATCATAATCAACGCTTTGGTTTGCAATAACCAACCAATGATGGACGCCTCTCCCTTCTCCCATTTCAGGATTTTCCCGGCAATTTGAAGCCCCAATAATTTGCCAGCCACTGAAGCCACAAGCAGTACACCTGCCGCAATAAACACGGTAGATCCACCTACTTGCCAGTTAGTACGCAGGCCGGTACTGAGGAAGAAAACGGGCATGACAATGAGCAACACAAAGTAGCGCAACTTATCCATGTCCTCTTGCTTGAACCATTCGGCATCCATAACGGCACCTGCCAAGAACGCACCTACCATAAAGTGCAGGCCAGACCAATCTGCGAAATAACCGCACACACCCAACCAAATAAAGGTTAGATACCAACGGTCACTCTCTTTGAGATTGACCATTAACTTACGGAACAAGTAGGCGGCTATAGCGAAACCTACAAGGAACATGCCTTGACGGGATACACGCTCCCAATCCAGCAGGATTAGCGCAAGCACACCCCAAATGGCCACGTCGTCCAAGCTGGCGTAACGCAAAATACGTTGACCGATGGGCTGGCGGAGAATTTCGAGCTTTTCCATCAGCAAAATCAAAATTGGCAAAGCGGTTACCGCGCACGCCATACCAACGCCGAGAATAAACTGCCAAGTCATGCCTTTTTCGCCCATCCAGCCATCACTGAAATAGAGCAAAAATATGCCCGCACCGCAGCCAAACAACAGTGGCGTACCCAGCGCTAAGCCTGCGGTAATGCCACTTTCACGCCGGTATTCCCAGGCCTTTTTCAAATCCAGCTCAACACCGGCGATCATCACAAAGATCATAACCGCCCACCAAGCAATGCCGTTGAGTGCTTGAATGACGGGCTTATCAAAAACGAATTTATAGTAATCCGGGAACACAGCACCCAGAACGCCGGGGCCGAGCACAATTCCCATAATGATCTGCACCACCACGAGCGGTGCCCAATAATCAGTCCGCCCCAAGCGCCAAATCAAATAGGGCACGGTGAAGATAATCATCATGGCGATAAGGAAAATTTCAGTGGTATTCATTGCGTGGTTCATTTCAGGACCTTAGATCTCATTATTGTTGTATCGATGGAGGTGAAAACGCGCCCCATCTTTGTCGCCTAAATAGGGATGGCAAAGCGGGAGGGATTTTTACAGGAGCCGATAGGAACTAAACAATGGATTCATCATCAGTATTCGCTATGGCATTTTCGGCAGCCAAGTGAATGACTTTAATGCGTTCGCATGGATCATCAAAAAACCAAAATGCACCAAAACAGACCCATTGCACCATCTTTGGCACCATATTGGTGCTTTTCAAAAATCAGCCTTTTTTACAGCCCCTTATTTTTAAAGACCTGTTGCTATTTTTGGTGGATGGCATATATTTTGCCCCTTTTCTGACACCCTAACCTCGACCGCTCATTGCAAGTGGATGAGCGGAGGATGAACGCGGGAAAAATTTCACTGACCTAGCTTTATAAAATACGCTAAAAACACTTGGAGGCATTCAATGTCTAAGACTTTAGACCTGATCAAAGAACACGAAGCTCGCTGGATTGACTTGCGCTTCACCGACTTTAAAGGCAAAGAGCAACACGCTACTTTCCCAGCTCACGTTGTGAACGACAGCTTCTTCGTTGACGGTAAAATGTTCGACGGTTCTTCTATCGCTGGCTGGAAAGGCATCAACGATTCAGACATGATCCTTATGCCTGATGACTCTACTGCTGTTCTTGACCCATTCTATGACGAAGCGACCATCAACGTACGTTGCAACATCGTTGAACCAGCAACTATGCAAGGTTACGACCGCGACCCACGTTCGTTGGGCTTGCGCGCTGAAGAATATTTGAAATCAACTGGTTTGGGCGACAAAGCATTGTTTGGTCCAGAGCCAGAATTCTTCATTTTCGATAGCGTTCACTACGCTAGCACCATGGGCGGCGCTTTCTACAAAATCAAATCTGAAGAAGCTGCTTGGCAGTCAGGCGATGACGTTGAAGGTAAACACGGCCACGCTCCACGCGTAAAAGGCG